>Ga0082335_1000715_pt1 | contig 79315 bp, 72 predicted proteins | sample Subgrocontami58m_FD_72375 | JGI IMG/M metagenome (GOLD analysis project Ga0082335, IMG submission 72375) | Subsurface groundwater microbial communities from S. Glens Falls, New York, USA - GMW37 contaminated, 5.8 m (SPADES assembly) (version 2) ... | reverse complement strand
ATCGCGGACTTCGTAAAAACCTTTAGAGTTTTTACATTTACTTAGGCTTGATGCCTAATAATTCTAACATACGCTTTAGACCGGCCAGATATCCATTAAGTTTAATGACCGGTTCGACAACGCTTTCGCCCAGGAATTCGGCTGTACCGCGCAGGGCGTTGACAGTTTCACTGGTGGCATGCAGGATCGGACGCACTTCGTTTTGGAGCAGGTTGATGAGGCTGGCGAGCTGAACGACCAGGACGATCAATGCAACGCCGATAACAAGCGATTCAAGCGCGACCACAATAATGAAGACATCCCGGATCTTGTCAGTAGGTGTGGCAGGCTGCATGAGGAAGAAGATTGCCAACCCAAGCACAACAAGGATAACAATAAACCCCGCGATGAACCCGATAACGATGGTCTTTTGCTTGCGTTCCGCCTCGCGCCTGGCGGTGGATTCTCCGAGTGTGGGAGCAGGAGTTTTTCCAGGCGGGTGTGTGGGATTCGGGTTTGCCATGGCTGGATTATAGCATTTTTATTCATTGAAAACCATCAGATATTCATAAGATTTCCTGAAATTCTTGACTCTCATTCAAAGTGGTAGTAAACTATCCCTACCAACCGTTCGGTAGGAAACCAAGTGACCCGAGATGATATTTTGGACGCCGCCGCACAAGTGATACGGCAAATGGGATACCATGGCGCCTCCATGTCTGCGATTGCAGATGCGGTGAACTTGCAAAAGGCCAGCCTGTATCACCATATCACATCCAAGCAGGAGATTTTGCTTGCGCTCCTCGACCGCGCCCTCGGCATGTTGACTGACCATATTGCACAAGTTGCATCCCAGCCCATTCCTGCGGACCAAAAACTCAGGCAAATGATCACCGTGTATTTATCTATGCTGGCGGATAATGCCGACCTCGCCTCTGTTTTATTATTTGAACATCGTTCACTCGATAAGAAATCACACGCCCGCCATGTTCCTCACCGAGATAAATTCGAGGGATTATGGCGGGATGTGCTTAATGAGGGTGTGCATGCGAAAATATTTGATTGTAAAGATACGAATATGGCTGTCCGCGCGTTGATGGGCGTGATGAACTGGACGCTCACCTGGTATCGCCCCGATGGAGATAAATCCATTGAACAGATCGCAGATGAATATGCAGATTTGTTGTTTCATGGATTGTTGAGGTAATCTTCGCCCTGAGCGGAAACGTGAGCGACAGCGAAGGTCGTAGTCGAAGGGCGCTTGGCAAACTATGCACAGGCGCTTCGACTACACTCCTCGCATTCGCCCGTCGTTCCGCTCAGCGCGTAGTTTTGAAAGGAGAGAAAACATGTATTCATTCGAGCCTAATGAAGAGCAACAAATGTTGATGGATGCGGTAGGGAAGTATGCCGAGAACGATTTGCGTCCCGCAGCTCACGATGCCGAAGAAGGTCGCGAGTTGCCCAGGAAACTTGTCAGCAAGGGCTGGGAACTTGGCTTGTTGCAGGCATCCATTCCTGAACTGTATGGCGGCTTTGGGGAACGTTCTGCAGTCACGGGCGCGCTGGCTGTTGAGGAGATGGCATTCGGCGATCTCGCGGGAGCGCTGGCTGTGATGACACCATCGCTGTTTGCAACTCCCATTTTGCTGGTGGGCAGTGAAGAACAGAGGAAAGAATATCTTCCAAAGATAATCGAAGGCGATTGGTCTCCATATACTGCTGCGCTGATCGAATATTCAATTGACTTCGATGCGGACGATCTGCGCACAACTGCCAAGTCCGTCGGCGGGGAATACATCCTGAACGGCGAAAAGGCTTTTGTCCCATTTGCAAAAGATGCGGAAGCGATAATCGTATATGCGAAGCTGGACGACAGGACGCAAGGTTTCATCGTTCCTAAAAATACTTCTGGGTTAACTATTTTAAATGAGCGCGAAAAGTTGATGGGAATAAACGCTCTACCGCTCTATCGCATGAAATTAGATAATGTGAAGATTCCCGCCTACAACAGACTCGGCGGCGCTTCCGGACATGACTTTGAGTTGATCCTGGCTTCGATGCGCATTGCCTCCGCCTCAGCCGCCGTCGGTGTAGCGAAAGCATCGTTTGAGTATGCAAAGAACTATGCAAAGGAACGCGAGGCCTTCGGCGTAAAGATCGCGCAAAAACAGGCCATTGCTTTCATGCTTGCAGAGATGATCACCGAGATCGAAGCCATGCGGTTACTCACCTGGGAAGCCGCCTGGATGCTCGACACCGGCAAAGAAGACGCAGCCAGGCAGGCCTATCTAGCATACACTGGCGCGGCGGATATGGCCATGACGGTGACTGACCGCGGTGTGCAGATCCTCGGTGGACATGGCTATATCCGTGAACACCCCGTTGAAATGTTTTTGAGAAACGGGCGTGGGTTTGCAATGCTCATGGGACTGGCGATTGTGTAATTACAAATCACCAATTACCAGTCACGAATTATGTAATTGGTAACAGGTAAGGAGAGACATCATGGCCATCGAATTTGAATCACCAAAACCAATTGTCCAAACACAGTTTATGTTAAAAACTGTTGCTGAAGAAATGATGCGTTCCCAATCTCGTTACTTTGATGAGCATGAGCATGAAATACCCTGGGACTATATAGAGTTCATGCACACAGCCATGAAAGCCACGGGCGCGGGGTCGCTAACGCCGAAGGAAAAGGGAAACGGCCACGAAAGCGGCGAACAAAAAGAGAAACGCCCTCCAATTGGATATCAATCACTTGCAGCTCAAATTGAAATGCTGGCGTGGGGCGATGTGGGCATGTATCTCATTACTCCGGGCGGCGGGCTTGGCGCGGCGGCGGTTCAGGCTGCAGGTTCGCCGGAGCAGAAAGCCAAATTCCTCGCACGCTTTGGAGAAGAGAAACCCACTCTGGCCGCGATGTGCATGACGGAAGCCGGAGCAGGCTCAGACACGTCCGCGATTCGAGCGCGCGCTGTTCTGGATGAAACCACCAAGGAATGGGTCATCAATGGCGAGAAGATATTCGTCACCTCGGGTGATAAAGCAATGACCAAGTATGAAAAACTCGGAAAGGGTTTCATTGTCGTTTGGGCAAGCATTGACCCGTCCGCCGGTCGCTCGGGGATGCGTGCCTTCGTGGTCGAAGCAGGTACGCCAGGGGTGCAAGTCAGCAAGCTGGAGCATAAACTTGGTATACGTGTGAGTGACACAGCGACGATTTCTCTTGTGGATGCCCGTGTGCCATATGACAACATCCTCGGCAGTCCAACGGTAGAAAAGACTACAACGGGATTTAAAGGCGCGATGGCGACCTTCGATGCGACCCGGCCTCTCGTAGCGGCATCAGGCGTCGGCGTGGCGCGAGCCGCGTTGGAATTCCTGAAAGAGAAATTAAAAGAAAGCGGCGTCGAGATTCGCTATGGACTTCCGCGCAACAAGTTGACATCCATTGAACGCGATGTGATCGAAATGGAAATCCAATTGCATTCCGCGTGGTTGATGGTGCTCAAGGCCGTGTGGATGGCGGATAATAAAATGCCGAACGCGCTCGAGTCTTCGATGAGCAAGATTCGCGCTGGCGATGTAGTTACGAAAATTACACAGAAAGCGGTGGAGGTCATGGGACCGCTTGGATACAGCCGCGAGTTCCTGTTTGAAAAATGGTTCCGCGACGCGAAGATCACAGATATTTATGAAGGCACCGGGCAGATCAATCGGTTGGTTGTTGCGCGGCAGATACTTGGGTATAGCGGAAGCGAATTGAGATAAGTGCCGTTGAGATAAGTGTCAACAGTGTCATGGGTGTCGAGGTGTCGCGGATGACAACGACACTTTTGACACATTGACACTTCGACACTTTATAAAGGAGAAACCATGAAATATCACATACACAAAGCAGTGGTGATCGGCTCTGGCACAATGGGCGCGGCGATTGCGGCTCATCTTGCAAATATTGGCGTGCCTGTGACTCTGCTCGATATTGTCCCGAAAGACTCGCCTGATAAAAACAAGATCGTCAAAGAAGGCTGGGACCGTTGTTTGAAAGCCAAGCCTGCCAATTTGATGTCTGCTGAGTTGAAGACCTTTGTCACGCTTGGGAATCTTGAAGATGATTTTGGCACAATCGCTGAAGCGGATTGGATCTGCGAAGCAATTGTCGAGAATCTCAAGATCAAACAGGATTTGATGGCGCGCATTGACGAGATCCGCAAACCGAACGGGATCGTTTCAACGAATACTTCGGGCATTCCTGTTCATGCAATTGCGGAAGGCCGCTCGAAGGAATTCAAGAAGCATTTTCTTGGCACACATTTTTTCAATCCGCCGCGCTATCTCAAGTTGTTGGAAATCATCCCGACTGCGGATACGTCAAAGGATGTTACTGAGTTTTTCATCCATTTCGGCGAATTCAAGTTGGGCAAAGGAATTGTGCTTTGCAAGGATACTCCAAACTTTATCGGGAATCGCGTGGCGTTTGGAACGGGCGCGTTTGCGATGGATTTCATCCTCAACAACGATTACACAGTTGATGAAGTGGACGCTCTTACTGGACCTTTGATGGGCCGCCCGAAAACAGCGACTTTCAGGCTGATTGATCTGGTCGGCGTGGATGTGTGGGATCACGTGGGCAAGAATCTCGCCCCATTAATTCCGCATGACAAACTTGGGCAGAAATATCTTGCCGCTGAAAAGCCAAGAAAATTAATGGATACATTGCTTGAGCGCAAGTGGTTTGGCAATAAAACCAAAGTTGGCTTTTATAAGGAAGTGCGCGGCGAAGACGGCAAGAAGGAATTCTATTCGCTTGATCTAAACACGCTGGAACATATCCCTGCGGGCAAGCCGCGCTTTGACTCTGTCAAGTCCGCAAGGGATGTCGAGGGTCTGGGTGACAGGCTCAAGGTCCTGTTGGAAGCGGATGACAAGGCGGCGAAACTCGTCAAAGCGTTGACCTATCAGGGATTCCAGTATGTATCCACGATCATTCCCGAAGTCGCAGATAATGTAAAACCGATTGATGACGCGATCCGCTGGGGCTTTATGCACGAGGCGGGTGCATTTGAAACGTGGGATATGCTCGGCGTGAAAGAGACCATCCGGCGCATGAAAGCGGAGGGATACGCGCCCGCGAAGTGGGTTGATGAAATGTTGAAGAATGGCGTGGAAACTTTTTATCAATACAAGGGCGATAATAAAGTTGGCGTGTACGATGTTGCGAAAAAGAAATACTCGAAATTGAAACAACCAGAAGGCTTTGTATTATTGAAGGATTTGCGTGGCACGAAAAAGGAAATTAGCAGGAACGCGGGCGCGTCGTTGTATGATATTGGCGGCGGCGTCGCGCTGGTTGAATTCCACACGAAGATGAACGCGCTTGATGAAGATATTTTCAATATCACAACGGAAGCGCTTGATCGCGTTGAAAAAGATTTCGATGGACTTGTGATCGGCAACGAAGGCGAGCATTTCAGCGCGGGCGCGAATTTGTTCATGGTCGTGGTCGCCTCCCAACAAGGCTTATGGGATCAACTTGACGCTTCCATTTGCAAATTGCAAAACATGAACATGCGGATGCGTTATTCACCGAAGCCGATCGTGGTCGCGCCTGCGGGACTTGCGCTTGGGGGAGGTTGTGAAGTGGCCATGCACGCCTCACGCGTCATTGCCGCGGCAGAAACCTATATCGGCTTGGTGGAACTCGGCGCGGGGGTTATACCCGCAGGCGCGGGTACGAAAGAATATATGCGCCGTATCATCAACCCTGCGATGAGGGTCGAAAACGTGGAGCCGTTCCCGTTCATCCAAAAAGCCTTCCTGCAAATCGGCCAGGCAAAAGTTGCCACATCCGCAGAAGAAGCGCGTGGCATGGGAATTTTAAATCCGCAGGATCGGATCGTGGTCAACCGCGATCACCTGCTGACTGAGGCGAAGGAAGAAGTCGTTCACATGGCAGCCTCTGGATATAAGCCGCCTGCGCCAGAGTTGATCTTTGCGCCTGGGCGCGACATGTACGGCGCAATGAAGGTCGGCGCGTGGAGTTTCAAGGAAGGCAATTACATCACCGATTACGATTCCCACATTGCCACAAAACTCGCATATGTGATGGCAGGCGGAGAATTGTCCAAGCCGCAATGGGTGAGCGAGCAATATATTTTGGATTTGGAAAGAGAGGCATTTTTGTCGTTGTGCGGTGAAGAAAAAACACAGGCAAGAATGTGGTCGTTGTTGCAGACAGGGAAGCCGTTAAGGAACTAGTCGAAAGTCAAAGGTCGAAGGTCGCGTGACTTTTGACTTTCGACCTTTGACCCAAGTGAAGGAGAGACATCATGAAAGAAGCAGTAATTGTTTCCGCTGTTAGAACCCCAGTAGGAAAAGCCAAACGCGGCGGCCTTGCCACAGTTCGCCCCGATGAAATGGCGGCTACTGCGATTAAAGAATTGCTCAATCGCACGCCGAATCTTGATCCCGCTCAAATCGAAGATGTGGTTTTGGGATGCGCCTTTCCAGAAGGGGAGCAGGGCTTGAACGTGGCGCGTATGATCACACTGCGCGCAGGCTTGCCAGATACCGTCCCCGCCGAGACGATCAATCGTTATTGTTCATCGGGCGTGCAGTCCATCGCTCACATTGCGCACGCGATCAAATCAGGGCAAATTGAGATCGGGATCGGCGGCGGCGTGGAGTCCATGTCCATGGTGCCAATGATGGGATATAAATTCTCGCCCAATCCGCACTTTGCGATGGAGTTGCCGCACTATTACACCAACATGGGACTCACCGCCGAAAACGTCTCAGTCAAATATGGAATCAGCCGTGAAGACCAGGATTCCTTTTCATTCAAGAGTCATCAGAAAGCCGCCAAGGCCGTGACATCGGGTCTCTTTGATCCTGAACTCGTTCCAATTGATGTAGAAGTTACCGAGTATGTGGATGGTAAAACCGGGGAAAAATCATTCAAGGTGAAACGTGACGAAGGTCCGCGTGCGGATACAACGATGGAAGCCCTCACAAAGTTGAAGCCAGCCTTCAAAGAGGGTGGAACCGTTACAGCAGGCAACTCGTCACAAATGTCCGATGGCGCGTCGGTAGTGATGATCATGTCTGCTGAGCGAGCTGCGCAGTTGGGACTTAAACCGCTGGCAAGATTTATCTCGTTCGCGGTGGGTGGTGTTCCGCCTGAGTTGATGGGCATTGGTCCGATTGTCGCCATCCCGAAAGCGCTAAAAGCCGCAGGGCTATCCTTGAATGATATTGACTTGATAGAGTTGAACGAAGCCTTCGCCGCACAGGGGTTGGCTGTTATACGCACGCTGGAGATTGACGAAACCAAAGTCAATGTCAACGGCGGCGCGATCGCGCTAGGACATCCGCTTGGCTGCACGGGCTCGAAACTCACCACACAGTTGATCTATGAAATGGGTCGCCGCAAATCCAAATATGGAATGGTGACGATGTGCATCGGCGGTGGAATGGGCGCCGCGGCGATCTTTGAGAATCTGCAAAATTAAAAACGGTCGAAAGTCAAAAGTCGGCGGCCTTTGACTTTCGACCTTCGACAAAACAACAAAATCTAAACAAGGAAACTAATCATGTCTCTCACAATCGAAACTCTCATGTCCAAAATGCCTGGCGCATTCCTCCCCGAAAAAGCAGCGGGACTCGATGCCACGATCCAATTCAAGTTCACAGGCGCAGAACCTGGAGAATGGTACGCGACAGTAAAAGACGGGAAATGCGAAGTTGCAAAAGGGACTCACGCTTCCCCCAAGATGACTTTGACTGCCGACTCTGCTGATTACGTAAAGATCTTCACCGGCGAAATTGACGGGATGCAAGCCTTCATGCAGGGAAAGTTGAAACTTGCGGGTGACTTGAACCTTGCGATGAAGCTCACACAGATGTTCAAAATCAAGTAAGAAGAAAAACTCGGAAGCCGCTCAAGACTTCCGAGTTTTTGGTACAATCTGCCTAATCTTTTTTCAGGAGTATCAAAGTGGATTTCAGTTGGATTGCACAACCCGAATCATGGGTCGCATTGGTTACGCTGATAGCGCTTGAATTGGTGCTGGGCGTGGATAACATTATTTTCATTTCAATTCTAGCGGGAAAACTTCCAAGGAATGACCAGTCGCGTGCCCGTACCACAGGCATTATGCTTGCGGTCATCACCCGTATCCTGTTATTGCTTTCCCTCTCATGGATCATTGGACTCGAAGAGCCGTTGTTTCATATCTTTGCCCTGGGTGTTTCAGGCCATGACTTGATCCTGTTCGTTGGTGGTTTGTTCCTGATTGGGAAAAGCACATTTGAAATTCATGAGAAATTGGAAGGTCAGGAAGGCCGCGTATCAGCGAAGGTCTCGCCCAATTTCACAAGTGTGATCATCCAGATCATGTTGCTGGATATTGTCTTCTCTCTTGATTCGGTGATTACTGCTGTGGGTATGGTCAATGAAATCCCCATTATGATCATTGCGGTCGTTATTGCTGCGGGTGTAATGGTTTTTACATCAACCCCCATCGGCGAATTTGTGGAAAGACATCCGACCGTCAAAATGTTGGCGTTGAGTTTCCTGTTGATGATCGGTTTTACGCTCGTGGTGGAAGGTTTGCATCAGCATATTCCAAAAGGATATGTGTACTTCGCGATGGGTTTCTCCGTCTTTGTGGAAATGATAAATTTGCGGTTGCGTGATGTTTCTGAAAAGCCTGTCAATTTGCATGATGCATATAGGCAGGAGAAAGCGGAAATGCAGCTTGCACCTGTCGCAGTTAAGGCGATTGCGAAGAAGGCAAAGCCGAAGATCAGAAAGAAATAAATTTTCCAGGGAAATGAAAAACCGCTGACTGTAAATAGAAGTCGGCGGTTTTGTTTAAATTGAATGAATGCCCGCCATACTTGGCCTGGTGATAAGACCGTTAGCTTTTATTCCCAGTTCTTCAAAGACCCGCATGATTTCTGCTTTCGCCCCTTCTGCATTTTCAGGCGGAACAAAAGAAATGATGGATGGTCCAGCCCCGGAGAGCGCCGCGGCGCCAAATCGTTTTGCAGTTTTATAAGCAGACATTCCTGCGCTTATATTTTTTAGGCGATACGGTTGATGTATGCGGTCATCCATTATTTTTTGCATCAGATCAAGATCACCAGTGCGTAAAGCATCTATAACAAGTGCGGTGCGGCCGATATTGTAAATGGCATCCGTGCGCGAAACAGATTTGGGTAACAAAGCGCGCGCCATGCGGGTCGGCCAGTCCACATTCGGTTTTACGATCACGACGGTTAACTCTGGAATTTCATAACGGCGCGTGATGATCTCATCGCCGGACATTACCGAAACCACCAGTCCGCCAAATAACGCGGGGGCAACATTGTCGGGGTGACCTTCCATTTCAGCCGCCAACTTAAGTATTTCATTTTCCTTCAATGGATTGCCCAGCATTTCATTCGCGCCAAACATACCCGCCATAATCGCCGCCGCACTTGAACCGAGTCCGCTGCTCATTGGGATTTCATTCTGCGCGTGGATTTTCACGCCCTTCATGTCTTTTCCACAAACTTCATGTATAAGCGTAAAAGCCTTTGTCAATAAATTCCTCCCTGACACCGCCCGCCAGGGCAGGTGTGTGCCTTTATTTAATTTCTCTGCCCCTTCACCTGTGACGTGATATGTGAGTTTTTCGGATGGCTCGAATGTGATTTCATTCCAAATATTCAACGCAAGCCCCAGACAGTCAAAGCCGGGACCCAAATTTGCAGATGTGGCAGGAACTCGGATTTTTATCATGCGAGACATTATAATCGCCTCGTTTCGATACGGTGAGCGAAAGACGAACCGTCAACGCATCGCATTCTTAATCCCGGAGTTGACATGACCTATCAAGGCTTGATCCATCGCTACGGGCATTTGCTCGACCTGCCCGCCCACACAAAAAACATTTCCCTGCTCGAAGGGAATACGCCGCTGATCCCCATGCCGCGCTTGAGTAAGGAATTTGGTTTTGATTTATTTGTCAAATTTGAAGGCTTGAATCCAACCGGTTCATTCAAAGATCGTGGTATGACTGCTGCCATTAGCGAAGCCGTTGGCCGCCATGTAGAAACAGTTATCTGCGCCTCCACAGGCAACACAGCCGCATCAGCCGCGGCTTATGCGGCGCGGGCGGGTTTGCGCGCGATGGTATTGATTCCTGAAGGAAAGGTTGCAGCAGGAAAACTTGCGGGCGCAATGGCTTATGGGGCAGAGGTGATTCAAATCCGGGGTTCATTTGATGATGCGCTAACTTTGGTGGTCGAGATTGCGGAAAAGACTCCGATAGCGATGGTCAATTCAATTAACCCACTCCGCATCGAAGGACAGAAGACCGCCGCTTTTGAAATCTGCGATGACCTGGGTTGTGCGCCTGATTGGTTATGCTTACCGGTTGGCAATGCGGGAAATATCACTGCTTATTGGGCTGGTTTTAAACAATATCAAAAAGGACTGCCGCGTGTGTTGGGCGTCCAGGCCGCGGGTGCGGCTCCGTTGGTGTTGGGGCATGTCGTTGAAAAACCAGAAACGATCGCAACCGCCATTCGTATAGGCAAACCAGCGCGTGGACAAGAAGCATTGGATGCGGCAGCTGAATCAAGAGGAAAGATGATTGCAGTTTCAGATGAGGAGATATTGTCAGCGCAGCGTTTATTAGCTTCGGAAGGAATTTGGGTTGAGCCGGCGTCTGCGGCGGGACTGGCTGGTTTGATGGCAGAATCAGGCCGAGGGAAGTTTGAAGCGCGGGATAATAACGTCGTGCTGGTATGCACAGGTCATGGGATGAAGGATCCGTCCATTATTACCGAGTCGTTCCAATCCCCAAAAATTATTCCCGCGAATTACGAAGCGTTGATAGAGCTTGTCGGCGTGTAACAATCCGTTAGATAATCTTTCATTCAAAGGAAACGCTGCTGATGTTTATTAATTTCGGGGACAGGTGGATGAGTAATACTAGGTATATAACAGGAATTCACAATCGCATATTCTGAATTTTGTTATAAAATCATGGCAAATCGAAGGATTGCAGAATATTACGTTTCGTCACCACCCTGACGAAAGCCCAAAGGAGAAAAAAATGGGATTGAAACCTGATCACTGGATTCGCAAGATGGCGCTTGAAAATAAAATGATCGAACCTTTTGTGGATAATCAAGTTCGAGATGGGGTGATTTCCTACGGAGTTTCCTCGTATGGATATGATGTGCGGGTGGCGGATGAGTTTATGATATTCACCAATGTTCATTCCGCAATTGTAGACCCGAAGAATTTTGACAAAAAATCCATGTTTGAGTTCAAGGGGGATGTTTGTGTGATCCCGCCAAATTCCTTCGCGCTGGCGCGCACCATTGAGTATTTTCGCATTCCGCGCAAGGTCTTGACGATCTGTTTGGGAAAATCCACCTATGCGCGGTGCGGGATCATTGTCAATGTCACGCCGTTTGAACCTGAATGGCGAGGATTCGTGACCCTCGAAATATCGAATACCACACCTCTGCCGGCCAAGATCTACGCAAACGAGGGGCTGGCACAGGTTCTATTCTTCGAGGCGGATGAAGAGTGCAGTATTTCTTATGCGGATAAAAAAGGCAAATACCAAAAACAGCAGAGCATCGTTCTGCCAAAATTGTAAAAGGAACCGTATTTTGTTTCTCAGTAGATCACGCAAACCTCGCGCAGGCGGCGCCAGGGAACGACAATTGCGGGCTTTCGCGGAGTATTGATTCCGGACGATTTTGATCAAATCCTGATATCATCCCGCCATTTTTCGTAATGACCATCGCTTTTACGATGGTCATTTCTTAGTATCCCAATGGTGGAATCTATACCTATAAATGCCATTGTCGAATCGCACATTTGCTATAAAATCATGAGATGATATTGATTTTTATTCGCTTGGATCCTTTTAGATTCGACAAGGAATAACCGCTATGAAGCAGCCTTCTAACTCAAATGTAATTCACGAACAGCTTTGGGAGATGAGTAATTTAATCTCCAGTGCAATTAAGAACATTGCACAGGCCAATTACGGGAGCGTCTCCCAGGTCTCGCTTGACCTGACTCAGGTTGCGAGCACTATTAATCAAGTCAAAAGTTCCGTTTTGAAAGATTATCAGACACGCGACTCCGAATTTAAGGCCCTGGTGCGCATAGGGAGTACGGTCAATTCCTCCCTGGGACTAAAGCGGGTCTTGTCTGAGGTCATGGACCTTCTGGTGGAAATAATGCGGGCAGAGCGCGGATTCCTTATGTTGTGTGAACCCGACGGAAGTCTTAAGATCAATGTTGCGCGCGGACTCGATCATGTGGACCTTGATAAAGATCATTTTGCTGTCAGTAAGACCGTCGTCAATCGGGTGGTGGAAACAGGCGAACTGGTATTAACTACGAACGCTCAGGAAGACCCGCGCTTTGAAGTGCAAGCCAGTGTGGCGTATTACCATTTATTGTCAATTTTATGCGTGCCGCTGAAAATAAAGGATAACCTGATCGGCGTAATTTATGTGGACAACCGCTCGCAGACCGGGGTGTTCCAGCAGGAAAATATTGAATTGATCTCTGCCTTTGCCAACCAGGCAGCGATGGCCATTCACAATGCGCTTTTATTCGATGAATTAAATGAGAGTAAAAAAGAGCTGGAGATTGCTTATCATGCCACACTGGAGGGGTGGGTGCGTGCATTAGATTTACGGGACAAGGAAACGGAAGGCCATACCAAACGCGTCACTTCCCTGACGGAAAAACTCGCCAGAATAATGGGGCTAAATAATCAGGCGATCAATGACATCATCAGTGGCGCCCTATTGCATGATATTGGAAAGATGGGTATTCCAGATGGGATATTACTTAAACCAGGACCACTCGATAATGTGGAGCGGACTGTCATTAATAAACATCCAGTCTACGCCTATGAGATGTTGAGTCCGATTAAATTCCTCAATTCCGCCCTGGATATTCCGTATTGCCATCATGAAAAATGGGATGGCAGTGGGTATCCGCGTGGTTTGAAGGGAGAGGAGATACCTTTTGCGGCGCGTATTTTTTCCGTTGTTGACGTGTGGGATGCGCTCATATCCGACCGTCCTTACCGAAAGAGGTTTTTACCTTCGGAGGCATTAAAGAATATCCGTGAATCCTCAGGTTCATTTTTTGAACCCAGGATCGTTGATGCATTTCTTTCAATGGATGGCCTGGCAGCCATCTGTCAGAAACAGATTACGGATTAGTACACACTTTTAATCGCAAACAGAACTGATTTGTAAAAACCTTTTTTACAGTGAAGACGACATAGGATTATTGAAAGTTTTCTGCCTTTGCGGGTACATGTCAACGGACTCTATGCGCTCCGTTTTTATTAAACCCCCAGCCATTCACCAGCCATTTTTGCCAATCCAGACGCCGGGCCTTGCCGTGATGTACATTGGGGCAGTGACTCGAGGAACATTTTTCCATATTGCTTTGTGAGTACGCGCCGATCCATGACGGCCACAATACCGTGGTCAGAAGCCGTACGGATCAGTCGCCCGAATCCCTGGCGGAATTTCAGGATGGATTCGGGCAGGTAATATTCATTGAACGAATCTTCATATAGTTCGGAACGGGCGGCGATGATCGGATCGGAGGGAACGCCAAAGGGAAGTTTGGTGATGACCACCATCGAAAGTGAATCGCCGGGCACATCCACGCCTTCCCAGAACGAGCGTGTGCCGAGCAGGACAGCGCGGTCGCTGGATTTGAACGATTCGAGCAATGCGTTTGGAGATGCGCCTTCTCCTTGTTCAAAGACAAAGATATCCTCGCGCGCCAGCGGCCCCGTAATGGCTTGGGCTGTCTTCTTGAGCGCGGCATAGGATGTGAACAGGACGAGCATGCGCCCGCCGATGGTTTTGGCGGTGGAAAGAATGGCTTTGTCCAAAGCTTGTTGGTAGCCGTATGCGTTTGGCTCGGGTATGTCATTCGCGACGTACAGCAAGGTGCTTGATTCGTAATCAAATGGTGAGCCAAGCGCAAGGGTTTCCACTTCATCAGCGGAGAGGGTGCTGCGGACGTAGCGAAAATCGCCGCGGGTGGTCATGGTGGCGGAGGCCATGACCACGCAGGCTTTTTCGTGCCACAAATGCTTTTCCACGAGCGGACCCGCGCGCAGCGGCGCGGCATTCAGTGACAATCTCTCGCCGCGCGGATTGACCTCCACCCAATAGATCAATTCGTTGGAGGGCTTGTGCATCAGCCCCGAAGAAGCCGCTTCCGCTTCGGTCATGCGGCGCACCAAGGTGCTTAGGCTGCCCATCACATCTTCAACGTTATCGTGACCCTCACTGTATATTTCACCCAGCGTCTTGTAAATTTCATCGAGAGATTTCAAGAGCAGTGACATGGTCTCGCTGGTTTGGCCCCACATGATCTCAACCTCGTCCCAGCCGGGCAGGGTGCGTGTGGCGGGTACGATGCGCATTTGCCACGAATAATTGTTTTGCAGCTGTCCTTCGCGCTGCAAAGCGATAAATTGACCAAGCACATTGAAAAACTCGTTGGAGAGTTGTTCAAGCCGAAAGGCCTGGTCGGTGGCGTGTTTTGCTTTTTGCTGGAGCAGGCCAAAGTCCGAAGGGCGAAGCGTATTGAGCGTCTCGGTCAGCAATCTGCCGAGCAGGCCGGCGGAGGAGCCGCCGAGTTCCTTTAACATGCGCTCAAGGTCATTTTGTGTCATGCGGAAGGATAGCGCGCTGGTGACCGCCGATTCCACGTGGTGGGCTTCATCCACGATCAGGTAATCGTATTCGGGCAGGACCTTACTGCCTGTGGAAACATCTGAAAGCAAGAGGGCATGATTGACGATCAGCAGGTGCGCGCTTTGCGCGGCTTGCCTGGCGCGATGAAAAGGACATGTGCCGCCCATGCGGCCGAGGCAGGTTTCTGTGTTGCAATTATCGTCTTCTGCAGAGAGCCTGCCCCAAACCTCGCGCTCGATCGGGCCGGTGAGATTGATCTCATTGCGGTCGCCGCTGTGGTTATCGAGTTTCCAGACGATGATCTTTGCCAGCACGCGCATTTCATTGGCATTGGAGGGCCCATGGGTGCGCATGAATTCCAGCCTGCGCGGGCAAAGATAATTTGCGCGGCCTTTCATGACCGCGGCGCGCACATCCAGGCTGAGCGCGGCTTGGAGATCAGGGATGTCTTTTTTGATTAACTGGTCTTGCAGGTTGATGGTGTTGGTGGAGACGACCACGCGCGTATTGTTTTGGACGGCGAACATTGCGGCTGGGACGAGATAGGCAAAGGATTTACCGACGCCGGTTCCCGCTTCGACCATGAGATGGCTGCCGTTTGAAAGGGATTTTGTGACCGCTTTGAGCATTTCCACTTGCTCGCCGCGGTGTTCATAGGCTTCAAAATATTGCGAGAACGGTCCGCCGTAATCCAAAATGGAGGCGGCTTCCTCGGGGTCAAGCGGAGTTGGCTCTTCACTGCGCTGTATGGGCGGAGAATCTTTTCGGGTTGTTGTATCAGGCTTGGGCTGGCGGGGGGAGGCGCGCTGTGTCCGCTTGGGCTTTATGCCTTCCCTGGCGACCGCTTGCAGGGCCTGTTCAAAGACCCAGCCGGCGTCCCAATCAACAAAATTGCCAAGTTCCACGATCTCCTGTAATGTTTCAAGCGGAAGTTCGGCGGCCAGGTCGAGCAGGCGCACATAGCAGGCTTGTGTGACGCGCGCGTCATCCAGGGCGCGATGTGTGGCGGGCAGAGGAATATTGAGTTGTTGACCAAGCGATCCGAGGTTGTAGCGGCTTGCGGCTGGCATTAAGACAGATGCGAGTTCGTAGGTATCGAGGGTTTGTTGAAATTGAAACAAGCCAGCCTTGCGCAGGAAGCCAATATCAAATTTGACGTTGTGTCCCAGAATGGGAGCATCGCCAACGAAGGCGGTCAGGTCAGGCGCAATATCACGCAGGCGCGGAGCCTCCCGCACCATGGCATCATCAATGCCCGTCAGGCCGGAGATGAAATCGGGGATATGTTTGCCGGGATTAACCAATGTGGAGAATTCAGCCTCCACACGCCGCCCATTAAATTTAACGGCCGCGATCTCGATGATTGACTCGCGGCTTTCGTCCAGTCCGGTGGTTTCGATGTCCAAGGATACGATGGTGGTCATATTACGGAGTATCTCGTAATTGCTAAACTCAGAATTTAATTTTCACTCGTCATTTCCACTTAAAGTTTGATCGTTGGTGATTCCAGAGATAGAACAAGTGTATCATTAAAGGTGTGCGCTGAAAAATATACATGGAAATTGATTTTTTCATTTCGCTTCAGTTGAATGTCCGACGTAAATAAAGCGACTCAATTGCGAAACACAGGCATTAACGCTAAGGCGCCAGGGCGCAAAGAAAACAACAATCTGGCCGGAGGCAACTGCAAATTGTTCCTTGCGCTGTTCTTCGCGAAGCACCCTGTGGGCGGTGCCAGATTTCGACAGGCTCAATCTGCGAGATTTACCGTGCAAACGCTGCCGGGGACGGCGGCTGGAGCGTAAGTTACTGACAACACTTCGACACGGTGAGCGAAGGTCGAACCGTCAGTCCTAGCCTTTGCGCGCGCACAAAGAAGGCGGCGCACCCGCCATTCGGATTGACGTAAATTTAGTTCATTCGTAGAATTGCTGGGGATGCTATCTGTAATTGTGTTATATTTCCTGAATAGTACAAATATATTTCATCGCTTCATTTTCTCTGACTTAAGGAGCAAAACATGAAAGTGGATCGCAACCCCACGAAACCGAACGCCCTGGGGAAATCAAACATACAAAAAACTTCTTCAACGTATCTCAATTCACGCTTAAACCCCGCTCTTTTTACCCCTCCCCCCGAAAATTTGTTCTAATTTTACACAAGCTTATCAGTCTCGGAGCAAAACATGAAAGCGGATCGCAAAACCACGAAACCGATCAGTCGGGGGAAATCGAAAACACAAAAAACGTCTCCAATGCATAAAACAGTTGCGCCCAAGCCTCATGAAAAAAAGACCGAGCGCAAGCGGGCGGAAACTGCCTTACACAGCGCCGAGGAAAACTACCGGTCTATTTTCGAGCAGGCGCCGGTAGGAATTTTTCAATCCACGCCGCAGGGACGCTTTCGCAACGTCAACTCGGCCATGGCGCAAATCTATGGATACGATTCGCCTGAACAAATGATCACGGAAATTACCAGTATCGGTGACCAGGTTTATGTGAACTCTTCCACGCGGCGGGAATTCCAACGCATTTTGGCTGAGCGCGGGGAAATCCACAATTCTCTTGATGAGAATTACCGCAAAGATGGCAGCCGCATTTGGACGCAAACCACAGCCCGCGCCATTAAAGATAAAGACGGAAATGTTCTTTTCTATGAAGGCTTCATCATTGACGTGACCGAGCGCCTCCGGGAGCAGCAGCTACTCCACGAGAGCGAAGAGCGTTTCCGCGCGCTGATCGAGAACGCTTCTGACATGATCCTGACCATCACCGCGGACGGGAACCTGAACTACGTCAGCCCCGCCGCCCTGCGCATCACCGGATACCAGGCTGACGAAGTCATTGGCAGGAATATCGTCGAATTCATTCATGCAGACGACCTGCCGCTTGCCCTGCAAGCCCTTGCCAGCCGCTCCAAAATTTCAGGCTTGGCGCCCCATCCAATCGAACTTCGTTTCCACCACAAAGATGGGGTGTGGCGGATCGTGGAAATATTAGGGAATAACCTGCTTGAAAACCCGGCAGTGAAGGGGATTGTGTTGAATGTGAGGGATATCACCGATCGCAAACAGGCGGAAGCTGCTTTACGCGCAAGTGAGGATCGCTATCGCGATCTGGTGGAGAACAGCCAAGACCTGATCTGCACCCACGACTTGAATGGGCAAATCCTTTCTGCCAACCCTGGTGCGGAAAAAATGTTGGGGTACGAGCACACCGCATTGCTCCAAATGAACTTCCGCGATATTCTCGCGCCGGAAGCACTGCCCGGACTTACGGCGTATCTTCGCCGGATAACAAAGCGCGGCGCTGACCAAGGACAGATGATTGTTCAAACCAAAACGGGCGAGCGGCGAATTTGGGAATATAACAATACCCTGCGCACCGAGGGCGTTTCTACTCCAATCGTGCGCGGTATGGCGCGCGACATCACCGAGCGCAAGCGCGCGGAAGACGCGCTGCGGGAAAATGAAAAAACCTTTCGCTCTTTGTTCGAGAATATGTTGAACGGCTTTGCGTATTGCCAGATGCTTTTTGAGCAGGAGCGCCCATCCGACTTTATCTACCTGGAAGTGAATAAGGCTTTTGAAACGCTGACCGGGTTAAAGAATGTCGTCGGCAAAAAAGTATCGGAAGTCATCCCGGGCATACGCGAGTCGGATTCAGAATTGATCGCAACTTACGGGCGGGTGGCGCTCACTGGCATCGCCGAGACCTTCGAAACTTATGTGGAAGCCCTGAGAATGTGGTTTTCGATATCGGTGTACAGCCCCAAGAAAGAATACTTTGTGGCTGTATTTGATGTGATTACCGAGCGCAAACAGGCGGAAGCTGCTTTGCGAGAGAGTGAGCGAAGATTCCGTTCCGTCATCGAAGACATAACCGAATTGATCTGCCGTTTTCTTCCCGACGGCACGCTGACTTACGTTAATGATGTCTACTGCGATTATGTCGGGAAGAGCCGCGAAGAACTGATCGGCACAAGTTTTATCTCACTTGCCAGCGCCGATTTTCCTCAGAAACTGCGTGATCAATTTCAGTCCCTGACGCCCGCTCACCCGATTGCAATCTTTGAACAATATGACCTGCTTCCCAATGGAGATAAATGCTGGCGTGAATGGGTGGATCGGGGTGTCTTTGACCAGCAAGGATGCCTGATCGAGATCCAATCCACAGGGCGCGACATCACGGAACGCAAGCAGGCCGAAGAAGCCCTGCATCAGGCCGAGATACACTATCGCGCGCTTATCGAGCAGACCCCAGCGGTCATTTACACCGTTGACTCGCGTCAACCTGATTTTTTTGTCTATGTCAGCCAACAAATCGAAGCGCTTTCGGGTTACTCGCCGCAGGCCTGGATAGCAGATGCCCAACTCTGGAACAACCTTATCCACACCGAAGACCGGGAGCGCGTCCTGGCCGAGGAAATCCGCACTAATAAAACTGGCGAACCATTCAACATCGAATACCGCCTTGTACATCGAGATGGTCATTTGGTGTGGGTGCATGAGGAGGCGCGGCAGCTGCATGACGCCTCGGGCCAGCCCACCGTCTGGCAGGGTTTCATGCTCGATATCACCGAACGCAAACTGGCTGAAGAGAAGATTCGGCAATCAGAAGTACGTTTTCGCTCCCTTTTCGAGCAGACACATGATGCGGTCTTTATTATGGATTTCATGGGGAATCATATCTTGGCCAATCAACGCGCCGCGGATATGCTCGGTTATACGTTGGCTGAAATCCAGAAACTCTCTTTTAGAGATACGTCTGCTGAAATCACGCAAAGTGAAAATCTCATGAAGCGGTTGTTGGCTGATGAGCAAATCCCGCCTTACGAGCGTCTTTTCCGAAAAAAGAACGGCCAAAGCTTTCCGGTGGAAATCAATGTGGAATTGGTGCGGGATTCCAATGGTAATCCCAAGTATATCCAGAGCGTTGTGCGTGACATCACCGAACGCAGGCAGGCGGAGGAAGAGATCGTGCGCCAACTGAATCGCTTGGGGGCGTTGCACAGCATAGACATGGCGATTAGCGCCAGCATGGATTTGCGTGTAACACTCAATATCCTTTTGAAGCATGTCACTACCCAGCTGAAAGTAGACGCTGCTGACGTGCTCCTGTTCAACCCGCACTCGCAAATGCTGGAATACGCAGCTGGATGTGGTTTTCGAGGCCGGGCTGTCGAGCGCACCCGCTTTCGGATAGGGGAGGGCCAGGCCGGTCTGGCCGCGCTGGAGCAACGCATGATTCAACACCCGGATTTCGCCGCGAGCGGGATCGTCTTCGCACAAGCTGAATTTCTGGCGGCGGAAAACGTAGCCGCCTACTTTGCTGTGCCTCTCATCGCAAAAGGTAAAGTCAAGGGTGTGTTGGAGGTCTTTCACCGTGCCATTTTCCACCCGGAGTTGGACTGGATCAGCTTTCTGGAAACGCTGGCCGGGCAAGCGGCAATTGCCATTGACAGCGGTCAACTCTTTGAGAACTTGGAAATCTCCAACACCGAACTGACATACGCGTACAACACCACCATCGAGGGCTGGTCGCGCGCGCTCGACCTGCGCGACAAGGAAACCGAAGGGCACTCTCGGCGCGTGACCGAGACTACCTTGCAGCTGGCAAAAGCAATGGGCATAGACGATGAAAAACTCGTCCACGTCCGCCGCGGCGCGCTCTTGCACGACATCGGCAAGATGGGCGTACCGGATAGTATCCTGCTCAAATCCGGCAAACTCACCGACGAGGAATGGGTGCTCATGCGCAAGCATCCGGCCTTGGCATACGAACTCCTTTCGCCGATCGCGTATCTGCGCGAAGCGCTCGACATTCCATATTGTCATCACGAAAAATGGGACGGCACGGGCTATCCGCGCGGATTGAAGGGCGAACAAATTCCGCTGACCGCACGAATTTTTGCGGTAGTGGATGTATGGGACGCACTGACCTCGGTTCGTCCGTATCGTGCGGCGTGGGCACATGATAAAGTACGCGAACACATGCGCGCACTGTCTGGCACGCATTTTGATCCGCGAGTTTTAGAAGCGTTTTTTAGACTCATGAATGACCAGTCTATTGACGATTGGGCCTGACACTCAAAGTTTCTTTCCTAACCAATACCGCCGCCCGCACCGACGCACACATGCAGGCGCGGGCAGCCTTGCCGGCAGGCTGGCAACATGTTATACAATATATGTGTACAATCCCAACAATCGCGTGTTGACTGGATATTCTATTTGGTCTTTACTCCAGATCGAACCGCGCGGTAATATGAACCGTCGCTTGAAAACATATGGAGTCACTATGAAAAACCATCGCATCGGACTGATGATCACACTAGCCGCCACATTCTGGTTAGCCGCCTGTAGCACTGCGCCGGCCGCGCAGCGTCCTCCGCTCACTGTGTCCTGGACCATTTGGCCCGGCTACTACCCGCTCGCAATCGCCCAACAGCAGGGTCTGTTCGAAAAACATGGCGTCGCTGTCAATATCATTGTTTATGATTCGTATACCACGGCCTATACGGATTACGCCTCGGGCAAATTGGATGGAAGCGAAATGGTGCTGGGCGATTTGTTGCTCCTGCTCGACAAGCGGGATTCCAAAGCCATCATGGTCACCGACACTTCCGAAGGCGGCGACCAAGTGGTGGCAACGGACGCCATCCAGACCGTGGCCGACATGAAAGGCAAGCGCATTGGCGTGCATCTCGGAACTTATGGCGAACTGTTTATACGCAAAATGCTGGCTGCCAATGGACTCGCTCTCGCGGATGTGACGCTGGTGAACATCAACCCGGAAGACATCCCTGCCGCGTTTCCGGAAAAGATTGACGCCGGTCATTCGTTTGAGCCATTCACGTCGGCGGCAGTCGCCAAAGGCGGGCATGTCGTGTTCACCAGCGCGAAGACGCCCGGCTTGATCCCCAATGTGTTTGCCTTTACCACCCAAGTGGTGCAGCAGAGGCCCGACGATATTCGCGCTTTCGTCGCCGCCTGGTTCGAGGCGGTGGACTGGATGAACGCCAACCTGGACGAGGTGCCGGCGGTGGTGGCGCAAGCCACCGGCCTCAAGCCGGAAGACATTTGGCTGGACGGCGGCGATAGAGTTTACACGCTGGCTGAAAGCCAGGCGGCCATGACACACGGCACTGACTACCGCTCGTTGTACTTTACCGGCGAGGAGTATGTGAAATTTCTGACCATCACCGGAGGTCTCACCAAAGCGGTGGACCTCGAGATTTTAATTGATCCTTTGTTTGTTAAGTGATTGTGCGCCGCGACTATACTTACAAACCCAAAACATCCCGGCGCTGATCTAAGTTATTGGAACATGCAACAGTCAGGCAACCTCTCGCTTCGAACCAAATTGATCGCAGTCTCTTTGATCATCTCGATCATACCGCTGACGATTATTGGCGGCATTGACAACCGCTCTATCAGTGAGGCGCTGGTCAATGCTGCCAACCAGTCATTGGCTGGCACGGCAGTTCAAACCGCAGCCCATCTGGATGGGTTTATCCAGGCCAACCTTGATGCAGTGCGCACGGAAGCACAGCTCCCGGATTTTGGCGATTTTCTAGACCGCCCCTCTCGGCCGCCAGCCGCCGGCGGCGAATTTGCAGATGGCTCAGCACGAATCGCAACCATTCTGCGGGCGCTCAGCCGTCGAGACCAGTTGTACATCCTGTCCTACGCACTGCTCGATGCGAACGGCATTGACGTGATTGACACCAGCAATTCCGATATCGGCGCTGATCGATCCAAACAGGAATACTTTAAAAGACCGGTTTCCACGGGCTTGCCCTATGTCTCGCCCGTGGAATTTTCTGGAACAGCCAATCATCCACCGTCTCTCTACTTTAGCGCTCCGATCCGCAATGTGCAGGGAAATATCGTAGGTGTCCTGCGTCTTCGCTATAATGCGTCCATACTTCAGCAAATCATCACCCAAGCCAACGGACTTGGCGGCGATGGCTCTTCCGCTGTCCTGTTGGATGAGAATCACCTGCGCCTGGCAGATGGCTTAACACCCGATTTGGTTTTCACCACTATCATACCGCTTGACCCAGCCCAAGTCGCCGAACTGCAAGCCGCTGAGCGTTTACCCCAGCGACCTGTTGATCAACTCTCCACCAATATGCCTGAATTTGAGCGGGGACTTGTTAACTCTGCGACGCAACCATTTTTCCTGGCCGAGATAGACCCTTCTGAGAGTAGCCGAGAGGCAGTGGCCGTGGCGCCTATGACAGCCCAGCCGTGGTTGGTTGCTTTCGGACAAGACGAGGCGATATTTTTGGCGCCAGTGGGGAAACAAACTCGCGTCTCGTTGCTTATTAGTGCAATCATGGCCATTCTGGTAATGCTGTCCGTTGCCGGCGCGGCTCAACTGCTGACCGGCCCCATTGTCCGCCTAACCAATAGCGCTCAGAAAGTAGGCGCAGGAGATCTGCGCGTACAGGCTCTTGTGGAAACCCATGATGAGATCGGCACACTGGCGCAAACCTTCAATACCATGACCCTTCAACTGCGGCAAACATTGGAAGGCTTAACCGGGCGCAGCGCCGAATTGCGCTTAGCCAACGAACAGCTCCAGGCCGAATTAGTTGAGCGGTTGCGCGGTGTGGCGGTGTTACAAGAAAGCGAAGCCAAGTATCGCGACCTGGTGGACCAAGTCAGCGACGGGTTTTATGTTAGCGACCTACACGGGAAACTCACGTTTGCCAATCGCGCCCTGGCTGGGATACTCGGCGTTAAGCACCCTGACGCGCTCATCGGCAGAAATTTTTCCGAATTCGTGACTTCAGAGCATGCCCTTGAGCTTGCTGAGCGCTACCGCGCTGCCATGTCTACCGGCAAAGGCTCAGGGATGATCCCAGTCGAGCTTGTGCGACAGGATGGCGTCAAAGCGTTTGTTGAAATCAGACATCAAGTCATCATCGAAAACGGCATTCCAGTCGGCAACCGCGGTACCCTTCGCGATGTCACCGAGCGGAAGCGGGCGGAAGCAGAAATCCAGCGTCGCCTAACCGAACTCGAAGCAGTGAATCACATCTCCACAGCCATGCGTAGTGCACAGACCTTGGAAGAAATGCTGTCAATAGTGCTAGACGTCACGCTGGAAGTGATGCATGCCGCCCACGGAGGCGTCTGGTTATACGATCCCTCAAAGGATGAATTGCAACTGGTGGTGACGCGCGGTTACTTCGAGCAACCCGTCGTATCAAACATACCGCCAGAAAAACCCGGTGAGGGAGTCGCCGGATATGCCTTCGCTACCCGACAACCTTACATCTCGCGGGAGTATCAACTGGATCCTCGCCTGTCCGAATCTGTGCGTAAGGGCATTCCACCTGGGATCGGGGGAGCTCTGATCCCGATTCTCGCCGGCGATAACGTGGTCGGTACGTTAAATATCAGCATACCCTTACCACGCGAGATAACACCAGACGAGGTTCATCTCTTGACCATTCTGTGCGAGATTGTCGGCAACGCCATCCAGCGTACCCAGCTCCACGAACAGACCGAACGAAGCTTGCAGAAACTGGGCGCGCTGCATGAGATTGACAAAATCATCAACGCGAGCCTGGATTTGCAGCTCACGCTTGGCATCTTTGTCGACCAAGTCATATCCCAACTGCGGGTAGATGCGGTTGCGGTGATCCTCTTCAATGCGCACACGCAGGCACTGGAATACTCGGTGGGTCGCGGCTTCCGCACCCAGACGTTCGAGCGTACCCGCCAGTACTTGGGCGAGGGGAAAACCGGTCGAGTGGTGCTTGAGCGTCGAATCCTCCACATCGCGAACCTCAGGGAAGCCGGGGAAGAGATTCCGCCCGCCGCTCATCTGATTGATGAGGGGTTTCTGGAGTACTATGGTGTGCCGCTGATTGCCAAGGGCAAAGTCAAGGGCGTGTTGGAAGTCTTCCATCGCGCGCCACTGGTCGTCGGGATGGACTGGGTCAGTTTTTTGGAAACGCTGGCCGGACAGGCGGCGATCGCTATCGAAAATGCCACACTGTTCAACGACTTGCAGCGCTCCAACACCGACTTGGCGCTGGCTTACGATGCCACCATCGAGGGCTGGTCGCACGCGCTCGATCTGCGTGATGAAGAAACGGAAGGACACACCCAGCGCGTCACCGAGATAACCCTGCGGTTGGCAAAAGCAATGGGTATCGGCGATGCCGAACTCGTCCACATCCGCCGCGGTGGGTTATTGCATGACATCGGTAAGATGGGCGTGCCGGATGGTGTCCTGCTCAAGCCAGGTTCGCTGACCGACGAAGAATGGGTTCTCATGCGTAAGCACCCACAATTGGCGTTTGAACTCCTCTCACCGATCGCGTATCTGCGCGACGCACTCGACATTCCCTATTGCCACCACGAAAAATGGGACGGCACGGGCTATCCGCGCGGACTCAAAGGCGAGCAGATTCCGCTGGCCGCACGCCTCTTTGCGGTCGTGGATGTATGGGACGCCCTGCGCTCGGATCGTCCGTATCGCAAAGCGTGGGACGAAGGGAAAGTGCGCGAACACATTCAATCCCTTGCGGGAACGCATTTCGATCCGAATGTAGTGCCAATATTCCTGGAATTGATGGAGAAGACTTTACGCGATGCGCAACAAAAATAAACCAGAGGAGACCGTCGAGTCGCTTCGCGCACTCAAGCGCGCTGACAAAGCCTTATACGAGTCCAAACAAGCCGGCAGAAATCAAGTGGCGAGCGCGACATGACTAGATGAACGCGGCTTTCTCAGATTTATAGTCTATCCGAAAAATACTGCCCATTAACGCAAAGGAGCGAAGTCGCAGAGGATTCTTTGGAAAAGATCACAATTCAATTCATCCTTTTCCCCACAAATCCTTCGCCACATCATCCAGCCCCAACCTCAACTAATTTCTCTCGCGAAGGCTTGCCTGTTTCCTTATCCCATCCGCACGCCTTGTAGTAAAATAACGACAAGGAAATCGGAGGCAGATTATGCTAAAAGATCATACCGCCAGCAAAAGAATCATCACCGCCACTGAATTGCGGCGAAACTTTAACGGGGTTGTGCGACGAATTCATCAAAAGCACGAACACACAGTCATTGAAAGTAAAGGCGCGCCTATTGCAGTCATACTATCGGTAGAAGAGTACGAGAAACTCGTGTCCCGTCAAAATGCAAAAGCTGCATTTCGTGACCTCTCGCGCAATTTTGGACGTGACGTTGAAAAACTCGGCATTACCGAAGAAGAATTCATGGCTGAGTTGGAAAAAACAAAACGACGGGTCTTTACTGAGCAATATGGCAGACCAGCCTAAAAAAACAAGGGTCTTCGTTGACGCCAATATATTGCTGTCTGGCAACGCTTTTCCTCGCTGGCCTTACGAAGTATTGAAACATGCTGTTAATGAAGATTATCGGTTAACCATTTGTCCGCTCGTAATCAAGCAAGCGCGCGAGCATATGCAGGAAATCTTTCCTCAACATCTGCCTCGCCTCGAGAAATTCCTGCACGAAGTGGACTATGAACTTGTTCCCGACCCAACACAAGAAGAAATCGACTCAAACAGCAATCTTGTGCGCGACCTGAGCGATGTTGCCATAGCCTTGTCCGTAATTGCTTCAAAAGTAGATTACCTCGTGAGCGAAGACAAGGATTTGAGCACCCAGGATGAAAGCACATCAAAACTGCGTCGGCATGTAAAAGTTTTGATCTCTGGCACATTTTTGTGCGAAGTCATGGGCTGGACAAGCGAGGATTTGGAAAAAATTCGTCATCGAAGATGGGACGATCTGGATGATGAGTAGGAACAAACATTAGACCTCCAGGTAAACATTTGGAGGTCTTTTCTTTCCGGTATCTTATTGTTTCTTTCAGCCCCACAGCTCCTTCGCCACATCATCCAAACCTAATTCAAGCAATTTCTCTTTGGATGGTTTTCCACTTTCCAAATCCCAACCGCGGGCTTTGTAATATTCTTCAAGCATGGCAGGAAAATCAGGGACAAATCCCGCCGAGCCGCCTTCCTGGTATGGTTCAAGCAAGGCTTTGGGAAGTTTATCGTTTGCGCGAGTTAATCCCATGCGGTTATTAATGGCGCGTTTGATATTCCAGCCGCGCTCACCTGATCTCATCATATCTTCGATGGTCCATTCGCAGCCGCAAGCCGCGTTGACCAGGTCCACTTGCATTTGGGGATCAACATTGGCAAAGATGCACATCACGACAGAATTGAAGAATGTCCGCCAGTTTTGATGGCGGGCTACATTCGCAGCCTTCCCGGCCTGAGCATGGCGGTCGTAATACCTAATTCCTAATTTCTCATTTGTATGTCCCCAGTCCACAAAAAAGTAATCAGATTGATTATGACATGCTCCACGCGGACTGGTCGCATACGACAGCGCCATACCCGAAACCCCGCGCGGATCGTGGTACGCAACTTCGAGGCCATTCACTTGCACGGCTTCATCTTCCGCATCAAACGCCGCGCCGAATTGACGCGAGCCGCGCGCCAGCAAATCCCCGATCCCTTCGCGGCGCGCAATCATTTGAATCAGCTGCCGCGCCGCCATGAAGTTTCCCCATGTGAGTTCAAGTCCGCCTGTATCCTGTTTTGTCAGCTTACCCATTTCAAATAAATGAAATGCCAGGCCAATCGTATTCCCTGTGCTGATGGTGTCCATGCCATATTTATCGCACAGTTCACCGAGCCGCACCACTTCAACAAGATCATCAATTAAAAGATTAGGACCAAAACCAACGATCGTTTCGTATTCGGGTCCCTTTCGTTTCTTGCCATCGCCGATATTCACCACACGCCCGCACGCGATCACACATCCCTGACAAGCGCTGGTTCCAACCAAAATACTTTCAGCCATCTTCGAACCAGAGACATTATCCACACCGGGGAACGCGCCTTGATGGTAATATTTTGCCGGCATCCCGCCCATATATTCATTGTAATTTGCCCCGCCCGCCGTGCCAAGTTCATGAAACATCTTCGCTTCGTTATCCTGCTTGAGCATGCGGTTGGATTCAGAACGCAGGGCGGAATAACGCTCCAAATCCGCAGCTTCAATTTTCTTTTTGCCATACACTGCGATGGCTTTGAGATTCTTCGAGCCCATCACCGCGCCGAGTCCAGTCCGCCCCGCCATGCGGCCGTGATCGCAGCAAATGGATGAATATAAAACGCCGCGCTCTCCTGCTTCCCCGATCACTGCGACGCGGGCATTTTTATGTCCGACTTCCTCTTTGACGATTTCCTGCGCCGCGTACACATCCTTGCCCCAAACACTCGCCGCATTTCTGACCTCAAGCCTGCCTTCTTCGATCCAAAGAAATACGGGGCTTGGAGATTTTCCTGTGATCCACAATCCGTCATAGCCAGTCTTGCGAAGTTCGGGCCCCCAAAAACCGCCAATGTTGGATTCCGCCCATAAATTTGTGGCGGGGCTTTTTCCACAGATCACAAACCGGCCCGTTGTGGGTCCCGATGTCCCACTGAGCGGCCCATTCAAAAAAAGCAAAGACGATTCAGACGAAAGCGGATCGAGTTCCTTCGTGAGAAATGGGTAAAGAATCCGCGCTGCCAGCGATGCGCCGCCCAGAAAATCACGTTCCCATTCTTTCGGAATAACGAGTCCTTCTATTGCGCCAGTAGTAAGGTTTATTTTGAGGATGGGTTGCATATTTCCTATGCTCCCAACGCCGTCCTCGGCGTTGACTGGTCGCCGAGGACGGCGACCAGAGCATTACATGATTTCCGTCGTCGCTTCACCTGCCACGCGGACAAAATCTAACACGGTCGGCACGTTTCGCATCATATATCCCATACTGCCGCTGACCTTCAATTTCATCGTCATCATGGCAGTCATGGGATTCAGCTTGCCAGTTAATATCGCCGTAATGTTATTGTAGGACGCAGTCAAGGTGAAGGCGGGTTTTGGGTAGGCAGAAGCATCGGGGTTAAATTCCACTTTTCGGCACTTCCCATGCCACAGGTCCAGATAGAACGTGAGGTCTTCTTTAAGATTGCCTTCTGATTCGATATGGAAGAACAAATCCCCTTCCCAATTCCCTGCGACTTCAGCATAGCGTTCATCAGAGTTGATTTTTTCTTCGAGTCCATTCAGCCATTCCTTGCTTGGAAAGATCGCCATCGTGTTGCCTCCAGAATATTACAAACGTTTAGTAAATTGCACAGCGGCGGTGGATGATGGGGAATTGTACCATCATGAACTAATGACTTTAATCCTTGCATAATTGTAAAAAATAGTCTATGCTTAAGTTGCGGGATAACGCCATCCCGTGGCAATTAAAATAATTGCCCACCCGTTATATTTTTCTGGAGGAGATAATGAAAAAACTGTTTCTCTTGGGGAGCCTGCTCGTATTAACATCTCTCGTACTCTCGGCTTGTGGCGGAGGGGCTTCGCAAGCCAGTGACCTGCTTGGTGCGATCAACGAGCGCGGTTATATACTCATTTCCACCGACCCGAACTATGAACCTCAGTCCTTTTTGAACACCGAAGGCAAACGCCCCGCAGAGACAAAATGTCCGACTGACGCATTGACCACTGCTGAAATGCAGGGTTTTGATGTGGATGTAGCGATCGCCGTTGGCGATGCTCTTGGTGTGGAAACATGTTTTGCCACTCCAGGTTGGGACCTGCTTACCGCCGGTAACTGGGCCGATAAATGGGACATGAGCGTTGGCTCCATGACCATCACCACCTCGCGCCAGCAAGTGCTCGATTTCAGTGTGCCTTACTACTACACTCCTGCAGTTGTGGCTGTAGCCGCTGACTCTGGTTTTGACACACTCGAATCGCTTGCCGGCCAGGCATTGTGCGCGGGCGTCGCCACCACTTATGAATACTGGCTGAACAACGATATGGAAAATCTTGGCTTACCAGAATCTTCCATCTATGCCAAAGTCCCGGCAGGTGTAACAGCCGTGCCGCTTGATTCTGATCAGGAATGCGCACAAGCGATTGCATCGGGTCGCACCGATTTTGTCGGTTATGTGACCTCCGATACCGTTGTGGATGCCAACCTCGCCGCAGGAATGCCGGTTGTGAAACTTGAAGGTGCTGTCTATTCTGAAGACCTCGCCGCCGCATTCGACAAAGCCTCCACCCTGGGCACAGCTTCCCTCATCGCCAAAGTTAACGAAATCTTCACTGCCATGCACAAAGACGGATCCCTGAGCGCCCTTTCAAACCAATGGTTTGGAATGGACATCACCCAGGCTCCTAAATAAAAGTATCTGCATAAATAAAGGGAAGCGGCTTTCGGGTCGCTTTCCTTTATTTTCTCAACCTGAATGCGAGAATATGATGAATATCTTCTCAAAAAAACAAGATGTGCCTAAATCACAGGCTGAATTGATCTATCAGGCGCAAGCAAACAAAGAGCGTCATTTTCGCACCAATGTGGGTATCTCCTGGTTTATTTTGCTTTTTATTCTTGTTTTCACATTCAGTGGACAGGACCTGACCATTGGTTCAAAAACCTTTAGCGGCATTAAAATTGATACAGTGTTCATGGCTAACAACCTGTCTTTTATTGCCGGTGGATTAGCTGAAACCATAAAAATCTCGATCATGTCCATTGCGCTGGCGATGATGCTGGCATTACTGGCCGCACTCGGAAGACTTTCAACATTTCCTCCCATTTATGCTCTCAGCACTTTTTATGTTTCGCTGATTCGCGGAACCCCCCTTTATTTGCAAATCTTCTTTTTCTTTCTGGCTCTGCCGCAATTGGGTATTAGACTTCCCGGGATCATTGCCGGCGTGCTTGCCCTTGGACTTAATTACGGGGCCTATATGTCTGAAATATTCCGCGCGGCATTAAGTTCAGTGGGGAAAGGTCAACGTGAAGCGGCTATCGCGATTGGGATGACTCCCGCCCAAACGATGCGGCGCATCGTACTACCGCAGGCTTTACGCTTTGCCATCCCACCCACCGGCAATGAGTTCATCGCGATGACCAAAGACTCTGCCCTCGTCTCTGCCACAGGCTTTGTACATGAATTGATGTGGCGTTCAGTAAAGGTTGGGCGCGCACAATTCCATACCCTTGAAGCGCTGATCATGGCGGCTATATTCTACTGGGGGATGACCCTGATTCTTAGTTATGTGCAAAACCGCATCGAAGCCCGCCTCTCAAAAGGAGACCGATGATATGGTTCCCGTCATTAAGATTTCCAATCTTGATAAATATTTTGGCCGCCTGCATGTGCTGAAGGACATCAGGCTTGATGTTATGCCGCGCGAGGTCGTATGTCTGATCGGGCGCAGTGGCTCAGGGAAAAGCACTTTATTGCGTTGTATAAATTTTCTGGAAGAACCCTCGCATGGCAGTATTGAAGTGGATGGTATCAAAGTGGAAGGCGGCGAAAAAGGCAAACTGCATCGTCAGTTGGTGCATGATGTCCGCTTGAAAACGGGCATGGTCTTTCAGGAATTTAATCTATTCCCTCACATGAGCGTGCTTGAGAACGTGATTGAAGGCCCCGTGATTGTCAAAGGCATGGATAGACAAAAAGCTGTTGAACTAGCCCAGCAAAACCTCGATAACGTAGGCTTGTTATTTAAAAAAGACGAATATCCCAATCGCCTCTCCGGCGGACAGAAGCAGCGCGTTGCCATTGCTCGTGCGTTGACCATGGAACCAAAGGTCATGCTTTTTGATGAACCCACCTCCGCGCTCGACCCCGAGCTCATCGGCGAAGTGTTGAACGTAATGAAGAAACTCGCTTATGAAGGTATGACCATGATCGTGGTCACTCACGAAATGGGGTTTGCGCGCGAGGTTGCTGACCGCGTCCTTGTGATGGCGGACGGCGAATTGATCGAAGACTCCAAGCCGGCCGATCTCTTTGGCAGCCCCAAAGATCCCCGTACCAAAGCATTGATAGAGCGCTACCGCAGCGGGGAACAATAAATGACCGCAGCGATTACACGCGAAGTCAGTTCTCGATTCAATGAATGCGAGATCACAAATATTGACCGCGCGCCAATTGATGTGGATACAGCACGTGCAGAACACCATGAATACGTCAAAGCGCTGACACAACTTGGATGTCAGGTGATCGAACTGCCCGAAGAACGGGACCTGCCCGACTCTGTCTTTGTGGAAGATGCTGCCTTTATCCTGCCGGAAGCTGCGGTCATCACCCGGCCCGGGGCTGATTCACGCAGACCGGAAACAGAATCCATCGTGCGGGCATTGTCTCCCTACCGCCCCCTCGTGCATGTCACTGAACCTGCAACAGTGGACGGCGGCGATGTGCTCGTGCTTGGCAGAAATATCTATATTGGCATTTCAACGCGCAGTAACGAAGCATCTGTTCGTCAAATACAGGAATTGCTCGATAAATATGGTTATAAAGTGACAGGCGTGGAAATGCACGACTGTCTACACCTAAAGACGGCTGTTACAAAAGTGGATGAAAAGACACTGCTCATCAATCCAAAATGGGTGGACACCGTTCACTTCAAAGATTTTGATTGGATTGAAGTGGACCCATCCGAGCCTTTCGCCGCAAATTGCCTTCCCATTGGAGGGGCGATCATTTTTCCCGCTGTATTTCCAAAGACCCAGAAAAGACTCGAGCAATTAGGCTTCAAGATCGTCACAGTTGACGTAGCTGAATTGGCCAAAGCCGAAGGGGCGGTCACTTGTTGCAGTCTGATCATTTCATAAGAAGACCTGACAGGTTTTCATAAAATTCTGGTCAACCAAGTTGATTTTGATTCACAGAATCCTGATCAACCCGCGCCACAACGAAACCTGTCAGGTCTGCATAAAGTAAAATCCCCGTTCATTCGGGGATTTTACTTCCAGTGCGCTGGAGAGGACTTGAACCTCCACGCCTTACGGCACACGCACCTCAAGCGTGCCTGTCTGCCAATTCCAGCACCAGCGCAAGAACAGGGCGTATTATAATCGGCTTGCTTTGCTTGTCAAGCACACAGGAGATATTATGGTCCGAATCGTTGTTGATGCGATGGGAAGTGATAACTTTCCCACGCCCGATGTGGAAGGCGCAGTCATGGCGGCGCGTGAATATGAGATCGAAATAATATTGGTTGGTGATGAGGCGATCATCAAGCCTGTGCTGGATGCGCAAAATGCGGGGAGCCTGCCCATTCGAATTGTCAACGCGCCTGAGATGTTGACCATGGAGGATAAAGGCGAAAACCTTGTCTTAAAAGCACGCAGTAAAAGCGCGAAAAATTCGATGGCAGTCGGTATTGACCTCGTGAAAAACGGCGAAGCGGATGCCTTCGTTAGTGCAGGCAATACCGGCGCAGGTATGGTGACCGCATTATTTAGATTGGGACGCATACGCGGAGTGGACCGCCCAGCTCTGGCGCCGATCTTTCCCACAGCCGCTGGCACATGTGTTGTGCTGGATATTGGCGCAAACCCCGATTGCAAACCTGAGAACCTTTTGCAATTTGGAATTTTGGGAAGTATTTACGCTGAAAAAGTACGCGGTGTGAAAAATCCAAAAGTGGGATTAATCTCCAATGGCGAAGAAGAAGGCAAAGGTAATGAACTGGTCAAAGCCGCAACGCCATTGTTTAAAGCCTCCACGTTAAATTATTACGGCAACGTGGAAGGCAAGGAAGTCATTGGCGGCAAAGTGGATGTGGCAGTCACAGATGGCTTCACGGGTAATGTCATGTTGAAATCATCGGAAGCAGTCGGCAAGTTGATCACAGACAAGATGCGTGAAATTATCAAGAATGGCGGCTTGCTTACTAAAATCGGGGGGTTACTGGTCAAGCCTGCACTCGGTGAGATCAAGAAATTACTTAACCCAAGCGAGCAAGGCGCGGCACCCATGCTTGGAATAAACGGACTTGTTTTTATCGGTCACGGCCGTTCGGACGCCTTTGCCATCAAAAACGCAGTCCGCGTGGCGAAACATGCAGTGGATGTAAACGTATTGGACGCAATGAAATCAGCAATTGAAGAGAGTTTAAAGGATTGATATGAAAACCATAAAAAACGAAAAACTTATTAAGCGGAACAGCCTCATTGGTCAATGGACAAGCCTGGGCGCGCTGGTCGTACTGGGTACGGGCATGTATATCTCATTCACCAAGCCGGACCTATTCACTTATTCCATCATTTGCCTTTTGGTCGGTTTTATTATGACGCAGATTGGCATGTATATGGGCAACCGCTGGGGACGCTCCCCCCGCCCGGACGAGAAAATTGACAGTGGATTAAAAGGACTACACAGTGAATTTACCCTCTACCATTATTCATCCCCTGTATCGCACCTGTTGGTAGGACCTTCGGGTATTTGGGTCCTGCTGCTCTACCACCAGCGCGGCAAAATCGCATTTGAAAAGAATCGCTGGAAGATGAGCGGCGGCGGATTTTTGCAGGGCTACATGCGTATCTTCGGTCAGGAAGGCCTTGGACGGCCGGATATTGATGCAGAAAATGAAGTACAAACGCTTAAGAGATTTTTTGCGAAAAATATGGAAGGTTCGAACATCCCGGAGATCAAACCCATTTTGGTTTTTACCACCGAAAGCATTGATTTGGATGCCGGCGATTCGCCCATCCCGGCTATGAAGCTTAAACAACTTAAGGAATTTTTACGTCAGGGTTCAAAGAACCGCTTGCTTTCAAGTGAAGAGATCGCAAATATTACTGAATTATTCGCCAAAGAATAGAGTCTCGCTCTCATGTATTTTCATAGATTGAAACTTGCCTGCCCGAAATGCGGCAAGCTCATTGACCATGATTTTGATTATCGAGAATGGACGATCAGGCGAATGTAAAGGCGGAATAATCCCAACATGGTATCTACCTCAATAGTGTGGCGATCCACCCAATTAAGAACAACCCGATGGCGGTATATCCTGCGACCTGTTCGGCTGTATAAATGGAGAAGTGGGGCGCATCAAAACTTGTCCCGTCCAGCGCTGACGTGGTTGGAGTCTGAATTTTTCCCAGCAGGGCATCACGGAAATCAAATACGCTCTTGGGGCGGTTATCCGGATGCAGAGACATGGCCCACAGAATGGCTTTTTCCACCTGACTGCTCAGATGAGGATTAAGCTCCCGAGGTGGTACCAGGCTGCGGGTATCCAGGAAGCGTTTGCGTGCTTCGGCGGGTGGTTCATTCGTCAACAGGTGATAGAGAGTTGCTCCGAATGAAAAAATGTCCGCGCGCGGATCAGTATGCGTATCGTCACCGCCGTATTGTTCCAAAGGCGTGTAGTGGGCTGTGCCTTGTCCATGAATGATGGTGATGGTCACTTCATCCGGCGCCATGATCTTTACCAGACCAAAATCCACAAGTTTGATTAATCCACTTGGCGTGATCTTAAGATTGCTTGGTTTGATATCACGGTGAATAATCGGCGGGTTTTGATGGTGAAGGTAACTTAAGGCGTCCGCAATTTGCACGGCCCAGCGCATTACTTCTTTTTCAGATAGGAAGTCTTTCCTGCGGCGCGCTTCCTGCATACGTTCGCGCAAGTCCTTGCCTGGCACAAAATCCATCACCAGATAATCACGCGGACCCTCGGAGAAGAAATCAGAAACTTTTGGCAGATTGGGGTGATCGAGGCGCGCAAGGACCGAGGCTTCGCGAAAGAATTGTTCGTGAGCCTGTTTAAAAATATCATCTGGGAGAGCCTGGTTGTGCTCCACTTCCTTAAGCGCACATAGACGACCTTGCAGGCGGGTATCGTCCGCAAGATAAATACTTCCCGTGCCGCCTTGTCCGATCTGCTCACGGATTTTGTAGCGGTCACGCAGGGTCTCCCCATTCCTTAACGATTGGGGCAAATCTTCTCCTCGTTGACATCGTACCCAAATGGGTAATTCTGTGTTCCAGCGGCGTTTTCGGCGTGTGCCGCTGTTCATTTTACGAAGTGCCGCATAAATCATTAAACCAGGAATATGGCATCTACTCGTGGTTTTATCAAAACGCTGGTAATTTGTGCGGCAAGCGGTAAGAATATGAAACCTACAATGTGATCATACACAAAATTCACTTTTCTGCTATATTATAAACGTCTTTGGTGGTATTGAGTGTTGCACGGGTTCCGAGTTTCCTAATGCTTCAGGCAAACACAAGATCGGGTTTTTGTCCCGGAAATATTTTTTTAGTTTGCAGTTTAAGAAAAATTAATCTCAAATTAATGAGCAAAATATGATTTGAGGAAACCATGGAAAATGAAGAAGAATTCCCCCTTCTTATTGCCCAGGACGGACTACTGAATGGTCAGCGTTGGGCTTTAAGCCATACTTTGATGGTCGGGCGCGACCCAACCTGTGAAATCAACGTTCGAGACAGACGAGTCTCGCGTTTTCACGCACGTATCACACCCACTGTCGAAGGTGTCATTATTGAAGACCTTGGCAGTAAGAATGGCACAAACCATAATGGCGCTGAAATAACCGCGCCGGTTATGCTGCAGGATGGCGACCTGCTCAGCATCGCGCTGGCACAGCAGTTAATATTCCTTATGTCCGATGCAACCATGCCGCTTGCAGAAGGCGCATTGCGCCCGGGGCGCCTGATGATGGATCAAAAATCCCGCCAGGTCTGGGTGAATCAACAGCAGGCAGTACCGCCATTATCCGCACAGCAATTTAGATTATTATGGCTTCTATATGAAAAACAAGGACAGGTGATCAACCGCCCTGACCTGGTTTCTGTTGTTTGGGGAGAGGAGCAAATGGCGGGGGTGTCTGATCAGGCGCTGGATGCTCTAATCCGCCGCCTGCGAAATAGACTTGCTATGATTGACCCAAACCATCAATATATTGACACTGTGCGCGGTCATGGGGTGCGGCTCGATAACCCTCCCGTGGGAGAATCGTGAACTCCCTTAAGCTCCTTGCTGTCTTCGCTCACCCGGATGACGAATCAATGGGGATGGGCGGCACGCTTACAAAATATTTCGCTGAAGGGGTGGATACTCATCTCGTCTGCGCTTCACGCGGGGAGAGAGGCTGGGCTGGTCCCGAGGGGCAGAATCCCGGCTTGGAGCGACTCGGCCAAATCCGCGCAAAGGAATTACAGAATGCAACCGCTGTTCTCGGGATAAAGAGCCTGTCTTTTCTAGATTATATTGACGGCGACTTGGATCAGGCAGATCATACCGAAGCCATTGCCAGGATCGTCGCGCACATTCGCAGAATCCAACCGCAAGTGGTGGTGACCTTTCCTCCGGATGGAAATTATGGCCATCCCGATCACATTGCCATTGGGCAGTTCACCTCCGCCGCCATCGTTTGCGCCGCTGACTCGGCTTACAAAACCTCAGAAAATCTCCCCTCACATCGCGTTTCGAAACTATATTACATGGTGGATGGTGAAATCTTCGTGAATCTGATCTCCCCATTCATGGCCGATATGTCTTTCCCCGTGGATGACCAACTGCGCGGCGAAAACGCATGGAAGGAATGGACAATCACCACGCGCATTGACACAACCGAGCATTGCCGCACAGCATGGCGGGCCATTCAATGCCATAAAAGCCAACTGGCTGCCTTAGGCGCGCTGGCTGAAATACACGAAGATGCCGCAGTCGCAATCCTCGCGACGCAGGGGACTTTCTACCGCGTATTTAGTTTGGTCAATGGGGGCAGGAAAGTGGAGACCGATTTGTTTGAGGGGTTGAGGTGAATTAAAGTGACAATCACCTATAGGATGACTGCCACTTGGTTTCTTCTCTATCCCATGTTCTTCTTCATCGAATACTTCAGAGCAACTTTATATATTTCACTCAATTTCTCTGCCATGGCTTTGGCTTCTGGGTTATCTCCTTGAGATTCCATTTGGGCGACCAGCCCACTTAGCGCATCCACAAATTGCTGGTTCACGATTGCGTCGTTTTCGGTGAGCATCTTTTCAATGGCTGCTTTATCTGGCGCCAGAAGCAGTTGCTCAATGAATGCCACTTCGGGAGGCGGCGTGCTGGCAGCTTGCAATACTTGTACAATCTTTTGCAGTTTGCCCATGCGGGTGTAATCATTCTTTTCGGAAGCCTGCCTCAGCAACTGATTGACTATTTCTACAGTATCCTGTGAAAAGCCCTCCAGATTTTCCTGCGTGGCTTTTTCAATATCTTCCTGCTCAAGTAAAGACTCAACAAATTTTTCTCCCTGTTTGAAACGAGCTTCGAGCTGTTTATCCGCTTCGCTGGTGAAGATCAGCAATTTCTCGCGGATGCCTTCCAGTCTGGTTTTTTCTTCAGCTGAAGTTTTCTCGATCTTTTCCGTCAAATTTTGGAAGAAGACATAATCCATGCCTGCGCGTGCCAGCGAGACATAAGCACGAATACGCGCATCCGTCTTTGCATCGAGGATGAAATCCAATAATTTTTCGCGGGTTAGTCCCTTCCCCGCCTCTTGCAGGATCTTTTGGGCTGCTTCAAGTTCCCCGACAGATTCCTTCAATTGACGCCCGTATTCGGTCTCTTCCAACAACTGGGTTTGGATCTCAATCATGGCGCGGGCGATTGGTTCCTGTCTGCTTTGCATGGCGTTCTGTGCAATGCGGCTGAAGAGCGCAAAGAACTGTTCGTCAACGATCAATGTGTTTTGTTTGATCAATTCAGAGCGCACATCCTTCGATGTGATCTGCATCAGCTTCTCCATCAACTGGACGCGTACCTGCTGCCCCTTGAGCATTTCGGGCGTTATGCCATCCTTTCCCAAAATAGTCTCCATCATTGATTCGTAGGTCAGGTTGGCACGCGGGCTGAGCAAATAACCCTTGCGTTTTTCGGGAGGCAGTCTATCCATCACCTTCTTAATCAGCGGGCCGATCATTTTTTCCTGCTCATTTAATGGCATGGCTAATTCTGGCGGGAAAAAGGTCAACAGTAATTCCTTGTCGTTATCATGATAGATAATAGGTGTGGCCAGGCGGCCTTCATATCCGCAAAATTGACAACGGGCAAAGTTGGATTGTCCGCTCAACAGGCGTTGTTTGGATGCGGGCTCATGCGTTACGTCGAATAGTTGTTCGACGTTGGCAGGAATCATTTGTCTACAGCGGGGACATGCGATTGTGGTTTGAGGCATTTAATGATTTCCGATTTCTGATTTTGGATTCATGTCGTTGCGAGGAGGGTGCTCTCCCCCGACGAAGCAATCTCCTCATCGTTGGGGATTGCTTCGTCGCGAAGTGCAAGAGCGCTTCTCGCAACGACATTTATATTGACAAACTATCCAACCAACTCTTCCAGCCGATCAATGTAACTTTTCATCACAGCGAAGGTTTCTTCAACAGGTTTGGGTGTGGTTAAGTCTACGCCTGCTTTCTTTAGCACGTCCAGCGGATATGCAGACGAACCCGATTTAAGGAAGCCTAGATAATTTTCAACTGCGTTCGGTTCGCCGCGCAGGATCCTGCCTGAGAGTGCGTGCGCCCCCGAAATACCTGTGGCGTATTGATAGACGTAATAGTCTGAAAAGAGATGACCGAAGGTAGACCAGATCATGCCGACGCGGGGACGATCCACTTTCACCTTGGGACCAAATCCTTCGGTGAAGAGATCAGCCATCAGGTTTTGCATTGAATCGGCCGTCAGCGGTTCGCCGCTTTCCACACGCTGGTGAGTCTCCAATTCAAAGCGTGCCAGGGTTGGCATTTGGAAAAAATATCTAAAGAAGTTTCCGCCCACGGCTTCTTCGATCAAGGCGATCAGGAAGTTCTTGTCGGTGATGGTCTTGAGCAAATGACCGCGCATCATGGCTTGATTGAAATTCGATGCCACCTCGGCCACAAAGAGCGAATAACTCGAATATGCCAGCGGTTGGTTTTTCCAAGTGAGATGCGAGTGCATGGAATGACCCAGTTCATGGGCCAGCGTACTCATGCTTCCGACTTCATCGGTATACGACATCATGATGAATGGATGTGTGCCCGGGGCGCCGTATGAAAATGCTCCATTGGATTTTCCCTGGTTGGGATAGATATCCACCCAGCGTTCCTGAAGACAACCCTTGCGAAGCGTATCCACATATTCCCTGCCAAGCGGTGCAAGGCTTTCGGAGATCAGGTCAACCGCTTTTTCAAAAGAGATCTTCGGTTTTTTCTTCGTGATGGGTGCCCACATATCATAATAGGTGATTTCTTTTAATTTTAAAGCTTTACGCCGTATCTCGAAATACCTGTGCCAGACGGGAAGATTCTTTTTGAAAGTGTTAATCAGGTTGTGGAACACATCTACGGGGATATTGTTATTGAATAGAGAGGCCTCCAGCGTAGAGTTGTGTTCCCTTGCGCGCATAAAAAAGACATTATTCTTGATGGAGGTCGAAAGGTTTGTGGCCAACGTATTCTTAAACTCGATGTGCTTGTCCATATAGCTCTCAAATGCGCTTTGCCTTACTTTGCGGTCGCTATCTTCCATCAGGGAGTTGTGGAAATTCCCCTGCGTCACTTCAACCTTTTTTCCTTTGCTATCTTTTGCGGGTGCAAACTTGAAATCCGCATTGACCAGCATACTAGTGCTGTTATCTGCGCCGCCCATTGGATCTGCCAGCGTGCCGAGCAATTCCTCTACTTCGCTGGAACGGACATGTTCCTGCTGGCGGAAGAGGTCTCGTATACTTTGACGGTAGATACTCAAACTCTCGTTTTTGATCATCCAGTCATCCAGCGTGGCTTTGCCGATTTGAAGCAGTTCAGGATTGAGGTATGAAACCGCCCCCGCCACCTGACCATACATGCCCTGTGCTTTTCCGAGCATGGCAGTCGCTTTTTGGTCGGTGGTGTCCACGTTATATGAAAACGCTGCATACATATAAACGTGCATCACGCGTTTCATCAGCGCTTCGATGCTTTGCATCGCCTGAAGTAAAGTCTCCGGGGAAGTTCCCAGATTTCCCTGATATTTTTTTACATTGGGGATGTCTTTCAAAATGCTTTGTAATTCGGCTTCCCATTCCTTGGAGGATTTAAAAACACTTTCAGCATTCCACGTGTATTTCTTTTCTATCTTATTGCGGGGGGGGATCGTTTTAGCCATGAGATAATCCTTATGTTGGTTTTAGGTTTTATTTTACCATTGGGTAACCCGTAGGGGCACAGCGGCACTGTGTCCTAAATCTTCCGTGTCCTAAACTTGCCTTATCTTAAAAACGCGGAGCGGCGCTCCAGCTCTGCGAGTTACCTCGGAAGGGAGAAACAGATCCTCGCGCCACGACTGGGTTCGCCTTCAGGTTTCGGGTCGGTCCAGATACGCCCGCCGTGGGCTTCCACAATCGCGCGCGCAAGGTACAGTCCAAGTCCCGCGCCTTTTGTCTGCTTCACGGCATTTGTCGAACGGTAGAAACGATCAAAAATATGCGGGATATCCTTGGCCTCAATGCCTGGTCCCTGGTCGCTTACGCAAATAACCACCTGTTCGGTGTGTACCATGCCACTGATTTTTATCTCGCCTTCCGATGCATACTTCAACGCATTCGATACCAAATTTGAAATGACCTGCTCCAAACGATTTTCGTCACCGAAGATGACCGGGAAGTTTGATGGGAAATCAGTAACAAGGCGATGCTTTGGGGATTGAGGCGCAAAACGCTCGGTCACTCTTAACGCCAGGCTGGGGAGCGCGACATCGGCCTGGTTCAAACTGAGACCTCCTGCCTGCAACCGTGAGGCATCCAGCAGATCATCAATCATCTTGGATAAACGATCTGCTTCCTCTTCGATCACAGCAAGGGAATCGCTGATGGTGAGCTTATCCCATTTTGCATCGTCGCGCCGAAGTGTGGAGGCGTAGCCTTTGATCAGGGCCACCGGCGTGCGCAGTTCGTGGCTGACAATCGAAATGAAGGTTGCTTTGAGTTCATCTGCCGTCCTAAAGCGTGTAATATCACGCACGCTGACTATGACATTGCGAAGTTTGCCTTCCTCGGAAAGCAATGGTGCGTAGGTGATGCCAACTGGCAGCGGTGGCGGTAGTGGGCGTTCAAGATCTCCTTCCACATACAGGGTTGCATTGGGCGTCAGCGGCCAGCCCTCTGCAACGGATTCCTCCAGCGTTCTGCCTTGCGGCTCCTTCTTCCATTGAACGATCTCGTTATGCAATTTGTCTGTGATCTGTTGTCGTGTTTGACCGAAGAGAGTTTCAAAGGCCTCATTGCATCGTTCAATATGGAAGGCTGAGTCGAGAATCAAAATGCCGTCAGCGGCAGAATCGAGCAATGCATCCAGACGTTTCTTTTCGTAGGATACCTGCCCATAAAGCTGGGCGTTGAAGACTGCAATGGCGGCTTGATCCGCAAAGGATTGCAGGAGCACACGGTCGTTGGGTGTGAACAAGTCAGCATAATTGCGGAAGATGAATATCACGCCGATGACCTGCCCATGTGCAGCAAGCGGCAGACCCGTCCCGTTGAGCAGGCCTGTGCTGGCTGTGTAGGTCAATTCCTTTAGCATTCGGTTAAGTTCACGCACATCCAGTTCACGCACAACTTCTTCCGCCAGCAAGGGAGAGAGATAACTCAGGAAAGCAGGTGCAATATTATGCGCGGCAGAAACACGCCAGCCGTCGGGTCGTTTGAGCGCGATCAAGCCTGCCTGCCCTGCCAGCATCTCAATCGAGACGAGTAAAATGCGCGCCAGCAATTTCTCAAGGTCCAATTCCTGAGTGAGCATGCGCGAAATTTCGAGTAAATAATCTCGTTGGCGAACGCGGAAATCGGGGAGTATGTTGGAGGGGAGCATATGTTGGAGGAGGATGAAAGATGATGGCTAATGGACGAAGCCGAAATGCTATGGGGTTATTTTATCACTGGGGTGAGGGGGTGGGTGAGGAATGGTCGTTTTAGGAAGACCTTCGAGATTTTGCGCGAAGTATCTCGAAGGTCTTCTCTTTCTTTTTACTTCTTTTCACATGTTCGTGTTGGTACGGAATTGGAAAAGCACCAAACCTACTCGATCAATGGATTTCACTTTCTATTAAACACTTCCCACTAATCACTTCACTTCCTTCTCTGCCGCTGTCAACGCATCCTCAAACAGCCTCAAACCCTCATCCATCTCACTCGTACTCATCGAGAGCGGAGGCGCGATGCGGATCACGCTCTTGCCGCAGGAAAGCATCAGCAAACCGCGCTCATATCCGAGGGCCACCACGCGATCTGTTAAATCCTTTGCGGGTACTTTTCTTTCGCGATCTTTCACGAATTCCACACCGATCATTAATCCCTTGCCGCGGACTTCTCCAATGCTGGGGTGGCGTGACTTAATCTCTTCAAGCGCATCCATCGCATACTCACCAACTTCTTTCGCGTTTTGCATGAACCCGTTTTCAATTAAGTCTATCGTTGCCAGCGAAGCCGCACATGAGATGGGATTTCCGCCGTAGGTATTGCCGTGTGTGCCGATCTCCCAATCCATCACGGACTTACGAGCAATGCACGCGCCGAGAGGCATACCTGAAGCAATGCCTTTAGCCGCAGTGACCATATCAGGCTCCACCCCGAAATGCTCGATCGCCCACCACTTGCCTGTGCGTCCCATGCCGCATTGCACTTCATCAAGGATCATTAAGATGCCGTGCTTGTTGCATAATTTTCGCAAGGCCGGGAAAAAACCATCAGGCGGGACAATGTATCCGCCTTCGCCTTGAATGGTCTCGACCAAAATACCCGCCACATCTTTTGGAGGCAGAATCTGGGTGAGTATCTCATCTTCAATATAACGAACGGCAGCTTCGCCGTAATCTTCACCTTTGCGGCGCTCCAACACAGGGCGGTACGGATTCGGAAATGGCGCGTGAGTGACACCGTTCATCAGCGGATAAAAGCCGCCGTGATACTTTGCCTTGCTCGCTGTAAATGTCACTGCACCCATCGTGCGCCCGTGGAACGCACCCGTGAAGCCGATGAAATTCGTGCGTTTGGTATGATAACGTGCAAGTTTGATCGCGGTCTCAACAGCCTCAGTCCCTGAATTGGTCATGAACGAAAGCGCATCCTCTTTGAACGGCGCGATCTCATCCAATTTTTCAGCAAGTTTGATCCAGTTCTCGTGGTAGAAGTCCGATGAAATGTGGATAAATTTTTCAGCCTGTTCCTGAATCGCCTTTACCACTTTCGGATGCGAATATCCCGTTGAGACTACCGCAATCCCGCCCATGAAATCCAAAAAGCGATTCCCGTCCACATCCCACACTTCACTGCCTTTGCCGTGATCCATCACAAATGGATAACCTCTCGGGTAGGAAGGCGAGATCACTTTTCTATCTCGTTCGATCATTGCCTGGGCTTTTGGCCCGGGTAAATTAGATTTTGTCATACATTCTCCTTGTTAATTTCTGTACAGCGACATAAATGTCGCGCTACAATCTTTACGAACTCAACTTCATCTCAGCCAGCGCGCGTGCGCCGAGCAAACCCGCGTCGTCACCCAATTCCGCCTTTGTGATCACCAGCCCTTCCAGATAACGCGGATGAAATACATGCTTTTTCAAGCTTACGTGAAAAGAATCAAATAATAGATTGCCAACCTGCGAAACGCCTCCGCCGAAGATGACGATGGACGGGTCAAATACGTGCAGAAAAGATGCGACACCAATTCCAAGATATTCTCCCGCGCGTGAATATGCTTTGATCGCCAATGCATCTCCCTTTTTAGCAGCTTCCGCCACATCTCGAGCTGTTAGATTTACATCTTGCTTCAAACTGGACTTTGAACCTGCTTCCAATTCCCCAAGCACGTACTTTGCAATAGCAGGCCCCGATGAAAAAGATTCAAGGTGGCCCTTATATCCACAAGCGCAAAGGGGTCCATTTGGATCGAGGATGACATGACCCAGCTCTGCCGCAAGGCCATGATTTCCTAGTAATAATCTATCCTCAATAATGACACCAGCCCCAATCCCGGTGCTGACTGTGATGTAAAGCACATTATGGTGTCCCTTGCCGGCTCCGAAACGATACTCTGCCAATCCCGCAAGGTTGGCATCATTATTTAGGTATGTTTTCACGCCAAAGTGCTCGGCAACCTTCGGCGCAAGCGGAAAATTATGCCACTCAGGGTTATTTGGTGGGGATAGTAAATACCCGGTATGCGGGTCGAGTGGGCCCGGCGAGCCCAGTCCAATTGCATCAACGCAGCCATCTTTAGGCCAAATCTCTTCAATTGTGTTTACAAGACGTTCAAACCCTCCTGGCTCTGAGGCATGGGTGGGAATTTTTTTCTGTTTGATGGGTTTGAATTTGTCCGGCGCATAAGAAGCAGCACGCATATAAGTGCCGCCAATGTCAACTGCAATAATTGTTCGCATAATGATAATTATAACCGTAAGGTCATTTTTCCGAGTTTCTGCGGTTTGACTCCGCCTCTCAATCCTGCTATCATCATTTTTATGCAAAAAAGTATCTCTTCGCAGATATGGTTATTTTTACGTAACCTCCCTCGTTGGTTTCGTCCCGGATTGGGCATCAAACGCTGGTTTGTTTATGTCATGGTTGGGATCACTTTGCTCGGGCTGGGATTTGCGGTCATCCTGATTGACTTATATCGTACCGAGTCAACCAACCCGACCTTGCTCACATTTCTTTCCTATGCATCCTTGCGTTTCATCCCGCGTCTTTGGCGCGCCATTATCTTTGGTGGTTTGGGGATCGGACTCGTCGCCTACGGAATTTTGCAACTTAACCGTTCCCTGCTAAGACCGTTCATCCGCCCCGGCGCAGATCTATTCGACCAGTTGACAGGCTTTCACCGCCGCGAACGCGGACCTCGCATTGTCTCCATCGGCGGCGGTCACGGACTTTCGACTCTCCTGCGCGGGTTGAAAGCCCACACAGGCAACCTTACAGCCGTAGTCACAGTTGCGGACGACGGCGGTTCGTCTGGTCGTTTGCGTGAGAGTCTTGGCATTCTTCCGCCCGGTGATATTCGCAACTGCCTCGCCGCGCTTTCCAATGACGAAGCCATGCTGACGCAACTTTTTCAATATCGTTTTAGCGGTTCGCCAGACCTTGAAGGACACTCATTTGGTAATCTTTTTATTACTGCCCTGGCTGATATTACTGGTAGTTTTGAAGACGCAATCGTTGAATCTGGACGTGTGCTTTCGGTAAATGGACGTGTGCTTCCCTCCACTTTGCACAACGTGAAGTTGGTCGCCAGCATGGAATTGCCGTACACCCGCAATGAAGTACTCGTAGTGGGGGAGAGCAAGATCCCGAATATGGCGGGACGCGTGCGGCGCGTATGGCTGGAACCGGATGATGCCCCTGCTTTCCCGCCTGTTATAAAAGAACTTTTGAACGCTGATGTCATCGTAGTTGGACCTGGCAGTCTTTATACAAGTATCCTGCCAAATCTACTGGTGCATGATCTGCTCGCCGGTATTCATTCCAGCCGAGCCATTAAAATTTATGTTTGCAATATTGCCACGCAAGCAGGTGAAACCGACGCTTTTACCTGTTATGACCACGTCCGCGCATTGGAAGGGCATGTTGGCCATGATCTGTTCGATATTATTCTGTGTAATGATAATTATGAAGGAGATGTGGGCGCTGCCTCGCGTTGGGTGGTTGCAGATGAAAAGACCTTGTCTGACTCACGCACTCATTGCGCCGACCTGAAAGACAATGACCATCCCTGGCGGCATGACGCTGTCAAACTTGCGCGGGTAATTGCGGATATTTTCTACGAACGAACTGGTCCGCTCGCATAGTCAAACCCAAAGCAAAAAAATGCCCAATCATCAGAATCAGACATCCGTTGAGTCTGAAGCGGGCTGTTTATTCTGACATCTATCATGTAAAAATCAGTCAGTAATAAAATTCACAAATCTCCATTATCGAAGTAAAATCAAATCATGAATAAGCCGTAAAGTTCTGTAAGACCTTTCGGGTTTCTATGTAAAAATAATCGGAGGATTTTCCCATGGCAATAAAAATCGGTATTAATGGATTTGGCCGCATCGGCCGTTTGGTGTTCCGCACGATCAAACAGCGCTACCCGAATGACCTTGAGGTGGTGGCCGTGAATGACTTGTTCGACCCAGCGACAAATGCTCATCTGTTGAAATATGATTCGATCTATGGTCCATTCAACAGCAAAGTTGAAGTAAAAGATGGCAACATTTTGGTGGACGGTAAGATGGTGATGGTCAGCGCTGAAAAGGACCCAGGCGCGATCAAGTGGAAGGAAATGGGTGTGGACATTGTGGTTGAGTCCACTGGCTTCTTTTCTGATGCCGCCAAGTCGAAGGCGCACATTGAATCGGGCGGCACGAAGAAGGTGATTATTTCTGCGCCTGGCAAGAATGAAGATATCACCATTGTGCTTGGTGTGAATGACGAAAAGTATGACCCCAAAAAACATCATATCGTTTCAAATGCATCCTGCACGACCAATGGCCTTGCCCCGGTTGCTAAAGTTTTAAATGATAAATTTGGAATTGAAAAAGGCATGTTGACCACTGTCCATGCGTATACCAATTCGCAGAAATTGCAGGATGTTGGCGCGAAGGATTTGCGCGATGCCCGCGCTGCTGCGCAAAACATTGTTCCTTCTGAAACCGGCGCAGCCAAAGCAGTTGGTTTGGTGATCCCCGAACTCAAAGGAAAATTTGGCGGCATGGCATTCCGCGTTCCCACGCCCACCGTTTCGGTTGTGGACTTCACCGCCATTCTCAACAAGGAGGCTACAAAGGAAGATGTCCGCGCCGCGATGCTTGAATATGCAAACGGTCCTATGAAGGGCATCCTAGATGTGACGGATGAACCGTTGGTTTCCACCGATCTGCGCGGCACAACTTTCTCATCCGTGTTTAGTTCGATGGATACGCTCGTGATCGGTAACATGGTAAAAGTGGTGGCATGGTACGACAATGAATGGGGTTACGCCTGCCGCACTGCCGATCTCACGGCGTTGATGGCGAAAAGTCTTTAGGGTAAACAGGTAGACACGTACACAAATAGACAGGTACACAAGTAAACGCATTCAACTTGTGTACCTGTTTCCATATTTACCTGTTTACGTTTTTACCTGTATACGTTTTATACGGAGCAACAATGAAGAAGACAGTCAAAGATATTGATATCAAAGGCAAGCGTGTGCTTATGCGCGTGGATTTTAACGTGCCGATGGCGGATGGCAAAGTCACCGATGACAAACGCATCAAAGCCTCGCTGCCGACGATCCAATATGTGTTGGATCAAGGCGCATCGTTGATTTTGATGAGTCACCTTGGAAGACCAAAATCCGCCTCAGATTTAACCCTTCGACACGGTTTCGACAAGCTCAACCCAGCGGCTCAGGGCGGCGCCTTTAGCCTGCGTGCCGCTTCGGAAGTTTTATCCACGCTGTTGAATCGACCCGTGCAAATGGCGCCCGATTGTATCGGCGCAGAAGTAGAGAAGATGGCGAAGGCGCTGAAGCCCGGCGAAGTATTGATGCTTGAGAACACACGTTTCCACGCCGGCGAAGAAAAGAATGATCTCGGATTTGCCAGGCAATTGGCTTCGCTTGGTGATGTATACGTCAATGATGCCTTTGGCTCTGCTCACCGTGCGCATGCCTCCACCGAAGGCGTGGCGCGATTCCTGCCCGCCGTCTCTGGCTTTTTGATGGAACAGGAACTCGAATATCTCGGACGGGCCGTGGCCAATCCCGAACACCCATACATTGCCATTCTCGGAGGCGCAAAGGTCAGCGATAAGATTCTGGTGGTTGAATCTTTGCTTTCCAAGTGCGATAAAATGATCATCGGTGGGGGGATGGCAAATACCTTCCTCGCCGCGCAGGGGCTCAATATGCAGGACAGCCTTGTTGAAGCTGAGTCAATGGAATTGGCCAAATCCATTATGGCGAGGTCGAGTGACAAATTAATTCTTCCCATAGATGCGGTCATCGCTGATAAATTCGACGATTCAGCCAACACGCAGACTGTGCCTATTGACAAAATCCCTGCCGGCTGGCGCATGTTGGATGTAGGACCGAAAACCTTGGAGCTGTATCAAATCACGTTGAAGGAAGTCAAGCTTGTAGTTTGGAATGGACCCGTGGGCGTCTTCGAAATGCCGAAATTTGCCGAAGGGACATTCGCACTGGCGCGCATGTTAGCCGAATCCGGCGCGATCACTGTCATCGGCGGCGGTGATTCAGCGAGTGCCGTCAAAAAAGCGGGTGTTGCCCAAAAAATGACTCACGTTTCCACAGGCGGTGGAGCATCGCTTGAATTCCTTGAAGGGAAAGTATTACCCGGCGTGGCAGCGTTGCTGGATGGATAAAACCGCTTATTAATTTATATGCATTTGCACAGCCAAAATTAACAACACTCAGCTATAATCGGGAAAATTACGGACGAAAGCAGGCAAAGGATCATTAATGCGTAAACCATTTATTGCCGGGAACTGGAAGATGAATAAAACCATCGCGGAAACCCGCGATTTGGTATTAAAGATGAGCGCAGCATTACGCGAAATTAAAGCAGTTGATAAGGTCTTATGCCCGCCGTTCATGTCGTTGATGACCGCCTCCGCACTGCTCGAAGATTCAGGCATTGGGCTCGGTGCTCAAAACATGCACTGGGAGGAGAAGGGCGCGTTTACGGGTGAAATTTCTCCGGCAATGGTGAAGGAATTATGCGGCTATGTGATTCTGGGTCATTCGGAGCGCCGCGCTTTTTTCGGTGAAACCGATGAAATTGTGAATCGGAAGTTGATCGCTGCCCAAACTTTTGACTTGACCCCCATTGTCTGTGTCGGTGAAACCTTGGAACAATACGAATCAAAACAGACGCCTGAAGTTGTTTCACGCCAAACCAGCAACGGGTTGAGGAATATCTCACCCGAATTCGCAGCACGCATCGTCGTCGCCTATGAACCGGTTTGGGCAATTGGAACTGGCAAGGCTTCCACAGGTGAAGCGGCCAATGTTGTCATCAAGGATTTTATCCGCCCTGCAATCGCAGGGTCATATGGCGAACAGACCGCGCAGGCCATCCGTGTGCTGTACGGCGGCTCAGTGACCAGCTCCAATGCAGCAGAGTTCTTTGCCCAGACAGATATTGATGGCGCCCTGGTGGGCGGCGCTAGTTTGAAGGTGGACGATTTCATTGCCATAATACGGTCTGCGGTGAAATAAACCGTGCAGTTCGCTGGATTTCTTTGGTTTATCTTTATGCTCCTGCCGTTGGTATTTCTCCAGCGGCTTTTGCATCGTGAGATTCAAGCCGTGTTTATGATCATCACACGTAATTCGCAGTTGACGATTGGCCTGTTCTCTGTATTATTTTTCCCCGGCGTTTTCCTGCATGAACTCAGTCATTATTTGATGGCTAAAATTTTACGAGTCCGCACGCGTGGATTTTCATTGTTTCCCCATTCATTATCCGATGGACGCCTGCAAATGGGATATGTGGAAACAGAACAGACAGATGTTTTCCGCGATTCGTTGATCGGCTTGTCTCCATTAATTGCAGGCACAATATTTGTGGCGTACGCGGGAATTGAACATATGCAAGTGCACACCTTGTGGGATGTTCTGCGGAATGGACAAATGGAACTATTTTGGATGGGTCTTGGTCTGCTGCCTTTTGTGCAAGATTTTTATTTGTGGTTTTATCTCACATTTGTAATTTCCAGCGCAATGATGCCTTCTGAATCTGACCGACACGCCTGGTTTCCGCTTGGTTTGTGGACGGCTATTCTGCTCGCCCTTGCACTCCTTGCGGGAGCAGGCTCCTGGATGCTTGAAAACCTTGCGCCGCTTTTGAATGATTTCTTTAATTCGGTGGCGTTGCTTTTGGGGTTAAGTAATGCTTTGCATGTCGTGCTGTTAATTCCGTTTTTTTCCCTCCACCGCGCGCTTGTCTATATGATGAAAGTGGATGTGGAATGATCCTTCAATTCAAGAATTTATTAATCAACCTCGCCTTCAATTGGATTGGGCGTGAGTCATAATTATTTTTTTCGTCCGACAGCCAGCATTTTGTTCCTGATTGGAAATAAGGTTAATAGGACATGCACTACAGGTAAGATTAGTTTTACGATTAAATCCGACTTGAACATTTTTTTCAGGTAAAAATTGTACGGGAAGGATAGCTCATGAAATTTTCGCAATTCCATGAGTTCCAATCCGACTGCTTCAAGCATTTCTCTCATCTCGGAAAGGGATAAGATTTGTTTATGCCCGAACATGTGTGAAGAATACAGGGTATTTAAGAAAGTGGGATATCGCCCTCGTGAAAGCCAGTATGTGAATTCACCCATGCGATGATAGAACCCATCCCTGCAAGGCGTGTCAATCAGCAAAATACCGCCGCTTTTGAGCATATTGGCCGCAGACCGCAAAGTCGAGAACGGAAAATTGACATGCTCTATCACATCCCACAAGGTGACAATATCAAACCTTCCATGATATTCTTGCCAATAATCAGCTTCAATGGGGCGTTTGACGATATCCAACCCATGTCTGGTTTTGGCGTAGTGCGCTCTGGTGTCGCTAAGTTCAATACCGGTAGTGACTGCGCCTTCCTGCTTCAATTTCGATAGGAACAAACCACCTCCGCAGCCAATATCCAAAACCTTTTTATTTTTTACCAGGGTGTGTTTTTTTACCGTATCGACTTGATTTTCAATTCGCTCAGGGTTGGATTGCAGGGATTTCTCAATGTATACAATTTCTTCGTCGGTTAATCCGCTTCCGTTTATTTGCGGTGAAATTGCCTGCAGGGGGTCAAGATGATCTATAAAGTGATACCCGCCTGGGGAAACAAAAACATTTGCATTCGATAATCTGTATTTGGGGAAGCCGTTCGTAGAGCGCTTTAATTCGTCAATATTTTCCATCTAATTAACCTCTAAAGGTTCATTCTTCGATTGCTCCTTGCGCCGTCCTCGGCGCAAGATTTGCGCTGAAAACGCCGCCGACGGCGGCTTGAGCCTGCATGAATAGGATGGAATCATTGTTTGATTTTATCAAAAATGATCGGGAGGCTGTCGGTGAATTCAACATCATCCCGCGTGATGTTTAACCTAATGATTTTTGTATCAGGGATGGATTCGAGCCACTCATTGACATATCCTTCCAGCAGCTCCGCATCTTCACTGGAAGCAATGTTGATCCTGTTTCGAGAAGCCAATCTGTGGCTGACGGTTTGCGCATCCGCCCTCAGGGCGATGATCAGGTCTGGAGACGGGAGCAGGCTGCGGGTCAGGGTATAGAAGCGGCTGCACAGGTCAAATTCCGGGTCGTTAAGGAATCCTTTTTTATGAAATAGGCGCGTGAATCCATGAAAGTCCAGATCCAAGCCGCCATCCATTAATGCAAGCAGGTCGCTTTTGCGAAGTTCGCGTTCCTGCTCGGCGCGGTAGAGCAGGTAATCCATTTGATTTGCAAATGCATATTTTGCATCCTGTTTGAAGAGCGCCTGAAACGGTCTTTCGTTATGCTGTTCGTACGCAATGGAGAATTTTCCCTTTTTAGATAATACGCGCGCCAGCGTGGTTTTGCCAACCCCACTCGCGCCGACAATGATGATTAATTTATTCACCGTCACCTTTATTATTATGGATACTGCTTGTGCCACCAGGCCTTGCTTGGCAAATTGCTTGCCTGAATGATCTTCAACAACGCAGTTGTATGAAAATGAATTAAGCTTCCCTTTTCCGGCATCATTGTACGCGAGACGGAAGAATAATTATGTGATTACTTCAATCACTGACAGATCCTGGAATTGCATTTTCTGGGTCTCGGAGTGGATGCCGGGTGTTGGGGGGCAGGCAGGGGGCCTTGCCAATCTTGGAGGAATCCTTCGCGCACGCGCTTATACGTATCCTCCAAGGCCTCTGGCAGGACGCGAGTCTCTCCCAGCGTGGATATGAAATTCGTATCCCCAGCCCAGCGTGGCACGATATGTATGTGGACATGATCTAGGATGCCCGCGCCCGCGGCCTCGCCGATATTTGCGCCCATATTGAATGCCTGCGGATTGTATATCTTTCGCAAGACTGTCATACATTGAGATGTGAGTTCCATCATCTCAGCGCGTGTGGACGAGTCCAACTCCTCAAGGTTGGGCTTATGCTCTATTGGCACGACCATCAGATGTCCGCTGGTATAGGGATAAAGGTTGAGAATGACGTAGGCGCGCTCCCCGCGAAATGCGATCAGGTTTGCCGCGCTATCATTTTGGGTTTGTGCAATGCAAAACACACAGCCCTCTTCTTTTTCGTCTTTTTCAATATATTTCATACGCCAGGGTGACCAGAGGTGTTTCATAGGATGGTATGATTTTAACAGAAAATCATTTCTTTCCTATATTGAGATTTATTCCCATGCATACCGGTCCCTATTCACTATTCACTATTCGCCGCTTTTCGATTATCCTCGCCTTTAATGCAACCCACTTTATTCTCTTCCATTCATCTCACTGTTTCCCAATTGACCTTTCACATCCGCAAGCAATTGGAGAACGACCCAACCTTGCAGGATGTCTGGGTGGAGGGGGAGATTTCCAATCTTTCGCGGCCTGCTTCAGGGCATGTCTATTTCACACTCAAGGATAAAAATGCTTCCTTGCGCTGTATGATGTGGAAGCCCGAAGCGGCACGGTTGCGCGTCAATTTGCAGGATGGCATGGCAATCGAGGCGCATGGCAGGATTACCGTCTATGAGCCGCAGGGACAATATCAACTTGCGGTCAATCTCATTCAGCCCAAAGGTGAGGGCGCATTGTATCAGGAGTTCCTGCGCCTGAAAGCCATGCTTGAATCCGAAGGTCTTTTTGCGCCAGAACGCAAACGCCCCATTCCGCAACTGCCCCACAAGATCGGCATTGTTACATCCGCAACTGGGGCGGCCTTGCGCGACATGCTCAACACACTTCGCCGTCGCCTGCCTCTCGCGCAAGTCATCCTCGCGCCTTCACCCGTCCAGGGAGTGGAAGCTCCTCCCGCGCTTGTCAAGGGAATCCAATTGCTCAATTACCAATTACCCGATGTCATTATCATCGCTCGCGGCGGCGGTTCGATTGAAGACTTGTGGGCTTTCAACGACGAACGGGTTGGACGGGCTGTTGCTGAATCAAAGGCGCCTGTCATTTGCGGTGTTGGCCATGAAACCGATTTCACCCTCTGCGATTTTGCGGCCGATTTGCGCGCCCCGACTCCCACCGCCGCCGCGGAACTCGCCACTCCGATCACGCTCTTCGACCTGAGCAGGGATCTGCTCAGTGCGCGTACCCGCCTCACTTCTTTGACTTTGAACCTGCTCGCTGAACAAAAAGCAGTGATATCATCTTTTATATCCCGCCTGAAATATATCTCACCCGAACGGCGCATCCAGTCTGCATATCAACATCTCGACGAACTCTCCCGCCGCGCATTTTCCGCGCTGACCCATGGGATCCAAATACAGATTTCAAACGTTAATGGAATATCAAAACGCTTGTTGTCGTTAAACCCCGAAGGCATATTGTCCCGCGGATATGCTATCATCACCCGAAAAGATGACCACATGGTCGTCTCAAAAGTTTCCCAGGCCCGCGGCGAGATGAAAGTCCGCGTGAGTGATGGTGAGTTTGAAGTGAATCGTGGTCTCGATACTGCGGCGGTGATTGAGTAGGCCGATAAGCCGTATTGAAATCCGCCGCCTTGTTTCGACAGGCTCAACACAAGACTTGACCACCAAAATCGTAAATCGTAAATCGTATGGAGTTATTATGCCAAAAGCATCTGCAAAAAAATCAGAGAAACCTGTTGATGAATTATCATACGAGGAAGCTCTCGCCGAACTCGAAGGCCTCGTCGCATCCTTGGAAGACGAGCAAAATCCTCTCGAAGATTCGATGAGGCACTTTGAACGAGGACAGGCTTTGGTAGCTCATTGCAGCGCTTTGCTTGAGTCTGCCCAACTCAAAGTGCAAAAACTCTCGGGCGAGTCGCTGATCCCCTTTGAAGAAGAGTCCGAATGATCATTGAACAATTGATCCAAAATAAAGTTTTATTCGCAGTACTGTTCGGCTGGCTGATCGCACAGGCGTTGAAAATCCCCTTCGAGTATTTTCGCTCGCGTCGTTGGATGTGGGCGATGTTATTTGCCCCAGGCGGCATGCCCTCTTCACATTCTGCATTGATGGTTGCAGGGACTCTGGCTGTGGGTTTGTATCACGGTTTTGGCAACCCAATTTTTGCTGTTGCCGTTGGCATCACCATGATCGTTGTCCATGATGCGGCCGGCGTGCGCAGGCAGGCGGGCATGCATGCAGAGCGTATCAACCTGCTTTTTGAAGAATTATTGAAAGGTCACCTGTGGGATGAAAACGAACTAAAGGAAGTTATCGGCCACACCCCACTGGAAGTGGTCGGTGGAATCATTTTGGGTGTTTTAGTTGCAAGCGTTCAGTGGATGGTTTGGCCGTAGCCAAATTATTTCTTGGGGATTCCATCAGTTGGTCCACTTCGTGGCCCGTCCTCGCAATTAAATTTATCTCCTTTTCAACCTTCTCAAGACTCCATTCATAACATACGTCAATTCAGACACGCGAAAAAAATATAGCAATAGGAGATAAACTCCGCCGCCGATAATTACACCTATTGGGGCAAGAACCCATACACTGAAATTATTTCCAGAATAAAGCCAGCCATATAAGGAAAACCCCATGCCAATGGCAGCGATCATGGATGGAAGTGTGCCACGCAAAATGTGACCGCCTTCGATGCCACTTAACCGCTTACGCATCACAATAAATAATACGGCGGCTTCGAGCGCGGTTGCAAACGAATTTGCCAGGGCGAGCCCGCCGTGTGGCATCCAGCCGATGGACGCAAATAATTTGGAGAAGGCAATACTGAAGACAATATTCAACCCCATCGCAATCGTGCCGATAATGACGGGGGTCTTCGTATCGTGTTGCGCATAAAAAGCGCGGGTCAATATCTCCATGACCGAATGTCCCACGATGCCCGCCGCGAACCAGAGCAATGCCCAGGATGTTAGTTGAACATCCTGTTCGTCAAATTTGCCACGCTGAAATAAAAAGGAAACCAGCGGTTTGCGTAAGAGAATCAAGCCAACACTGGCAGGGATCGCCATTAACAAGATGCCTCGCAAGGAGGCGGCCAGCGATGCGCGCATTCCATCCTTCTGCCCCAGCGCATGCTGCGCCGAAAATGTGGGCATCGCTGCGATCGCAACGGACTGGGCTATCGCTGCCTGTGCCATGATCATCAACGAAAAGCCATAAGAGAGGCTTGCCACACTGCCTGCGACCATTTGCGAAGCCAGCCGAATATTCACCCAAAAATTAAGTTGCACCACCGCCACGCCCAGCAGGCGCGGTCCCATTAAGAAGATCACTTTACGGACATGGGGATCGTCCAGCCCAAAAGTAAAATTGTATGCGCCTCGTTGTTTGATCAATGTTGGAATTTGTACCAGCAAATACAACGCCGCGCCGATCACCACACCCCATGCCAGTCCGAAAATTCCCATCGCGAAGCGAGGCGCAAGCGCCACTGCGCCAAAAATGATCCCCAACTGATACATGGCGGGTGTCAATGCTGGCACAAGGAAAATTTTATGCGCGTTGAGAATGCCGACAATCAGCCCCCCCAGGCCAAACAAGACGGCAGAGATCAGCTGAATACGGAGCAGGGAAACCGTCAATGCAAAGAGTTCGGGCTTTTCAGAAAAACCTGGCGCAAGCGCGTAGCGCACCACTTGCGGGGCGAATATTGCAAATAGCAGGGCAAGCAGGCTGAGGCTTAGTGTGACCGCATTCGCCAATGCAGAAGCCAGCCGCCAGGCGGAATCCCTTTCGTTTTTGGCTATCAATCCAGTGAACGTCGGAATAAAAGCAGAGCCGAGCGCGCCGCCTGCCACCAAAAGAAAAAGGGTTTCACTCACACGGTTCGCCGCCGTGAATGCATCCAACTCAGGCGAAGCGCCAAACGCGCCTGCCACAATAATACTGCGTGCCAGCCCGGTAATTTGTCCAAGCACAATGGCAACCATCACCGTCCCAGCCGCGCGCGCGATCTGTCTGTTTGCATTTGTTTCTGTCATAAGGTTGCGCGATTATAATCCTTTCGGGAGAATTCCATGAAAAAAATATCGGCTCAGTTCTTTGTGGTTTTGATTTTATTAACTGCATGTGACGTAACGACTGCAGCGCCTCTTTCCCCGCTGACAGTTAACCTTATCCCCGAAGAACCTTCCACCACGCTGACAAATATTCCCCTCGCCGCAGGCTATGGCGTGGATGGTGGTTGGTTTGAATTGTATTTTACGAATCCAAACAGCCCGCTGGCATCACAGGAAACAGGCGGCATCGATGGGCCTCTTGCTGAAGCAATTGATTCTGCAAAATTAAGTGTCGATGTCGCGATTTATAGTTTAAGTTTGAACAGCATTCGCGATGCATTGCTTCGCGCGCATGACCGCGGCGTGCAAGTCCGCATGGTGATGGAAAGCGATAATTTGGACCGCACCGACCCGCAGATATTGAAGGATGCGGGCATTCCCATTTTGGGTGACCGCCGCGAAGGACTGATGCATAACAAATTTTTGGTCATTGATAATTCTGAAGTGTGGACAGGCTCGGCGAACCTCACAGATTCTGGCGCGTATTTGGATAACAATAATATGATTCGCATCCGCTCGGCGAAGATGGCGGAAAATTACGCCAGGGAATTTGAAGAAATGTTCCTGGGTGATAAATTTGGAGACAATATTGTTTCTGATACACCAAATCCGCGCGTGATGATTGATGGCACGCCGATAGATATTTACTTCGCGCCCGACGACAATGTGCAGGCTAATTTTGTTGAATTGGTTAATAGTGCACAGCAAAGCATTTACTTTATGGCCTTCTCTTTCACAGCCGATGAAATAGGCGAGGCTGTCCGCGCCCGCGCAGAAGATGGCGTGACTGTTGCTGGTGTGATGGAAACGGAACAGGTCAACTCAAATATTGGCACGGAGTTCGATCCGTTCAGCCAGGCTGGGTTGGATGTTTTTCGTGATGGTATCGAAGGGTTGATGCACCATAAAGTGATGGTCATTGACGAGAATATTGTCATCTTTGGCTCATACAATTTCACAAACAGCGCCGAGACGAGGAACGATGAAAATTTGATCGTGATCTATAATAAAGATATTGCCGCACAATTTATTGCCGAGTTTCAAAGAGTGTACGCGCAAGTACAGCGATGAAATAGGTTGCACTTTGGAATAAAATAGAACAAATCACCCCTGCGGATTTGCCCAAGCAAATGAACATTAAGCCACTGCGGACAATCCGCATTCATGTTCATCTCCTTCCCGAAAGATTTAACAGGTAAAATACAGACACTATGGCTACCGCAACCTATCCTTTCAGCGTGCCTCAATTAATTAAAATCTGCCGCCAAAATGACGTTTCCATGATCGGCATTTTTGGTTCCATGGCTCGCGGGGAAGCAAAGAAAAAAAGTGATATTGATTTGCTCGTACGTTTCTCAAAACGAAAAAGTTTATTGGCAATGGTGCGGCTGGAACGCGAACTTAGTGAGGCTTTAGATCGCAAAGTGGATTTACTCACTGAAGCGTCAGTCAGTCCTTACATGCGCGAGAGGGTTTTGAAGGAAATGAAGGTGATCTATGGCTCGAGATGAGTTGATCTACCTGCGGCATGTTTTGGATGAGATTAACACAATTGAAGAATATCTGCAAGATGTGGATGAAGAAAAATTCAAAGCCACACGTCTTCTTCAAGATGGGACAATTCGGGAAATTGAAATCATCGGCAAAGCCGTCAGGCATATTTCAAAAGATATTCGCAAGTCGTACCCCGAAGTCCCCTGGCAGGATATAGCTGGAATGCGAGACAAACTTATCCATGGTTATTTCGGCGTTGACATCGAAAAGGTTTGGGACACAGCAAAGGAAGATTTACCAATTTTAAAAGAACAAGTGAAGGGTATTTTGAAGGATTTTGGGCAGGAATAATGCCAGCGGATTTGCCCAAACGTATGAACTTTCAGGCACAGCCGCGTTGGGCAGTCCGTTTGCATTTGTGAGTCCGTGACTGGCTGTTTCCGATATTTCATCTTGCACATCCCCCAAAAATCGATTACATTAACCTCCACTAGCACGTACGTTCTAACTCAGGAGAGAATTCATGGCAGATTCAAATTTTTACCTAGGTCGTCTGGTTGACCCAAAAACCTCAAAGCCTACAACCACCCCTGTTGAATACGACTCCGCTGATTTAACGACTCATGCAGTTGTTACCGGTATGACAGGTTCAGGCAAAACGGGTTTATGTATTGCTCTGCTTGAAGAAGCTGCATTACAAGGTGTGCCTGCGATTATCATTGACCCCAAAGGCGACCTCACCAATTTACTTTTACATTTCCCCGATCTACTCCCGCAGGATTTTCAACCGTGGATAGACCCTGAAATGGCGCGCCGCGCTGGCAAAACGCTGGAAGGCGCCGCAGATGAAGCTTCCTCTGCATGGCGGAATGGATTAAAGGAATGGGGAATTAACAAAGAGCGTTTGCTTGCTTTACAAAACGCCGCGCAATTCGCGATCTATACTCCAGGCTCTGATTCAGGGATTCCCGTCAGCGTGCTTTCTTCACTTGCTGCGCCAAAATTAGATTGGGAAAGCAACCGCGAAGTTTTGCGTGAACGTACCTCCAGCACCGTCACTGCCTTGCTTGGCCTCGTCGGCATGAATGACATTGACCCGATCCGCTCGCGCGAACATATTTTGCTTTCCAATATTTTTGAAACACACTGGAGCGCAGGCAATGATATTGATCTGACTGAATTGATCCTGCAAACCCAAACCCCGCCATTCCAAAATCTCGGCGCGTTCTCTGTGGATACATTCTTCCCGCCCAAAGACCGTATGGAACTCGCGATGGTCTTGAACAACATCCTCGCCGCGCCCGCATTTGAATCCTGGCGCGAAGGCGAGTCGCTGGATATTCAATCTCTGCTCTTCTCGGCAGATGGCAAACCGCGTCACAGCATTTTCTATCTCGCGCATCTTTCTGATGGCGAGCGCATGTTTTTCGTCACCTTGTTACTCTCCGCAGTCGAAACATGGATGCGCACACAAACAGGTTCCACCTCCTTGCGCGCCATCCTCTACATGGATGAAATTTACGGCTATCTGCCCCCCACCGCCGTCCCGCCATCCAAAGGTCCGCTTTTGAGAATGTTAAAACAAGCGCGTGCGTTTGGTCTGGGGCTTTTACTAGCCACCCAAAACCCTGTTGACATGGATTACAAAGCCCTCTCCAACACAGGCACATGGTTCATCGGTAAACTCCAAACTGAGCGCGACAAGAATCGCCTGCTCGACGGCCTCGAAAGCGCGGCAGGCGGCATTCCGCGCGCCGCAATGGACAAACTAATTTCGTCACTCGGCAAGCGCGTCTTCGTCATGCACAACGTCCATGAAAAAATGCCCGTGCTTATTCAAACCCGCTGGGCGATGAATTTTCTAGCGGGACCTATGACGCGAGCGCAAATCCCTGCCCTCAATCAATTGGTGGACGCTGGTTCAACGCTTCGCGCCACGCCCGCACCTGCCTCTGTTTCGAGAACACGCGAAGCGTCCAAGCCCCAGCCTTCTGTCGAAGCCCTGCAACCCATAGCGATTCCATCAGCCTCTGCGCCTGTCTACACACCCCCCACCACCGTAGCAGAACCCAATCGAAAATCGTCAATCGTAAATCCAAAATCGGAAGGTAGCCTCACAAAGCCCTCCATCCCCGCTGGCATCCGCGAATACTTCCTCCCGCAGAATTACAGCCTGCCCGAAGCATTCCAATCGGCGGGTCGTGCCATGCCTCCGCAAGCCATGATTCAGGGCATCGTATATCGCCCCTTACTTCTCGCCGCCGCCCAAGTGAGATTGCTGGATCGCAAATATGGCGTGGATTCGGAGGTCACTAAAGCCGCCCTCATTGACTCATTAGACCGTCGCGGCATTGTCCGATGGGAGGATTTTTCCTACGCTGGTTCCTCGCTCGATAAAGTGGATACCATGCCCGCCGCTGCCGCAGGCGCGCGTTTCGGCACGATTGACTCACCGCTGAACGATTCAAAATTAATGAGCGCTCTGCAAAAAGATTTCACCGATTGGATTTTCCGCAACTCAGAAGTCACTGCGCGCGCAAACCTTGCATTGAAAGTGTTTGGCGGACCAGACATCAGCCAGGCAGAATTCATGACGGCATGTGCCGAGCAGGCTCGGGTGGGGCGCGATGCGGAAATATCCAAGAAGACATCAGCCATCGAAAAGAAGATCAAGACTCTCGAGGATAAATTGGGCCGTGAAGAACGCGAACTGCGCGAGGATCAATCTGATCTGCAAAATCGTAATATAGAATCAGGCGCAAACCTGCTTGAATTGGGCGCCGGCTTATTTGGTGTTGGCCGCAAAAAGAGCGTCACCACCCAATTTACAAAACATCGTCTCGCTCAAAATGCCAAGGCGGATGTGGAAGAATCAATTGAAGCGATTGATCAATACAAAAAAGATCTATCTGCCTTGATGCGTGAGCGCGCTGAAATGACCACAGAGATCAACAATCGTTGGGGTAGTGTGGTTAACGAGATCAGTGAAGTCAGCATCAAGCCCAAGAAGACCGATATTTACGTCAACCTCTTTGGCGTGGCATGGAAACCGTTTTACATTGTGCAGTCGGGCAGTGAGACAATCGAGTTGTCCGCTTTCGGCGTGGAGCAGCATGGATTGCCGATTTCACATCCCGCCGATCATATTGAGTAATGTGCACAATGCATTGATGCTAAAAGGCTGGTGATAGAAAATTGTGCCCATCTTGATTCAGCAAGACCTTACCTAAATTTTAGAGGAGAATAGTAATGAAAAAATACGGAATATTACTCGCGATCCTGGCCCTGGTTTTTTCTTCACTCGCCTGTCAAATGGTCACGGGCGACGGAGGTGCCGTTGATCATCAGACCGCCCCAGTTGATAACACTGACGATTCCCCGACAGCTACGCCTGCGTCATCAAGTGATGATAATTTTTTCTTTGGCGGCGATTCTGATTTCCCAATGCCGGATGACGCGAAGAATGTCGTCAGTGCGGCTGGCACTGTCAATTTCCAGACCAACTTGGGTTTGGATGAAGTGATGGATTTTTATCGTGATATTTACGGAAAGCAGGGATACGCTGAACGCGAACTGTTGACCACTGTCACAGACGGTGTTTTTAGTTTTGTGTTTGACGGCCATGAAAGCGGACAAGCCATTGTCATTCAAGGTGTTGATCTCGGTGATGGAAGCGTGAACGTAAATATTTCTTTCCAGGATGTATAGCCTGTTTTGAAACAGAGAGAGTCGACGCTACTAAAGTGTTGGCCCTACCGTATTTCAACTTCCATCCATTTTCTAACAGAATTAACCAAAAATACTTTTGAACATTTTTGTAGCTCGTCTTTATGAATGACACGCTCTTTGATTTTATTTATTTCAAGCAAATGAGCGCGGAATGTGAGCTGGCAATCCGCAGGACTGAGGAGGTGTGAAGAATTCACTATCCATATTAACAGCGAGATTGCCGGCAGTGAACTCAGTCAACATATTCCTATTACTGATATTATCTAAAAAATAAGGATTTAATATTAAAATGAATGACAATAATGATACTGTTTACATCGTTTCTGGCTTGCCTAGGTCAGGAACATCCATGATGATCCAAATACTCGAAGCAGGAGGGCTGCAAATAGTAACGGATAATATTCGCACATCGGATGATGATAATTTGCAAGGATATTATGAATTTGAAAGGGTCAAGCAATTAAGGGATGGGGATGTGGAGTGGGTGGAACAGGCTAATGGAAAAGTTGTGAAAGTGATCTCCGCCCTCCTGGAATATTTGCCCGAAGATTATCGATATAAGATTATTTTTATGGAGCGCGAGATGACGGAGATCTTGTCGTCGCAGAAAAAAATGCTGGAACGAAGAGGAAAACCAGGCAAACCTGATGACGATGAGAAGTTTGCTGATCTTTATAAAAAACATTTAGACAAGGTGAAGAATTGGCTTTCACAGCAACCAAATATGGACGTCCTGTACGTTAAGTATAATGATCTGATGAAACACCCACAAACATACACTGTCAAAGTGGCTGAATTCCTCCAGGTTTCCCTGAATGTGCAAGCCATGGCCGATGTTCCGCAGGAACGTTTTTACCGTCAACGCAGCTCTGCTATGCAGAGCTAAGAAATTTTAATGCCTAAAAGTTTTCTTGAATAACCCTTAGTGGTTGTCATTATTCATATCGATATAGAACAAGTACAATTTTACAAATAGGGTTCGTCAGATTTCTTTAGTCTTGTTTTTATCTCGTTTAACAACTCTGATGCAGTTTCTTTTTTAGAAAGGGAAAGATCGATTAACTCTTCTGGATCTGTTTGAATGTTGAACAATTGGATGCGTTCATTGTTTAAGTCAAGCTCTTCGTAGCCCTGATAGTAAACCAGTTTGTAGTTATCTCCCACAAGCATCACTGTGGCTCTCACCAATGGAGCGGCTGGGTCGTTATATCTTGCTTCAACGGCGTAGATGCCCTTCTTGCCGGGGGGGGGGATCAAGGGTGCATAGGGAGGCAGGATGGAGCCTTCCGTCCATTCGGGGATATCATGACCGGTTACGTGCAGGAGTGTGGGCATCAGATCAATAGCGCTGGTTGGAGTATAAATACTTTGTCCTGATTGCTGCCCTGGCCCAAAGATCAGGAGGGGAACCCGAATGACAGGTTGGTAGAAAGTAGGGGTTTCATGAGCCCATATACCGCGTTCGAACATCTCGCCATGGTCAGATGTGAAAACTACCCAAGTATTGTCCAGTATACCTGACGATTCCAACAAGTTAAATAACCGCCCCAATTCGCTATCTACATTGAGGATAAATTCATCGTAAAAAGCGCGCTGCTTGTGCAAAAATTCCTTTGATTTGTCGTCAGTAAAGAGATCGTCTGGTTTGATTAATGACTTCCATGAATCATTGGCAAATTGCCCGGCATAATCACGATGTGGTTTATAGGGCCAATGGGGAGGTAAAAAGTGGAAGTATCCAAAAAAGGGATGTGTAATATTTTTAAGACGATCCCCCGTCCAATCTATACCCTGTTCGAGGTTAAAATAATTGTCACCATAACTCTCCGGGAGTCCATATGGAAAAAGCTCCAGAATATCAGCCACTTTGTACTCACGGTATTTTTCGTATAAATGAGATAGGAATAATGAGTATGAATATCCATCTTCTTTGTGCTTCATGATGCGAGTCCATGCAATGCTGGCAATATCTTCGTCCTTGCTGAAGAGATCTCGGATCAGGCTGTCACTAAATAAGTATAGTTTTTCTTGAGGGACGTATTCATTGATATCCTCCAGGAATTGTTTTAACAGTATATTAACCAATGGATTGTGCGAATATGCAATGCGATGGTAGTCGGTGAAAGTATTGAATATATTATTATTCGAAAAAGAGGTTTTTACTTTTCCGTTAATTCGTATTGCGCGATGTGTCCAGGGAAGCGTTCCTGTTAGTAGTGAGGCAGTGCCGGGAGTGGTGAAGCTGCCACCCGCAAAATGGTTATGATAAACAGTCGCTCTTTTTGCCAATCTGGTTAAGTTTGGTGTAGTCTCACGGGAGTATCCATATAGGGAGATGTTATAAGCCGAAAGAGCATCGAAGACAACTATGAGCACATTTTGTCTTTTACCTTGCAATATCCCTGGTATTCCAAGATATTGAACAGACGGTGGGATTGCGATGCCAAGGGACATCAGACTGGCTAGTTTCAGAAAATCACGGCGGCTCAATCCTTGAATCATGATTAACCTCGAATATTACGTATAAGGATAACGATCAGGGCGGCAAAATCGAAAAACAAATAGAGAGTCATGAGTAGGGAAAACCGGTCAAGCCCATCTTTTATGAATTGATATGGTTTCTTTAATTGCAATATCAGATATGATGGGATAAGAAACGTCGAAGCTAGAAGGGAAAAAGTAATCGCATATATAGATCTTAATGGATGTGTAAACCCGACAATAATATTGATTACCTGTGGTGGCGGAGATATTTCCATGAGGAAATACAAATGTGAAACCATCGCCCAGATGGATAAGATAATTATAAAAAGACTTAACAGGGTAATCCGTCTATTTTCTTCCCATTTTTTTGAGACCAAAAGTCCAAGAATCACAATGATAATAAAGACAACAATACTCTCTATAAGGGCGTAAATCAGACCATAGGATAGGACCCCAATCGAATCCCAGGAATTTGTTCGGTCAGAGACCCAGGAAAAATCACGGAAAGCAAGGACGAAAGTCCAGATGTGAAGCGGTAACGCGCACATCAAAAACAGGGACTTTAATCCCTGTCCGGAATAAAACCTGGCGTGTACGTTAGAGGTAGCCAAGATCCTTCAACCGTTTCTCAACATCTTCTTGATCTTCGTCACTGTATGAGGGTGGCGGAGCGGAGTTTTGGGATTTCAAATCTTTGCCTAATGTCATGGCGGGTATATTCCGATAGGACGGCGTTGGCCAGTTGGTGAGTCCGTCCGTTGAAAAAATCACACCGGGCACTGCGTTGGAGTTAAAACAATGGTCGGCCCCCCAATGTTCCTGGTTGCTTTGGATTGCTTCACCTTTCCACTGACATAGTCCCGTTTCCGCCGAACCGCGGTAAGGCGGTTGATAACCGATAAATAAATCGGGACCATGTTTCGCGAGAGGTCCCTGGAATACTTCAGATCGAATCAAAACATTTTGAACGACTTGTCCACCGTCAGGACCTTTCCATCGAAGTAGTTCTTCTTTTAATTTGTTTAGAAGGTTGGTGCTTTGGTCTTCAGAAACCTGACCTTTGCCTTCTCTCCCGACGATATTCAGATAAAGACTATTCAAGCCTAAAGCGTAGGCATGGGTCTTTAACCAGTCAACATTTTTGAGGTCGCCTGAGTCGGATGCGTTATCTGTTGACATATAGCCGTGGTCGATCAGCCAGCGATTTAGATGCACCTTGTAATCAAACCTGCCAAAGCCGTGATCGGATAGAATGAGTACTTTGGTATTGTTCCTTCTAGATGTCTTTTCAAGAATTCGCCCGATCAATCGGTCGAGTTTGATATACCATGCCTCAAGCACATCCTCTCTGCCTTTCCAGAACATGTGTTGCACTCGATCCAGGCTGTCGAAGACACAAGCAAGCAGGCCTTCATCGAAGGTATTCAAAGAGCGGGTTAGCACGCGTTCTCGTTCATCATCGATCATTTCACATAATCTCAAGAATTGATTATCATTGATGAAATCCTCGTTGAGGGCGGTGGTATCCTGAGGCCAGCCGAGTGTAAGGAATGGGCCGCTTGATTTCCACTGATCTTGAATGAATCTCTTCGGTGTGCCATAGGGCCATGGTGAGGAAAGCGGATGGAGTTGAAGCGGTAGAAAATACAACCCTACTGGGTCCAAACAAGTTAGGATGGCGCGGCTTATCGCCTTGACGGTCATTCCAAAGCCGACAGAGAATGGCAATTCAAAGATTTCACTCCATTCGCCGTGGATTAGTTTGATCCTTTGTTTTCCAATACGCAATGTTGCAGACTGTTTAACATCAATTTCTAGCTCGAAACTGATGTTAACATTTCCTTCCTTATTAGCCGTGCCTTCCAACATGCCTGAATATTGGGATGCGCTTTTCTTTGCCAAAAGATGGATTGGGGTTTTTCGATCTAAATTTACAGATTGTTGTTCGGGCGAAAAATAGACACCTACACCAAGACGACCAAGAATATCAGGTGTGCCAAGTCCTGGGATCGTCTCAACAGGTGATGCATAGCGGGCTGGAAAGGTTGCGGGCCACCAAAGAGATGTTGCGGGGTAGCCGTCATTGACCACCTCGTCAAAGATCGTCCGGGCGTTGTAAGGAGGAATAAATTTGGTACCAAGTAAGTTTTTTTGGGTTGGTAGCAGGGAAACCTGCAGACTATAATTGGACGGGTTGCGATGCACAAAATCAAACAGCCCGTGACTCCCCGGGTTCATGCCGGTTGCGATACTGGTCCAGGATACTTCGCTTTGCGGAGGATCGGCTACTTGGAAGCGAGAATAGCCCCCTGACTGAACAAGTTTGCTCAGGTTTGGGGTTTTGCCTTTTGAGTGAAGTTGTTCAAAAAAGAGTGGATCAAATGCATCCAGACCAATAATAAGGGTACGCATAAACATCCAAAATAAAGGTTATTGATCAGATTCAGATTGCTTTTCTGACGTTTTGTTTTCCTCATTCTTTTTTCGCAAGGTTCGGCGTAGTTTTGCGATGCCCATCTTAATCCTACTGGAAAACATGAGTACCGCACCAGAGAGAACACCGAAAATTACGACAAGAATTTGGAATAACATTCCACCAGAATTTGGGTCAATATACATACTTTCCTCTTGTTCTTGAAGTCATTCAAACAATTTATTATTACGGTGATTATAATACAAATCCTGCACAAGGCATCAGTATTACATCCACCCATTGCCGCACAGAATTAACCAAAAATACTTTTGAGCATTTTTGTAGCTCGTCTTTATGAATGACACGCTCTTTGATTTTATTTATTTCAAGCAAATGAGCGCGGAATGTGCCAGCCAGCAACCCGCAGGCGAGGGGAGGCGTATAGAATTCACCGTCCATCTCAACAACGAGATTTCCAATGGTGAATTCGGTTAATTCATCCCTTTCGTTGAAGAGCAGTAGATCGTCTATGCCTTCGCCGCCGGGGATGACGTCTTGATCGCGAAAGCTGGGGTATATTTCACGGCGCGTGGTTTTGTGAAAAAGAAATACATTTCTTGAATCAACCGGATGTTTTGCAAGACAAACCTTGTATCGGTTTTCTTGTGAATAAAGATCTTTTGTCTCATCTATTAATTCACCAAAGCGGTTGAGTAAAGCTTTTACGCGTTGTGGAGATGTGAATCTGCCAGCAGTTTGACTGAGAAAAACTTCGAATTTATCGGTTGAAAATGGAAAATCAAAGTATTTTGCTGAATCAGCCATGCGCGCGATATGCTTTTCCAGTAAAAAGTAACCGTCTTTTGGCGTCCACAGCATGGTTTCGAAAAGGGAGAATTCCAATGGGTGCGGGCGCTCCGTCAGCACGCGGGCTTTGAGCAGGACTTCGCTGTATTCATCCGTGCTGGTGGAGTCCCAGACGATGCCGCCGCCAACGCCGTATTCTGCTGTTTTATTTTCCCTGTCTATCAAGGCTGTGCGGATGGCAACATTGAATTGCGCCTTACGGTTAGGTGAGATAAAACCGATACTTCCCGTGTAAATATTTCGCGGAGTTGTCTCCAACTCTGAAATGATTTTCATGGTGCTGACTTTCGGAGCGCCCGTGATGGATGCACACGGAAACAGCGCGGAGAAGATTTCAGTCAAGGATGCTTTTGTCTTGGCCTGTACGGTGGATGTCATTTGAAAAAGTGTTGGATATTTTTCAATGGTGAATAATTCAGGCACATGCACACTGCCGATCTCTGCAATTCGCCCTAGGTCATTGCGGACCATGTCCACGATCATCACGTTTTCGGCGCGGTTTTTGGCAGAGTGGGACAGCCACTCTGCTTGTTCTTTATCTTCAAGTGTTGTGCGTCCGCGTTTGACAGTTCCTTTCATCGGCATGCTATAAATATTCTTCCCGTCCAGTTTAAAGAATAATTCAGGTGAAGCAGAACAAATCGAATAACGACCGATGTCAAGGTAGGCGGCATATTTATTCTGGCTTTGCGCGAGATTTAAAAAGAAATCCCATGCTCTGCCGTTGAATTCTGAATTCAAACGCATCGTATAGTTGACCTGATACGTTCTTCCGCGCGCAATATAATCTTTAATTTTTTCAATGGCAGTGTTATAACTCTCCCTCTCAACGGTTGCCTGCCATTTTAGCGAGCCTGGGCTTCCCAATCTAGATGCATTGAGGAAGACTTCCGAAATCTTTGCAGCACGCGGCTCGGAATATAATCCAAACCAGATGAGTGGAAAATCAGCCGCATTTCGGACGTGCAAGGCATTGTCAAATGCAGGCGCAGCTTCATAACTGATAAATCCCGCCGCGTGCCAATTGTTTAAATCGACCAGCCTCTCCACCTCTTGCAGGGAGTTGCGCACATGGTCCACATTTATTGCGCTTATAATACAGTGTGGGTTTGTAAAAAGGAGCCACTCATTGTTGCTCTTTAATAAAACTTCATTTTTTTCGATCAAAGGTGCCTCAGTATGAAAAAATCCCTTTCAATTGTACCTCGCTGGGTTCCCGCGCTCTTTATGATGCTTGTAATTTTTATAGTCTCGTCTCAGCCCGGAGATAACCTGCCCAGTTTTTTGACATGGGATTATGTTGTCAAAAAAGCAAGTCACGCAATAGGGTACGGTCTGCTGGCGCTTTCTTATTTATACTTATTGAAATATCACCCCAAACGATACTGGCTTGCATGGCTAATGGCAGTTTTATATTCTGTAACGGATGAATTTCACCAATCATCTGTATTTGGACGCAATGCTTCTGTTTACGATGTAGTAATATTCGACAACCTGGGTGCGTTCATCGCGCTTGGTTTACACACTAGGTATTGGAAAAAGAATGAAGAAGAAATTAACCAGGCGTGATTTTTTGAATGTTGCAGTTATTCAAACTCAATTTCGATTTCTTCGTCGTCTTTCCACTCACCGATGCGTTCGAATTCTATATCCCCAAAAAGTTGATCCTGCTTTGCTGAAATATGATAGCGCTTGATCAACTCGAGCAAGGCCAAAAATGTCACCACGATCTCAATGCGTGTGGATTTATCTGTGATCAATCCGCTGAAAGACATGTGCTGAATATTCTTCATCATTTTGGAGATTAATTCGATCTTTTCGCGGATGGTCACTTTGGGCACAGAGATAATGTCACCGAGCGGTTGTTTCCCTTTGCCATTTGCAAAAGCCGATTCAGCGGCCGCGAGTAAACCTTCAAGTGTTAAATTCGATAAGTCCAGTTTGGCTTGCACCTTGGGCGGAGGCGCAACCCGTAAATAGGTCCGCAGGTCATTTTCCTGTCTTCCCACCAGCCAGCCCGCTATTTCCTTGTATCGTTTGTAAAGTATTAATTGATCAATTAGTTCTGTGCCAGGGTCTTCTTCTCCGGGTTCGCGTTCAGGCGGGCGCGGCAACAATGCCTCTGATTTTATTTGCACCAACTTTGCCGCGATCACAAGGAACGATGAGATTTCATCAGGCCTCATCTGTTCCAGCCCATGCAAATAAGAAAGATATTGATCGGTTACTAAAGCAAGTGAAATCGCTGTAATATTAAATTCGGAACGCTCGATCAAGGTAAGTAAAAGGTCGAGCGGACCTTCATAGATAGGGGTCTGCACCTTGTAGCCAGTGATTTGATGTCCCAACAAGTTGTCCATCGCGCGGAAATTATACCAGTGTATAATCTTGCCCATGTCAAACCTTACCCATCTTGATGAACATGGCCGCGCCAAAATGGTGGATGTTGGGCAGAAGCCAGATACCGAACGAATTGCAATCGCACGCGGCGAAGTCCACATGCTGAAAGAGACATTGGATTTGATCCGCGCAGGGCAGATCAAGAAGGGCGATGTGTTAACCGTGGCGCAAATTGCAGGCATCACCGCCTCAAAACGGACCTCGGACCTGATTCCGTTATGTCATCCTCTCCCACTCTCGAAAATTGACGTAGACCTCGCCCTCGACGAATCTCTCCCTGGTGTTGTCATCACCGCCACCGTCAAAGTAACTGGTAAAACGGGCGTCGAAATGGAGGCGTTGACCGCTGTCTCTGTCGCCGCGCTCACTGTCTACGACATGGCCAAGGCCGCCGAAAAGACGATGAGGATTCAGAATATCCGTCTCGTGGAAAAACATGGCGGCATGAGCGGCGATGTGGTCAATGAATAACTGTGTCGAAGGTCGAAAGTCAAAAGTCATTGACCAGACCTTTGACCTTCGACTTTTGACAAAGGATTTTTAATGAATCACATAAAACTATTGTTTTTTGCCACCATCCGTGATCGCGCTGGCGTGAAATCCCTTGAAATTGATATTCCGGTTGATCTAACCATTCAGGGTTTAAAGGATAAACTTTCGATGGATTATCCCAATCTCAAAGAATCGATGAAATCAGTCTTAATGACGATAAATCATGAATATGCTTTTGATGAAACTGCTATCCCGCAGAACGCCGAAATTGGCATGTTCCCCCCCGTAAGTGGCGGATAAATTTTATCAACCTCCAATTGCCAGTTATCATTCTTCGATCAAGAAATCCTCCAATGCCCTCCCTTCCCACCATCTTCTCCATCACCGAATCCGAAATTGACCTGAACGACCTGCTCACAAGGATCACACTGACCAGCACAGGTGCGGCGGCGATCTTTACGGGCATGGTGCGCGGCGTGACGACGCGCGATCATCCTCATGAGACGGAATACCTCGAATACGAGTCCTATGTCCCGATGGCGGAGGCGAAGATGAAACAGGTCGCAGAGGAGATCCGTGATAAGTGGCCTGTCATCGAAGGGATCGCGATCGTCCAGAGGATTGGCAGGTTATACCCGAAGACTCCGACGGTTTTAATTGCCTGCACTGCTGCCCATCGTGATACAGGCGTCTTCGATGCGGCGCGTTATGGCATTGACCGCCTCAAGGAAATTGTGCCTGTCTGGAAAAAGGAAGTAAGCCCAAACGGTGAAGAATGGGTGGAAGGCGATTACATCCCCAAGCCTGGCGAGTGATGCATAATTCGAATTCGACACGCAAATCTGAGTGATGCGTCTGCCATCGCCAGAGTGCATGTTGCCACCTGGCAGGAGACTTATGCTGGAATTGTTCCCGATGATTTCCTGGAAAACCTTTCTGTTGAACGCTGTTTTGCACGGTGGACGAACTCGCTGTCCGATCCTGGTGATGAATACCATCGGACTCTTATCGCTGAGTTGGACGATCAAATTGCAGGATTTGTAAATTATGGATACGAACACGAAGCGGACCCAATCTATCGTGGTGAATTATTCGCCATTTACATCATGCGATCTGCTCATCGGCAGGGAATTGGAAGAAGCCTTGTCAACGAAACTGTGCAAGGTTTGCTTGATCTCGGCGTTTCGTCCATGCTGGTCTGGGTGCTGCGTGAAAACCCTGCCTGTGGTTTCTACGAAAGACTCGGTGGTATATCTTTGCGTGAAAAGATGATCGAGATCGGCGGGAAGGAATTATCTGAAGTTGCTTATGGCTGGCAAGACCTGAAAATATTTCAGCGTGGATAAATGCCTTCGGGGCAGGGCAGGTGTGAACGGGGAAAGAAGCGGTATCCTGACGGTTCGTCATTGGTTCGCCGTGTCCAAGGGCGAGCATGTCAAGCGTGACGATTGTTATCGTATGGGGTTTTAGATTGCACAGATATCAACTTAGGATTTATCTCTGGAGGAGAAATGCAGGATCGTATCGTTATTACAGGCATGGGAACTGTAAATCCTCTTGGTTTGAGCGTAATGGAAACCTGGGGTAATTTAATTGCGGGAAATTCTGGTGTTGGGCCGATCACTTTATTTGATTCTTCACCTTTGCAGGTTCATATTGCCGCAGAAGTGAAAGGATTCAAACCCGAAAATTTTATGGATGCGAAGGAAGCCCGCCGGCGTGACCGTTTTGAACAATTTGCAATTGCAGCAGCAAAGCAAGCCCTGCTTCAATCTGGAATGGAGATCACTGAAAAAAATGCTGGAAGAATCGGTGTCATTATTTCATCCGCCATCGGAGGGTTGCAATCATTGCAGGAGGCCATACTGACAAACTTTACAGAGGGCCCGCGGCGTGTTTCTCCATTTATGATCCCCATGTTGATGGCAAACGGCGGCGCAGGGATGGCCGCGATCGAGTTTGGGATTAAAGGGCCGTGCTTTTCAGTGGCTTCCGCCTGCGCTTCCGGTTCAGATGGAATTGGCATGGCTTTGATGATGTTAAGAACCGGGATGATTGACGCGGCTCTGGCTGGCGCTGCTGAAGCGACGATCACTTCCACGGGAGTGGCGGCGTTTGATCGGGTCGGCGCAATGTCACGCAGGAATGATAATTATTCCATGACGCCTCAGCCATTTGATAAAAACCGGGATGGATTGGTAATGGGCGAAGGCGCGGCAGTCTTGGTACTTGAACGAGAAACGGATGCAAAGGCACGCGGCGCGAATATTCTCGCTGAATTGGCAGGCTATGGCGCTACAGCAGATGCTTTTCATGTCACTGCGCCGCACGAACACGGCGCGGGCGGCGCCGCGGCCATGCTGATGGCTTTGTCCTCTGCAAAGGGAAATGTTGAAGATCTTGGTTATATTAACGCCCATGGCACGGGCACACTTCTAAATGACCAGGCAGAGACCCGCGCCATGAAAGCCGCTTTTGATGAGTTGGCATATAAACTTCCCATCTCTTCCACCAAATCCATGACCGGGCATATGATGGGTGCGACGGGCGCTCTGGAGGCGATCTTCTGTGTGCAGGTCATTCGGGAAGGCATTTTGCCTCCCACCATTCACTACGAAACACCGGATCCCGAATGTGATTTGGATTACATCCCGAATACAGCGCGTGAAGCAAAAATTTCATTAGCCATTAGTAATGCCTTTGGTTTTGGCGGTCACAATGCGGTGCTGGCTCTTAGAAAATACAGCTGAAAATCGGTATTGTGAACCCGGAATATGCGTGCTATAATCCGCAGTCGCGTTTTGGAAAACATATCGAAGTAAGGAAAAACGAATATGACAGATTTTGTGAAGGCCGTAGAGGCCAAGGTTAATGAAAAAATCCCCCAGCTTAGTGCTGGCGATACGGTCAGTGTGCATGTCAAGATCAAGGAAGGTGAGCGCGAGCGTATCCAGGAATTCAAAGGCATCGTGATTCGTTTACGTAAGAGCGGCAACGACGCCAATGTTACGGTTCGACGCATGGCCTCCAATGGCATTGGTGTGGAACGTACTTTCCTCCTGCGCTCCCCGCGCATTGACAAGATCGTTATCGAACGTCATGGCAAAGTCCGCCGTGCACAATTGTATTTTATGCGTGACCGCACCGGCAAGGGCGCGCGTCTCAAACAAAAATTCGACTAGGTTTCGACACGTTATCAGGGTTTCTGGAAAGACCCTAAAGGTCTTCAAAGCCTTTAGGGTCTTTTTATTTTGGAGGCATTATGCCCAAGCCATTCATCGGCATTACAACCCGCAACGGCAAGGATCGGGATGGACATGCGCTGACTGCGCTTCAACATTCATATATCAATGCCATCGTGCAAGCCGGCGGCTTGCCTGTATTGATTCCAGAAATTTTGCCTGAAGAAGACTTCCTCGATTTATATTCCCATCTCAAAGGGATTCTCTTCACAGGCGGAGGCGACGTCTCGTTGGAATATTTCAACGGATCAGACCACCCGAGAATTGGCGAGGTGGACGAGGCGCGGGATACCACCGAGATCACTTTGATGCGCGCCGCAGTCAATGATGGCAAGCCGATCCTGGGAATCTGCCGCGGTGCTCAGGTGATGAACGTGGCATTGGGAGGCACGCTTTATACCCACATCCATGATCAATTGAAAGGCGCGCTGGATCACGCTTATCCAGGTGACTTACGGAGAGTTCTCGTCCATGCCGTGAATGTGGACGAAACCACACGTTCCGCTGAGATCTTCGGTGAGACTCTCTTGAATGTCAACAGTTTGCATCATCAGGGTTTGAAAGATATTGCCCCAGGTTTACGTGTTGCAGGTCATGCGCCCGATGGTTTGGTCGAAGTAGTGGAAATTCCAGATCATCCCTATGCTATGGCAGTGCAATGGCATCCCGAATGGCTGACAGATCAACCTGTTATGCAGAGGTTGTTTAGGTCATTTGTAAATGCGGCTGAAAAGTAATTAGTAAATGGTAATTACTTATTACCATTTACTCAGCATGGCTATCTCCTCATGAGTTCTCAAAACAACCCCATCGGCGTATTTGACTCTGGCGTAGGCGGGCTGTCCGTCCTGCGTTCCATTCGTGAGCAAATGCCCGAAGAAGATGTGATTTACTTCGGTGATCAGGGACATGTGCCGTACGGCCCGCGCTCAATGGAGCAAATCCAGAATTTTTCAGAGGGGATCACAAAATTTCTGCTCAAACACGATTCGAAAATAATTGTCGTTGCTTGTAACACAGCCTCCGCCGCAGCATTGACATATCTTCGCAAACAGTTCCCCGTTGTCTCTTTCGTGGGCATGGAGCCGGCCGTCAAACCTGCTGCTGAAAAAACACGAACGGGCATGGTTGGCGTACTGGCTACTCCTGCCACATTTCAAGGTGCATTGTACGCTTCTGTCGTTGAAAGATTTGGCGCAGACGTGGAATTATTCCAGCACACATGTCCGGGGCTGGTCAGTCAAATTGAGGCAGGCGAGCTGGATTCACCAAAAACACGCGCCATCCTTGAAGAGGCATTGCTCCCCATGCTGGGAAAAAATATTGATACCGTTGTGCTTGGATGCACGCATTATCCGTTTGTGATCCCGCTGATTCAGGAGATTGTAGGGGAGAAGGTGCGCGTCATTGACCCCGCGCCCGCGGTATCGCGTCAGGTTCGGCGTTTGCTTGAGGCGGACGGGATGAAGAATCAGAGCGGGAAGGATGGGCGAGTCCGCTATATTACTTCGGGCGATGGCGCTTCCATGAAATCAATGCTGACTTTATTGTTGGAAACGGATGGAGAAGTTGAGTCGGTTACCTGGAAAAATGACCGGGAGATTCAATAAAACAAGCAAGTGCTTGGCAAGGAATTTGCCAGTATATCCATACCCACCCAGGATAAATATTTTTGACATTTTATTTTCACTCTTTTTCAGGTTTGACAGCAAGAAGGGTTAGGTTTTTTCCAATGACGCGCAGGTCATCCTCATCTTTGAATTTCATTCCAGCCATGGCCATCACGGATCGGGTGTAGGCAGGTTTGTTCCGATAAAACTGAACAAGCATATCCCCCGCGCCTTCTGTAGAAAGTGCGCCCGCGCGCGCTTTGAATTTTCTGCGCCCCACCTGCGCCTCAAAGATCGGATTGCTTTGCATATTCTTGTACCAATCGGCGCGCGCGCCATAGGCAGCTTCGATGTAATAGGTGTCGGTGGCTTTATCGTGATCCATTACATCCACCATTGCGTCGCGGCGTTTGCCGGTTTTTCTGCCAGTAGTCGTGATAAGCATCCATTGCGCGCCGACCAAACGTTCCCAGCCGCCGAATCCCATTTTGTGAAGCCAGACTGGAACCTTGAAGAAAAATTTTAGCAATCGGTTGGGCCGTTTATCGAAGGCGTTCATGGCTTATCCTCCTGTGATCAAAAATTTGAAGAAGGTACCCAGATCACGCAATTGCGGCCAGAAGGCTGGGATGCGCTTGCGATAATCAAGATAGGATTGGCCGAAGCGTTCGATCAACTCTTTTTCTTCCACGAGGCGAATCCAACTTGTGAGTCCGAGCGGCATGAGGATGGCAAATGCGATGGCATTAGCATTGCCGTTGAGCAATGCAAGCCCGATGCCCACACGCAAAACGCCCGCGTAAACAGGATGCCGCAAGATGCCATAAATGCTGGAGTTGATGATTTTGCCTTCTTCGGGGTAGTAGACATATAACAGCGCGAGATTATCCGCGCCGAATGCAAAAACACTGCGAATCCACAATATTGCGCCGATGCAGAGCATGAACCAGCCAAGCGCGGTGAAGACAATTGTCCACCAACCTTGTGGGATGAAGGGACCATTCATGTATCCCGCGTGCGCGATGGCCGCCATGATAAGCGCCAGCCCGGGCATGCCGTAATGGGCGAAAGCATTACGATAGGCAAGTTCTTTATATTTTTCCTTGTATGTTTGTTTGCGGGAGAAGAACAGGCTCATGACGAGGAATCCCAGCGTGATGATAATGATCTGGCTGTCAATGCTCCAGGTGGGGATCTGGTCTGTGATAATGAAATAGGCGGTGACCAATGCGAACAAGGTCAACGCATAGAGTGCGATCCGCGCCCTGCCACCTGCTAAATTCAATTCGGGGACGTATTTTGAGAGAATATCCATACCTTTGAATTTCATTTTTGCCTCCTGTTTCAGGTAAGAAAACGTCCTGAAGGATGAATTGCGCCAAGCTTATCCTGACACGACGCTTTTTCCCTTTAAAGAAGGTTTTGGCCTTGCTTTTAGAGACAGTAGCTGCACGTACTGTCGGCTGCGTTCTTAAAATAAGTGTCACGGCCTCGCCTTTTGTCACATATTTCAAGCTTATTATGGAGCTTTTATTATGGTCACAACTCTTCCCGCTTGTGTTGGGTCTTTACCAATTTTACCAATACAGGTTACTTCACCCGATAAAACCCCGCCTGAATAGGAAATTGTCCCCTGAGCGTTGAACTCATTGCTGGCGGTATCGCCGCGAGAACAAGACATAAAGCTGACGGTTTCATTCGCTACATTCGCAGTCCCTTCGACGAGCCATTTTTCCCACCCAATGCCACCTAGACAGTTCATATGGTCGTAGAAAGCGTCGCCGGTGATTTCCAACTTGCCCCATCCGTCCTCTGTGATAGTGAGGACAAGGTCAGCGGTGGTCGTGCAGTAATTTGGCTGGAAGTCCCAATTGCTGGTCGTCTTTTGCCCCGTGCCTTTGACTTGAATTGGTTGTATCGACTCTGCCGTTGGAGTGATAGACGAGAGTGTTTCTGTGTTTGCTATCGAAGTGGCAGACACGGTTGCCTCCGTGCCTGTGACCGTGAATGTGATGGTGAGAGTTTTGCCATATCCGTCGCCACAGCCTGCCGTGTAAGTCCCCAGTTTTGTATCACCGTCTTTCTTGGTGACGCTGAAGGGCAGCTCCCGTGTTTCGGTAGTCGAGTAGGGCCGAATTGTAAATAATGTCCCCCGAGGGCCAAGAGGAACAATTGTGTTAATTGGTATGGTTGCTCCATCCGGTCTAACATAGAAGCAATAAATCTCAGGGGGGTCTTCGCGGTATGCCCTATATGTGACCTCCAGTTTAAAGCTACCGCTACCGGGGCCGGCAGGCGGCTTGACCGCCATGCTCAGGATTTCGGTAAAGGAAGCGCCTTCCGGTTGGTCATCTATTAGGGGCACCTTGCAAGCCAGCATTGCAGCAACCAGGACGACGATGGCAAAAGACAAGCGATTTTTCATGACAACCTCCGGGTATACTGAAAGCGATTAAAAATTTCGGTTTTGCTCATTGGCGCAACCGTCAAAATCGAAACGCGATCCCCAAAGAGCGGGGACTTAGCCCGCAAAAGGTTTGCCTGAGGGAAACACTTTCTCCTTGCATGGCAAATTTTCCTATTACAAATACATTACATCAAAATTAGGGGAAATGCAACAACGAAAATAACCGCGAAAGGTTCATTGGTCCGAGAGAATTTCGGTGATCACTTCTACCAAATCAAGAGTTTTTCCCCTCTCCTCCGCTGCGTGAACGGCCGCCGCCCCCATCCCCTTCGCCGCCCGTTGAACGAGTCTCTCGGCGCTCTCCACCGTTTCCGGGTCGGTCTTGGGATGATGGCGAATCAAACCCCACAACTCGAACGCCTCTTCCAACTCCCCATTCCGCGCACGGATTCCCGCCACCCACACCAGCGCATCCAGCGTGATGAAATCGGCTTTGATGTCGCGCGCCTCGCGGATGGACTGCTTGAGATAATACAACGCCTCACGCTCGTTCCCCAAATGGAAATGCGCCGTGCCGACGTTATCCAGCGCGGTCGCCATGCCGTAGCGATAGCCTGTGTTGCGGTGAATTTCGAGACCTTGCAAAAATAACTTAAGCGCCTCATCGTACTGCTTTTCCCTCAAAAACACACCGCCCAAATTTCCAAGCGCGCCCGCCAGGTTGCGCGGCTGGTTGATGCGGCGCGAGATTTCGATGGCTTCCTGATAATAAGGCTTGATCTCGGAAAGGCGTCCCTGATTGAATAACGCCACGCCCAGGTTGATCAGCGTGGAGGAAATTCCCGCTTCATCGTTCAATTCGCGGCGGATGGCAAGGCAATCCTGTAACATCCGCTCGGCTTCTTCGAAATGTTTCATCGTATTGATTGCCGTGCAAAGGTTGTTTAATGCCGTGGCTTCCTCGCGGCGGTTTTTTTGTTCGCGCGCAATCTCCAATTGACTCCGAAAATAGTCCGCTTCGAGATCGAGTCGCTCCCGCGATGTGGCGAGAATCTTCACTTCGGGCGCGGTCTTCAAAATATCCGTCAGCAGCGCGGACGACTCCAATAAATGCTCGAAGTTATCCAGCACGAGCAGGAGTTCTTTTTGCCGCAGGTAATTCAAAATCTGCTTTTGGTGGTCGCCTGCGGAAAATGGAAAGTCGAACGTATTGCCCAGCGCGGGGACGATCCCCTCCGCTTCGACAGACGCGAGTGAAACCATCCACGCGCCGTTGATGAAAATGTCCGCGCACAGGCGGGCAGTTTCCTGCGCGAGACG
>Ga0082335_1000714_pt1 | contig 79472 bp, 84 predicted proteins | sample Subgrocontami58m_FD_72375 | JGI IMG/M metagenome (GOLD analysis project Ga0082335, IMG submission 72375) | Subsurface groundwater microbial communities from S. Glens Falls, New York, USA - GMW37 contaminated, 5.8 m (SPADES assembly) (version 2) ... | reverse complement strand
CCGCTGGTCGTCAAAGGGTTTCTTCTTCCAGTTCATGTACAGCGTGCCGAAGCCCAGAGAGCCGTAGGATTCAGCGCGGACCTTGTCACCCAACTCCTTCTGGAGGGATTCGAACTCGCTGGCCGACGCTGCGAACGAGTCAACCTGGCCAGTGCGGAAGGCCGCGACACGCGTGTTGGGGTCAGGCACGATGAGGTGACGGACGCTGTCCAGATACGGCTTTCCCGTGTTCCAGTAGGTGGGGTTCTTCTTGCGGAGGATTTCGGTGCCGCGAGTGTACTTGTCCAGGATGAAGGGCCCCGTGCCCATCATCTCAAGCTTGGGACGATCGTTATCCTTCGCCTCAATCCACTTCTTGTCATACATGCCCATCCAGCCCTGGGCCAGGTTGACCATGAGAGAGGCATAGGGACGCTCGGTGGTGATGATCACGGTAAAGTCGTCCGGAGTAGCAATGTTCTTTATCGGTTCGAAAGCCGTCTGCCGGGGGCTGACCATGCCCTTGGGCGGGTTCATCACCCGGTCCAGGGTGAACTTCACGTCGGCGGCGGTGAAGGGGTCGCCGTTGTGGAACTTCACGCCCTTGCGGAGGTTGAAGGTGAAGGTCTTCCCGTCGGGAGAGACGGTCCACTTCTCCGCCAGGTCGGGGAGTATCTTGGCGTCCATGGGATCCATGGGATCGAATCGGACAAGGTTGTCATAGGAAGGCCCTGCAGCCTCGGTGGTGGCGGAGGTGGACTCCCGATGAAGGTCAAAGCTGGGTGGGTCACCCGCCTGGTTCGCCAGGAGATTGAGAATTCCGCCGGACTTGGGTTGGCCGGCGCCCTTGGCCTGCTCTCCGCCACCGGCTTGCTGTCCAGTGGAAGGTTGCGACGATGGTGCGCAGCCTATGACGAACGCGAGGGCTCCTGCCGCCGCAGCAAGAATCAAGAATCGAGGTTTAATAAGCTTAGTGTTCATATGTAAATGCGTGGTTACCTGTTTCCTTCCGTGATATGGACGCGAGGTCCATTTAGTGGCTAAAGTTGTCGTATTGGCGACGTCGTAAAATGCCGACTAGTGCTTCTCTATGACCACCTCCTCGTTAGCAGGCTGTTGAAAAACTCGAATTCGGGCCTATTTTGGGGTTCCGCTAGGCACGAAAGTCGACCTCACTTGGCACCTGGAAGGGCTATTTCAACAGCCTGCTAGACGCCGACTCCCTTGCGGATTCAACGATCTTCTTGTCAGTCCACTCTGAGGCTGGCATCCATGACCCAACCCAATAGGACAAGCACAATTGGAGGATGATACGATTATTCAGCTCGCCTGTCAATTCAGCGTGTTGGAGCCAGCCTCATGAAAGAGGCGTATTCACGTAACCGCGGGCTCGAACAATGGGAAGCAGACCTGGAACAGAGAAGCTCGAGTTCAGACACATGCAAAGGCAGGGTCATCAGATAGCCAAACCCAAGAGGCCCCGATCGTCGATCGGGGCCTCTTGGGTTACGGGCGGCGTATCTATATTTGCATAATCCGCTGCTTTTTCTCCTTGGAGCGCATCAAGACCAGCGCGTGATTGAGGTCTTCGACATCATGTGGGGCGCCGGTGAGGACCACCACGCATGGTCTGCTGCGGACTTCGATGTTGATAGTGCAGCGCGCTTGCGCGGGTGCAACGGGAGCAGGCGCCGAACCTGCGCCGAATAGCTTGCCCAGCAGGCCCGGCTTCTCCGCTGGACGCGCTGCTGGCTTAATCAGTTCTTTGTTGAAGGAGAGGATCATGCTTCCCTTCAGTTCAAAAGTCCAGGACTGCACCTGCCCGGTGTGCCCGGTCCCACGGCGAGACGCGTCCACAGGCCCGTGGTGGATGAGTGTTATCGCATCATTGCCCGTTTCCACATCGACGGTATCGTGAGGTGCGCCAAAGGGGGCATTTCCTGTAAAGGTGAAAGATCCCATATTCTGACCCGTCCGTCCTATCTGCAAGGGAATTGAGTTCATTATGATGGTGATAATACATCACGCGGGCAATGTGATCTGCAACACGGCTTACACTTTTCAAGATTCTGACATTATTCTGACATTAAGATTTCTTTATATCGTGAACCGGCGGGAAGGGGTGCTGTGGCTGGATGGCACGGCTCAGTGGTTTATGCTAGTCTCCCTATGAGACCACGCTTTCGGGACGTGTGATTGCCATGCCTGTGCGCTACGAAAAGAAGGGGCGGGCTGCCCTCATCACCCTGGACTGGCCCGACAACACCGCCACGCTGGATGTCGCGATGGCATACGGCCTTGTGCGGCAGTGTCAGGAGGCATCGGAAGACTCCGACATACTGGCCGTGGTGCTCACGGCGTCGGGCCGCACCTTCTGTCTTGCTGAGGTCGATGGCGAGCCGCCGTCCGAGGACGCGTTCGTCTCCGGCCTGCAAGAGCCGGGGCAGGCCGCCGTCCAGGCCCTCGCGGGCATGTGCGTACCCGTCATCGCCGCCATCAACGGCCCGGCGGCGGGCATCGGCGTGGAGCTCGCCCTGGCGAGCGACATTCGCTTCGCATCGGAGCGGGCCACCTTTCAGTTCGACCACCTAGCACGAGGCGTCATCCCCCACGCAGGCGGCACGCAACGGCTCCCCCATGTGGTGGGCAAGGCATACGCCCTGGAGCTGACCCTGCTTGGCGAGCGCATCGACGCACAGGAGGCGTGGCGCATGGGCCTTGTCGGAAAGCTGTTTCCCCATGACCGGCTCCTGGCCGAGGCCACATCCCTGGCGGAGCGCATGACCAGGAATGCTCCCATCGCCACCCGCTACATCCGCGAGGTGGTGAACAAGGGGATGGACATGACCCTGGAGCAGGGACTGCGGCTGGAGGGTGACCTCTATTTCCTCCTGCAGACCACTGCCGACCGTATGGAGGGCATCCGCGCCTTCCTGGAGAAGCGCACGCCCACCTTCCGCGGGGAATGATTGGAAGGCTGCGTCGTAGCGGGTGTGTAGACCTTACGCTCACTTCGCCGCTTACAAGTACTACAAGTACCTATGTGGAAGGGGAGTCCAGAGGGGCGAAGCCCCTTTGGCAGGGGTTTAAGGGGGTGTCCCCCTTTTCAAAAGGCCGCAGGCCTACCGTGAACCCCCTTGAGGGGGTTTGGGGGTGATAATGAGCTTAAGAAGTTGCTTGCCATGAGTTTCGCAACCCTGATCTACGAGAAGTCCGACGATGGCGGCATCGCTTGGGTGACCTTGAACCGCCCGGAGCGCCTGAACGCGCTCAACGTGCAGATGCGGGACGATCTCTTTGAGGTGGTCTCCGCCATCCGTGAGGACCCGGACGTGCGAGTGGTCATCTTCAAGGGCGCGGGCGAGCGCGCCTTCTGCGCCGGGGCTGACCTCACCGAGTTCGGGTCGGCGCCGTCCCCGGTCATCGCCCGACAGGTGCGTTGGGAGCGCGATGTGTGGGGCCTGCTGGTCACCACTCCCAAGCCGATGATCGCCGCGGTGCACGGCTTCTGCCTGGGCTCCGGCCTGGAGCTGAGCATGACCTGCGACATGCGGATCGCCACTGACGACGCCCGCTTCGGCCTGCCGGAGGTGGGCCTGGGCATCATCCCCGCCGCGGGTGGCAGCCAGACGCTACCCCGCATCGTGGGGCGCGGGCGCGCGCTGGAGATCGTCCTCACCGGCGACTTCATCGACGCGCAGGAGGCCTACCGCACCGGCCTGATCAACCGCATCGTCTCCCGCGCCGACCTTTATCCCACGGCGGAGGCCATGGCCCGCCGCATTATGGAGAAAGACCCCGTGGTGGTGCAGGCGGCCAAGATGGCCATCATCCGCGGCCTGGACCTGCCCCTGCCAGAGGGCATCAAGCTGGAGTCGCAGTACGTCGGCCTGACGCTGCCGAGACGGAAGAGGAAGGGGTAGGAGGCAGTAGACCATGCTTGATGAACGCGGTATCAATATCGACCCGGCCTACTGCGAGCTGGCCCGGCGGAATCTGGCGCGGATGAGGATGGTCGTTTGATGGCGTGAAGACCCCCTGCGGGTGAGGGACTCCGGGAGGAGCCTGGCACGATGCGCTCACCTGGGGGCGAGGGCGGACAAGAGAGACAGGCAAAACAGAAAGGAGTGATTGATGGCTTCGAATACGCCAAGCACGGAGGCGTGGCGGGCCCTGTATAAATCGGCCGGGGAGTTCAAAAGCCTAGCGCCCTGGCAGTGGATGGATGATACGCAGCTTTTCGGTGTCAGAGATCCCGCCAGCGGCGAAGTGGGTTACTGCTGTGTGCTGGGTGCAGGATGCTCCGTCTATGGCCTCGTCGTGTACCTGGGCGCTCTGGGGTTGAAGAACTACCTTCTGTCGCAACAAGGGCCGCCGGAGGGCATGTATCCGGAGTCCTGCCTTACGGCCTTCTTCGAAGACAGAGAGGATCTGATGACTCAAGACCGGGAGGTTATCCGCCAGCTCGGTCTGAAGTTTCGGGGTCGCGCCGCGTGGCCTTGCTTTCGCAGCGCGCATCTCGGTTACCTGCCTTGGCTCGTAAGCCCGTCGGAGGCCAGCTACCTGGCCACCGCCCTTGAACAAGCCCTATTCGTCGCGAAAGCGCTTCTGGAGACCCCCGATCTTCTGGGAGCGGCAAGGGCGAAGCAGGGCTACGTGCGAGAGCGAGGGCCCGACGGCCACTGGCGGGCTGTCTGGGCGCAGTACCCACCTCCGCCACCGAAGCCTCCGCATGCCCTGGCAGATCCCTTGCGCGTGGAACGTCTTCGGAAGGACATGGCGCTCTTCGCGGGGAGCTGGGAAGTGCACCTGGCGTCGCTCCCGGTCACGCTTACGGACGCAGAGCGCCCCTATTATCCCCGGATGCTGCTCTGTGTCGATCACCAGTCGGGCTTTGTGTTCCATTCGGATATTGTGCCTTCTTACGAGGGCCAGGCGAAGCTCCAGGACCGGTTCCTGGAGATGCTGGAAACCGCCCAAATGCGCCCTCGAGAGGTGCGGCTGAAAAGCCCAGACCTGAAAGAGGTGTTGGAGCCTCTGGCCGCCCGGCTGGGCATCGTGGTGCGGCGGGTAAAGCGCCTACCGGCCCTGGAAGAGGCTCTCGCCGCGCTGGAGGGGGCGTTTGGCACGGGCCAGATCTAGGGGGCCGGATGATGGGCATGGCACGCCGCTCCATCGGCATTGACGTCGCCCCGCCTGCTGCGAGCTGGCCCGGCGGAAACTGGAGGTATGGTGGTGTTGTAGGGTGTGGGCGGCTCCACGCCGCTACTGCTGAGGTCGCGGCGGGGCGCGTTATGCAGTATGACCCGGCGGCGCTGCAGGCGGCCAAGATGGCCATCATCCGCGGCCTGGACCTGCCCCTGCCAGAGGGCATCAAGCTGGAGTCGCAGTACGTCGGCCTGACGCTGCCGAGACGCAAAAAGGGGTAGGTGTTTCGTCATTCTGAGGAGCAACAGCGACGAAGAATCTGGAGTGGAGGCCACCCGGCCCCAGATACTTCACTCCACGCATAGAGCGTCGTGGCAACCTCCATTTCCATTCCGAGACCTGCGTGCTAAAATGTAGTTACTTTCAGGAGTGACCACATTATGGCCGGATTTAAACGAGCTATTGGAATACGCGAGCTCAAGGCTCATACCAGCGCCGTGCTGCGAGAGGTGCAAGAGACAGGAGCGGAGTTTGTGATCACCATGCATGGGCGGCCGGTCGCTCGGATCGAGCCCGTGGAAGGGGAGAAAGCAATACCGGTCGTCAATGGCATGGGCGATTCCAAAGGAGTGCTATCGGGATTGCCCGCGCTGACATGGCAGGATTTCGAGGCGGGGAAGCAGCTCTGGGAGCCAAGACCTCTTGATGACAAATGAGTCCGCGGTTTATGTTCTGGACACCCACGCACTGTACTGGTATTGGGCGGACCCCGGGCAACTGGGGCGCGGCGCCGAGGCAGCCTTTGGCGAGCTTGAGCGTCGGCAGGCCCTTGGTCTGGTTCCGCTTATCGTCGTCGCCGAGCTGCACTATCTCACTGGCAAGCTACGAAGAATGCTTTCCGTTGAGGAGATTCTTAGGCTAGTGGACCGCTCCTCATCCCTACGGCTTGAAGCGCTGACTCGACGGCACATCCTGGCATTCGGCCAGCTCGGCGAGATCCCCGAGATGCACGATCGCTTCATTGGCGCAGTCGCCCTCGTGCACAATGCTCCGGTGATTAGCCGCGATAGCGTCCTGCGAGACCGCTCCCGGATCGAGGTTATCTGGTGAGAATGCGAGGTTCCTGAGGACATTAAACTGGGGTCATTGTATGTCGGCCTGACGCTGCCGAGACGAAAGAAGAAAGGGTAGGGATAAGTATGAGCGTCACGGGATTGCTATGGCTGACCTAAGACGAATGGTGTGCTTGGCCAATTCACGTAAGCTCTCTGGAAGGTGCGTGGCTGGTAAGGAGCTAGCCTCCAATGGGCCGGGGGCATGGTTGCGCCCAGTCAGCGCACGTCCGTCAGAAGAAGTCTCTGAATACGAGAGACAGTATCAAGATGGAAGTGATCCCCAGGTGCTTGATATTATCGACGTGCCTCTTATTTCCGCAAAACCTAACACCTATCAACCTGAGAATTGGTTGCTAGAACCAGACGAATATTGGGGGCGACTTGGACGTCTCGGTTGGAATGATTTGCAAGACCTCGTCAATTCGCCATCCGTCTTATGGGAAAATGGCTTCAGTACAGTCAGCGGCTTGAACGACCGCGTGCCGCTCTTGCTTGCGACTAACTTGGGTGGTTCTCTCTATATGGTGCATCTTCAAGAAATGGAACTGAGTGTGTCAGCCCCCGGTGCCGCTTTTGGTAATCAAAGGCGCCGTGTTCAGGCTCGATTTACATTCAAGGGGATCAGCTACGATCTTCGGGTAACCGATCCTGTATTCGAGCGCCAATATCTTGCTGGTTCCAATGGAGAGTTTCCCATTAGTGAGTGTTACTTGACTGTGAGCCTTGGCGAGCCTTATGACGGCTTTTGCTACAAATTTGTGGCGGCAATAACCACTCCACAGAGAGCCCAAGCATGAGTTCGAACATGACCACCATTTTGACCATTGGTCACTCCACTCATTCGTTGAAAGAGTTCATTAGGTTACTTCAACTGAATGCCGTGACAGCCGTCGCGGATATCCGTTCAGTTCCATTCAGTCAGTTTCGACCAGAGTTTAACAAGGAGCCCTTGCAAACAGCACTTCAGGCTAATGATATTGAGTATGTCTTTTTGGGGGTAGAGCTTGGAGCAAGGTCAAAGGATCCGTCGTGCTACGAAAATGGTCGTGTGCAATACCGAAGACTGGCACAGACAGAGTTGTTCAAGAACGGCTTGAACCGAGTCATAACAGGTGCTATGTCTCACCGAATAGCCCTACTTTGTGCTGAGAAAGAGCCGTTAGCTTGCCATCGATCGCTGCTAGTGGCTCGCGAACTCGAAGGCCTCGGTGTTAATGTCATGCATATTCATTCGGATGGGACTCTAGAGCCGCAGAGTCAGGTGATGGCTCGCCTGCTTGCCATGTATGGCCTAGAAAAAACAGACATGTTCCGTACTGCCAAAGAGGCAGTAGAGGAAGCGTGTGCCCGACACGAGCAGCGTATTGCTTATGTAGACGAGGAATCGGTCAGAGCGGCTCGCGGTGTGGCCGAGTGAGAATCTTCACCATTGGCTTCACAAAGAAGTCGGCAGAGAAGTTTTTTTCCGCGATACGAGTAGCTGGGGTGAAGCGGGTCGTCGATGTCCGCCTGAACAACGTATCCCAATTGGCAGGTTTTTCGAAGCGCGCCGATTTGCAGTACTTTCTACGCGAGATCTGTGGGGTCGAATACGTCCACCTCATCGCACTCGCTCCTACCCAGCCAATTTTAGACGCTTATAAGAAAAGGAAGGGAGATTGGCTTATTTATGAGCGGGCATTCCTGGAACTTATGAGAGAACGGCGTATAGAAGATACGATCCCTAAGGACCTCCTCGATAACAGCTGCTTACTTTGTAGCGAAGACAAGCCGCAACATTGTCATAGGCACCTCGTGTCAGAGTACCTTAAGACGATGTGGCGTGATGTTGACGTTGTTCATTTGACATGAACCGAAATCCACACGTCTCCATGCTCTCCTTCTATGACGTCATCGTGATCGGGGCGGGGCACGCCGGGTGCGAGGCCGCGCTGGCCGCGGCCCGCATGGGCTGCCGCACCCTCATGCTCACCATGAACCTGGACTCCGTGGCCACCATGCCCTGTAACCCGTCCATCGGCGGGCCGGGCAAGGGCCACCTGGTGCGGGAGATCGATGCGCTGGGCGGCGAGATGGGCCGCGTCACCGACCGCACCTTCATTCAGATCCGACTCCTGAACACGGGCAAAGGTCCGGCGGTGCAGGCCCTGCGCGCTCAGGCCGACAAGCGCCTCTACTCCCAGGACATGAAGCGCACCCTTGAACGGCAGGAGAACCTGGACATCAAGCAGGGGCAGGTGGTGTCGGTGGGACGGTATGAAGAAGACCTGGAAGACACCCTCACCCCAACCCTCTCCCTTAGGGAGAGGGAGCAAGGCCCGCCCGTCCTTTCGAGAGCCCTTTCAGGTCGTTCAGACTCTGAAGAGTCCTCAGACTCGATGAGATCTGCGACCTCAAGGAACGGCCTAACTCCCGCTCATCCTGAGCTTGTCGAAGGAGAGCGGGGGTTGGTGGAAGTGCGCACCAGCGTGGGCTGGCGGTACGTGGCCCCTAGCGTCGTCGTGACCACAGGCACCTTCCTCTCGGGACGGCTCGTGGTGGGCGAGACCACGACTCCCGGCGGGCGCGCGGGCGAAGCGCCCTCGGTCGGCCTCTCGGACTGCCTGCGCGGCCTCGGCTTCCGGCTGGGACGGCTCAAGACCGGAACGCCGCCCCGCATCGACGCCCGCAGCATCGACTTCAGCAAGAGCATCGTGCACCCGGGGCATCCGTCGCCCATCTATTTCAGCTACCACCACCGCTCGAATCGCGAGGAGGCGGACGCACTGGCGAAGCGCTTCGGGTCGCCGAACCCGGTGTACCCGTATGCCTCGGCACCAGAACCCGCTCATCCTTTGACAAGCTCAGGACGAGCGGGTGGAGAACAAAACCAGTCGCAGCCCTGGCGGCCGCAGTTGCCGTGCTACCTGGTGCACACCACGCCGTCGACCCATCGCATCATCCTGGACAACCTGGCCCGCGCTCCCATGTTCAACGGCGCCATCCAGGCGCGCGGTCCGCGCTACTGCCCCTCCATCGAGGACAAGGTTTTCCGCTTCCAGGACAAGGATGCGCACCCCCTCTTCCTGGAACCCGAGGGCTGGGAGACCAACGAGGTCTACGTCCAGGGGGCCAACACCAGCCTGCCGGAGGACGTGCAGTTCGCCATGCTCCGCACCATCCCCGGCCTGGAGTCGTGCGAGATGGTGCGCATCGGCTACGCCGTGGAGTACGACTACGTGGAGCCGGACCAGACCCGGGTGACCCTGGAGTCCAAGCTGGTGCCAGGCCTCTTCTTTGCGGGGCAGATCAACGGCACCACCGGGTACGAGGAGGCCGCCGGCCAGGGGGTCATCGCCGGCATCAACGCGGCCCGGCGCGCCCAGGGACAGCCGTCGGTCATCCTGCGGCGCGACCAGGCCTACATCGGCGTCATGCTGGACGACCTGGTCACCGGCGAACTATCGGAGCCGTACCGCCTCCTGACCTCCCGCGCCGAGTACCGCCTGCTGCTGCGACAGGACAACGCCGACCTGCGCCTCACGCCCCTGGCTTACGAGCTTGGCCTGGCCTCCCGTGAGCGCTATCTCGAAGTCGAGAATAAGCGGGACACCATCGCGTGGGAGCTGTCCCGCCTGGGCAAAACCTTCCTGAGCCTCAACGGGCAGGCACAGGAGCGCATCGCCGGGCTGGGGCTGGAGAACGTCTCTCGCAGCGCCAGCGCCGCCGAGCTGCTGAAGCGGCAGGATATTTCTTACGACCACCTGCGGGCGCTGGCGCTGGGCGAGCCCGGCCTGCCGGACGACGTGGCAGAGCAGGTGGAGATCGAGGCGAAATACGCGGGCTACATCCACAAGCAGCAGGCCGAGGTGGACCGGGTGCGCAAGCTGGAGGACCGCCGCATGCCGGAGGACATCGACTACGACGTGGTGGTGAGCCTGAGCCGGGAAGCCAGGGAGAAGCTGAACAAGTTCCGCCCGGCCACCGTGGGCCAGGCCAGCCGCCTGCACGGCGTCAACCCCGGCGACGTGTCGGTGCTGCTGGTGCACCTGGAGAAGATGAAACGAAAGGTGTAAACGATGGAACTACAGCACACTATCAAGGCTGTTGTCCGCCGTGGCGAGAGTCACTACGTGGCTGAGTGCATGGAGATCGCCGTCGTCACCCAGGGTCTGACCCTGGATGAGACTCTGGCCAACCTTCAGGAGGCCGTTGGGCTCCATCTGGAAGGCGAGGACATGGCGGATCTTGGTTTGGCCCTTCATCCCACCATCCTGGTGACCATGGAGTTGGAACCAGCCTATGCCCAGGCTTAGGCGGCTCTGAGCCGGAGGCGTCATTGCGAGGAGGCGAAGCCGACGTGGCAATCTGCGAGGTTGGGTTCTATCATGCTGGATCCCAGTACGTGCCCTCCCCCAGATTGCCACGGCCCTCCTACGTCGGGCCTCGCAATGACAATACGGAAAGTCCGGTGACAACAGGACATAGTGAGCTGGACATAGACACGTTGCAAGCCATCTTGCGCCAGGCAAGTCGATACATTCCAGAAGAAGAACTGCGCGAATGGTTCTATACTGACTGATGTGGAGAGTTCCCAGGCCAGCCGGCTGCACAGCGTCAACCCCGGCAACGTCTCGGTGCTGCTGGTGAATTTTGAGAAGATGCAACGGAGGGCAGAGTAAAGAGAAGCATGCGTGGCACATTTAGTAAGTATCAAAGCCAGCGAGAGGGGTCGTGATGAGCGTTCTTGATGAATGGGTTAGGATTGTCAAGAAGCAAGGCATTTTCGTGAAGGAGCAGGAGGCACCCATCTTTGTATCAGGCGAGTGGGAGTTCGCGCTATCTAAAGTTAGGCGATACAAAGGGTTAACCTACAATTATGGCGGGAGAGACAAGGCGCGGATTTGGCAGCCAACCCTTCGGGAATTTATGGGTGAGCCGCTTGGTCCCAGAGATCGAGCGAAACGGTGTTACTTTCACCGCGACCTTGCGCCCGCTGATTTCAAGGATTTCCTCCAGCAGCTAAAGGCGTACGAGCAAGACTTTTCGCCCACATTTCAGCGCAAGGTCGCTAGTGCAAATCGGCTTTGGAAGACAGCAGAACAGCAAACAACCTTCTTGAGGGCCCTAGACGTAGCACCGTCCCACCACCGGAAACGGCTCTTCATCAAGAGATGTTCAGGCAAAGATCGATCTTCGAGAAGAGCCTTGGAATTCGGCTTGTCCCATTAGACAGCGCGTCACAGCCGTTCCGTGGCCGCAGCAAACCTGATTTGGTTGGTATTGATTTGGCCGACGAAAAAACAGTCGTTGTTGAAGTGAAGCTAAAGCATTTAGCAGGCTGTTGAAAAACTCGAATTCGGGCCTATTTTGGGATTCCGCCAGGCACGAAATACGACCTTACTTGGCACCTGGAAGGGCTATTTCAACACCCTGCTAGAGTTCGCCACCATAGAGGCATTGGAATATTCCCGCGCTTTCAAGAAGAGAGAAGGCGTGAAGGCAGTTTATATCGCGAGTTCCCCAACGCGTTCAGAAGTCGTGCGGGCTAAAGTGCTAACCCGGTTGTACGGCATTCCGGTGTCTGTTGTTCAATACTCATACAACCGCGCGAAAATTCAGTATCAGATTTGCGTTTGATGTGAGGTCGTATGCCCGTCATTAAAGGCCCAGCCCGCATCATCACCGTGCCCGACGGTATCATCCTGGGCGGCGGCATGTGCTACCTGGCCGTTCGGGAGACGGACAGGCTGACGGGCACGCTTTCACGCCTGGTGTGGGTCAATCCGGAGCAGGAGCTGACGGACGCCGCCGAGTACCGGCTACAGTTCATGCAGAACGGCCGCTGGCTACCCATCCGGTTCGTTCGCCTGGGGGCCACCAGTTGCGGGCCGATCATCGCCCGCTTCGAGGGGCTGGGGCCACTGCAGGACGAGGAGTCGCGGTGAACCAGCCTACGAAAAAGGCGGAGCTGCTTGCCGCCGTGATACGCGAAAGGGAGCGGCTGGAACGGCTCATTGAGTCGCTCAGCGAGGCGCAGATCACCGCTCCCACGCTGGACGGCGGCTGGGCGGTGAAGGATGTAATGCCCCACATAGTGGACTGGGAGCAATATGTGGTGAGGCTGCTGCAGGCGTGCGACCGCGGCCAGCGGCCAGCGCCCAGGGTGACCAGCGACGCCGATATCGACCGGATAAACCGCAGGACCTTCGAGATGAACCGCGACCGCCCGTTGGGTGCGCTGCGGGCAGAGTTCGACCGCTCGTATCAAGAAATATGGCTGGAAGTGGAGGCGCTCTCCGACGCCGATCTCTTTGACCCAAGTCGCCGAGTGCAGGTGGCAGGCAGCGAGAGCATACCTGTGTGGGACCGCATCGCAAGCGACACGTGTTTCCATTACGATGAACACAGCGCGGCCATTGAAGCGTGGCTGAAGAACGAGTAAGGGTGTAGGGGCGCAGCACCTGTCCTGAGCTTGCCGAAGGATGCTGCGCCCCTACGATGTGCCTCGACATGCATTCGCCTCGTCCCACCATCCTCCTCCTGAACGCCCGCGTCCATACCCTGGATCCGGCCCGCCCGCACGCATCGGCGGTGGTGGTAGCCGGCGGGCGCATCGTCGCGGTCGGCGAGACCGCAGAGTTGCGATCGCTGGCCGGGCCGGGGGCGCGCGTCATCGACTGCCAGAGGAAGGCGCTCCTCCCCGGTTTCCACGATTCTCACATCCACATCCTGGGCCACGCGGCCCAGCTTTCGTCGGTCGACTGCTCACCGCGGGCCGTGAAGAGCATCCGCGACCTGCAGGAGGCCATTAGGCGTCGGGCGTCGGAGCTGCCGCTGGGCACGTGGGTGCGGGCCACGGGCTACCATGAGTTCGCGCTGGTCGAGAAGCGGCACCCGACCCGCTGGGAGCTGGACGCTGCTGCGCCCGACCACCCGGTGCGGCTGAGCCATCAGTCCTACCACGCCTCTGTGTTGAACAGCCTTGCCATGAGGCTGGCGGGCATCGGGATGGAGACCGAGGAGCCGCCCGGCGGCATCATCGAGCGGGACCTGGGGACCGGCGAGCCCAACGGACTCCTCTTCGAGACGGCACAGGCCGTAGGGGTGGCTCATGTCCTTCCCCAACTAACCGAGGACGAGCTGGCGCAAGGCGTCGCCCAGGCCAGCCGGCAATACGCGCAATGGGGCATCACCGCGCTGCAGGACGCCACTGCCAGCAACACGCTGTCAGACTGGCGAACGCTCCTGCGACTGCAACAGGACGGCCATCTGCGCCAGCGTGCCACCATGATGCTGGGCAACGACAGTCTCGCGGAGGCCCTTGAAGCGGGACTGCCTCCCGGTTATGCAGAAGGCCTGCTGCGCTTGGGACCGGTGAAGACCATCGTGGACGAGACCACGGGCGCTATTTTCCCCCATCCGGAGGTGCTGAAGGAGCAGGTGCTGATTGCCCATCGCGCTGGCTTTCAGGTCGCGCTGCACTGCCTGACGTCGGAGACGCTGGACGCCGCTCTGGCCGCCATCGAGTACGCCCAACAAACGTTTCCTCGGCCCGACGCGCGCCACCGCATCGAGCACTGCTCGGTGTGCACGCCGGAGAGGGCGCGGCGCCTCCGGCGTGCGCTGGGCGTGACCGTCAGCACCCAGCCGTCTTTCGTTTACTACAGCGGCGACCGCTATCTCAGCGAGGTTCCGCTAGACCAGCAGCCCTGGCTCTACCCCCTGCGCACGCTGCTGGACGCCGGCGTGACCGTCGCCGTCGGCTCTGACTGTCCCGTGGCGCCGGCCAACCCCTTCTCCGGGCTGTTCGCCGCCGTGACCAGGAGGTCAGAGGGCGGGCAGGTCGTTGGCGGGCATCAGGCTGTGTCCATCGAAGAGGCGCTGCGCATGTATACCGTCGGGGCGGCAGCGGCAGCGCTGCAAGAAAGGGAGTTGGGGACTATTGCGCCCGGAAAGCTGGCCGACCTGGCGCTGCTCTCCGACGATCCCTTGGCGATCCCGCCAGAGGGGCTGCTTGAGCTGCGGTCGCTCCTCACCGTTGTCGCTGGCGAGGTGGTCTGGGAATCGCCGTAAAGCCGCCGCCGCTCCCCATTATTTTGTGTTCGCAGACGAACATTGTGCTAGGTATGGTGTCTTTCATCCGTGTCAACTCACATAAGAATGTTACCGAGGGGAGGTAGTTCACTCATTTAGAACTGTTACCGGAGACAGCCGCCTCCTTTCTTTGGTCTGCCGGTTGCCAGAGCCGTCCTATTGCTGCGTAGATCGCCGCTCGCAGCTGCCGCGGGTTGGTAGCCGCGTAGAGCTGAGCCAGGCGGGTTTCCTGCTCCGGCGCCAGCACGCCGCTGGCCAACAATCGCTGATAGGGCGTCTGCGCGGTGTCCCACCGCCGCTTGAGCTTGCCGTTCACCACCTCCTTGCTCACCTGGTGCAGCAGGGGTTGGAACAGGTTGTACCTCCGGCACCCAGAGTTGGTCGTACAGCGCATTCACCGCTGCATACTGCCGCAGGGTCTCCAGCCGGCCGTAGCCCAGGTAGGCCCGTACCAGCGTGGCGTTCTTCTGCTCTACGAACCGGTTGTCGTTCTTCTGGTAGGGGCGGCTGCGGCTCAGCGTGAGGCCGGTGATGGTCTCGCCAAAGTAGCGCACCAGGTGGTGGTTGAAGAACTCGCTGCCGTTGTCAGGGTGCAGGTGCGCCGAAGGTGGGGAAGGGCAGCCGGGCTTGTACCCGCCGGAAACCGACCTCCATCTGCTCTTGGCTGCGCCCCAGCACCGCCACCCGTTCGCTCCAGCCCGTGGCCACATCCACCAGCTGCAGGCCGAAGGTGCAGGCCGCCAGGTCCCTCGGCCACCGGTCCGCAGTGGTGCACCAGGTCCATCTCGAAGCTGCCCGGCACGCTCGTGGCCCAACTCAGCCGCTCCATGGGCACCTCCCGCAGCAGTCGGTTGGGCGCCTGGGGCTTGGGGCGCGGCAGTTTCGGCAGGTCCAACTGGAACCGCTGGAGCAGCCGTTGCACGGTGGCCCGGCTGATGCCTGCCAGCTGTGCCTCGACCTCCGACGTCAGCACCAACTCTTCCCACTGGGCCAACTGCTGCGCCGTCGCCAGCAGCGCTGGCGTCAACCGCTCGGCACACACGTAGTCCAGGCTCTCCCACACTACCCGCACCGCGTCCGTGACAGCGGGCCCATAACGGCGACGCCGCAGGCGCGGGCCCTTGGACGCACGGTCCAGGCTCGGTGCATGCAGCAACCACACCAGGCTCCTCCGATGCAGGCCGGTCACGGCCGCCATCTCGGTCAACAAACCTCCTCGCCCCACCCGGTTCGCCTGGACGTAGCGGGGTCTCATCAGTTTTAGATACTTCCGTCGTTCGTTTACCGTCATCCCCTCATCAATCGGCATCGTCCCCTCAGTCACATTCTTAGCTGAGTGAACCATACCGCCTTCGGTAACATTTTAGATGAGTGAATACGCCTGGTTGCGGTAGGCGTTGCGCAGTGGTATGATTACCACGGTACTTTCTCGTGGTGGTATCCAGCTTTTCACACCATACTTCGGGCCTGGAGACCAGGTGCTGCTATGGCGGCGGTGTAATCAGCCTCTTTTTACAAGAGGTTGCCTTCTATGCTAAAGCCTGGAAACACAAGGTCAAGTAAGGTTCGAGGCATGGCATGGAACCGTGGGACTGAAGGGGACGAAGCCCCTTCTTTTTGCTTACTCCACATGGGTAATGGGATCGCGAAAGTGATTGTGCCCCTACTGCCGCCACACATGCTAAAGAGCGGCAGCGTCTTGCCCGTATCACCGGCAGTCTCAGCGATAGCCCGCTCCCATAATGCCTCAATATGCTCCCTCAGCGGCGTGTCCGCACACTGCGCGAGGGTGAGGGTGTTAATCCGGTCAAGGATGCACGGTTCCATGAGGGAAGGATACCAGGCTCATGATGCACATGATCCTGGGGTTAAGGACGTTACAGCGTTATACCTGTACCGCTCAGGCATGGCTCAGTCGTGAGGGAATGTATCAGGGCGGCCCGTTCCTCTAGCAGCTCTTGTTCTCTCGCCTTCGGGCTTTTCTGTCTGGCCATCATCTCCCCCGCACTCATGCCTGCTAGTTACAACGGACGCGGCCCGTGTCCGCAAAGGCGATCTTACTCCTCAGAGGCGTATAAGACAATGCCAGGGTACACATACACAGGGATACCTGCCTAGCGCCCCTAGTGACGGCTTTAGACCATGCTGGTTAGTCACGTCTGCCGCTTCAGGGCCGCTGTTGGCCCTCTCAGTGCGTCGGTTATCGTCAAGTGGGGCAGGGGGGAGACGTATCTTCAGCGGCCCGCCCGCACAGCAGGCACCTGAGCGCCCATCCCCAGCCAGACGGCCCTCGCTCCGGCTCCGCCAGAAGCCTGCCCCCGCAGTATGGGCGTGGGCAACTTGGGATGGGTTTAGCCCGTTCCAAGTTGCTTTAGCCCGTTTTCTGCCCCAATGTGACCATAGTTGACCATAACTGTCGCACTAGCAGGCTGTTGAAAAACTCGAATTCGGGCCTATTTTGGGGTTCCGCCAGGCACGAAATACGACCTTACTTGGCACCTGGAAGGGCTATTTCAACACCCTGCTAGGGCGACAAGCCAGCCATTCCTCGCCGCCACGCTCAGGTCTTGCTCATTTCGGGGTACGGAACGGAGCGGTGCTCTGACCGGGTCTACGAGGGAGCGCAGCGCGCGGACTGATGTAGACTTGCAGGAACCTTGCTCGCCGCGCAAGGTGAGTACGGGATAGGGGCCGGTGTCCATGAACATCGCCAGCAGGCAGCCAGTAATCAGTTGCCAGTCGGCTTCTGAGCCCACGTTGAGGAAAGGGCGAAGCTCGTCCAGCGTTCCGCCCCGCTCCGGCATGGGCAGCGCCAGCATACCCCTGTGCCGCCAGAAAGCAGGTCGGGGATTATCTACAATACGCCAGCCCGTGGGCGCAAGTTGTACAACTTCCCAGGAAGGCCCGCCCAGGTCGAGGTAGAGGTCATCCCCGATAGAGGCAGTACGAACGTAAACCTTCCGTTCCGCGCACTCGAACAGCGCCCGTCCGCTCAGGACTAGAAGCGCGTCTTGCATCGCTTGGGCGCTGGGGGCATGGCCTTCTTGCAAGAAGAAGCGATGGCTTAGCCATTGGCGGAATGCCGCGCTCTGAAGGCGCACGATTTCAACATGGTCGACGATGATTGGCGCGGCGAAGGTCTCACGTCCACTGGTACGAAAGAGTTCCACGTCCGCGGCCATCTGAACGAGGATGGTGGATTGTAGCGGCTTTCTCTCACGCATGGGACACCCCCAGCCAGTCAAGGAACTGTCTCGGCCCGCCGCCCTTGCCTTCGTGAAAGTAAAACCAGCCCTCAGTCGGATCAACGCTGAAGCTCGGTGTTCTTTCCGCGTGTTTCGGGCATTTACCCCACCATTGACGGCCACGCGGCCTGAGTTCCGTGTATTGTCCCGCCAGTGTCAAAATGTCGGGGAGATCATCCCGCCGCGGTTGTGGCTTATAGAGGCGTTCCACGCTGGCCGTCCGCTCAGAGCGCCATAATTCCAGCATGTCGTCGGGAAAGCGCGGTCTCGCATTCAAATGCTGTTCTATCTCGGCTGGCGCGTGCGGCTCGCGGCGCTCCTGAATGATGCCCAACCGTTGAAATGCCCTGAGCGTAGCCGCTCGGCCTGCTATGTCACCGTCCAGAGCCAGGACGATCTCGAAGGGTCTGTCCAGGTAGGCTTGTTACTCAGCAACGCGATCTGCCAATATGACGGCCTCGGTCAGCTCCGCGATGTTCGGCTCGCGGCCCAGTTCAGCACGAAGCTCTTGTGCTAAACTATCAATAGATGGCCGCTCCGCCGTCGCCTCAGCCCCGTGTTCCCGCACGGGGCGTTTCTGTATCGTCATTAGCCCACGCCCCCTTCCGGCCGCTGTCCCGCCGACGCCAGCAGGCGTTCTAGCGCCGCTCGCGGCACAACGAGCCTTCGGCCAATCCTCAATGTGGGCAGTTCGCCCGAATTAGCCGCGGCATAGGCGCTGGCCCAGGAAATTCCCAGGAACGTCGCGGCTTCCTCGATTTTGAGCGTCGCGCATTCAATGCTTGCCAATGTCATTGTGTCCTCCCCTTCCGCTTGACATGCAACAAGTCCATCCGCTAGACTCTAATTAGTTGCTATACGTCAGGTTATTAAGCGTGCGTTTACGTCGCAATACATTAGTGCGACAGAAAAAGTCCAGTTGACAACACAACGCAGGGGAATTGAGAAAGAGGTGGTCGAGGCCATCGAGGAACGGGCGCGGGAGGGATACACGCCGGCGCAGATTGAGCGTGAGCTATCCCAAATGCCGCAATATGCGACGCGCCTTCCTACGATCCGCACCATTCAGAGGATAGTTGCGGACGTGAAGGACGTGTCGCCGGAATGGTCAATAGCGACCGCCGATCCCGCCGATCTTCCGCTGGTAGTGGGCGTGCTGCCGGAGCTTGTGGAGCAAACTGGGGGACGGCGGCTCGCATTCACGACATCCGAAGCTGCTTGGGTTGCGCGGGTGCGCCGTGCGGCCCCTGATCTCGCGGCCAAGTGGGCGTTGTGGCTCGCGGCCTACAAGTACCTCACCAGGGACCAGAAAAAGGAGCCAACTACCGATCTAGACCTGCTGCTGGCTTTTGCCCCGTGGCGGGACGATGCCTCGTTTCAGCGTTTCGTGGCAGCTATCCCGCAGGAATGGGTACAGGGGCCAGGCATACAAGGCGGGGTCATGGACGCGTGCCGCATGGAGGCAGAGCGAACGGGCAGGACATTGCAAGAGGTTTTAGAGCAAGTGCGCGAGAAGAAAGGGGGACTGTAATGGCAACGGCAGCCAAACGGGGTGGCTCATGGTCAGCAATCTACGAAGTTGGCCGCACAGCGGACGGCAAACGGAAGCAGGGCTGGAAAGGCGGCTTCACCACAAGGAAGGCTGCGCTTAGCCATGCCCAGGAGAAGGAGAAGGAAATTCGCGATGGGGACTATGTTGCGCCCGAACGCCTCACAGTGAGCATGTTCATGGCTCTCTGGCTAGAGAGTCATGCAAAGCTGAAGAGCCTCCGCCCGCGCACAATCGAGGGATACTGGGGGATCATCGATCGGTACATCGGCAAAGAAATTGGAAGCATCAAATTACAAAAGCTGAGCGCACTGGCGATATCCACATTCTATGGCAAGCTGTTAGGAAAAGGGCTATCCAGCACCACTCTGCTGCATGTTCACCGAGTTCTTGCACAGGCGCTCAAAAAGGCGGTGATATGGCGCAAGATAACAAGAAGTCCGGTTGAAGGGATAGATGCTCCGTCCCCAAAACGGTATAACCCCCGCGTGCTGGAGTTCACTGATGCTGCCACGCTCTTGAACGCCTTAGAAGGCTCAGAGATTGCCCCAATCGTCACGCTGACGCCTTTACACCGGATTGCGGCGTGGTGAGGCGTGTGGGTTGCGCTGGACGGACTGTAACCTGGATTCGGGTCTGCTCACCATCCTGCAGACGGTCCAGAGAATACACGGTAAGGGGCTTGTTAAAGCCCCCACAAAGACCGAGGAAAGCCGCCGCGTCCTGCCGGTCGGCAGATGTTGTGGACTCTTACAGATAGTGAAGGCCGCGCAGAACCTTCGTCGGTTGGAACTAGGGTCGCTCTGGAAAGACAACGACCTAGTGTTCCACGGTCCAGACGGGTCACCCATGAATCCCGATAAGATCACGCATCGGTTTGCTAGAGCCGCTGCCGATGCTGGTCTGCCCGGTTTGCGCTATCATGATCTCCGCCATGCTCACGGTTCCTTCTTGTTGGCAAAGGGCGTCGGTGTTAAAGTAGTCTCGGCGCGGCTAGGCCACTCGAATGTCAACATCACGCTCAACACATACGGCCACGTCCTCCATGATCAGCAGGCAGAAGCCGCAAAGGTGTTCGGAGACAGCATTCGGGAAGCTCGGTTAGCAAGCACTCAATTATGGTCAACAAAACGATGGCAAAAAGGGGCATTTTAGGCACAAGGAGAGATGGCCGAGCGGTTTATGGCGGCGGTCTTGAAAACCGTTGTCGCTTTACGCGACCGGGGGTTCGAATCCCTCTCTCTCCGCCATCACAAACAGTAACCTCTGCTCACCCTTCGATTCTTTGAGACGAAAGGTCCACGTATGAAAGCACACGAATACCAGGCAAAAGCCCTACTTTCGGAGTTTGGCGTTCCGGTGCCCCGCAGCAAGGTGGCTTCCACGCCGGAGGAGGCCCGCGCCGCAGCCCAGGAGCTGGGCGGCCGTGTGGTGGTGAAGGCGCAGGTGCATGCCGGTGGACGCGGCAAGGCCGGCGGTGTCAAGGTCGTCGGCTCTCCCGCCGAGGCCGAGGCAGTGGCCCGGCAGCTTCTCGGCAAGCGCCTGGTCACCCATCAGACCGGCCCCGAGGGCGTGGTCGTGCCGAAGGTCCTCATCGAGGAGACCCTGGACATCGCCCGCGAGCTGTATGTCAGCGTCCTGATAGACGCCGCCGCAAGGATGCCGGTCATCATGGCCAGCGAGGCGGGCGGTATGGACATCGAGGAAGTGGCCGCCAAGACGCCGGAGAAGATCCTCAAAGCGTGGGTGGACCCGGCCATCGGCTATCAGCCTGCCTCGGGCCGCAGGCTGGCCTACGGCATGAACCTTGAGCAGGTCCTCATCCGCCCTGCGGCGGACCTCATTGGCAACCTCTATCGTGCTTTTATCACCAAGGACTGCTCCCTGGTGGAGATCAATCCCCTGGTGCTCACCAAAGACGGCAAGCTCCTGGCCGCCGACGCAAAGATAAACTTTGACGACAACTCCATGTTTCGCCATCAGGATGTTGCGGAGCTGCGGGATACCACGCAGGAAGACCCGCTGGAAGTGGAGGCCACGGCCACGGGCGTCAACAACTATATCAAGCTCAGCGGGACCATCGGCTGCGTCGTCAACGGCGCCGGCCTGGCAATGGCCACCCTGGACACCATCAAGCTCTTTGGCGGCGACGCGGCCAACTTCCTGGACATCGGCACGGTGAACAATCCGGATCGCGTGGTCAGCGCCATGCGCATCCTCACCAAGGACCCTGATGTGAAGGCGATATACTTCAATATTTTCGGCGGCATGGCGCGGGTCGACGTCATTGCCCAGGGCCTGGTGGAGTCGTACAAGCAGCTCGACATCAAGGTGCCCCTGGTCGCGCGGCTCACAGGCAACGGCCTCGAGGAAGGGCGCAAAATCCTTGCCGATGCCGGCATCAAGCTCATAGAAGGCAGCGATATGGCGGACGGCGCAAAGAAAGCAGTAGAAGCCGCAAAGGGGCAGTAAGAGAAAGTATTGGTCGCGCTGCATGAATCTTCATTAAAGCTGGCGACTGAGCCTCGAAACAAAGCGGGCCTGCCAGCGCCTGCCCTTGACCATTTTCGTCGAGGCAACGCCTTCTACCAAAAGGGGGAATTTGCTAAAGCGCTACAAGAGTATGATGTTGCCCTCATGGTCCAGCCCGAGTTTGCTGAGGCTCACTGTAATCGCGGCCTTGCTTTGTGGCGTTTAGAGCGTTATGAAGAGGCACTAAGGGCGTTCGACCGCGCGATCCAACTGCAGCCCGAGTTTGCTGAGGCTCACTGTAATCGCGGCCTTGCTTTGTGGCGTTTAGAGCGTTATGAAGAGGCACTAAGGGCGTTCGACCGCGCCATCCAACTCCAGCCCGATGCGGTCTGGGCTTACGCCGGCCGAGGCATGTCATCCTTACAGTTGAAACGCTATGAGGACGCCTTGGCCGATTTCCAGCAGGCTGTCGAATTGGAGCCTGGCACTGCCATGTTCCATACTGGCAGCGGCGCCGCCCTCGTGGGACTGAGGCGATATGAGGAGGCCTTGGATGCCTATCAGCGGTCCATCGAGCTTGAGCCCGAATTAGCAGCGGCGCACGTCCGCTGTGCTGGCGCTCTGTTGGGATTAAGGCGCTACCAGGAGGCTTTAGCAGCTATCGAGAGAGCTATGGCTCTGGGCGAAGACAACGAGGCAACGCGGTCCTTCAGGGCGGAGATACTGAAAAAGCTCCTGAGTCGGCTGGCCAGCCGTGGCGTCGTCTCCTGGCGTGGTGGCAAACCTAAGGGGTATGATGGTCCCATTGAACTTACTCCGGGGCCTCCAATCTCGCAATACATCATTGAGGACCGCAGGTGATCCTCTACCTGGATAGTTCCAGCGCAGTTAAAATCTATCTACTTCATGCGGGGGTCACTGAAACGGGGGCCGAGGGAGTCAAAGGCCAGGTCGAGGGAGCGGAACTGGTCGCAACCTCACGTATCAGCTACGTGGAGATCCTGTCAGGCCTCGCTAGAGCCCGACGAGCGAGCCGTATCCGTCGTCAAGATCAGTATCAGCAGGTCGTTCTGGCCTTTCAGCGGGACTGGGCAAGCTACGTGAAGGTAGCGGTTAATACTCGCCTTATTCAAAGGGCCGGGGATCTGGTTCAGCGATACGCTCTGCGCGCCTATGATGCCGTACAACTGGCCGCGGCCTTGGAGCTACAGCGGGACATCCCCACGCACTTCCGCTTCTCTTCGTTTGACAAAGACTTGAATGATGCAGCCAGCGCGGAAGGACTGGATATCACTTAGGGAAGGAATCAGCTATGAGCATTCTTTTGAATCGGAACACCCGGCTCCTGGTCCAGGGCATCACTGGGGCCGAGGGCAGCAATCACGCAAAGCTCTGCAAGGCGTACGGCACGCAGGTGGTATCCGGGGTCACGCCCGGTCGAGAGGGGCAGGAAGTTGACGGCATCCCGGTATACAACACCATCGACCGCGCGGTGCAGGCCACAAAGGCCAACGCCAGCATCATCTTCGTGCCGGCGCCCTTCGCCACCGATGCCATCTTTGAGGCCGCAGACGCCGGCCTTTCCCTCATCGTGTGCATCACAGACGGTCTTCCCACCTGGGACATGGTGCAGGTGCGGAAATACCTGCTGAGCAAGGACACGGTGCTGATCGGCCCGAACTGCCCCGGCATCATCTCCCCGCCGGAGAAAGCGAAGGCGGGCATCATGCCCGCCGACAGCTTCATGTCGGGCAAGGTCGGGCTTGTCTCACGCAGCGGGACCCTGCTCTACGAGGCGGCGGCGCAGTTGACGGCCCAGGGCATCGGGCAGACCACGGCGCTGGGCATCGGCGGCGACCCCATCGTCGGGATATCCTTCGTGCAGGTGCTGGAGCGCTTCAACAACGACCCTGAAACAGAGTCCATCGTGCTCATCGGCGAGATTGGCGGCCAGGCCGAACACGAGGCGGCAGAGTACATCAAAGCGAATGTCAGGAAGCCGATGTGCGCCTTTATCGCGGGCGCCTCGGCGCCTCCAGGCCGCCGAATGGGCCACGCGGGCGCGATCATCAGCGGCGAGAGCGCAACTGCCGACAGCAAGCTCAAGGCCCTTGCCGCGGCGGGCGCGGCGACCATCCGAAATCCTGCTGAAATTGGGAAGATTGCAGCCCAGATGGTAGCACAAAAGCGATAGACCTGTGGCTGTGTCCTCGGAAGCGCCAAACCTGTGTGTTTGGCGCTTTTCTATTGAGCTGCGGCAACGGGTCAATTTCGTTCTCCGAGCTTGTTCGTCCTTAGCTTGCCGAAGGGTCGAGAAACTTTTCCTGAGTTCACCGAAGGGAATGGCACGGGGTCTCGGCAGGCCCGACTGCCGCTAGGCTCGCTTGGTCAACGTTTCCGCACTCTTCTCAAGCATTTGGCAACAGTCAAACTGGCCCAACACCGAATTCCAGATGCCGTAAGATAGCAAACTGATATATAATATGCTTGCTTTTTGGATGGCCTTCCCAGGTAATCCCACAAATTCGCTGCGCGAGCCGGTTTCTGATGGAAGTGTTTGCCCTTGTGTGCGAAGGCTCCCGAAAAGTCTGCTGCCTGCAGCGAGTTTTCATGTTTGGAAAGCCCGTGGGTATTTGTTCGGAATAATTTGTACAGGGAGCAGGGTTATTAATGATTACGACAGTGGTAGGCAACTACCCCAAAGTGCCGTCCCTTTCCGGAGGACCAAACCTCCGCACGGCGCTGAACCGGCTCGACCAGGGTAGAATTTCCCGTGAGGAGCTTGAGCGGGTTATACAGGACGCAACCAAGGATGCCATCAATGAGCAAGTGAAGGCCGGCGTCGATCTTGTTACGGACGGTCACATCCGCTGGGAAGATGAAATCACTTACTTCACCCGCGGACTCACCGGCGTGACATTAAACGGCCTGCTGCGTTTTTTTGACAGCAATACCTATTACCGCCAACCATACATTGAGGGCGACCTCGCCTGGAAGAGCCCGGTCACCGTCAGCGACCTGAAATTTGCGGTTGAGAATAGCCCTAAACCGGTCAAAGCCGTGCTGCCCGGGCCCTTCACGGTTGCGCTGCACTCCCAGGACAAGCATTACAAAAACTTTGGCAAGCTGGTCGGCGCAGCCGCTGAAGCACTGAATTTGGAGGCCAAAGCCCTTCAGGACGCGGGCGCGCAGTTCATTCAGTTCAATGAACCGAGTCTCCTCAAGGCCAAGGAACAGTTTGCTCTCTTCAAGCAAGCTGCCGGAACAGTTACGCGAGACATCACGGCCAAGACTGCGCTTTACACCTACTTTGGTGACATCGATGGGATCTATCCCGAGCTATTCACCCTTTCCTTCCAGGTTTTCGGCCTAGACTATGTGACCAACGCCAGGAACTTCAGCATCGTCAAAAGCTTCCCAAGCGACAGAGAGTTGGCGGCGGGCATTGTCGACGCGAGAAACACCAAACTTGAGACCATCGACGAGCTGGTTGGGCATCTGTCCGCCATCCGTTCTGTGGTCTCGCTGGACCGTGTGTACGTCAACCCCAACTGCGGGCTGGAATTTCTCCCCAGAAAGAACGCATATAACAAGCTGGAACGCATGGTGGCGGCTGTCCAGCGGGCCAAGGAGGCACTGCAATGACAAAGGGCCTGTTAACCACTTCTGTCGGAAGTTTTCCAAAACCGGACTATATTCTCAATGCGCGGAACCAGTTCGCCGCCGGAAAGATGGACGAGAAAGAGCTGACGCAACTGGAGCGCCAGGCCACCAAAGAGTGGATCGACTTTCAGAATGAGATCGGCATCGATATCCTGGTGGACGGCGAGCAGTATCGCGGCGACATGGCAACCTTCTTTGCGGAGCTCATGGATGGTTTCACCATCAGCGGGCTGGTGCGGTCCTACGGCAATCGCTACTATCGCAAGCCCATCGCAGTCGGGAAGATCGCCCGTCGCGGGCCGATGACGCTGGACATGTGGAAGTATGCGCAGAGTCTGACGGACAAGCCGGTCAAAGGAATGCTCACCGGCCCCTACACCATGGCCGATTGGTCGTTCAATGAGTATTACCCGAACAGGGAGGCTTTCATCATGGACCTGGCCAGGGCTGTCCACGAGGAGGCGGTTGACTTGGAGCGGGCCGGCGCTAAATACATCCAGATCGACGAACCTGCCCTCTCCACCAGGCCTGAAGAGATGGAGTTGGGATCCCGTGCCCTTGGAATCGTCACGCAGGGGCTTTCCGCGCACACGCTCACCCACATCTGCTACGGCGATTTTGCCAAGGTGTTCGACGAATTGGTAAAGCTGCCGGTGGACCAGATTGACCTGGAGCTGGCCAACAGCGACTATACATTGCTGAACTCTTTCAAAAGCGCCAACTTTCAGGGCGCCATCGGCTTGGGAGTGCTGGACGTTCACAATCATGAGATTGAGACGGTGGAACAGGTGAAGAAGGGGATTAGGCTGGCTCTGAACGTCCTGCGGCCGGACCAGATTTTTGTCGATCCGGACTGCGGCCTGAAAACAAGGACTGTGGAAGAAGCCAAAGCCAAGCTCCGTGTCATGGTGCAGGCGAACAACGAAGTGAAGAAAGATCTCGGCATCGAGTAGCCGCGTACGCTGCCGATTTGCAGTTCTTGCCAAAGAGGAAGTGAGCACTAGCACGAACGCTACAAGAGGTCAGCCGCGCATCTTTCCCGGCTGGTACGTCGTCGGCGGCGCGATGGTCATCCATTTCAGCGTGAGCGTGGCTTTCGTCTACGGCTTCCAGGCCTTCTTCAACCCCATCACCCAGCACTTCGGCTGGCCCCGGACGGTCACCGCCGGGGCCTTCGCCTTCCAGCGCCTGGAAGGCGGCATTGTGAGCCCCATCGCCGGGTTTCTGGTGGACCGGCTGGGCGCCCGAAAGATGGCTGTGTGCGGCGCGCTTTTCATCAGCCTTGGCCTGGTGGCGCTAAGCCAAATCCAGGAAGTGTGGCATTATTACCTGGGGTTCCTGGTGATCTCAGTGGGCATGAGCGCCACCTTTGCCGGCTTCCCCGCGGCGGTGGTGAACTGGTTCAGGCGCCTGCGGGGCAGGGCTTTGGGGGTGATGTCCAGCGGACCTGTGCCCAGTGGCCTCTTCGTGCCCCTGATAGTGATCCTCATCGAGCTGGTAGGCTGGCGGAACGCGCTCCTCTTCCTGGGACTGGCCTTCCTGACCATGTGCGTGCCCGCTGCCACTCTCATCCGTCATGCTCCGGAGCCTTACGGCTATCGGCCCGATGGCGATCCTCCTGATGAGGACCTGCCCACCGGGGCTGCTGTCATGGGTGCTGACGGCGCCAGGCCTCCCGTAGCCGTTGCCAGCACAGCCACGGGCCTGAGCATCCGACAAGCACTAACCAGCCCGACGTTCTGGCTGCTAGCCCTCATCTTCGGCGTCCACCAGATGGGGCCCGGCGCCCTCTTCGTGGTTCAGATACCCTACTTCGAGAGCATCGGTTTCTCCTCTGCGTCAGCAGCTTCCACAGTGGGCGTCTTCACGGTGCTGAGTGGCATCGGGCGGCTGGGCGCTGGCTACTTGATGGACGTGACCGACCAGAGGCGGCTGGTGGTTGGGCTGCTGGCGGCCAACGCGCTGGGGCTCTTCATCCTGGTGAACATCACCGGCTACTGGATGGTTTTCCCCTTTGCCTTCTTCTTCGGCATTGCCTTTGGCGGGATGATCCCTGGGAGGAGCATCCTCGTCAGCGAATACTTCGGCACCCGAAACTTCGCCTCCATCCAGGGGCTCATCAACTCCGTGGATGTCCTCTTCGGCATAGCGACACCCTTTCTTGTGGGGTTGAGTTTTGACCTCGTCCAGTCCTACAAGCCCGCATTCATCGGGATCGCGATCCTAATTGCCCTGGCCACGCCTCTGCCTCTCCTCCTCCGGAAGCCCAGAGCGCTGGCCCAATCCCCTCTATAGCCTTACCAAGCGGAGACATCTGTGATGATAGCAGCGGCGACCTATCCCCAGCGCATCGTGTGCCTGACGGCCGAAACAGCTGAGATACTCTGGCGATTGGACGCCTGGGATAAGGTGGTGGGCGTCTCTGGTTTCACCACACGCCCGCCTGAGGCAAGAAAGAAGCCAAAAGTGGGCGGCTTCACTACGGTCTACACAGACAAGGTGATGGCGCTGAAGCCTGATCTAGTGGTCTCCTTCTCCGATCTTCAGGCGGAGATCGTGAAGGATCTGATTGCCAAAGGTTGCAACGTGCTGGCAATGAACCAGCGCAGTCTCCAGGAGACTCTGGATGCGGTCCTTGTGCTAGGCTCCATTGTGGGGAAGTCGCAGGAAGCCCAGGCTCTGGTTGAAGAGTTCACCCAGAAGTTCGATGCCATTGCCGCAAAGGCCAGGGCGTTTCCTCGCCGTCCACGTGTGTATTTTGAAGAATGGCCTGACCCCATAATCTCTGGCATTCGCTGGGTCAGCGAGATCATCGAGATTGCCGGCGGCCAGGACATCTTCCCGGAGCTACGCGAGCACCAGGCTGCCTCTTCTCGCATCGTCTCCGCCGACGAGATTCGACGCAGAGACCCTGAGGTGATCATTGCCTCGTGGTGCGGCAAGAAAGTGCAGAAGGAAAAGATCGTGCGGCGGGAAGGCTGGAGTGAAATCACGGCCATCAGGAACGGCCGCGTCCACGAAATAAAATCTGCTTATATACTTCAACCCGGGCCTATCCTTATGGATGGCCTCCAGCAGGTCTACGACATTCTCGCCGAGGCTGTTGGCGCTTAGCCCCGGAGACCGGGCCCGCTGAATAAAGACAAACTAGACCCCCATCACCTGAACCAGGACCTGTCGGGGACGCACACAGTCCAGCTCCACCAGGAAAATCCTCTGCCAGGTTCCCAGCAGGAGCTTTCCGTCCATGATTGGCACGGTCTCGCTGGTGTTGAGCAAGAGGTGCTGGCAATGTGCGTGACCATTGGGAGTCTCATCCTCTTCAACGTTCACGGTGCGCACCTGAAAATTGTTGTGGCAATATTCCGCGTCTTCAGGAGAGACTCGCCGTAAGAAAGCCTCCATATCTTTAAGAAGCTCTGGTTCGTGCTCATTCAATTTGATCGCTGCGGTGGTGTGCTTAGAAAAGACGACTGCCATCCCCTGCATGACCCCGGAGCGTTGCACTAAGTCACTGACTTGCTCCGTTATGTCAAGGAACTGCGGCGCCCGATCCGCCATGACCCGAATGGTTTCCACACAAAACTTAACGCTCAACGTGTTCGTAATCATCTCTGCCTCAGGCCATTTTCATGTTTATGAGCCACACAGTTCAAGCACACGGACATCCGGCGCGAGTGGATCGGGGTGTGAAAACATTATGAAAGACTTTGGGGAGTGTAGCATAATCGATCCAGAGGGATCAATTATCTGGTTCGCCTGTTCTCACGAGGTTATGATTCTGAATCCCTTTCACAAACGTTGGGTACGTCTAGCTTTGTTCCCCATATAATCAACCATGATGTAACTGCCCAACTCCTCGGGCGACGAGAAGAGCACGCGGCCACGGTTCACCTTGGCGAGTTCACTGACAAAGGCCCTCAGGTGGGCGCTGCGCTCAAGCATAAAGGTGTTTATGACGATCTCCTCCTTGGTGCACCGCCGCACCTCTTTGAGGGTCTCACGGAGCACTCGCATGCTTGGCGGGAACTCAATGTACAGTCTGCCGTCGGCTTCATAGTACGCCGTCGGCTCGCCATCTGTTATGAGGATGACCTGACGCTGTGAGTTGCGGTGCCGGGCGAGCAACCGACGCGCCACGCGCAAACCGGCCTGGATGTTTGTGCCGCGCCCTAGGTCGCCGACACTCAGTTTGGGGAGCTCTTCGTCAGCCACCTCACGCGCGTAGCCTGAAAAGCCCACCAGATAAAGGGTATCACGGGGAAACTGCGTGCGAATGAGGCTGTTGAGGGCCATTGCGACCTTCTTTGCCGCAACAAAGTTGCCCCGCATGGGCATTGAGCGGCTCAAGTCCAGCATCAACACGGTTGTTGTTCGTGAAAGGCGCTCAGTGCGATGAACCTCAAAATCGCCTTCGGTCAGCCGCACCGGAACGCCCGGCGTATTGTGCTCCAAAGCGTTCATCAATGTCTGCTTCAGGTCTAAGAAGAAGGGGTCACCGAACTCGTAACGTTTGGTGTCATCGGTTTGCTCCCGGCCAATGCCCCTGTTCTTAACCGGATGGTTTCCGAAGGCATCTTTCTTCATCCGTTCAAATATATCTCTGAGGGCCTTCTGGCCGATCTTCCGCATGCCGCGACCCGTCAAAGACAGCTCGCCACCCTTTCGCTCTACCAGGCCTGCTTCCTCAAGCATCTTAGCGAGCCTTTTTAGCTCCTCCAGATCGTGGGCGGCATCCTCTCCGAGCTGACGTGTTAACAGATCTTCATCGATATCATCTAGGTCAGCGCCGTAGCGGGTGCGCTCAAGCTGTTTCTCAAGCTTGTCCATCTGGTGAAGCTGCTCTATGCGCTGCATCGCTTGAGAGAGATTAAGAGGCTCGTCGCCAAAGAAGCGATACTCATTGCCGGAGATGCCTGCAGGGCTCAGCATGTCCAGGCCAGCCGCAAGCTCGGAGAGTTCATCCTGCAGGCTCTGATCAAAGAGCTGCGAGCTCAGCATGTCCAAGAGGTCATCCTGCTGCTGCTGGGAGAGGCTGTTCAGCAGTGATTGCATCTGAGACATCTGCTGCTGCAACTGATTGATGAGGTCGTCAAGGCTCTGGGGCGGGTTGGAACCAAACATGTGGCCAAAGCGCTGCATAAAGCCGTCAAAGTCATGCTCCTGGCCCTGGAGCTTTTGGCGAAGCATCTTGTTCAGCTCTTGGCTCATCTCCTGAAGCTGCTTCATGTTTTCAGGAGTGAGCTGGCTCACCTGCTGCGTCAGGTTTTGGAAGAACGAGTCCAGCACGTTCTTGCGCAACATCTGCAGCAATTCCTGGAACTCTCTGCCAGCTTCAGGATCGAGGAACTCGTAGTCGGAAAGCTGCTGAATTGCCTCCGCCGGGTTTTCTGATAGTTGGTCAAGGGTGTCAAGATTTTTCCGGGCCATGCGCTGAAGCATGTCCTTCAGGGCTTGATTGTCCTGTTCGCTCGCTGCTTCCTGCGGACGATCGTGCTCGTCCAATCGCCGTTGCAGGGTTTCCCGTTCCTGCTCTACAATGCGGTCAAGGCGGTCCTTGATATCTTGGTACAACGAATTCAGGTTGTCTCGAGCGAGCATCTCCTGCCGGCGTTCACGCAGATTGCGGAGCATCTCCTGTACGCCGCGCATCTGTTGACCCGACTGCCGCGAGAATCCTCGCTGCATGAGTTGACGCAGTGCGCGGGAAATGTCGCCGTGGTAGAGGAGATCATCGGAGAGCGCGTCCAAGAGCTCTTGTGAACCCAGTTCTTCTTGCCCTTGCGAGCCGTCCCATCGTGAGTATCTGATGGTTGTAAACATGGCCCTCTTCCTTGGGCTCATTAGTAGCTAGCTATACGTACCCAGTATAGGTGAAGCAGGATGAGCAAGCAACGGGACAGCAGAACGGCGGACAAACCTCTTCGGACGAGACAACAAAGTTCTGAGCATGCTTTCAGTGCTATGATATACTCCGTAAAATCGTTCAAGCTGATTTGGATCGCAGGAGGTCAGGTAGCGTGGTCAGATTCCTTCGAATTGCTCTTGCCGTTGTTTTCCTCTCTCTTACATTTACCACGCAGCTTCCATCGAGCCTTTTGTCCACACCTCCGTCTGCTTCCGCCGCTGAGGAAGAGTATGCAATCTCCAACGGTTACTTCTTCACGCAGACCGGTGGCGGCAGTGGTCGAGGATACAGCATCGTTAATGATGTTTCGGCGCCCTTCTGGAACGAATTCCAGCGCCTTGGCGGCGCTCAAGGGGTGGGCTACCCCGTTTCTCGCCGCTTTCTCTGGAACGGGTTTCTGTGCCAGGTCATGCAGCGGGTCGTCTTTCAGTGGCGTCCAGATTTAGGGCAGGTTGCGTTTGTCAACGTCTTTGACCTCTTCTCTGAGGCTGGGCAAGACGATATTCTGTTTGCCACCCGTCAGGTGCCGAGGCCGCTGCCTGCCAGTTTTGACGGCGGCAAGAGTTTTGCTGATGTGCTCCAGGCGCGCTTGGATCTTCTGGACGAGAACCCGGCCATCCGACAGAAATACAACAGCATCCCCGGCGATCCGATCTCTATGAACGGCCTCCCCACGTCTCGCGTCACCGACATGGGCAATCATTTCGCCCTTCGCACGCAGCGAGTGCTTTTTCAGCAGTGGAAAGAGGCTGTGCCCTGGGCCGCGGCCGGTGAGGTAACCGTCGCGCTCGGCGGGAGCATATCTGCGGAGTTGGGGATATTCCCCAAGGAAATGCTGGAACCAGAAGCACAACCTGGTGAAACGCGTCCCCTCGTGAACGTGCCTCTTCCCGGAGCGACGCCAACGCCACCTCCCGCGCCCATTACGACCTTGGGTTATGGGTTCCAGCTAGATTGGAGTGGTGACTACCAGCGTGCTCTCAGACTGACCAAGGAAGCAGGGTTCAACTGGGTGAAGTTCCAGGCTCGCTGGGAGCAGCTTGAGCCGAGGCAAGGCAACATACTCTGGAGCAACGTGGATTACATCGTGAATGCGGCAAACGATGCGGGTGTGAAGCTGCTTTTCAGTGTCGTGACCGCTCCTAACTGGGCGAGGGCCGGGCAGAACCAGTCAGTTCACGGTCCGCCGAACAACCCCAGCGTCTACGCAAGCTTCGTCTCAGCCTTGGCAACACGGTACAAGGGCAAGATTGCCGCATATGAGATCTGGAATGAGCAAAACCTCGACAGGGAATGGGGAGGGCCAAACCGGCAGAACGCGGCAAATTATGTCACTCTGCTCAAGGCCGCTTACCAGGCCGTCAAAGCCGCCGATCCTCAAGCCAAGGTCATCACCGGCGCGCTGACTCCGGCGGGCAACGTTAATATTCCATCCCTGGGAGGGCTGCTGGCAAGGGACGATGTTGAGTATTTGCAAGAAATGTACGAGGCTGGCATGAAAGGGTACTTTGACGCGGTTGCGGTACATCCCAGCGGTTTCAACAACGCGCCGGACCTAGACCCATTGGACCCTGCCGTGCTGGCCAGGCCGGGGAGCTTCAAGCAGCACCGCAGTTTCTATTTCCGAAACTATGAGCGCTATCGGGAGGTCATGGTGCAGCAGGGAGATGGTGATAAAGCGCTCTGGTTCACCGAGTTTGGGTGGGCATCGGGCTGCAATGCGGGCAATGAATGGGCCTACGCCAATGAAAATACCGAGCAGGATCAGGCGAGCTATTTGGTAAAAGCCTACGAGGTCGCTCGAAAGAGCGGCTATGTGGGGCCTATGTTCATCTGGAACCTGAATTTCTCTGGCACTGACGAGGCAAAATGCTCTTTTGCCGTATTGAAACCTGACGGGTCGCCCCGGCCAGCGTATAGCGGCCTCAAGCAGATGCCGAAATAGTTCTCGACACGCCATGAAAGGAAGGACCCCTGGCCAAAGGCCAGGGGTCCTTCCTTCGCCGCCGCGCGACGGCCATCTTGTGAAATCAGAGCAACACTTGTCACTCTACCGACTACGACATGCATACGCGTGCACCTGTATACATGTATACCTGCCTGATGTGATGTGCACGTTGGGGAACCTTTGCTGAAACACACCGAAATCAGGCTGAAATTATCATCATTGTCCCGTACAATGGATGCTGTTACCGGGTGCTGTTATCCGCGCTAGCGCAAAGAGAAGGATGTTCTTGCATGCCTCTTCTGACCCGCCTGTACCTGAGAGCAGGTTTGCTGTACCTTTTGGCAGCGCTTCTTTTGAACGCAACGTTCGCTTTTCAGCAACTGCTCCCTGCTTTGGGCGGACTATCATTCCTGTTCCCAGCGTATCTGCACCTCTTCATGGTCGGCTGGGTTACCCAGCTCATTTTTGGCGTCTCCTACTGGATGTTTCCGACATTGAGCCGGGAGCATCCAAGGGGCAACGAGAGTCTAGCGGTTGCCACCTTCGCGCTCTTGAATGTGGGGCTCTTGCTCCGCGCCTTTGCAGAGCCCGCCAACAGCTTATCGCCAAGTGCGGTTTTAAGCTGGCTGCTGGTGCTCTCGGCGGTGCTGCAATGGCTTGCAGGTGTCCTCTATGCCGGGACTACCTGGGTGCGCGTGAAGGGTCGATGACATGCCGAGGCTCAGCGTTTGGTTCATCCGCACCGCGCTGCTCTATTTGGGTGCGGGCTTTACCATAGGCTCCCTGGCTCTCCTGCAAAAGGCCGTCCCCACGCTTCCGTGGACGCCACTGCTGCTGACAATGCACATGGAGTTTCTTCTGTCTGGATGGACGCTCCAGCTAGCGATGGGAGTGGCCTACAGGATGCTGTCGCGATTCACTCATGGACCAAAGTGGGGCGATGAATCCTCAGCGTGGCTTGCATACATCCTGCTGAACATTGGAGTGCTCAGCGCCGCCACAGGATCATTGTCCGGCCTTTACCAGATGGTGCTGCTTGGGAGAATAGCAGAGATCGCGGGAACAGCCGCCTTCCTCCGCCATGCTTGGCCACGGATCAAGCCGATGGGAGGTTGATGGCTCCCACCGGCTCAACGCATTCGACAGAGCCTTCGTATCAATCCATTGCCCGTCCAGATTCGTTGTGGCGCCTAGAAATTACTGGCCTCATCTACCTGGTACCATGTTTTGAGGTCCATCTCTAACACAAGCAGATCATGATAGTTGCCGTCCATATCACGGATATGGCCCTTGAATTCCGCAACTCTCCGAAATCCGACCTCTCTAGCCACCCGGATGGCAGGCTCTTCCTTGCCGGAGACAAGTTCTATGATCACTCTCTCCATCTGCTGCGCGTAGGCGTGTTCCAGGAGCTGGTGCATGATATGCGTACCCAGTCCGCGCCCGCGATACTTCGGGTCCACCACAATTCGTATTTCCCCAATGTGTCGTCGGCCGGGGTGTCTTCGTCTGTGCAGTGTGCCTTCTGCAATGATACTGCCATCCACCACCGCGACAAGAGGAAGCACCCGCAGCGGGTCGATATGGGCGCACCAATCATCGATAACGGCTCGCGAGGTCACGTCGTCCCTCAGGTAGAAACGGTCGTACCCTGGCACTTCCTGAAAGAAATCGAACAGCGCCTGAGCATCGTTCGGTTGAAGTCGCCTTAGTTTCATCGCTTTGCCGGACCGAAGCACGATCTCTTTGGGTTCAAGCGTGGCAACTGATTGTGTCAACACGGGGCCTCCTCACATAATGCGTCTCAGCGAACGAATAGGAAACGTCACTGAGTTAAGAATACGCGCGCACTCGTGAAAAAAGCGTGAGGTAATGCGGTGGGTTCATGAGGTTTTTGTGAATCTCGTTACTTGCAGCATCCTCACAAAAACCTCATGCGATTTTTTGCAGTTTCATGTTTTTTTCACGCTTAAACGCCTATACTTGGTCGTAGATGGGTCGAGAAAACCCTGTGCCATGACGTATGCCTACCGAAGCGTCAACAGACTAACACTGGAGGTCAGCATGTATAAACGTATTGTGGTTCCCTTGGATGGTTCAAGAATTGCGGAGGCTGTGCTACCGCATGTAACGGAAATGACAAAAGCGCTGGGCGCAGAGATTGTGTTGCTGCGCGTCATCCAGGGTGGTGGCCGACTGCAGGGTAGTTACGTGTTACCTCCTGAGCCGGCAAGAATCCTGGAGAGGGAGTTAACCCAGCGGGCAAAAGCTTACCTGGACCGTGTGGCTGAGGGGCTGGTAAAGGACGGCGTGAAAGTTGAAAAGGTGGTGATCTCAGGGCCAGTGTCTGAAAGCATTGTGGAGTGGGCGACAAAAAACAATGCAGACCTCATCGCTATGATGAGTCACGGTCTTGGCAGGGCGGCTCGCTGGGTATTCGGCAGCGTTGCTGACCGGCTGCTGCAGTCGTCACCGATACCGCTCCTTGTGGTGAGAGCGTCGCACGAGGTTATGCAAGCCCAGGAAGAGTTCGAGGAGGAGCAGCTGGATAAAGCGGTGCTCAAGGCGCTCTCGGCGAGTTAGGGACTTCCACATGTGAAGCCCAGAAAGGGTTTTGTGGTGACCATGTACAAAAAGATCCTGGTCCCGCTGGACGGCTCAATCTTGGCAGAGGCGGTGTTGCCCTTCGTGGAGCGCGTTGCACAGGCGGAGAAATCCGGCGTCACTCTCATTACCGTGTTGGAACCGCCAGTGGAAGAGATGGTAGAACCTTCGGCGCAACAGAGAGAAGAAGGACTCGTTCCTCATCTCGATCAAGTGGTGGAGCGGATGACTTCATACGGGAAGATTTACCTCAAACGTGTCGCTCGCAGGCTGAAGGAGAAAGGAATCGATGTTCAGGACGATGTCCTCCTGGGACGTCCTGCGACCGAGATTGCGAATTACGCAAACAAAAACGGCGTTGATCTGGTGGCAATGTCCACCCACGGTCGCGGCGGGATTACGCGCTGGCGCTATGGTAGTGTGGCAAATGAGTTGTTGCGCAGCCTCACTGCTCCGTTGTTTCTGCTGCGGTCCTCAGGGAAGGCCTCAGAAGCGTCATCCTATGGCAGCGCCTCACAGCTCTTGCGTGTTGTTGTGCCCCTGGACGGTTCAAAGCTTGCCGAACAGGCCTTGGCACACGCCAGAGAGCTGGCATCCAAGCTTGATCTGGAGATCCACCTCATCAGAGCGGTCTCCCAGCCAACCCCCGCGTACATGGGACCTGATGCGATTGACTACTACTATGATCTGGATGAAATCTTGACCAGAGAAGCCGCGGCATACATGGCGTCTGTGGCCCAGCAATTGGAGAAAGAAAAGTTTAGGGTGACCGTGAGAGTTTTTCACGGATTTCCCGCTGCCAATATCGTCGACTATGCTGCGGCCATCGGGCAGAGCATCATTTGCATCACGACTCATGGGCGGACGGGGATTGGCCGGGCGCTCCTGGGCAGTGTGGCAGATAAAGTGCTCCAGGAGTCCGAGTCTCCTGTGGTCATGGCGCGAGCGCAGGGAACGCAGCACGACTCCAACAACGCGTTAAACAGGCCGACGGTCTCAGGACCGTCGGCCTACTTGCTGCCTCCACATATTCAGGTGGAACGGTTAATCCTGTCTTACCATTTCATTCCCCAAGCCTCAGACGGGCAACCCGCTAGGCGACGTCTATCTGACGGGCCCTGGGATGTTGCTGTTCTGGCTTAGGAAGCCTGACCTCTAGCACGCCTTCCAGTAGCTTCGCTTTGATTTGGGCAGCATCAGGGACAACTGGCAGCGTGAGACGACGGTAAAACACGCCGACACCACGCTCAAGACGGAAGTAATTCTCTTCCTTTACCTCGGTCTCCGTCTTTCGCTCTCCCCTCAGGATAAGGTCGTTATCTTCGAGGGTGACCTCAATATCCTCTCGTTTCACGCCAGGCAGTTCTGCCTTGATGACGATTTCTTTGCCTTCTTCGTAGATGTCCACTCTCGGAACCCAGTTCTCTTCGGTACGTCTGGCAAGCGGCCCGAAACGCGGGGATGGCCAGGGCCACCAATCGCGGTCCCACCATCTTCCTATCTCCTGCTGAAATTGTTGGAATGGGTCACGATGAGCCGCCATGGGTATCTTGTTGTGTTCATGTTCCGCCATGACTTTTCAGCTCCGTTCATCATCGCGTTCATCTTGATGAGTGCTGCAACACTGCAGTTCCTGACTACGGCCACCTCCCTAAGAGCAGTTCTTCATGCGCCTCGGACCTGCCGGACAGGCAGGACCAGCACAAGCTCTTAGAACCCAGTGAGAAGTCTAATCTTTTTCCGCAGCGGACGAAAACGGAGCCAGTATCCTACTTTGCTGCGGCATGGACGAGGAGGACGGGTGTCCGTGAGGCCCTGACCACACGGTCGGCGACACTGCCGAGCAATAGCCTGCCGACGCCGGACCTCCCGTGGGTGCTCATGACGGTGAGCGGCGCACGTGTTTTGGTGAGGAGGTCGATGATCTGGCCCCCGGGGTCTCCTTGCAGGAGTAGTGTGCGACCCGCTTTGATTCCTGCGGCATGTAGTTCAGATACTTTGTTGCCCAAATATGCCTCCGCAGCATCGGTTGCAGCTTCCAGTATCGTCTCGGAATACCCCTCGGCGCCCGCCGTGAATGGGTCAGAAAAGGCTAGGGTTGACGTTGGTATTGCCCTCACGACCGTGATGGGGATGGAGAGACCCTTGGCAAGGTCAATGGCCACGGGAAGCGCTTCTTCTGAAAACGGACTCCCATCAAGGGGCAGAACAATCTCTTCAAACTGGGATTCCTTCTCTGTTTGGTCCTCCCGGGGGTGATACAAAAGCAGGGGAGCTGTTGCGGTATGCAAGACACCATCTGCAACGCTGCCAAGAAAAAGCCTGTTGATTCCGGATCGCCCGTGGGTGCTCATTGCAATGAGACTCGCCTGCTGCGCGTTTGCTACCGACACAACGGTAGCAACAGGCGACCCAGCCACAATCTCGCTCGCTGCGCTCACTCCCCTATCTTCTAGCCACCGTTTCTGGTGTTGTAAGTATTTCTGCGCCTCCTCCTTCTCTCGCGCGATGAGTTGTTCCACAAGCGCTTTATGGGCGGTCTCCGGGACATTGGGAAGAATAGCGCTGTCTACAACGTGGAGAAGTGTGACTGGACATTTCAGCCCCTTTGCGAGAAAAGCAATGCAGGGGAGAATGCGTTCGGCCAGTTCTGAGCCATCCAAGGGGACCAAGATATGACTGATCATGAGCAAGTTTCGTCCTTTGCGAGTGGTCTAAACGACCATGAGTTTCTGCATCACACGCTAACGCGCAACCAGGCCCCCGTCAACAGGTAAGATAGCGCCTGTCACATAGGATGCCTCATCTGAAGCCAAGAAAAGGATGGCGCTGGCGATCTCCTCTGGCCTCCCTAAACGACCAACTGGTTCCATGTTTACCAGGGCGCTCATCACTTCCTGCGTCGTGGCAACTCTCTCCACCATGGGGGTGAGGATCACGCCGGGACAGACGCAGTTCACACGAATGTTCCTGGCCGCGTACTCCAGGGCAGCTACCCGGGTGAGTTGAACGATTCCACCCTTGGAGGCGCAGTAGGCAGGGCTGCCGGCAAAGCCAACGAGGCCAGCAACAGAGGCGTTGTTCACAATAGCGCCGCCGCCCTGTGTAAGCATCTGTGGGATAACATACTTCATGACAAGAAAAACGCTCTTAAGGTTCACCGCCATGACGTGGTCCCAGTTTTCCTCCGTGGCTTCTGCGGTTTGCGCTTGCTGTCCTTCGATGCCGGCGTTGTTGATGAGGATGTCGATGCGACCAAAATTATTGAGGGCAGCCTGCACCATCTGCTGAACGTCCCCTGATAGAGAAACGTCCGTCCGGACGAAGATGGCATGACCACCCTGATGGCGCAGGTCCGCAGCAACTGCGGCACCCGCCTCCTCATCCCAATCGGCAACTACAACCTTGGCGCCTTCCACCGAGAACAAACACGCGGTTGCCTTACCTATCCCTGAGGCTGCACCGGTGATAATAGCCACCTTCCCGTCCAGTCTTCCCAACAATTACCTCTCTCTTCGCCATACGGAAGCGTCTCACAAAGCCCACGGCGCTTCCGTTCAGGCACTTCAAAGCAGCAGGATCAGGCTGCTTTAGCTCCCTGGGCAGTGCGCTCCACTGGTTTAATGCTAAGGAGGACCGGTGTTGCTTTAGCCGTCTGCTGCTTTACCACATCTTGCATGTAGCCGCACTGCAGGCACTGTCGATAGTAGCCAACCAGATCGCGCTCCAACATAAGATCACCCCTGTGACACTTTGGACAGCTCTTATACCAGATCATCACTATGTCCTTTCTTCCGAGCCTTATGGCTCCAGATATGTTTCGACGATGGACACAAGGTCCGGCACGCTGAATGGCTTGGCCACATATCGCTGGATGCTCAACCGTCTAATGTCGCTTCGCGATACCTGATTAGAGGAAACGACAATGACCGGAGCTTCTGCGGTGAGGAGATGCGTGCGAAGAGATGAGAGCAAGCTCAGGCCATCCCCGTCGGGCAACCCCACGTCCAGCATGAGCAAGGAGGGCCGCTGACGGGAAACCTCGGCAGCAGCAGCAGCGCAGGTTGAGACGTGGGTAACTTGATAACCGCGATTCGTCAATGCGCTCTGCACCACGTCCGCAAGTGTCAAGTCGTCTTCCACCATCAAGATATATCCGGCCACTGCTATCTCCTTGCTTCACCGTCCATAGATGGATCACTTGCAGAATAAAGCAGTGTTCATGAAGAATTCGTGAGGGCAGGGAGTCATTCCATGAGGATTTTGTGAGAAAAGCCAGACGGAATGGGAAGAAAGTGCGGCGATTCTTGCGCGCGCGCTGGTCAAGACGCCCAGGGGCGGTTACTCCGAGGAGAGGACGAGCCGATAGCCCATGCCAGGTTGGGTAATGATGATGCGGGGACGTGAAGGGTCGTTCTCTATCTTCCGGCGTAGCTGCTTGATGAAGGTTCGCAGGTATTCCGTTTCTTCACCGTATTCCGCCCCCCAGACGTCTTGCAGCAGTTGGCGATGACTAACAACCTTCCCTGCGCTGGCGGCCAGACAATGAAGAAGCGCGTACTCAGTCCGAGTCAACACAATTTCCTTGCCGTCACGCTTCACCTGCTGTGCATTCAAGTTGATTTCGATATCGTCACCGGTGAGGACGGGAACATCCGTCATCGAAACAGACGAGTGGGTTGATCTTCGCAAAGATGCCCTCACCCGTGCCAAGAGCTCCGCAACGCTAAAGGGTTTGGTGAGGTAATCATCTGCGCCCAAGTCCAACGCCTCCACCTTGAGCTTTTCTTCATTGCGGGCGGAGAGCACGATGACCGGCATGCTGCTCCATTCTCTCAAGCGCTTGAGGGTATCGATGCCATCAAGGACCGGCATTCTTAGATCGAGAATGACCAAATCCGGCAGTGTTTCGGCGGCTCGTTCCAGCGCCTCTTCTCCATTGCGAGCGAGCTCGACTCGGTAGCCTGCATTCCGTAGCTGCCTTGAGACAAATGTGAGGATTTGGCTGTCATCGTCAACGAGGAGCAATGTGAATTCTGGCATGTCTTTACCTTTACGCGTCTCACTGTGCGAGGGGAAGTGTGAAGGAGAAAACCGACCCCTTTCCCGGTTGGCTCGCCACGAAAATATTGCAGCCGTGAGCTTGTAAAATAGCCCGGCATATTGCTAACCCCAGACCGGAACCCTGTCTCCTGCCTCCCCTGCTGTAAGGACTTCTGTAGAACTTCTCAAACACTCGCTGAAGATCTGTCGTCGGGATGCCTATGCCTCTGTCCTCAACCTGGACTTCAACGACATGCTTGTCCTCCGGCAGGCCAGCTCGCACGTAAATCTCCGCTCCTCGTTCGGAGTATTTACCTGCATTGCTCAACAGGTTGCTCACGACTCGCTGAATCTGATTATAATCCGCATAAAGTGCCGGCAGGTCCTCTGCGATATCAAGCACCACCGGATTGCTCACCCCTTCCGGGCTGTGCGCAAACCGCCCAACACATTCTGCAACAAGATCGATCAGATAGCACTCTTCCAGGTCAAGAGGCATGGACCTCGCCTCAAGCCGGGACATATCCAGAAGGTTATTCACCAATTCCGTAAGGTGATCCACCTCTTGTTCAATTGCCCGCACATATTCGTTAGGGACCGTCAGAGCATCTGTATTTTGCTGTATGTCTAAGCTGCTGGTAAGGACCTTGATCGCAGTGAGCGGACTCTTCAGGTCATGGGTAATCATGGACAGGAAGTCGTCTTTCATTTGCTCCACTTCCTTGAGGCGGCTGATGTCCTGCTGCACCACGACAACACCGGCAATCATCCCGGTTTCATCGAGAACGGGCGCCGCATTGACTAGGAGCGGTACCCGTGAGCCGTCCCTGCGTTCTGCGATGATCTCAACGCCCAAACAGGGGCCCTGTCCTCTCAGGCAGAGGCTTACGGGGGTATCCGCATTGTCCATGGGAGAGCCGTCTGCGTGGTAAAGCTTCAAACCAAAGGGATGCCGGTTGCCCTCAAGTCGTCCTTTCCCTTTGCCCAGCAACACCTGGCTGGCGGTCCCATTCGCCAGGATCACCCTGCGTTGCCTATCCACCAGATACGCTGCTTCCGGCAGGTGCTCCAGCGCAGTCTCCAGACGAGTCTGCGCGCTGGCCGCGGACAGCCTGGCCACACGTTCCGCATTGAATAAGCGGGCATTGTCCACAGCGACTGCGGCAAGAGCACCAATCTCAGTGGCAAGATTTATCTCATCCTCTGTGAAGATTCTGCGTGAGCGTGAGCCAATGTACAGGACTCCCAACTGCTGACCTCTGGCTTCAAGAGGGACGGCGATCTCAGAGATAATCCCCTCTTCAGTGACTTCGACAAGCTGCGAGCGAATCCGTGGATCGCTGGCGTAGTCCGTGGTTGCTACGGGTTGCTTGGAGCCAAGCGCCGTCCCGCCAAGACCCTGGTTGCTGGGGTAGACGAGATTTCGCATTGCGGGGGTTTTGATGCCTGAAGAGGCCGTGATACGTAATGTATTGTTCCGGTCATCCAGCAGGGCCATAAAAGCAGCGTCTGCCTGCAGGAGCCTGCGGGCAGACCGCACCACCTCGCCAAGAACCCCCTTGACCTTGAGAGAGGAAGCGACTCTGTGGGCAATGGAGCTGAGCGACTGCCATTGTTCCCCAAGCGTGGTAGCCCGCCCATATAATTTGGCGTTTTGGATAGCCACAGCAGCGTATTGCACTAACACTTCGATGAGATGCTGATCAGCATCTGTGAAATCAGTGCCTGCTTCTTTGTCGGCCAGATAGATGTTGCCGATATTTTTGCCCTGACTGATGATGGGGACGCCCAGAAAGCTCTTCATCTGGGGATGGTTTGGTGGGAAGCCAACGGAACGATGGTCTTTCGAGATGTCCTGGAGACGGAGACTTGCTCCTTCGCGGAACAGCGCGCCCAAGAGGCCGTGCCCTGCAGGCAGATTGCCGATCGCTTTTCGCTGCTGTTGCGTGACGCCGGTGGTGATGAACTGGTGAATGCGCCCGTTCTCGTCCATAACCCCCAGGGCGGCATAGCGGGCTCCTACCAGACGGCGCGCCTCCTCCGCCAGACGTTGAAGGACCTGGTCCGGCCTTAGCTCTGAGGTGAGTAAGAGAATTGCCCGCTGCAACGCGGCGCTCTCGACTGATTGACCGTCCCTTGACGACCGATGCCTTGAGTATGCGTTGAGCTCTTCAACCGTAAACCCAGGAGAGCCGCTCGACTCAGTCTTGCTGGGAACGAGGATACCTTGCTTCATTGCGCCGGAGAGGGCGCTTTCTGAAACACCCACGTACGTTGCTGCTTGCCGGAGCGTGAGATATGCAGGCATTAGTTTGCTCGGATACTTCCAGTGTAACCAGTGTAGGAATAATTCTGAAGGATGATCAAGCGCGCAATGGATGGTTCTCTCATGGCAAAGTTACTCGTAGTGATTCCTGGTGGCAGCAGAATCCGGAAGTAATGGGAAAACTGGTGGGCCCACCCGGATTCGAACCAGGGACCAATCGGTTATGAGCCGACCGCTCTGCCGCTGAGCTATGGGCCCGCAGGAAAAAGACAGAAGTAGTATATCAGAGCGCTGATGAGGGGGACAGAGACGAAGGCTTTGGAATGTTACACGCTCAAAGCCGTTCGTCTCATTCGTAAGATTCCAGATGTGAAAAAGCTGCTTGCTCTCTCCGATATCAGTCCGCTAGTGTGGACTTGATACCGTTCGCACCGTTGCTGCGCGCGACAAAATCGCTGAAAGCTTCGTAGGCTTTGAGTATGTAGTCGTCCGGCTCCTCAACGTAGATATAAGGCGGCACCACATAGCCGCCAAATGCCTCAACCGGCCCGGTATTATCATCGACACAGAAGTCGGGCGTTATAGGAATCTGATAGTGCTGCAGGAGCTCGTGGTGGTCTTCCAGCGGTTTGGTATAGACACCGGAGATGTACTCGCCGATGCCGAACAAGTTGTAGATATCCCAGGGCGCCCGCACACCGGACCAGATGAAGACCTTATGTCCGTCATCGTTCAGTTGCTTAAACACTTCCTTTACGTACGGCCTGAGCTTTCCATTGAGTCCCGTCAGCGTAAAATCACAATCGAAGAAGATATTCACACATCACATCTTTCTGAGAATAGCGGCCGCGCTACGCCAGCGGTCCGCGCTCTCATCTTGGGCCTTGAGAGTTATTTCTCCCCTTAGTTGTACTACAGCCATCGTGAGTACGCAACTCTCAAGAACGAAAATGGGTGCACAGGGCGAGTTTCGTTGCGTCCATTCACCTTTCACAGTAATACTCGGCGCCTGATTTGACGGGACAGCGCATGGGGATACAATGACAACACAAAAGCGACATAATGAGGAGTCTTCGACATGCAACTCGGCGCAATTTTCCCGCAGACTGAGATAGGGCGTGACCCTGGAGCGCTTCGCTCGTACGCGCAGGCGGTTGAGGAGATGGGGTTCGATCACCTTGCCATCTACGACCACGTCCTTGGCGCTGACCCGGCAAACCGTCCCGGCTGGCGCGGCCCCTACACGCATCAGACGCTGTTCCACGAGCCCTTTGTGCTCTTCGGATACTTTGCCGCGGTCACCCAGCGGATCCAGCTTGTGACCTCCATCATCATCCTCCCACAGCGGCAGACCGCCCTGGTGGCAAAGCAGGCGGCAGAGGTCGATGTCCTCTCGGGCGGACGGCTGCGGCTTGGCGTGGGTATTGGCTGGAACGAGGTGGAATACGAAGCGCTGGGTGAAGACTTCCACACTCGCGGCCGCCGCATGGAGGAGCAGATCGCGGTCATGCGTGCGCTCTGGACACAGGAAGTGGTGACCTTTGAGGGCAGATGGCACAAGATCATCGAAGCCGGTCTCAACCCGCTTCCCATCCAGCGTCCCATTCCCATCTGGATGGGCGGCGGCGTGGAGGCCGTCCTCAAGCGTATCGGAAAGCTGGCGGACGGCTGGTTTCCGCAAGTCCGACCTGACGACAGGGGGCGCGCCGCGGTCCAGGTGCTTCACAATGCAGCTCGTGAGGCTGGCCGTGATCCCAGCAGCATCGGCATCGAGGCGCGCATCAACGCGTCCGCCGGCGATGCCGCCGCGTGGCGTGAGACCTCGGTCGCATGGCGTGACCTGGGAGCCACCCACATGAGCATCAACACCATGGGGGCAGGCTTCACCTCGGTCGACCAGCATATTGCTCGACTGCGGGAGGTCAAAGCCACAATTGCGGTTTAGGTTTGCCAATATTCGTGGGTAAGTGATGCAAGCCAGGCCGCAGTTGCCCGAGGCGACGTGAGTCTGGTCACCTGCAAATGACGATACTCCGGCAGCGCCAGCAGAGCGGGGTATTCCCGCCGCCTGCGCGCATGGGTCTTCAGCGCCCACACGAAGAGTGAGTCCTTGCCCATGAACGCCGTGCTAAAACGCTCCTGGTTCGTGCCCCAGAGCGTTTCTTTCGTGATGATCCGCGGAATGGTGCGTTTGAGAAGCCGGTAAAGAACCAGCGCCAGTGAATAGTCCAGCCAAACAACATGCATCGCGCGCGTCCAGATGAAGTCCCGAACTGAATGGTAGTTTCCCTCCACCACCCACTCCGGCTGTGCGACGGCCTGCCGCACACGTTCGCTGAATAGCTCCTGGGGGACCGGCGTCCAGTTTGGCCCCCAGTAGAGCGCATCCAGCTCAATATGGGGGATCCCATATTGCTGCGCCAGCGCTCGCGCCAGGGTCGTCTTTCCGGACCCTGTTACACCCACCACGTGGATGCGATGCGGGCCCGGCAGGGGGTTGGTGGCAGAAGCGTTACTCATCGTGAACTTTCAAGGAATAGCCAGGGAGAACGAGGGTGATCCTACCATACGGTCCTTGGAGTTGTCTTGCAGACGCAGGTGACTGTTTCATTCTCGGTGAGTAGGGCAGAAAACCGCTCATGGTGAGCTCATCGAGTCTGAGACTCTCAGAGTCGAACGACTTGTCGAACCACGAGCCGCTCGTCCTTCGACACACTCAGGCCGTTTCAGGCTCTGCAAGAGATGAGCGGGAATAATTTACACCCACCATCCGTGAAATTGTCATGAATCAAGCTTCCCTTGACTTCCACTCTCATCTCCCTACAATGAGCTTCAGGCATCACCCCTTCAAAGGAGTCTTCGACATGCGATTAGGCGCCCTCTTCCCTACCACCGAAATTGGCAACGACCCCTCAGTCATTCGGGATTTTGCGCAAGCAGTGGAGGGCATTGGTTACGACTTCCTTGCCTTCTACGACCACGTGTTGGGAACGGACATGGCCGGCCGCGATGACCCGCGGCGGGTCTTTGACATCAAGACGCCCCTGCACGAGCCGCTCATCACCATGGCCTACGTGGCCGCCTGCACCCAGCGGATCGGCCTCGCGACCTCCATCCTCATTCTGCCGCAGCGCCAGACCGCCCTCGTCGCCAAGCAGGTGGCGGAGCTGGACGTGCTCTCCGGCGGCCGCGTCAGGCTGGGTGTCGGCAACGGCTGGAGCGAGGAAGAGTATGAGTCGCTGAACGAGGACTACCACACCCGCGGACGCCGTATGGAGGAGCAGATTCGGCTGCTGAAATCCCTGTGGAGCCAGGAGACCACAACCCTGGACGGGCAGTTCCATCACATCGCCAAGCAGGGAGTGAACCCCATGCCCGTGCAGCGGCCCATCCCCATCTGGCTGGGCGGCGGCCACGACTCGGTGCTGCAACGCGTGGCCAAGGTGGCCGACGGCTGGCTGCCGCAGATGCGGCCGGATGATGCCGCCAAGGCAACCATGGAGAAGCTGTGGGGCTACGTGCGCGCAGCCGGACGCGACCCCAAGGACATCGGCATTCAGGCCAACGTGCTGGCCGGACGGCGCGGGCCGGACTTCTGGATCGAGGTCTACAACAACTGGAAGGGCCTGGGCGCCACGGAAATTGCCATGAACACCATGGGCCCCGTCTTTGAGAACGTCGACGGCCACCTCAATGCCCTGCGCATGTTCAAAGAGGCCGTGGAAACCGTGGAACGGTAGGGGTAAGACGAATCACTCGCGTCACAAACGGCCTTCGGTTTCTAGCTCTTTCCTGAACTCGCTGTAAGGGCGACTCGGCTGTTCACGCCGTTCTCCCACTTCCTCTTCCACCATCCGGCGCTCCGCGGCCGTGAGGCCGTAGAGGTCATAGACTAGCTCATCGATAGCGTGGTCTGTTTCCCGCACCTCGCGGTGAAGAGCTTCCCGTTCCGTATCAGATTTGCGGAACTGACTATGGGTGCGATCTTCAAGGTCACACATTCTTCGGGTCCTCAAAATAAGTAATCTTTTTATTTCCTCGGCGGCGCGTTCTTGTGACGTAATTACACGAATCGGAAGATGCCGCATAAACATTGTCTTATATATGTAGAAACCTCCGACTTTTGGAACAGTAGTTCTTTTATAAACAAATTCAAGAAGTTTGGAATTTAGTAACCCCAATAGATAATGAATATTATCTTCACTGCTATCGATGGGAATTATTCCACAAACGGTATCGAGGTAAAATTGATCAGCTTTTGATATTGTAAACCTGGCGCTGGGTGCTACCTCTTGTACCACTATTTTTCTACGGTTTTGCGCATTAAAACTCCGCTCATTCCAAAGCTCGAACCAAGCCTTTCGGGATCGCTGGAAATAACCGCGACTAGCCAGTTCCTGACGCGCTGTAAGCAAGTATCTGTAGGTTTCAGGGAAGTCAATTTTGAGTGAGTCTTCAGGGTAGGGAGTAGCTTTCCCTTCTTTATCGTAATATGGGTAAACCAAAAGATGACTCAAGGGCTCCATCCAATATCGTTCCACGTGTCGGCCTTGCAATGCTGGCCTAGCAGGCTGTTGATAAATGGTCGCCGAAGACCGAAACCTCCCGGAATCCGTGCCTGGCATGATGCGAATTTCGGGGTGAAATCGGGAATTTCAACACCCTGCTAGTTAAAGAAGGCTCAAGCCGGATTGCCAACGTGTCATTTATAGATATCAAAAATACTGAATTTGCACCCGTCACTATTCCTTCATGTATTCCTTCAACTAAGTCTCCCAACGGCCTAATGTTTTGAGAGAAAACTTTGTCGACCAAGGCTTTTGAATGTGAAGGAACAAAAACCCAACCACGGTTAATGAGATCTTCCTGCCTTATTTGCTCAGGAACTGAGTCAGTCGACCCCTTGTAATAATTGAAAGAGGTTCTTGGGCCTTTGCCCTTTTTCAGAATCAGTAGACAAGTATAATTTATGGCCCCTTGAAATATTTGACTGTGCTCAAAATCAACTAATTCGAGTAATGTTGTGGTGTCTTTTAGCAAGTCCCTCAGTTTTCTGCCATGTTCACGTTTCATAAAATTACTGGGACAGATAAATCCCAGATAACCATTATCTTTAAGCAATTGCAATGATCTCTCAATAAACGGAATGTAGAGATCAAATCTTCCTGAAGCAGTTTCATAAAAATTACGAAAATAATTCCGTTCGTCCTCGAAACCATGAAAGCCTACATATGGTGGATTCCCAATAATGATGTCAAATCCGCCTTGCTCCATCGCTCCCTTAAAGGTGGCATTCCAGTTCAGGGGACGCTTGCTTGCCCATGCGTCTCCAAAGAAAGGAAGCAGCTCCGTGTCCGTTCCGGAAATCAGGGAATTGCCTTGGAGCACATTGTCTCTGAGTGGTGGAAGCTGCTCCTCCTCCCGTACCATGCGGAGCAGTAGATTCAGCCTTGCTATCTCTACTGCCTGTGGGTCAAGGTCAACGCCGTAGATATTTTGCCGCAATATGTGCTCGCGCTCTTGACGAGAGAGCATCTCAACAGTTTGGTTGGTCCTGTCTGCTTCATGCTCCAGCAATGTCTCGTATGCCCGGATAAGGAATGAGCCCGAGCCGCAGGCAGGGTCCAGCACGGCCACGCGCTCTAGCGCGTCGGAGTCGTGGCCGTGTTCCTGAAGCCAGCGTCCCACGGTCTGCTGAATGATGTAGTCCACTATCCATTTGGGGGTATAGTAAATACCCTGTTCCTTGCGCCGCTGTCTCCTGGATTCTATTTGATAGGTGGAGACAGCAATTCCAAGGCTGAGCTGCCGTTCACGGTCCGCAGCGAGTTCTTTACTGCGGGCAGCTACATGGCCTAGATATTGCTCGTACATGGCGCCCAGCACGTCCGAACCGATAAATTTAAAATTGTACTCAGCATAAGAGTTGGGTGGTTCGTAAAGGCCGATCAGTACTTGTCCTAAGGCGTCATCAATGGTTGTGCCGAGGCGCGGCAACAAGAGATCAATGAGAGCATCAGTGGTAAAAAGCTCACTATTGTAGGTCTGTGCGGCCCGTGCAAAGAGCTGGCTTAGCCTGTCTGACAGATGCACCAGCGATCGGTTCGCCCGCCACTGATTCAGGAGGGCACGGAGGCGGTCTTCACTGATATTCCGGTCTTCACAATTCCTTAGAAAAATTAGCCGATTGAGGAGTTTCTGGACCGCCTCTTCCGCGTGATGAATATCCTCAAGTGAGTAACCCATTACCCGCGCTACCTGATTAATAAGAGTTTCGCGCCACCCACGCATCGAGTCGTACAGCTCTTTTTGCAGCTCCACCGAGCGCGCCCGCACTCCGGTGCGTTCCGCGCGTTCCCTGAGCCGATCCGCTGTGACGGCTTCCTTTGACAGCAACTCAATGCCCGAATCGGGCTTGACGTAGTCCTCAAAAGTGAGGTCTAGCACTCGTAACGGCACACCCTGGCGGGGAACCTGAGCGAAGGCAGGAAAGACTACGAGCTGACGGAAGTTGGTGAGAACAGCCCAGGCCACCCCCTTGTTGAAGGCGTAGTTGATAGCCTGCTTTGCGAAATCCTCGTTATAGATGTCCGCGCTCGCCCGCTTTGCCTCGACGTAGAAGCGCGTCACCCCGTGCAGCCGGAAGGCATAGTCCGCCCGTCCCTCCAGGACCGCGGCTTCCATCACTGTTTCGTTGGGGTCAACGGTGTTCCAGCCAAGAGCTTGAAACAGCGGCGTAATGAAAGACGTTTTTGTGCCTTCCTCGCCGAGGTTTCTCACAGCCGCGGCGGACAGGCTCTTGAAGCGTTCAACAATCTCGCGCACTTGATCGTTCATGCGCACATTGTACTGATGAACAGCCGTTCTGCCAATGGAGGAGTTTTCCCGCCCATCTCTTGCAGAGCCTGTAACGGCCTGAGCCTGTCGAAGGACGAGCGGCTCATGGTGAGCTCATCGAGTTTGCGACTCTCAGAGTCGAACGACTTGTCGAACCATGAGCGATCAATTCTCCAGTCAAGCTTGCTCCCCTCACTTCAGAAAGCTCTGGATGTAATAGAGGGCCTGCCAGATTTCGTCGTCGCTCAGGCGCTGGCCCCAGATTGGCATGGCTGTCCCCGGCACGCCGTTCTTGATGAAGTTGAACAGGTCGCGGTCGGAGTGCAGCATCAGGTGCACCGCCAGGTCCTGGGGTTTGGGGTTGAGGCTCGCCGCCAGGGGGCCGTCGCCATGGCCCGTCTGCCCGTGGCAGGGGATGCAATTGTTCTCGAAGGTGAGCTTGCCCAGGCGGATCGATTCCTCGGTCACCGGCGGCGGTCCTCCTGCCTTCACCGTTGACTCCCCTTCCGCCAGAGTCCCTCCGGTGAACACCAGGCCGGCCAGCACCGCCGTCATGCCCAGGCCCATGGTGGTGGCGCTTCTCCTGGCGCGCCAGCCGCCCACAAACACGCCGATGGCCAGAAACAGGAATCCCAAAACCGACAGTTGGATGCCCCACAGGAGCTTGCCTGTGGCCGTCGAGGGATAGATGGCCGCTTCTCCGGAGCCGGACCCGGCCGGCGGTGCGATCCCTACCTGGAACCCCGCGCGGGTGTCGAAGGCGTCCGGCCGGCGGACCTGCACATCTATGGCCCAGTCGCCCACGATGGTCAGCAGCGCATTATCGACGGTGTACTGGCCGTCTCCTGTGTTCGACACAGTCAGCAAGGTGGGCGCGAGGTCTCCCTTCACAGGACTGATGGTCATCACCACATCTGTCGCGTTCGTGATGGGATTGCCAACCAGGTCGTGCAGCGTCAATGCTAGCTTGTTGGCCCCAACGCTGGCCGGTGTCACATTGAGCACCAGACGCGTGGTTTCCACCGTCATCTGCCGCTCGACGCCGGTTTTCACAAGCCCAAGTCGGGAGGCGACCTGCCGCGCAGGCTCGAGGGTGGTGAGAAATCCTGTCGCAAACAGGACGACTGCCGCTAGGGCAACCTCGGCCCTCACCGCGCGATGCAACCAGAGGCCGGCCTGGTCGTTGCGCTGCAGCTCGGGGCCGATCAGGAGCAAATTGGTCGCCCCGATGGCCAGCAGCGCCAATACGACGATGACTTTGACGCCCAGGGCGAACCCGTAGGGTGTCTGCATGGCTTGTAGCGCGGTGACCTGCGCCCACCCGCTGAACGCGCCCGTTCCCAGGAGGGTCACCACGCTGAGGCCGGCTACCAGGGAGAATCGTGGCGTGAGGGCGCTCAGGGCTTCGCGGCGGTCGCCCGCCGGCAGCGTTCGCAAGACCACAGGGATGCCGATGGCAAAGTGGACCAGGCCCCCTACCCAGAACGAGGCCGCGGTGAGATGCAAAGCGTCATTCAACAGAGCGACGGTGGTCAGATCAGATGTGGCAGCGGCGTGGCTGGACATGCTGACCGTGAACAGCGCTCCCAGGCCCAGGAGCAGCACCACCGGAAGCTCCAGGCGTGACTGGCTGCCGTTCTCCTGCTCTGCGTCTGTGCGATTGTTCTTCCAGATTCCTGTGAGCTCCTGACCATAGCGGACCCACACGAGGGCTGCAACGAGCAGGCACATCCGCCAAGTCCAGGCGTTTCCCCAGCCCGTCTGCATCGCCGTGCGGATGATGTGGCTGGGGTTCATGTCCAGAAACCCAGACTCATAGACGATGGAGTTTTGCAGCAGCAGTTGCAGCAGTGAAGCTATTGCCGCAACCACGGTGGCCATGAAGAGCGCAGCGTGGGAGCGACCGAGGACAATCCTTCCCGTCTCACGCAGAAACTCGTTTCTTGTCTGCTGCACAAATGCGGGAACTATGATGAGAAGGTCGAAAGCCGACCCGCCCACGACGGCGAGCAGGCCAATAAAGAGCATCCATCTTATGAGCGGGTCAAAGGGGGAAGGCAGCAGAGGCCCTTCGTCCGATCCTGCCCTCTGGGCTCCCTGCCCGGTGATTGCCACTCCGACGGAGAACACGTAGACGCCACTCAACCGGTGCCCATCGACCGCCGAAAGGTTGCGCCAGTTCACCGTGTAGATGCCTTCCATGAGGCTCTTCAGGTTCACCGTCATATTCGTGGGATCAGACGGATTGACTGAGCTGTCAGCCCTGTCAACCCGCTGTCCCGACGTATCGAGAACTTCTATCCCGCTGAACTCCGGTTCGAGCGGCTCGGTGAACCACAGGCTCACCCGGTTTGGCGCAGCGGGCAGCACCTGGTACTCTCCGGGTTCAGCACGCACGAGGCTGGCATGCGCATACGCCAGGGTCGAGCTGTCCAGGCCGAAGGTGCTGAAAGCGAGGAGCAGCAGGAGGACGAGGAGCGTGACCTTATGGAGCTGAGAAGCGTGTTTCATGACTGCTGTGAAAATATAGGAACTTCTCACTTTGTTCGAAGGATACAAGGCTTATTGTTCGAGCGACAGCGAGAACTGGCTGCAATCATTTTCATATCTTGGCGGTGCACCGTAAGCGCATAAAAAACTGTTTTGCTGTGGAGCGCCGGGCATGCATCGCGAGACAGAAGGTTGTCAACGCAACCACGCCCGGCGCCCCACTTTCTAACCAGAGTGGAGCGGCATGCGTGACATGGCTATCGTTTCCGAGAAGCAACGAACAATGCGCTCACTCCCGACACAGCGCCAATTACTCCCAGCGCCAGAGCAATCATGGCAAGGGAGCTCACCGAGCCGGCCTGCTGCTGCGCCTGAGACGCTGTCTGTTGGGCTTGCAGTGCCGCCGTCTGCGCTCCTTTTACTGCTCCTTCTATCTCTCTCGGCTGCGCCGCAGCCTGGGGAAACATAAAGCCACTGGATGCCTGAACGTCGTCAAAGCCGCCGCCGCCGGTCCGTGAATTGAAGGTCTCGTTGACTTGCGCGCCTTCAACCGTGCCGAAGAAACGCATGCGGTAGTGGCCGGGCGCCGTCAGAATGAGGTCTGTGGTGTAGTGTCCTGGGTCTCTGAAGATGGTCCGCAGGTCGTACGTCTTGGACACGGTGGTGGGCACGTGGGTTATCTCAACTTTGAGGCTTTTGTCCACTCCCTCTACCGGCTGTTGCGTGCCAATGTCGATAATTCGAAGATCGACGCCATTCTTCCCACCTTCTATGGGCGGTTCTACAATGAAGCCAGCGGTAAACCGGTATTTCCCGACGTCTCGACTCTCGTGAGCAAGCGCGACCGCAGTGGTGATAAGCATCGCGCACACGGCCGCACCTACGGCCAACGCACGCGTTAATGGTCGTGTTTTCATGTAACCTCTTTTATGTAAAGTAAGCGGGGTACAGGGGATCGCGTTCCTTCCCCCTGCGCTGGGTTCTATAAAAAGAGGCTAGGCCTGCGGAGGGTGTTCGAGGGGAGCAACGAGGGCAGATGCGGGGAAGAGGTTCATGGGATGCTCAAGAACTCGGAGAAGCGGGTGGATGTCCAGCCCGAGATCGGTCGGCGATGTCATGGGAACCGCAACAGATCCTGCGTCTGCCAGAACGCCCGAGGACGCCATGAGTGAGACGACGTTCGCGGTCCGCGCGGGCTCTGTCAGTTTCATCACCGCGCGCAGCACAGCATGGTCGCCGCTCACCGGCCTGTGCTTATGCATCGGACTTGAGGGGTCGAGGTACAGATGTCCGTGGAAAGGATAATCGTCAAGGAAGCTCTGATTTACAATCGGAACAAAAGAAAGCAGCAAGAGTAAGCCAACCGCCGCTGCGTTCATGGCCTTCGGAAGCCGGCTTCTTCCGAAACCGGGGTTTCTCAACCTCTGGACAAAACTCATGCGGTCATTATACAGGATGGTCAGACCATTCAGGCTTGGGCATTGCTGACTGCTGACGCAGCCGCAAAGACTACCATCGCCTGAGGTCGCCATCATCTACGCAGCTTGCCGGGGCCAGCCTCGTCTGGAAAAAGAGGGGGCTGTGGGGTGGCAGAAAGATATGGGCGGCCCAGTGGTCTCGCTCCCCTTCCGGCAGTTTCTCCCGCAGGTCTTTCAGGCTCAGGTGGATGAGCGAATCGCCAGGCGCGATACCGAAGTCGATTGACCAGACCCGTGGACGGCTGACACGCCCAATGGTATCTGTGCGCACCACGGTGCAATCTTCGATGCCGCGGTACTTGTCCAGCACCGCGGCATCGAACCATAGCTGCGCCAACTGCGTATCGTCACCGATGAGAAGGCGGCGGTGAAGCTCTTGGGTATGAGGATCTTGAAGCGTCACGATAGCTTTTATCCGTCTTTACGGCTTCTCAATGGGCAGGCCAACCATGCTTCCCCACTCGGTCCACGAACCATCGTAGTTACAGACGTTCGAGAAACCCAGGAGCTCTTTGAGCACAAACCAGGTATGAGAAGAGCGCTCACCTATCCGGCAATATGCCACAATATCTTTGTCGCCGGTGACCCCTTTTCCTTGGTACAGCGCCATAAGATCGTCGGCCGACTTAAAGGTGCCGTCCTCTTTGACCGCCTGCGCCCACGGAATACTGGCTGCTCCCGGGATATGACCACCGCGCTGTGCCGTCTCTGAAAGCCCTGGCGGCGCAAGGACTTCGCCGGTGAACTCGGCCACGGAACGAACATCTACGAAAGCCGCATTTGCCTTGCCCAGCTTCTCCTGCACCTGGTTGACGCGGGCGCGCAGCGCGAGATTTGGCTCCTTCGCCCGATAGGTTGTTGCGGCAGGCTTGGGCGTCTCCTTGGTGGTAGCACGTCCTTCATCGACCCACTTCTTGCGCCCGCCATTCATGAGCCGGACACTGCCATGACCGTAGATCTGCAGCAGCCAGAAGGCATACGCGGCAAACCAGTTGTTGTTATCGCCATACAGAACAACATCTGAGTCGTTCGCAATGCCGGAGCGGGACAAGAGTGCTTCCATCTGCTCCTTGTCAAGGATGTCGCGTCGGACCGTATCCTGGGTCTGCGTCGTCCAGTTCCAGCCCGTCGCCCCTGCGATGTGGCCCTGCTCGTACGCTGTGGTGTCGACATCCACCTCCACGAGCTTCACCTTGGGATCGTTTATATGCTCGGCCACCCAGGTGGTTTCGACCAACGATTCAGGATGCGCGTAATTTGCCATGGTGCCTCCTCGACATATATTCCAGATGGCACAAACACCCATTTGGGCGAATCATGCCATCACACTTCTCGAACTCATGCTAGTGTGAACTCACCAAATCGTCAATCTCGCAAACCAGAGCAACGGCTGAAGAACAGCGTTGGTCGAGCCTGTCGAGACCATCGCACTCCCCTTCGACAGGTCGTTCGACTCTGAGAGTCTCAGACTCGATGAGCTCAGGACAGGCTTCTCGACAAGCTCGAAGCACTGGTCAATGACTCCCTCGCCCTTCCAGTACGTCGTTATGCAGCGGTCTCCGTACGAGACTTACGAGGGAAGGTGGGAACGGCGTTATGAGGGAAGTTTGAGGGAGTCGGTGGCGACGTTGATAATGTCAACCAGAGGCCCTGGGTAGATACCGACGACGACGACCAGGAACACCAGGACGGCCAGGGTGCTGGCAACGAGGCCGGGGACTACCAAGCGCTGTTCAACTGCCGGGGCGGACACGTACATCGTCCGGATAACTTTGAGGTAGTAATAGAGAGAGAGCAGGCTGTTGACCACGGCGAGCGAGACAAGCCAAAGATACCCCTGCGCGGCAACGGCTGTGAATAGATAAAACTTTGTCGTGAATCCTGCAAAGAGCGGCAGACCGGCCAGGGAGAAGAGCGCAATGGTCAGGCCGAGCGCCATGAACGGAGCTCGCTGAGCCAGACCGGCGTACTGATCTATCTCCTCCTGCTGCGTCATATTCTGATACACAATAACGCACAGGAATGCCGCCAGGTTAGTGACCCCGTACCCGACGACATGGAAGATAATGCCGCTTGCTGAGAACTGGCTCAACGCGGCAAGCCCCATGAGCAGATACCCAACCTGTGCAATGCTTGAGTACGCCAGCAGTCTCTTGATATTCCGCTGCTGGATTGCCACAAGGTTTCCAAGGGTCATGGTAACAGCAGCAATCAGCGCAAGCAGTGGCTCCCAGCTTGCCGCCACCGGCAGCAGCGCCACGCCAAGAAGCCGGAGCAACAGCGCAAAACCTGCCGCCTTTGCCGCCACCGCGATCAACGCAGTGACAGGTGTCGGTGCGCCCTCGTACACATCTGGAGTCCACATGTGAAACGGCACAGCCGCCACTTTGAACCCCAGACCGGCGGTGATGAGCACCAGGCCGATAAGCAGGCCGGGTTGAATGCCGTCGCCCATGAGGAATAGCGCATTCGCTATGGCATCGTACGATGTTGTGCCGGTCATGCCGTACAGGAAGGTGAGGCCATAGAGCAAGAACGCTGAAGCGACACCGCTCAAAATAATGTACTTTACTCCTGCCTCATTCGATCTGAAATCATCTTTTGCGTACGCGGTCAGCACGTACAAGCAGAAGTTGAGAAGCTCCAGCGACACGTACGCCGTGATCAACTCGCCGGCGCCTGCCATGAGCATCATGGCGAGAGTCGCCATGAGCAACAGTCCGTAAAACTCCCCTATGTATCGGAGCCGCTCACGGGCGTAGTCCAGAGAAATCAGCGTCACAAAGAACATGATCAGGGGAAAGAACAACCTGAAGAAATGGGTGTACGTATCTACTCGGTACAGACCGCCGTAGAGTGAACCTACGCTGTCCTGTGTGCCCTCAAGGACGGCGATAAATACAAGGCATATAGCGGTCACCGGCCCCAATAGGTGCTTTTGTTCTTTGGCCAGGAAGAGATCAGCCCCAAACACCATGAAGATCATGACGGTGAGCACAAGCTCTGGGATGACGAGGGTCAGGTCCATAGGAATCAGCCGGCTCTCAGCACGGTGGACATCAGCGGGCCAACGCCGCTGTTGATGGCGGACATCAGCAACTGCGGATAGACTCCCACGCAGACCAGCATGAAGACCAGCACCACCATTGCGAGGGTCTCGGTGGGATTGGGGTTGCGCAATTCCGTCCAACGCTCTTCAAGCGGACCAAAAAAGACACGGGCAACCAGACGGAGAATATAGACCGCAGTGATAGCGGCGCCGAACACCGCCAGTACACCGAAAAGCGGGTAATTCTGAAAGAGGCCAGCAAAGATGAGGAATTCTGCAATAAATCCGCTTAATCCAGGCAGTCCTAGCGAAGCAAAACCGGCAACAGCGAAAAACGCGGTCAAGACTCCGACTCGTTTTGCTAGGCCGCTGAAGGCGGCTATCTCCCGCGTATGGGCTTGGTCATACACTGAACCTACCAATGCGAAGAAAAGGGCAGTCATGATGCCGTGTGAAAACATTTGCAGCACGGCGCCGCTAACCCCCACAGCGGACAGGGACGCGAATCCCATGAGCACGTAACCCATGTGGCTCACGCTGGAGTACCCGATGACATACTTAAGGTCTCGCTGTCCCAGGGCTGATACGGCTCCGTAGAGCACGTTCACAGTTGCCAGCACTAGTAAAAGCGGCATCCAGACCTGCGCCCCCTCAGGGAAAAGGGGCATTCCCACTCGGATGATGCCAAAGGCGCCAAGCTTCATCAGCACACCGGCATGCAGCATGCTGACGGCCGTGGGGGCAGCAACGTGCCCGTCAGGCGACCAGGTGTGGAACGGCCACAGGCCAGCCAGCACGCCAAAGCCGATCATATACATAGGGTAAAAGATGATCTGGAACTCTCTCGTAAACACGCGCGCTTGCAGGTCGAGCAAATCGAAGCTGGTCATGCCGCCATAGACAAACGTTGCGATGATCGCAATCCAGACGGGCACGCTTCCCGCAACCAGCATGAGCATCAGCTTCATTGCGCCGTACTCTTTCGTGCGGAGAAATGTGCCAAAGTCGCTGCTGCTGCCCCACACGGAGATAAGGAGGTACATGGGCAAGACGGCAACTTCATAGAAGAAGAAGAAGAAGAAGAGGTCCAGCGACATGAACACTCCGTAGACTCCTCCAACCAGGACGAACAGCAGGAGGAAGAAGTCTTTAATGCGGTTCGTCATCTTGAGGGATACGAGTACGCCGCAAAAGATAACGACCCCCGTGAGCAGCACCATTGGCGCTGAGATGCCATCGATGGCGAGGTGAAGCGTGATGCCGAGACTGGGCAGCCAGGGATAGCGTTCCACCATCTGGTAGCCGCCAGCCACATGGTCATAGCTGGAAAAGATAAGCACGGAAAAGATAAGGAGGAAAGTGGCAATAAGAGAGGAAAATACTCTTATCGCGGTCCGCTGCTGATCAGGTATAAAAAGCAGCGCGATCACTGCGATGAAGGGAAGAAAGAGGAGAACCGAAAGGATTGGCAAGCTCTGCCTGCAGACTCCTTTAAGATGCCGTATTAGATTACGTTTTCTCTATTCGTAACATCAAGGTAACGAAAACCAGCGATACCGTAGCACAAGTTCATTTCCGCGTCAATCTAGCAAATCAAGGAGAGCGCTGAATAGGAGCGTTGGTCGAGCCTGTCGAGACCATCACTCTTCTTCTCGACCCTTCGGCAAGCTCAGGACAGGCAAGCTCGACCAACGGGCGAATAACTCTCTTGCTGTTCGAATTTGCTCTTATTCAGCGGTCTCCAAATCAAGGAGTGTTGTTGAATAACTCTCCGCGGCGTGCCATGCTTGTCGAAGCATGTCCTGAGCACCGCCGAAGGGGCACCGCTCGCCAGAGGCGACACTGTCGTCCGCCGGTCGTTTCGACAACCCCTTCGACAAGGACAGGCTCAACAAACGGCGGCTCACTCTCCTTTCGCACCACCTGCGTCCTTAGTTCAGCGGTCTCCAAATAAAAATCGGAGCGACGAAAATGCTCATCCCAGTTCTACGAGCTGTTGGAGAGAAACCAGCACGGAACTCGGCGGCGCCAGATGCTTGGGCCAAGGGCGGTTCTTTCGATTGATCCATGCGGTGTGCATCCCCACACTTTGGGCGCCGGCAATATCTGTTTCTGGAGTATCACCGACAAACAGCGCCTCCTCTGGCATGACCTCCGTCAGCTCCAGCGCGCGCCGGAATATCTCTGGATGCGGCTTGGCGAAGCCCACTTCCTCCGAAATCAGCACGTGGCGAAAGTACCTGGCGATGTCCGTCACCTGGAGCTCCTCCTCCTGCACCTCCCTGGGGCCGTTTGTGATCACTCCCAGGAGATACCGCGTCCTCATGTCATTGAGCGCGGGAAGCGCATCGTCAAACAACGCAAGACTGGAGACCCTTACGGTGCTGTACACGTCGGCAAGGCGCTTTGCCAGATTTTCGTCGGGATACCCCAGAGACTTTAACGTCTCCCGAAAGCGGTCCGGACGACTGATGTAGTGAGGCACGCCCCGCTGTTCTGCGGCGATCATGACACTGAGTGTTGCATCGAAGCGCAATCGAAAGTCCTGCTTCTGCAACTGAGGATGGTAGCGAGCGACCAGAAGGTAGGCTTCATCAAACGCGGTTTCCACGCTCGTGTCGAAGTCGACCAGCGTGCCGTCCAAATCAAAAAAGACAGCCTTATATCGCATAATTCGTTCGAGGAAACATCACATGCCTACGCGTATACCCGTATACATGCACACCTGCTTTATTGTCTAAATGGTGACACCAAGAGCCTGCGCCACGGTGTGCATGTCCTTATCGCCGCGCCCGCTCAGGCAGACCACGATGGTTTTGTCCTTTGGCAGCGTTGCTGCAAACTTTGAGACGTAGGCAATCGCATGAGACGATTCCAGCGCCGGGATGATCCCTTCTGTTCGACAGAGAAGCTGGAATCCTTCCAGCGCCTCGTCATCGGTGACGCTGACATATTCTGCCCTGCCCGTGTCTTTATAGAATGCGTGTTCGGGGCCGACCCCCGGATAGTCCAGGCCCGCGGAGATGCTGTGGGTCTCCATGATCTGGCCTCCCTGGTCTTGCAACAGATAGGAGGCTGCGCCATGAAGAACTCCGGGGCGTCCGGCGACAAGGGTCGCCGCATGTTCTCCTGAAGCGATCCCGTGGCCCGCCGCCTCCACACCGATGAGCCGGACAGACTCGTCACTGGCAAAGGGATAGAAGAGTCCCATCGCGTTGCTGCCGCCGCCCACGCATGCAATGGCATAGTCGGGAAGACGACCGCACATGTCCACTATCTGGGTCCTCGTCTCAATGCCGATGACCGACTGAAAATCTCTGACCATCATGGGATAGGGATGCGGGCCGACCACGCTCCCGATGATATAGTGCGTGGTCGCGACATTCGTGACCCAGTCTCGGATGGTCTCGTTAATGGCATCCTTCAACGTCTTGCTGCCGCTGCTCACCGGCCGCACTTCAGCACCAAGGAGTTTCATGCGGAAGACGTTGAGGCTCTGACGTGCAATGTCTACTTCCCCCATGTACACCACGCAGTCCAGCCCGAGTTTAGCGCAGACCGTGGCCGTGGCAACGCCGTGCTGGCCGGCGCCGGTTTCGGCGATGATCCGCTGCTTGCCCAGCCGCTTGGCAAGCAGACCCTGGCCGAGCGCGTTATTGATCTTATGGGCTCCGGTATGGGCCAGGTCCTCTCGTTTCAGATAAATCTGTGCGCCACCCAACTGCTCGGATAGCCGCTGCGCGTAATACAGGGGCGTAGGGCGGCCTGCGTAGTGGTGGTTCTGGTTGTTTATCTCCGCGCGAAAGGCCGGATCACCCTTGGCTTGGCGGTACGCTTGCTCCAGCTCAGCCAGGGCTGCCATCAGGGTTTCAGGCACGTATTTCCCCCCAAAAGGCCCGTAATGGCCTGTGGCGTCAGGAACCTGAGTGAAAGCCGTTGGCGGAACCGCAGTCATAGGTCACCCTTCTCTCGTGGGCTGCGCTGAAACGCGCGCGTTATCGAAAGCTTTAACAGCGCGGATAAAAGCCCTGATTTTTGCCTCGTCTTTGCGGCCGTCCGTCTCAACGCCGCTGGACACGTCGACGCCCCAGGGTCGCACCTGCTCCAGAGCGGAGGTTATGTTTTCCGGGTCAAGGCCACCGCTCAAAAGGAAGGTGTGCTTTGAGGCGATATCGGCCCCCAGGGCCCAATTGAGCTGCTGGCCCGTGCCGCCGTACCTGCCCGCAACGTGGCTCTCAATGAGACAGAACCCACCCCGAGCGGACAGCGCAGGCAGGCGCTCGCCGAGCTCTGCCGAGACCGTGTTCGGATCAGCATCGGACGGCACTCTGAGCGCTTTGACGGCTGGCCTGTCGAGTGATTGACATATCGACCACGGCTCGTTGCCGCTCAGTTGCAGCAAATCTAAACGACAAATATCCGCTAGTTTGTTCATTTCCCAAACAGGCGCGTTCACGAAAACCCCTACTACTTTTGGTCTATTCCCGTTGGGGTACGCGTTGCCCAGGGCCTCGGACACCGCACAGGCCTCTTCAAGCGTGACCACGCGGCTGCTCATGGGCGTAAAGATCACGCCCACATAGTCCGCCCCTTCCTCCGCCGCGATGAGCGCGTGGGCCGGTTCCCGAATCCCGCAGACCTTGATCTTGGTCATCCCAACAACTCACGCAACTTAGCTTGGGCGTCAGGAGCGGTCACGAGGCTTTCACCTATGAGCACGGCATCCACGCCGGCCTCACGAAGCTGCAGGATGTCCTGATGGTTCTTTATACCACTCTCACTGACCACCACGAAGTCCTGAGGTATCAGCGCGCGCAGATTGAACGTCGTCGCAATATCCGTGCGGAACGTCCGCAGGTCCCGGTTGTTGATGCCGATGACCTTTGCGCCGGCGTCGATGGCGCGCTTGGCCTCCTGCTCGTCATGGACTTCCACCAGGGCTTCCATCTTGAGTGAGCGCGTGAGATCCAGGAGCTCTGACAACGTTTTGTCATCCAGGATTGCCACAATCAGGAGCAGCGCGTCTGCGCCGTATGCTCGGGCCTGATAAACCTGGTAAGGATCGAACAGAAAATCCTTCCTCAGGAGAGGGGGCCTGCTTCCTCCTATCCGTGCTGCAAAACCTTTTTGGTCGAACGCGGTGCGAATGCGCTCCAGGTACGTCAGGTTTCCTCTGAAAAACTTGGGTTCGGTTAAAATGGATATCGCAGCCGCCCCTCCGGTTGCGTAGCTCTTTGCCAGGGCAACTGGCCGCATGCCGGGCCGTAACAGGCCGGCCGAGGGAGACGCCTTCTTCACCTCAGCGATGATCTTGATTCGGTCTCCCGTGAGCTCCGTCGCAAAGCCGACCGGTGGCGGTAGCTGCGCCGCCTTCTCCCTGAGCGCGCTCAGGGGCTCGCGTTGCTGCACCGCCTTGAGACGGCCGCGGGTGTAATCGACGATATCGTCGAGGATTGAGTGGGAGGTGATGACAGGCATATTTTCGATAGTTGTCGTTTAGGTTAGATTACGCGGCATTACTTGCACGCACCAAAGCATCCACTTTCGCCAGGGCTGCGCCGCTCTCGATGACCTGCTGTGCGAGCACCACGCCGGATTTGAGATCGGACACCTTGTCGCCTGCCAGGAGAGCGGCTCCTGCGTTCAAGGCCACCATATCCCGAAGCGGCCCCTTCTCTCCGGAGAACAGAGATCGCAGTTTGGCGGCGTTCTCCTGAGCGGTGCCTCCCTTGATGGCGTCCTTGGACGCTTTCAGGAGTCCAGCATCTTCCGGGGACACCAGATATTCACTGATGGTCCTTTCCGTCACTTCCCACACCTGCGTGGGGCCGCTGATGCTCAACTCGTCCAGGCCGTCCATGCCGTGCACCACCAGGGCGTGCGTTGAGCCGAGCCGCTGCAGCACCTGCGCCATCTTGGGCGCGATGGCAGCGTCGGCTACGCCCAGCACCTGATGCGTTGCGCCCGCGGGGTTGGTCAGCGGGCCGAGGATGTTGAACACGGTGCGGATGCCGATCTCCCGCCTGGGCCCGGCCGCAAAGCGCATGGCCGGATGGAATGCCGGCGCGAACATGAAGCCGATGCCCGCCTCGTCGATACAGCGCTTCACCTGGTCCGGCGTCAGCTCGATCTTCACGCCCAGGGCCTCCAGGACATCCGCGCTGCCACACTGGCTGGACATCGCCCGGTTGCCGTGCTTGGCGACTTTGAGGCCCGCCGCCGCCGCGACGAAGGCCGCGGCGGTCGACACGTTGAAGCTGCCCGATGCGTCGCCGCCGGTGCCGCAGGTGTCCACCAGCGCTTCCGCATAGTGCACCTGGTGGGCCTTCTCCCGCATGACCCGCGCCATGCCTGCGATCTCGTCGGCGGTCTCGCCCTTGAGCCGCAGCGCGGTGACGAACGCCCCGAACTGTGCCGGCGTGGCCTCGCCGGTCATGATCTCCTCCATCACCTGAACTGCCTGTTCCATGGTCAGGTCGCTCTTGTTCACCAGCAGTTCGATGGCTTCACGGATCATAGGGTGTGCTCCTTGAGGTTCTAGCCAGGATGTTACTTATGAGAAGAGGGTATCAATGTCGCGATAAGTGCTTTCTGAACGCCGTTCAATTGCTCCAATGATTACATAATTGTCTGCATCAAATATTGCGTACACGACTCTAATGTCTCTAACTCTGATGCGCCACGCAGGGTTTCTTCCTCGCAATTTTCTCGCTCCTGGTGGGCGAGGATTTGAAAGAAGTTGCGCGAGAACCCTCATAACAGCTTCACGATCTCCCTCTGGGAGACTCTCCAAATTTCTGCGCACCCGTGGGCGTACATCAACTCGGTATGGCAATGTTATGACTCGCCAAATATTCCTCTAAACTGATTGAGGATGAGGGATCGGCCGCGTGTGCTGCAAGCTCGCGCTCCATCAACAGAACATCCAGGTCATCCTCGTATGTTCGCTCTATGGCACGTCGGATCATGTCTCCCATGCTCTTCTTTCGACGGTGAGCAAGTTCCTTCAGGTCCTCGTGCAGTTCGTCAGGGAGATAGACCAGCAGCTTTTTCATCATATAACTCCGATATAGCTATAGCACTATATCAGTATAGCAAATGTCTCTGGCCGCCTGTTACAGAGTCAGGTCGTGCTTGTTCACGAACGTCTCAATGGGTTCGCGGATCACAATAAAACTGCCAGAGAAGACTATGGCTCAGACGGTCAAGCGATGTGTCTTTACAACTGACTCGGCACTCATCTTAACCGAGTCACCAAGTAAGTTACGTAGTTCTCTGGCATCTTCTTGTAACCTATCCACGAAGTTGTTGTATTCGGCGACAATGACGTCGTTAAACCAGCCCCTCACTTCATAATCCATGTGTACTTCACCCTGGCCAAGGTCAAAATATTTCCCAAATCGCTCAATGAAAGCACCTAATGATCTCGCAGTCGAACAAAAACGAACGAAGACATTTCTTGCGAGGGCTGCATGTCCCTGCTCTTGCGCCCGCTGTAAGTCTGCCTTCAACTGATTGATCTCGGCGCTTAAATTGAGCTGTTTTTCTTGCTTGTACCAATCCCATTCTTGGCGGGGCTTGATACTCTGCTTCGAAAAAGCGTCGTTCCAAAATACGGAGCGACTCGTGTCAGGCCAAGTTAAAGGCTCGAAGTCAGATATCCTGTTAAGAATTCTTGTAGCTGCGCTGTTCAGGACGTCGTGTCTCTGATTATTGTAGTTGATCACTGCGATCACCACGGCTGTGACTCCGGCTGCGCCGACGGAAGAAAAGGCTAGCGGGTATCGCTCACCGATAAAAAGATTGTGAACAAGCGCAGCAGCACCTGCCAAGAAGAAAGTGACTAAACTTTGCCATCCGGCTCGCAAAATCTTTAGAATCTTTGAAATCATGGAATCACCATCCCAGACGTCGGATCTCTGTGCCTCCTAAACCACCAGCGCCACCTTGCCGAAGTTGCGCCGCTCCGCCAGATAGCGGTGCGCGTCCCCCGCCTGGGCCAGGGGGAAGGTCTTGTCGATGACCACCTTGAGGGAGCCGTCCAGGATGAGGTCAAAGATGGTGTGCAGCTCGTCCAGGCCCTTGCCCCGGGGCGGCATGTGGCTATAGAGCGTGAAGCCGGAGGCCGTCCGACCCTCCGGTGGCTGCGGCGCAGGATCGGGGACCGGCCCGCCGCTGCGACCGATGGAAATGAGGCGTCCCCCCGGCGCCAGCGCCTGGAGGCTCTTCCCATAGACATCTGCTCCCACCGACTCCAGCACCACGTTCACGCCCTTGCCGTTGGTGATGCGCATGACCTCCGCGACAAAGTCCGTGGTCGAGTAGTTAATGGCGTGCTCCGCGCCGAGATCACGCGCCTTGGCGCACTTCTCGTCGCTTCCCGCCGTGGTGATGGCGTGCGCGCCCACGTGACGGGCGATCTGAATGGCGGCAATGCCCACGCCGCTGCCGCCGGACTGAATGAGCACAGTATCGCCGGACTTCAAGCCACCATCCTCCAGCATGCCGAACCATGCGGTGAGGAAGGCCACCGGCACCGCCGACGCTTCGACCGCGCTGATGCCTTCCGGCACGGTCCGCACCACCGATGCCCGGACCGCGGCGTACTCGGCGTAGCCTCCTGTGCCCGCGTTGGCCACCACGCGCTGGCCGGGCTGGAAGCCCAGCACCTCCGCGCCCGCCGATTCCACCGTCCCGGCAAACTCCAGACCCGGGATGAGCGGGAGCTGAGGCGCGTTGCCGCGATAGCTCCCCTGCCTCTGAGAGAGATCGGCGTGATTCAGGGACGCAGCCTCAATCTTGATGAGCAAGTCCCGAGGCCCTGGCTCCGGCACAGGAGCGTCCTCGTATCGCAGGACATCCTCTGCGCCAAACTCGTGTATGCGAACAGCTTTCATGATTGTCTCCCCTCAGCCTTGTAGACGTGCCTCATTCGGTTAATTTATTGGTGTCTTCTTCGTAGTTCCAGCCATAACGGGCGGAAAGACGTTTCATAGCCACATCCAGCAGGAAGATCCCCACGCCCACGGCGACCACGTAGACACCTATCAGCACAAAGAGCAGCACAATACCAAGCAACCCGTCGAAGGTGTCGGCGATGAGATTGCTGATCTTGAAGGCGGGGACCATTATGCCAAGGATAACTACCCAGGCCATTATCCCCATTGCACGTTTGGCCATGAATATCCCCCTCTTTGCTTTTTCTATCCCACTATGCGCGCGCAGGCGTGTTCACGCCCAGAAAGTTTTGCAGCAGGTCCTTTCCCGCCGCGGTCATGATGGACTCAGGATGAAACTGAACCCCTTCGACAGGATATTCTTTGTGACGAACACCCATGACCAGTCCGTTGTCCGTCCATGCGGTCACTTCCAAGCAGTCTGGCACAGTATCCTTCACAATGACAAGCGAGTGGTAGCGGATGGCCTCGAACGGGTTGGGCAGTCCCCTGAAGACTCCCTTATCGCTGTGGCGGATCAGGCTGGTTTTGCCGTGCCTGATCTCCCCCGCCTTGTCCACGACGCCGCCGTAGGCCTCGCCGATGCACTGGTGGCCCAGGCATACGCCCAGCAGCGGCGTGTGCGGTCCGAACCGACGAACGACGTCGACGGAAATCCCCGCCTCCCGTGGGGTGCACGGGCCGGGAGAGATGACGATGCGCTCCGGACGCATTGCTGCAATATCGTCGACGGTAATCTTGTCATTGCGGTAGACCTCCACCTGCTGGCCGAGCTCGCAGAGGTACTGGTAGAGGTTATACGTAAAGCTGTCGTAGTTGTCCAATAGCAGAAGCATGTGTATTCTACCCTTCTGTTTTCACGGGTCACCCCATCTTATCGTCCGGCTCTCGGCGCCGGCGCGGATCGCACCGAGGGGCTAGCCAGGAAGCGGAAGAGCTCTGATTCGGAAGAGAGGACGACGGTGGCTTGAGTGGTCAGGAACTCCTTGTAAGCATCCAGGCTTCGGGTAAACGCATAGAACTCGGGGTCTTGCTGCAAGGCCTCGGCGTAGATTTTGATGGCCTCAGCTTCGCCCTCACCCCGCAGGACCTGGGCTTGCCTTTTCGCCTCGGCGAGCAAAATGGTCTTGCGTTTCTCTGCCTCTGCCTTGATCTTGATCTGCTCTTCAGCGCCTTCGGCCCGGAACTGGGTGGCCGCCCGGTTTCGCTCGGCGTTCATACGGGCGAAGATGCTCGAGGCCACCTCGGGAGGGAAATCGGCCCGCTTAACCCGCACGTCCAAGAGTTCGATACCTAAGGTCTCCGTTTCCTTGGCGGCATTGCTGGTGACATCCCGCATCATCTTGGCCCGGGTCAAGGAGATAATGTCTGACTGGGTGTGAGAGGCAACGTTCTTCCGCAGCTCGCTGGAGATAATGGAGCCCACCCTGGTGTCGGCGCCTCGCTCGTCCCGAACGGTCTGAAAGGCCCTGAGGGGATCGACGATCTTGTAGCGAGCGTAGGCGTCGATGATCAGATTCTTCTTGTCGCTGGTGATGAGCGACGTTGGGGACTGGTCGTAGCGCAGGACCCGTTTGCTGAAGCGGGTGATCTCCTCAAGGAAAGGGGTCTTAAAATGGAGGCCCGCCTCGCGCTCATACCGCATGAACTGGCCGAACTGGGTGACGATGACCTGCTCGGTCACGTCTACCGTATAGAGGGCCTGGAGGGCGACAACCGCGCCCACAGCCAGCAAAATAACGATTAAGGTAAAGGCTGATCTCATCTGGTACCTCTGTGTCTTCTGTGAGCTATCGGGATGCCCCGGCTGCCGGGCCGGAGGTTGACGGTGTTGCCGGAGATGCCGGAGGTCGGGATGCTCCGGCTGCCGGGCCGGGGGGTGACGGCGCTGCCGGAAGTGGCGGCGAGCTGGTCTCCTGTAAAGGCAAGAACTGGAGCAGGTTGCCTCCGGCAGCGGGAGTCACGATAAACTTCCGAATCTTGGGAAGCACCTCTTCCATGGCCTCCAGGTAGAGCCGGGTGCGGGTCACGTCCTGTGCCTGCTGGTACTCCTTGAGGATACTCAAGAAGCGGGCGGAGTCACCTTTGGCCTGGGCGATGCGCGCTTCTTTGAAGGCTTCAGCTTCCCGTATCATTTGCTGCGCCTCCCCCTGGGCCTTGGGGATGATGTCTGCCTCGAAGGCCCGGGCCTGGTTGATGAGCTGCTCTTTTTCCTCTTTGGCGGACACCACGTCCAGAAAGGCGGCTTCTACTTGCTGCGGAGGCTTCACTATCTGCAACAGCACCTGCCGTACGTGGATGCCAGCGCCGTAAGTATCCAGCAACTCCTGGAGCAGCACCATAGTCTCACCTTCGACGGCGGTGCGCTCCACGGTAAGGATGTCGTCCAAGGCGCGTCCGCCCACCACCTGCCGTAATGCCGCTTCCGTCGCGTCCTTGAGGGTCCGCCCGTCGGGCCGGTCCCTGATCCCCCTGACGGGGTCTCCAGGATCGATAACATCGAACAAGAAGCTCCGAATGTCCTTAACCCGATACTGCACGACTATCTCTACATCCACGATGTTCTGGTCCCCCGTGATCATCAAGGCTTCCACGGGCACGGATTGGGTCCGTCCCCCGTCCAGGGTGCGGAACCCCAGCTCCATACTGCGAACCTCTTCAACCGTGACGATGTCCAGCCCTCCCAAGGGCCAGGGCGCGCGCCAGTTGAGTCCAGGCCCTACAGGAGCCTGGGGCACCCCGAAGATCCGCACTATGGCTTGGGAGCGGGGGTCTACCTGATAAATGCCGGTCCCCAGCCAGACGAGAAGCGCGATGGCAAAGACGATGCCCGGCCCCAGGCCTCCTAAGATCGGCCCCAGGCCTCCAATGCCCGGCAACCACCTCCCGATGTTTCCACCCGCTGACCCGAGCAAGCGCAGAAAATCCTCTAGCTCAGAGCCGCCATCAGGACGCTCCGGGGGCTTCGGAAAGTCTCCACCTCTTCTTGCCATGCTTGCCTCCTTTGAAGTGTATGTACGTTACGCACAGGCCCGTTCCCTGGCATCTACAACGAACGTGTGATTTCGGATGTAGTCGGCGCCGCAGAGTCTTCAGATCTGCGCTCCGCTTCTTCGATGGCCCGCAACAGCGCCATGGCTTTGCTCACCGTCTCCTGATATTCCGTTTCCGTGACGCTATCGTACACGATGCCACCGCCGGCCTGCACGTAGGCTACGCCGTCCTTGATGACCATGGTCCGAATGGCGATGGCGGTGTCGATGTTGCCGGAGAAGCTCACGTAACCAACTGCGCCTGCGTAGACGCCCCGCTGGCTCGGCTCCAGCTCGTTGATGATCTCCATAGCCCGTATCTTGGGGGCTCCGGAGACCGTGCCGGCGGGAAAACACGCCCGTAGCGCGTCGTACACGCTGAGGCCCTTGCGCAGGGTCCCCTCCACGTGGGATACCAGGTGCATTACGTGCGAGTAGCGCTCCACGTCCAGTATCTGGGTCGCCCGCACCGTGCCCGGCTGGCTCACCCGACCGACGTCGTTGCGGCCCAGGTCCAGCAGCATCACGTGCTCCGCCCGCTCCTTCTCGTCGTGACGAAGCTCCAGTTCCAGGGCGTCATCCTCTTCCGGTGTTGCGCCGCGACGCCGCGTGCCGGCGATTGGGTGGTAGTCGATGTGGCCGTTCTCCACCCGCACCAGCATCTCCGGCGACGTGCCGACGATGTGGAAGTCCTTCAGGTGCAGGTAGTACATGTATGGCGACGGATTTATCCCCCGCAGTGTCCGATAGATGTTGAAGGGCTCGGCGCTGGTAGGCCGGGCAAACCGCTGCGACAGCACCACCTGAATCACATCGCCCTCAATGATGTACTCCCGCGCCTTGGCGAGCATGTGATCATAGTTCTCTCTCGGCGTGTTGGACTGCACGACGCCTGGCGTACCGACCTTGAGTCGCTCGCTTTTCGGGCGCGCATCGAACCTGATGGGTTTCTGCAGCCGCGCCACCATACGGTCAATCTTGGTCGTGGCATCTTGATACGCCTGCTCGATGTCGCCGTCGGTGTGCACGTGGCTTACTACCTTGATCTTGTGCAGCAGGTGGTCAAAGACCAACAGAGTGTCCGTGAGAAGAAACAGCGCCTCGGGCACTCCCAGGGAGTCGACCGCCGAGATGGGCACACGCGGCTCAAAATAGCGCACCGTCTCCCAGCCCAGGTAGCCCACCGCGCCGCCGTGGAAGCGGGGCAGGCCGGGCACCTGCACCAATTGAAAGCGGGAAAGCTCCTTCTCGATGTCGCTGAGGGGATCTCTCCCCCTGCGGCCTCGGCGCGCTGAACCCGATCTCAGCACTTTATACGGCTCAGTGCCGATGAAGCTGTAGCGGCCCCAGCGCTCGCCGCCCTCCACGCTCTCAAGCAGGAAGGAGTAGGGGCCGCGGGTCACTTTGAGGTAAGCGGAGACCGGCGTTTCCAGATCGGCGTTGATCTCTCGATAGACGGGTATGAGGTTGCCCTGCGAGGCAAGTTCTCTGGCTTGGTCCAGGGTTGGAGTGTACATTGTGTTTCTTCCTCCAGGGCCCATTCCTGGCCACAGGTTTAGTGGCTATGGTTGCTTAAGTGGGCAGAGCTTCTAGGCCACAGAGACGCTACGAGTTGGCAGCCCCTCAGCCTCAAGGCGAGACAGGTCTACTAACTTGCTGGCGTTATCCACATCAACTCCTACCAGGTGGCGCTGTTCATCAAAATCCAGCACCACACCGGGAGCTACCTCTTGGGAGTCGGAGCTGGGCTTATCCGAAAGCTCAATATACAGGGAATCGGTTTCCGGATAGTAGTGAAATTTCATGCCGGTTCCTCCTTGAAGTCCCTGTCGGGAAAGGCGTTGTGAACTGTTTCATCGTCATTTAGGGTTACCACTCTTAAGTATCTTTCCAGCTCAGGGATGAATACCCAGTGGCGTATTCGACCGTCCGTTTGTTGCTCTCGGCGTACTGGCGCTCGCAATGCCAGTGCGCACCACTCCTCCTTTAGGTAAGGACGTTTCCGCAGGACTTGCTCTCGGAAGTAACGGGTAGTTTTCATAAGTAACCATCGCCTCAAGCCACTTTACAGACCAGATAAGGTTCCTTCAGTTTCTCCTTTAGCCTTGCTGCTGTTGCTGGAAGGACGTCGAGTAGTACGAGCCATCTGCGCACTTTAAGATGTATATCCAGGGCATCTTTTCTCCACCTCCACGTTCCTTTCGAGAGCCTCAAGGAACTGGAGCCGCCCCACCGTTTCTCGAGCTTGTCGAGAGGACGGCGGGACTACTCTCAATCTTGGGGCCGTTTGAAGATGTAGAAGCCGGAGAAGCCGTCCACCCAGGGGTAATTTGGATGTATTCCAGCCAGTTCCCAGCCATCTTCCCCCAGTCTGCTGATGACTTCCATTGCCAGGTCGGCCCATTCCTCATGGTCGTCCCAGGTCACTAACTCACTGCCGTGTACATTCTCCCATTCTCGATCCGGATTCAGGGGCAATCGCGTGCGGGATTTCCCTCCTGCATATAGCTTGGATCTGAAAAGAGTGGCAGCAGGGTGCACCGAGTCCTTGAACTCTATATACCACCCACGGTCATCCTTCCGCACATCGAGATTCGCCGTACTGGGAGCAAATGGGATCCAGACGAATAGTCTGCGGTATTCCCACTTCGGCATAGCGCCCTCCTTCTTCTGGTCTTGTTCTTCTCGACAAGCTCGAAGAACAAGACCCGTTGCCTGAGCCTGTCGAAGGCACCGGCGGCCCCACCTCACTCCGTGTACTTCAGCCGCATGGCGGAGCGGACTTCCTCCATGGTCTCCTCTGCCGTCTCACGAGCGCGCTTCGAGCCATCCTTCAGAATGTCCTTCACGTCGTCCATGTGGGCGGCGTACTTGGCGCGCCGCTCCCGCACCGGCTTCAGGAAGGCGTTCAGCGCCTTCGCCAGCTTCTGCTTCACCTCAACATCGCCCACCTTGCCGACCAGGTAGCGCTCCTTCAGGTCGTTCACCTCGTCCGTGTCCGGATTGAAGGCGTCGTGGTAGATAAAGACCGGGTTGCCCTCCACGTGGCCGGGGTCGGTGGCATGGATGCGCGTCGGGTCGGTGTACATGCGGCGCACCTTCTCGGTCACCGTCTTCTCGTCGTCCTTCAGATAGATGCAGTTGTTCAGGCTCTTGCTCATCTTGGCCTGGCCGTCGATGCCCACCAGCCGGGCGACCCGGCCGATCAGGGCGTCGGGCTCCGGGAAAATCTCGCAGTTGAACATGTGGTGAAAGCGCCGCACCACCTCCCGCGTCATCTCGATGTGGGGGAGTTGGTCATCGCCCACCGGCACCAGATGGGCTTTTGGCAGCAGGATGTCCGCCACCTGGCTGGCCGGGTAGTTGAAGAAGCCCAGGGTCAGCGTCTTGTGCTCCGACTCCAGGTTGTCCATCTCCGCCTTCAGGGTCGGGTTGCGCTGCAGCCAAGAGAGGGGCAGCACCATGCTCAGGAGCATGTGCAGCTCCGCGTGCTGAGGGACGTAGCTCTGCACCTCAAACACGCTCTGCTTCGGGTCAAGACCGACAGCCAGCCAGTCCAGGGTCACCTCCAGCACCGACTCACGGATGCGGTCGATCTCGTCCAGGTGATCGCCCAGAGCCTGGTAGTCGGCGATGAGGAAGTAGCAGTCGTACTCCTCCTGCAGGCGCACCCAGTTCTCCAGCGCGCCCACGTAGTGCCCCAGGTGCAGCGCGCCGGTGGGCCGAATGCCGGTCAGTATGCGTTTCTTGGCCATGAGGCTCCTTAGAAGTAACGGTATTTTAGGGGAATCTCACCTTCTGCACTCCCCGTCACCTGCCTACCGTAGGGGCGCAGCATGCTGCGCCCCTACAAACGCCCCTACCAACCCTACGGGTTACCCACCCGGGGCAGGCTCGCAAGGGCCTCGGCGACCTTGCTGGCGGGATAGGAGGAATCCTCCAGCTTGCCGGCCAGGTACTGGTCGTACGCTGCCATGTCGAAGTAGCCGTGGCCGCTGAGGTTGAAGAGGATGACCCGCTTCTGACCCGCCTCCTTGGCCGCCAGCGCCTCATCGATGGCTGCCCGAATGGCATGCGCGCTCTCCGGCGCCGGGATGATCCCCTCGGTCCGGGCGAACTGAAGGGCCGCGTCGAAGGTCGGCACCTGGGCCACCGCACGCGCCTCGATGATCTTCTGGTCGTAGAGCAAACACACCAGCGGCGCCATGCCGTGATAGCGCAGGCCGCCCGCATGGATGGAGGGCGGTATGAAGGTATGGCCCAGAGTATGCATCTTCACCAGCGGCGTCAGCCCCACGGCGTCGCCGAAGTCGTAGGCATAGACCCCTTTCGTCAGGCTGGGGGCGGCCTCCGGCTCCACCGCAAGCACCCGCAGGTCCTTCCTGCCGCCGGTGAGTTTGTCCTGGATGAAGGGGAAGGCCAGGCCGGAAAAATTGCTGCCTCCGCCGATGCACCCGATGACCACGTCCGGGTACTCGCCCGCCTTCTCCATCTGCAGCTTGGCCTCCTGGCCGATGACCGTCTGGTGCATGAGCACATGGTTCAGCACGCTGCCCAGGGAGTACTTGGTGTCGTCATGGGTGGCCGCGTCCTCGACCGCCTCGCTGATGGCGATGCCGAGGCTGCCGGGGCTATTGGGGTCCTGTGCCAGGATGCTGCGGCCTGAATTGGTGTCGGTGCTTGGGCTGGCCACCACCGAGGCTCCCCACACCTCCATCATGGAACGGCGGTAGGGCTTCTGGTGGTAGCTCACCTTCACCATGTAGACCTTGCACTCCAGCCCAAACATCCGACACGCCAGGGCCAGCGCCGACCCCCACTGTCCGGCGCCGGTTTCCGTGGCGAGGCGCTTCACCCCCTCCTGTTTGTTGTAGTACGCCTGCGCGATCGCGGTGTTGGGCTTATGGCTCCCGGCCGGGCTGACGCCCTCGTACTTGTAGTAGATGTGCGCCGGGGTGTCCAAAGCCTTTTCCAGTTGGAGGGCGCGGTACAGCGGCGACGGTCTCCAGAGCTTGTAGATATCCCGCACCTCATCCGGTATCTCGATGTAGCGCTCCGTACTCACTTCCTGCATGATGATGGCCATGGGGAAGATGGGCGCAAAGTCCTGGGGCCCCGCAGGCTGGCCGGTGCCCGGGTGCAGCGCCGGGGCAAGCGGCACCGGCAGGTCCGCGGCGATGTTATACCATCGCGTGGGGAGCTCGCTCTCGCTGAGTAAAATCTTCGTGTCTGGCATGTGCCGACTCCTTTCGGTTCCGCTATCTATGTATTTCTGCGAAGCGGCGTTGTATGGTCCGCGAAGGCCCTCAGGTTAAAATCAGCTACGGGCTGATCTCAGAAAACAAAAAGACCATCGCCGTAAGGGGCGATGGTCTTCGCGGTGCCACCCTTGTTGGTCGCCTAAGGCGACCATCTCATTCTGGACACCCCTGCTTCCTGCGGCCTTGTTTGCCGCCATCGTTCCTTTCAAGAGCCCTTTCAGGATCTGCGACCTCTAGGAACGATGGCTCAAGAAGCGTTGATGCCCTCGGCCGTGATAACGGTGCCGTTCCGGTAGCGCCTACTGCCCGCCATAGGTGGGGTTCGGGCCACGGCTCCCCAGTCCATTCGGCCGCTGCGCTCGTCCCGGGCTCTCACCTATCCCCGGTTCTCTGAACGACGCCGACGGCGTACTCTTCTGGCTCATCGCCTGTATATTGATTTCATCTACTCTAGCAACGCCAGATGTTGCTGTCAATGATAACGAGGCTCTATGAGTTGCTATTACATATCGACAGCGGCTGTTAGCGCCCCAAGATGTACAATGAATTCAGGAATGCAAAGGATTTTAGGCGGACTACCATGAACCGGCGTTCCCTCCTCCTTATCTGTGTAGCTTTTGTCTGCTTATTTTTTGTGGCAGCAGCAACGCCCGAGCAGCAGTTGCCCCGGGCCTTCCTGCCCTTCGTCGTAAAACAGGGGGCGGCGCAGCCATCGCTCGGGATTCTGGCCGGACAGGTCAACGTCGGCCCACTCTGTCCGGTCGAACCCTGCCCCGGGCCGGCGCCTGACGTATACTCATCCCGGAAGCTCGTGCTGACTCCTCCGGCGGGCAGCGTCATCTATGTTTCTTTGAACAGCGACGGCCGTTTTCAAGCCGAGGTTCCCGCCGCTTCATACTCAGTTGACCTTACCGACTGCACGTTCCTGGGATGCAGGTGGGAATTGCCCAAACAAGTCACGGTCCAAGCCGGACAGGTAACAAAGCTGGACATCAACATCGATACCGGCATTCGCTAGGGTGGTGTCTCCAAAGTGCATTGGAATGGTCATCGCTACGAAAATGGGTCTTGGAATACTGCACTCCGGCGGCGTTGCCTGAGGTTCTCGAAGGCCGCCGCCCGTCCTTTCGAGAACCTCAAGGAACGGGCACTTCCATTTTCATCCCTGGTGGTGCCCCTGCGCTAGGGGCATGTACGATTGCGAGGAGGCGTAGCCGACCCTTCGACGAGGCTCAGGACAAGCTCCGCAATCTGGGGGGCGGCCCGCAGGCTCTGTCGTGAAAAACAAGCGGCCTCCCCGCCAGATGCTTCCTTTCGGCACGGCTCAGAGGCTGTGAATCTTTCCCTCTCCCTTGATGGGACCGAAGGTCGTGAGTTCCTCGAGCTCCTCGAGTTCATCGAGTCTGAGGACTCTTCAGAGTCTGAACGACCTGCGTACCAGAGGCCGTAGGGGGAGAGGGTGAAGCGACGCCTCCTTCGGCCTCCCTCTAGATCCTCGCCCAGGCGAGTCGCCTTCGGAGACCTCCCACCAGGGGAGGGAGGACAAAAACTCACATCCTCTCAGCATGACAATACCCCTGAGATTCATGTACGATTTTCAGGGACATCACACTAGGGCTATTTCACAAACACGTTTATGTAAAGATACACGAGGTACAGCGCGAGCAGCCCTGACCCCGCCAGTCTTCCGACGCCCTGCCGCAGGAACAGCAGGCTCGTCAGCAACGTCACTCCCACCAGCGCCGGAACATCGAAACCGCGGGTCGCGTCGTCCACCACCAGTGGTGTCACCAGCGCTGCCAGGCCGAGCACCGCCGTGAGGTTGAATATGTTGCTGCCCAGCGCATTCGCCACCACGATCCCCGACTGCCCCTTGAGCGCTCCTGCGACCGATATCACCTTGTCCGGTAGCGTCGTGCCAAAGGCCACCACGGTGAGACCAATGACAAACTCGGACAGCCCCAACGCATGAGCCAGGGTGAGGGATGCCTGCACCACTGCCTCTGCGCCCAGGAGGATCAACGCAAGCCCGCCGATAGCAAGCGACAGGTCAACCAGAGGGCCGTGGTGCCCTCCTCCTTCTTCCTCCTCACGCTCAAAGCCCGGCTGGAAGAGCCCTCTGACCAGCAGCAGCAAGGCGCCGGCGAAATATGCTGCGAATACTCCCACCAGCAGCGCTCCTTCGCCTCGCCCAATCTCGCCTCGCAACAAGAGCGCCGACACGCCCAATGTGATGAGCAGCGTGAGGAGCGCGAACCAGCGGTTCTCTCGGGTGATGGAGATGGGTTTTGCCAGCAGACCCAGGGAGAAAGAGCCGGTCAGATTGCCTATGCACGCGCCGATGACGTTTCCCACGGCGAGTGCCGGGCTGCCGCTGAAAACGGCCACCAGGCTGACCAGCAACTCCTCCCACTCGATGCCCGCCGTGAGCATGCCGATCACCGTTTCGGACACACCGGTGCGTTCAACCAGTTCGCCGACGCGGTCCGTGAACAGGTCGGCCCCGCGTTCCAACAGCAGGACGCCAACCATGAAGACGATGACCGAAAATAGGATATCCACCCGGTCCTCAGGGCGTCCTTGTGAGCGTGCCGTTCATGACGTTAAACGTTGCCGCGGGGACAAGCTCCAATCCTCCAAGCTCAGCGCCTGTGGTGGTCAAAAAGACCTGCTGGTAGCTCAGCGCGGTATCAAGCACGCTGCGACGGCGTGTGGCATCCAGTTCTGAGAGCACATCGTCCAGCAGCACCACCGGGTCGTCTCCGGTGGTCTCCCGGAGATAGCCCGCCTCTGCCAGCTTCCAGGAGAGCGCGGCCGTCCGCTGCTGTCCGCGGGAACCATACGCCGCGGCAGGAGCGCCGTCCACGAGGAACTCCAGATCATCACGGTGCGGGCCGATGGTCGTCTGTCCCAGGCTCGCCTCACGCCGCCACACAGAACGCAGCTGCTCGCGGAATGCCGCGGCAATTGCAGCTTCATCTGCATCCTCATTCAGAGGCAGATCCAGGGAGCACTGGTAAGAGACCTCCAGTCGCTCCGACTCGCCGCTGAGAGGCCCGTGGCTTGCCGCAGCCAGCAATGCCAGGCGCTCCACAGCCAGACGCCGTCGTTTGAGCAGATAGGCTCCTTCAACGGACAGTGATTGGTCCCACGGCGCAAGCTCATCGACCGCTGCCGCCCCTGCGCCGACGCGCCGCAAGAGGTGGTTCCGCTGTTGCAGCACTCTGGCATACCTTTGCAGCGATCTAATGTACTGCCGGTCGCCCTGCGACAGCAGGATATCCAGCGCGCGACGCCTGACCGAAGGCGAACCACCGACGAGTTCGATATCTTCAGGTCGGAACAACACCACGCGCAGGGTGCCCAAGAGATCGATGGCCCGACGCGGGACCCCGTTCACCCTGATCCGCTTCTGCACACCACTTCCCTGGAGAAAGGTCTGGTCATTGCGGTCCACGCCTGCGGTGTCTCGCCCTCTGGGCCTGTCCGGCTGCGCCATGACCAGCACTTCTATCGCTGCCGCGCCCTCGCTGCGTTGCACCGACGCCGAGAACCGAGAAACAGGGGGTTCACCAATGGGGACATCCCAGGCCACCAGCTCGCGATCGCGCGTCGTGCGCGGCGAACGGGAGGTCGCCAGAACAAAGAGAGCTTCAAGAAAGTTCGTCTTCCCCTGAGCGTTGGGGCCGCGCAGCACGACCAGCCCCTGTGCTACGTCGATGGCAAGTGTCACGTAATTACGGAAGTTCGACAGTTCAACGTGAGAAACATACATACGGTGATTGTATGTGGAAGTCCATTCGCAAGGAAGTAGCCGGTAGCCTTATACTCAGTATATGGGTTGACCGTATTCGTTCTCGGTGAGTGGGGCAGAACGCCGCTCATGGTGAGCTTGTCGAACCAGAGCGGCTCGCCCTTCGACAGGTCGTTCGACTCTGAGAGTCTCAGACTCGATGAGCTCAGGGTGAGCGGGTATGGATCGAACCTAGTGCACGCAAACTTACGCAACTTAGTACTAGAGGGCACCTCATGTTGGCGCACAGACTCAATTTAGCTCGGCTGCTCCTCTCAGCGATCCCCCTCATCCTGGGTTTAAGCCTCCTCATCGCGGCCAACGCGGGAGCGGCGGCTGAGGCAGCTATCGTCGTACTGACCGCAAAGGGCGCGGTCTCGCCCATCATGGCTTCATATTTCAGTCGAGGCATTGGTGAGGCGGAAGAGAGCCGTGCCAGCGCGGTGATCATTCAGTTGGATACGCCGGGCGGTTTGGACAGCTCCATGCGAGACATCGTCCAACTGATCAACGGCGCGCGGGTGCCGGTGGTGGTCTTTGTTGCGCCCTCAGGGGCGCGCGCCGCTTCTGCGGGGGCATTCATCACCATGTCCGCCCACATAGCCGCAATGGCGCCAAACACCTCAATTGGCGCAGCCCATCCGGTGGGCGGCGGTGGGGAGGAGATCAAGGGGCCAATGGCGGACAAGATAGTGAACGACGCCGTCTCCTACATACGCGGGATCGCGCAGCTCCGTGGCCGCAATGAAGACTGGGGCGAGAAGGCCGTCAGAGAAAGCGTCTCCAGCGATGCCAATCAGGCGCTGCGCGACCGCGTGGTTGACCTGGTCGCAACCGACCTTGCTGATGTCATCAAACAGCTTGAGGGCAAAAAGGCGAAGCTGCTGTCCGGGGAAGTGACCGTCTCGACGGCCGGTCGACCGGTTGAACGCGTCGACATGACGATTATTGAGAGCTTTCTCTTTGCCATCAGCGACCCGAATGTCGCCTATATGCTCCTCTCCATCGCCATGCTCGGCATCTTCCTGGAGCTCTCCAACCCCGGCAGTATCCTGCCGGGCATCGTCGGCGGGATCTGTCTGCTGTTTGCCCTCTTTGCCCTGGGGATGCTGCCGATAAACACTGCAGGGCTGCTTCTCATCGCCCTGGGGTTCCTGCTGTTCCTGGCGGAGGTGTGGATAACAAATAACGGCATGCTCACGGTGGGCGGTGTGCTGGCGCTGGGGATTGGCTCATTTCTCCTCACCAGCGGCGCGGCGCCCGGCCTTCGCATCAACCCGGCTCTCATCATCGGCGTGGTGGGGTCCTTTGCCGTGTTCGCGGCCTTCCTGGTAAACGCAGTCGTGCATACACGAAGGACCCCTGCGGTGAGCGGCGCTCAGACGTTCATCGGCATGCGCGGCATCGCCCGTACCGCCCTGGACCCCGAGGGCACGGTCATGGTGCACGGGGAGCTGTGGCGCGGGCACGTTGTGGGCGATCCTGTGCCTGAGGGGGAGCGGGTGGAAGTGGTGGGCCAGGAGGGTATGGAGCTGCGGGTAAAGAAGAGCGCCGAAACG
>Ga0082335_1000713_pt1 | contig 79570 bp, 71 predicted proteins | sample Subgrocontami58m_FD_72375 | JGI IMG/M metagenome (GOLD analysis project Ga0082335, IMG submission 72375) | Subsurface groundwater microbial communities from S. Glens Falls, New York, USA - GMW37 contaminated, 5.8 m (SPADES assembly) (version 2) ... | reverse complement strand
CGGGGGGCCTCCGCCCGCGGGCGGGGGAGGCCCCCCCGCCCCCGCAGGGGGCCGCCCTGCCAGCGGCTGCCCGTCGGCCGTGCTGGTCCCGCCGATCGACACCCACACGATGCCGCCGGACTCCACCACCGGATAGCTGCGGGCCCGCATGTAGCGCACGATGTCGTTGCCGGGCGGCAGGTCGGGCACGTTGGTGCAGGCGCCGGTCACGTCGAACTTCCAGCCGTGATACTTGCAGCGCAGGCCGCCGCCGGCGTTGGCGCCGGTCACCAGCGTGGCCTTGGGCTTGCCGACGTGGGGGCACGCCTGCTCCAGCACACCCAGCCGGCCCGCGCTGTCGCGGAACGCCGCCATGTCCACCCCCAGCACCCGCAGCGCCAGCGCCGGGCCGTCCGCCACCAGGCCGGCCGACCCTGCGACCGGCCAGTACTGGACGGCCAGCAGGTCATCAATGGCGGGAGCGCTGAGCCTTGGCTCAAGCGGGGAGCGGGCTTCGGACAAGGTCAGTCCCTCCAGTCGCCGGCACACCTGGCCGCGCCCCAGCAGTATAGATCGGCGGGGCGTCTGCGGAACTGTTGCCTGAGCCTGTCGAAGGCATCAGTTCCGCCTACCAGTGTACACAGCCACCGCCAGGCGTTGGTTTGACAGCGCCCATCGGCCGGTAGTACAAGCTGTGCATCGGCATAGTTGCACAGCGTTGAGATGAGGAAAGGACGGACCCCCATGGCCAAGATCAAGCACATCGCCATCACCAGCCACGACCAGCAGAAGACTGCGGAGTTCTACGTCAAGACCTTCGGTATGCAGGAAGTGTGGCGGCACCGGGCGGCCGGCAACCCCAACAAGTGGGGCATCTACCTGTCCGACGGCTACATCAACCTGGCCATTCTACCGGGCCGCGAGGGCGCACCCGAGGGCATCAACCACTTCGGGTTCGAGATCGACGACATCGAGGCCACCGCCAAGCTCGCGGCCACCGCCGGCGCCACCCAACTCCCCGAGGCCACCCCGCAGGACGGCCGCTTCGCCGAGGCCTTCATCAAGGACCCGGTGGGCACCCGCGTCGACCTCTCCACCGTCGGCTGGCGCACCGAGCCCGCCGACAGCCCCGACGTGTTGGCCCTGAAGGCCGAGGCGGCTGCCGCCGGCGTTCGGTAGGCGTTGGGTTTTTTGGCGTTGTCGGAAGGCCGGGGATTCGCTCCCCGGCCTTTTGCGTTGGCTCTCACCCGCAGCGTTGGCTTAGCGGGCGCCGCACCCGTCCAGCAGATCTTCTTGCTGGTTGTCGGCCAACCCGCAAGCGCGCCGGGCGGTGGGTGCGCCTCTCGCGGGCAAATGGCCCTACAACCACCACCACTCGACGCCCGTGCCAGCACCCACCGTCGCTTCGCGGTTACTTCGCCGCCCTGATGGTGTCGAAGTCGCTCCAGCCGCCACTGCCGGCGGCGGGCCAGGTCCAGTCCTGCACGATCTTGGGGTTGACCATCACCTCTTGGGGCACCCACCACAGGGGGATGTCCCAGTAGTTGTTGAACGCCCACTCGCCCAGGGCTTTGAGCAAGGGGGCCTGCTTGTTGGGCGCCATCTCGTTGTTCACCGCCTGCGACATGGCCACCACATCAGGGTTGTAGAACCCGTTACCGGCGGTGGTGTAGTTCAGGTTCCAGGTGATCATGCCGTCGAGGATGCTGGATGAGGTGGACTGCAGGCGCACCACGTCGCGCAGCTTGTAGGCGCGGCTCTGCGCCGTCTCGGTGGCGGGGTCCAGGTTCTGGTAGTTCACCTTCACGCCCACCGCCCGGAAGTAAGCCGCCACCGCGTCGGCGATGTCGGGCCCGTTGGCAATGTAGGTGAGCTGGGCGGGGATGACCGTGATCTCCAGAGGCTTGGCGGCGGTGTAGCCCGACTCGGCCAGCAGGGACTTGGCGCGGTCAGGGTTGAAGCCGTACTTGTCCGGGAAGCGGGTCTCCCACGAGGGGTCCCAGCCCAACCGCTGCGACGAGTAGTGGGTGACGTACACCGGCGACCGGCGGGGGGCGAAGGCCTTGCCCAGCTCGTCGCGGTTGATGGCGCGGTTCAGCGCCTCGCGCACCTTCACGTTCATCAGCGCGTCGTCGGGATAGAGCGGCCACTGCTTGGTCGCCGGGTCGTAGTAGCAGCAGCGGAAAGTGCCCATCACCCGCGGCGAGTAGCCCTGGTTCTGCAGGCGCTTCATGCCGGCCTTCTCGGCCGCCGGCTGCAGGTCGCCCGGCAGGTCGGTGATGTGCACCTCGCCCGCCACCAGCGCCGCCATCTTCGATGACGCCTCATTCATCCAGCGGAACTCCAGTTCGGGGAAGTCAGGGTTGGTGCGCCAGTGCTTGAAGGGCACCCGCTCCAGCCGCAGGTAGCTGGCGGCCTTCTGCTCCTTCCACTGGTAGGGGCCGGTGCCGGGCGCCTGGCCGGCCTCCACGTTCTTGGGCTCGCCCTCTTTCTCGTGCTGGGCCTTGCTGCGCACGGCGAGCTGGTGGAAGCTGCTGGACAGGTTCAGCCAGAACTGCGCCTGCGGCACAATGCGCATGGTGATGTCGTAGTCGTTATTCACGTCGATGGCGGTGATGTACTTGTTCCACCACGTTTCGGCCCAGACGTGGCTGGGCGGTTCTTTGATCTTGATGAGGCTGTCCCAGGTGAACACCACGTCCTGGGCCTTCATCTCGCCCCAGCCCTTCTGGAACTGCACGCCCTTGCGCAGCTTGAAGTTGAGGCTCTTGGCGTCGGGCGCCAGCGTCCACTCGGTGGCGAGTTGCGGCACGTTGGGCTCGCCGGTCTTGGGGTCGTTGCCGATGAGCACCTCGTGGGTGGCGCGGAAGGGGTAGACGTCGAAACCGGCGATGGAGCGTGGCGTCGGCGCTTCGGCGCCCAGTTGCTTGAACGCGATGACCACTCGGTTCACCTTGGGGGTGACCGGGCCGTCGGCGGCGGGGATGGCCGGCGCGGCGGGAGCGGCCGGGCTGGTGTTGCCGGTGCACGCCATGCTGAGGGCCGCCACCAGTACCAGCGCCAAGGCGATGTCGGCCCGCCACGCACGTTGTGGAGTCATGTCTAACCTCCTGGGTTCACCGAGCAGGACGCTTCAGTCCTGGCGTAGCTGATTGGGGGCAAGGATAGCCCATCGGTAAGAACTATGCGAGTTGGGGGAGATAGCAGGGTGGCGAATGGCTGTGCCTGAGCCTGCCGGTGGAACTCAGGTCTGGATCCCGTGACGTCGTATCCCGCCCGCCCACCCTCGATCTGGCCTAGTTGGGGGGACACCCCCCAAACCCCTGGCAAGGCGGGCTGCTGCCCGCCCTGCACTCACCCGCCGGACATTGCCACGACGCTGGCCGCCGTTGGCTACGGCGCCATGCCGGGTGACTGTTGCCTGAGCCTGTCGAAGGCATCAGTCACCCTTGCCGACCCCACTACTTGCCGCCGAACTCAGGGTCGCGCTTCTCGGTGAACGCGGCCGAGCCTTCGTCGTAGTCCTTGGTGGAGCGGAGGTGGCCGTAGTAGAGGCTGTGCATGGCGAACGAGGCGCCCCAGCCTTCGATCTCGTAGAGCGAGCGCTGTACGTACTCCTTGGTGTGCTGGGCCACCAGCTTGCCGTTGTTGTTGATGGTGGTCGCCAGCTCGATGCAGTCGTCCAGCAGCTTGTCCGGCTCGCATATCTGCTGGATGAGGCCGAGGCGGAAGGCGGTGTCGGCGTTCACCATCTGACCGGTGAGGGCGAACCACATGCCCCACCCCAGCGGGATGGTGCGCATGTAGGTGGGCCAGGCCGCCATGTGCGACCACCGCACCTCGGAGCAGCCGAACTTGGCGGCGGGCACGCAGTAGCGGATGTCGCACGCCAGCGCCAGCCCGAAGCCGCCGCCCACGCAGTAGCCGTTGATGGCGGCGATCACCGGCTTCACCAGGTTCAGGCTGCGCAGGTCGACATAGCTGCCATCGCCCACCACGGTGTGGCTGCGCGGGCGGGCGGGCAGCTCGCCGCGCGCGCGGGCGATGTTCTCGGCCAGGTCGCCGCCGGCGCAGAAGCTGTCCCCGCTGCCGGTCAGGATGATGCTCCACACGTCGTCGTCGTCGCGGGCGCGGACCCAGGCGGCCTTGAGCGCGTCGCCCAGCGCCGAACTCATCGCGTTCTTCTTCTCCGGCCGGTTCAGGGTGATGATAGCGATGTGGGGGTCGCGCTTCTCGTACAGCAGGATCTCGTTGTCGGGCATGGTGCACCTCCATCTGACTGTGGTCGTTACTGGCAGCCGCTCAGGTCCGGTGGGCTGAGTGGTCCCAAGGGGGCGTCATTACCGGCTGTGGATCGTACCTTCCGCGACCAGTTCGTCGCGATACTCGCGCATCAGCAACTCCAGGTCATCCTGGGCATCGTTCACACAGAGCGCCCGGATGCGGTACACCTCGGGGTGCGAGGCCGCGTAGGGCTCGATGCCCGCCTGCAGCTCGCGCACCAACCGCAGGAGTGTGCGCCGCAGCACGATGACCGGCACGTCGGCGGCACCCAGATGCTCCTTCGTGCGGTCGACGACCGGCCCCATGGTCTCCGACACCATGATGTCTTCGAGGCCGCTGCCGGTGATGCCGGTGAAGTTGCGGGTGCGCTGAAACTCCCGGTTGATCAGGTAGTCGTTGCGCTTAGTCGCGGCGGGCCTGTGCGTGCCGGGGATCTTGCGGGGTGTATGCGTGGCGCCGGAGTCGTAGAACGCCCGCTCCTCATCGGTGAGGGGGCGGCCCGCGTGGAAACCGTTCACGAACTGGTAGCAGTGCCCGTCGTCGATGGGCACCCAGCACGAGCCGAGGTGCGGCCACTGCGGCGGCGCCAGCATGTTGTGGCACGGCAGCAGCGTCTGGAACACCTTCCAGTGGAAGCGGCCGTCCCCACGGCGCCGGCGGGCCGTCCAGATGAACCCGTACTCAGTCTCCTTCACCGCACTGTGGGGCGCCTCGTCCTGGGTGTAGGAACCGGCGTCGAAGTTGCGGCGGTTGGGCATCACGTCTGGGTTGAACCACCGGTGCAGGAACGAGGCGTGCGACGGGTCCTGGCCCGTCTCCAGCGCCTGCAGGTAGTTGGACTCGATGAAGGTCTTACCGACCCAGCGGTGGCTGGCCGGTACCGACGCCCATTCGAATTGCGGCAACTCGGGCATGAGGTGCGCTGGCCCCATGTAGATCCAGATGACGCCGCCGTGCTCCCGGGCGGGATACGCTCCGATGCGGATCTTGTGGCGGAAGTTGCTCTCGGCCGGCTCGTTCGGCATATCGGTGCAGGCGCCGGTGGTGTCGAACTTCCAGCCGTGGTACACGCAGCGCAGGCCCGCTTCCTCGTTCCGGCCGAAGAACATCGAGGCGCCCCGGTGCGGGCAGTTTTCGGCCACAAACCCAACGGCGCCGTGGCTGTCCCGGAACGCCACCAGGTTTTCGCCCAACAGGCGGATGCGCGCCGGCGTGCCGTCGGGCTCCGGCAGCTCCCAATCGAGCATGGCGGGCAGCCAGAACCGGCGAAACACCTCACCCATCGGCGTTCCCGGACCCACCTGGGTCAGTAGCTCATTGTCTTGTCGTGATAACACGCGCACCTCCCGCCACGAGGACTGCCGGCTCTTGCGGAATGACCCTCGCGCTAGCTATTCGAACATGCTCGCAATCTATGAGCCCGCCGTTGCCCTGTCAACTGCGCCGCTACTGGGCAACGTTTGTAACGCGCTGGGGAGCCGGAGGGCGAATCCCGTTGACACTGCCGCGACCTCGTGCTGCTGCTGATAGGGTGGACTGTTGAGCGTAGGCGCCGCGGCAGCCCCGTTGCGACCGTCTGAGCGAGCGAGCTACGATGGGCAGGCTGAAGTCCGCACCGGCCGCCGGCCGATACTCCAGGAGGTCCGCGTGAAGAGCATTACCATCGACCGCAGCAAACGGCTGAAGGATGAGCCCGGCAAGGGTCACAACCGCTGGCATCCCGACATACCGCCGGTGCTGGAGGCGGACCCCGGCGAAGAGGTGCTGCTGGAAACGCGGGACGCCGCCGACTGCCAGGTGAGGTGGGACACCACGGTGGCCGACCTGCCGGGCTTCTCCGCCACGGTGGGGCATCCGTTGACCGGGCCCGTCTATGTCAAAGGCGCAGCGCCAGGCGATCTGATCGAGATCGAGTACGTCGACATTCTGCCGCAACCGGAAGGGTGGACGCGGCTGCGTCCCGGCTCGGGGTTCCTGCCCGACCTGTTCCCCGACCCCTACCTGGTGCATTGGGCGATGAAGGACGGGTGGGCGCGGTCGCCGCAGTTGCCCGGCGTGCGCATACCCGAGGGCTGCTTCATGGGCACCGCCGGCGTGGCGCCCTCCAGGGCACAGTTGGCGCAGTGGACGAAACGCGAGGCGGACCTGGCGGCGAACGGTGGCTTTGCCGCCCCGCCCAACCCGGCCGACGCGGTGCCCGCCGGTGGGGCGATCGCGCGTGAGGGGCTGCGCACCCTCCCGCCGCGCGAGAACTGCGGCAACGTCGACATCAAGCAACTCACCAAGGGATCGCGACTCTTTATTCCCGTGAACGTTCCCGGCGCCCTCTACTCCGCCGGCGATGCGCACTTCGCGCAGGGCGATGGCGAGGTCTGCATCACGGCGATCGAGATGAGCGCCACCGCGGTGGTGCGCTTTCACCTCCACAAGGGTGAGGCCGAGCGGCGCAACATCCGGTGGCCGCGCTTCTCGCACCCCGGCTACTTCGCGGCGCCCGAGTGGGCGGCGCCCCGCAACTTCGTGGGCACCATTGGCATGCCCATACGGGACGACGGGACGCAGGCGCCCGGCGACCTGACCCTCGCTGCACGGAACGCCGTCATTCACATGCTGGACCTGCTGCAGGAGCGGGGCTGGACGAAGGAACAGGCCTACGTCATCTCCAGCGTCGCCGTCGATCTCCGGGTGTCGAACGTGGTCGACCTGCCGAACGTCACCGTCTCGGCCTTGCTGCCGGAGGACATCTTCGAGCGCTAGAGCATACCGCCGGCTTCAGTCCGGCCTAGCCCGGCGGCATCGCCCACGTTCGGTCCTAGCGCGAGCGTAGAGGCTGTGCGTTTTTCAACGCCGCCGCGGCGAGCCCCAACGGCGAGCACGGGTAAGGATCGCTATCGCATTCTCTTGCCGCCATCAATAACCGCTCATCCTGAGCTGGTCGAAGGACCGGACGAGGCCACCGGCAGGAGAGAGCGCCGCCTCTCCACCCAGGTTGGGTGGTTCGACAAACGCCGTCCTGAGCTTGACGAAGGGCTCACCACGAGCGGAACCTCAGGCCTCGGCGAGCATGCGATAGCCCTGAGGATCTAGGCAGTGGCGTCCACTTTTCGGCTGGAGCGTCGTACAATCTGCACCGACACCTCAGCCAAAAAGTTCAGGACTTCGGGACGCTCATGACCAGCCAGTTCCTGTCGGGCGCAGCATCGGTGCTGCTCTACGGCTTGGCGGAGCAGGCGTACGCTGCCGGTGACAGGCTTGCGGCGGAGGCATTTGTTGAAACGTTGGCCCGGTCCGCACCGAAGAGCGGTGAACCCTTCGCTGACCACTGGCAACGCGAGGCGAGCGCCTTAAAAGCACTCTGGAATGCTGATCTGGCCGAGTGCGTGCGTCTTAGCTTGTCGGGGGGGCCGAGATCTGACGAAGCCAATTCGGGCGCAACTGCGTACGGGGCGATGGTACTTGCCGTGCGCCCGCTGTTGGAGCTTGGCCGCCCGAACGAAGCCGCCGCACTGGTGGAGGCATCATCTCTGGCGGGCCTTGGCGTCGGCCAAAGGTGGTTCCGGGTGCTAGTGGACGGACGGCGCAGCGACGCCAGCCTGACCATCACCGGCCTAGACCTGCTGCTGGCAGGCCTGTCCGAGCAGGAACTTGCTTCGGTACCGGTGCGATACCTTATGAATGGCCTGGATGCGGCGGTTGCCGCCAAACACACCTCCGCTGCGGAGGCCATTGCCTTGGCGCTCACGCCCGTCGCCGAACGCATTGACGGACTCACCGCCGTCACCGTCGGCCGCCTGCTCGGCGACGCCGCCCGGCTGCTGGGCGACGACACGGCAGCGCTGGGCCACTACCAGACGGCGCTGCGGGTCAGCGAAGCGGCCGGCTGCAAGCCCGAGATCGCCCTGGTGCGCCTTGCGCTGGCCGAACTGCTGCTGGACGGCGACCCCGTCGAACGTCGCGCCGCCCTCGCCCACCTCGACGCGGCCATCGCCGACCTGCGCGAGTTCCGCATGCGCCCAGCCCTCGAACGCGCGCTCAGCCGGCGCGAACTGCTGAAGGCGTGACGTGGTAAGCGAACGCATCCAGTGCCGCATCGAACGGCTGCTCGACCAGGCGGAGGAGGCGGCCGACCGCAAGGACTGGCCGCAGTCGGCGACCGCGGCCCGTGAAGCCCTGGCGCTGGACGCCGCCAACGCCGACGCCGCAGCCCTGCTCAAGGCGGCCGAAGCGATGGTGGCCGGCGGTGGGCCCACCCTCACCCCAGCCCTCTCCCAAGGGGAGAGGGAGCCGGAGCTGCCCCAGCCACCCTCTCCCTTGATGGGAGAGGGCAGGGAGAGGGTGAGCCCGGCACCCCACAACCACCTGCTGGAACGCAACCCTCACCCGATCCCACCGCCCTCTACCGCCGCGCCTTCGTCGGCCGCGACGCCGCACTGCGCCAGCTCACCGCCGCCTGCGATGGCGCCGCCACCGGCCAGTCCGGCCTCGTCATGGTCGTCGGCGAGCCGGGCATCGGCAAGACCTCCGTCTGCGAACAACTGGCCGCCCACGCCGTCGCCCAGGGCGGCCTTGCCCTCACCGGCCACTGCTCCGAGGAGGGCTCGCTCTCCCTCCCCTATCTCCCCTTCATCGAGGTCATGCGCTCCTACGTGCTGGCCCGCGACCCCGAGGGCCTGCGCGCCGGCCTAGGCTCCAGCGCCGCCGACCTCGCCCGCATCGTGCCCGAGGTGCGCGACAAACTGGGTGCGCTGCCCGAACCTCCCGCCGGCGACCCCGACGAGCTGCGCTGGCGGCTGCTCCAGGCCGTCGCCGCCTTCTTCCGCAACGTTTCGCAGGTGCAGCCGCTGCTCATCGTGCTCGAAGACCTGCACTGGGCCGACCGCGGTTCCCTCGACCTGCTGACACACCTGGCCCGCAACCTCGACGGCGCGCGGCTGCTCATCATCGGCACCTACCGCGACGTGGAGGTGGACCGCCAGCACCCGCTGAGCGGCGCCCTCGGCGAACTGCGGCGCGGCGTCAGCTTCGGCCGGGTGCTGCTGCGGGGCTTAGGCACCCCCGAGGTGCAGCAGATGCTCCAGGCCATCACCGGCCAATCCGTGCCGGGCAGCCTGGCCGAGACCATCCACCGCCAGACCGAGGGCAACCCGCTGTTCGTGCAGGAGGTGGTGCGCTACCTGGTGGAGGAAGGCATGCTGGGCCAGGCGGGCCAGACCGGCTCCGGCTCGGTGACCATGAGCATCCCCGAGGGCCTGCGCGACGTGATCGGACGGCGGCTGAGCCGGCTCTCGCCCACCTGCAACCGGGTGCTGGCGGTGGCGGCGGTCATCGGCCGCGACTTCGGGCTGGCCACACTGTTGGAACTGGCGGGGCTCTCGGAGGATGACCTAGTGACGGCGCTGGAGGAGGCCACCCGCATCGGCATCCTGGAGGACCGCTCTCGGCCCGGTGTCATTCTCTACCGCTTCGCCCACGCCTTCTTCAAGCAGATGCTGTACGAGGAGATGATCGCCCCGCGCCGCCTGCGGCTGCACCAGCAGGTGGCGCAGACCCTGGAACGCCAGTACGGGAGCCGCCTGGACGAGCACGCCGCCGAACTGGCCGAGCACTTCGCCCAGAGCACCGACCTAGCCGACCTCCGCAAGGCAGTGCGCTACGGCGAACTGGCCGCCGCCCAGGCCATGGCGGTCTACGCCTACAGCGAGGCGGTCCGCCACCTGGAGCAGGCCATCGCGGTGCAGGAGGTGCTGGACCCCGATGACACGCTCAAACGGTGTGACCTGCTGCTGGCGTTGGGCGAGTCGCTGATGCCCGCGGGGGAGCCGATGCGAGTCTTCGACAGAGTCGCCGAAGACGCCCTGGCGTTGGCGGAGGCCGTTGGCGACAGGGTTCGAGCTTGGTCAGCCTGTCGTGCCGCGATGTTGGGGGTGATGCGCTACGGTGCGATGGCCAGCCTAGGCGGGAGACTGGGGCAGCCGTGGGTACATCGGGCAGACAAGTACGCACCACCGGAGACCCCTGAACGCGCATTCGCCGATGCTGCCCTAGCCTACGTCGCTCACGGCGAAAGCCAATATGGTGATCTGCGACGCTCCCGTGAGCGGGCCCTCAGACTCTCAGCGAAATTCCCCGAGACTGATAGCCGCCTCCTCGCGGCGCACCTGACCGCCCTCGTAGGTGGCAAACAGGACTTTCAAACGGCACGAATCGAGATCGCTCGATCTGTAATGCCCTCTCTCACAGGGCGGGAGAATCTACGCCTTGTGGGATCGACGCTCTCTGCCTGTGCCTTCCTGCTCCTCTCACACGGCGACAGAGCAGCGGCGGAAGCTCTCTGGCAACGGATCGCGGACCTTAGGGTACAGACTCAAGATCCGACCTTTGCGACAGCCTGCCTTCGCATTGAAGCGGTGCGGGCAATGATTGAGGGCCGGCTCGAAGAAGTGCCGGCGCTAACCCAGCAAATGATTGACCATGCGGTCGGGAGCGGCAGCCTGCCGGTCGGGGCGGAGGTGCTCCTGCGCACCGCTTCGTTGTACTTGGGCCAAGTACCCGAGGCGATAAAGGTGCTATCCGGTTTGCCGAGCACATCCCTCCAAAACACTTTGGGCGAGCTCATTTTCGACGCGGGTCAAGGGCGGTTCGACAAGGCGAGGGCTGCTCTTGCAGAGGCTGCGGCTACGTTAGCCCCTCAGATGGAGTGCGCGCCGATCACAGTGTTAGCCGAGTTCCTTCATGCGAGCCTTGCCGTCGGGGACGCTGGCCTTGTGGAACGCACGATGCCCTATGTGGAACGGTTGGGCACGGAACTAACGCATGGATCTTCCGGCATTCACTCCGCCATGGGCCGACTTCTCGGCGCTGCCGCCGCCCTCCTCGGCGAACCAGACAAGGCCCGCGGCTACTACCACCAAGCCATCGAGGTCTGCACGAAAGTCCGCTTCCGCCCCGAACTCGCCCTCACCCGCCTGCAACTGGCCGAACTGCTGCTGGACCACTACCCCGCCGAGCGGGCCGAGGCCATCGCCCACCTGGACTTCGCCATCGCCGAGTGCCGCTACATGCAGATGGCGCCGTCGTTGGAGCGAGCATTGCGGCGGCGCGAGCTGCTGGGCGAGTAGGGGGCACGACCGGGTAGGGGCGTATTGCATACGCCCTCCGAGGCCGCCTCGGCCACCGAGGCCGCCGTCCCCCCCACAAACCCGCCGCCACACCCCATTGCCCGCCGCCATCCAACCGGCGTACCCTTCGCAAGAATGCCGCAACTGCAAGCCGTTGAGCGCCCACCCGCCAATGCGCGCGTAAAAGCGCTTTTTGCGAAACGAACTACGATCCGCTTCCCTCTCCCCCTGGGCGCCGTCCTGAGCTTGTCGAAGGGAGAGAGGGTTAGGGTGAGGGACCCCCACATGAAAGTCGTCGTCTTCGACCTGATGCCCTACAAGCAGCACCTCGACCACCTGCGCGAGGGCAAGGAACTGCGCTGGCCGCTCGAAAAGCGCTATTTCGACCCCCAGGTCGCCGTCGAGACCTACGCCGAGCACCTGGACGCCTGGGCCGAGCTTGACCGCCTGGGCTACGACGGCGTGGGCTTCAACGAGCACCACACCAGCCCCTACGGCCTCATGAACTCGCCGAACCTGCTGGCCGCCGCCGCCAGCCAGCGCACCAAGAACCTGCGCTTCCACATCTACGGCAATCTGCTGCCCCTGCACGAGCCGCTGCGCCTGGCCGAAGAGTTGGCGATGCTCGACTGCATCACCAACGGCCGCATCGTGGCCGGCTTTGCCCGCGGCATCCCCCGCGAGTACAACGTGTACGGCGTGTCGCAGCCCCAGTCCCGCGCCCGCTTTGAGGAGGGGTGGGAGATCATCCGCCGCGCCTGGACCGAGGAGGTGTTCAGCTACGAGGGCACCTTCTGGACCTACCACGACGTGGCGTTGTGGCCCCGCCCGTTGCAGCAACCGCACCCGCCCGTGTGGGTGCCCGTCACCAGCAGCAAAGAGACCATCGAGTGGGCCGGCCGCAACAACATCCCCATCACCCCCGGCGGCGGCCACCGCGGCCTGAACGAGGACATCGTCACCCACTACGCCAAACACCTGCAGGCGGCGGGCCACACCCTGACCCCCGGCCACATCAGCGCGCAGGCCGGCGTCTACATCGCCGACAGCAAGGCCCAGGCCGTAAAGGAGGCGGGGCCCTACAGCCTGTACTTCAACCAGGTGCTGTTCAGCCACGGCAACATCACCGAGGCCGACCTCCAGCAGCAGGCCGGCTACCTCAGCAACGCCTCGTTCGACTACATCCGCCCCGAGAACCGGGCGGCGGCGGCCCGCGGCCGCGAGAGCTATCGCGACATGACGCTGGCCGACGTGGAGCGCCAGGCCGAAAACCAGCCATGGGGCGCCGCCGGCGAGGTGACCGAACGCCTCATCGCCGCAGCCGACCACCTGGGCGCCAACACCCTGCTGGTCAGCATGAACCGCGGCGCCATGCCCCAGGACATGTTCCTCAACCAGATCCGCCGCTTCGGCGCCGAGGTGCTCCCCAAGCTCCAGGCCCACGAGGTGAAGACCCCGGCATTCCTGTAGCTAAGACCGCGCGACAACAGCGCGCTTCGCGGACTGCAACCACCAACATTATGTCATGCTGAGACCACCAACGGGCTATCGCCCGCCAACACCGATGAAAAACGAGGAGTAGGAGTCACTGCGATGCCAGTATGGAGTGCACCGTTACCTGAGCCTGTCGAAGGCATCGGTGCCGGCCCGAACCTACTTACGGCCGGCGCATGCACACTCGGCGCGCCACCCCACCAGATGTTTCGTCGTCGGACTCCTCAGCATGACATTGACAGCGGGCCGCATTACCCGGGACAGTAGCCGCGACCATGACCATCCACCAATGACCACCCACCCTAAACTCACCGCCGCAGCCCTCCTCGACCGCGCCCTCGCCCTCGTCCCCACCCTGCGCGAACGGGCCGCCGAAGCCGAGGCCCTGCGCCAGATGCCCGCCGAGACCATCGCCGGCCTGCGGGCCTCCGGCCTCATCCGCATCGGCAACCCCGAGCGCTACGGCGGCCACGGCATCGACTACGACCTGATGTTCGAGGTGGCCTGGGAGCTGGGCCGTGGCTGCGCCTCCACCGCCTGGTGCTACGGTGTGTGGACCGTGCACAACTGGTGGGTCGGCCACTTCCCCGAGCAGGCGCAGGACGAGTACTTTGCCGCAGGCCCCGATGTGCTGGCCTCCAGTGCGGTGGCCTTCAGCGGCACGGGCCAGCCGGCCGCCGGCGGCTACACCGTCACCGGCCGCTGGTCCTTCTCCAGCGGGTGCGATGCCGCCACCTGGGTGTTCGTGGGCATCAACACCCCCGACGGCCCCCGCTGGGCCCTGCTGCCCCGCCCCGGCTACCAGATCGTCGACACCTGGCACGTCACCGGCATGCGCGGCACCGGCAGCAAAGACATCGTGGCCGAGGGCGTCTTCGTGCCCGCTCACCGCACCCTCAACCCCGCCGCGGCAGGCGACACTGACCACACCGGTTGGGACCTGCATCACCGTCCCAGCTACCGGGCGCCCATGCGCGCTATCACCGGCTTCGACCTCGCAGCCCCAGTCATCGGCGCGGCCCAGGGCGCGGTAGACGCCTTCGCCGCCAACCTTGGCGCCCGCGCCGCCAGCGGTGCCCCAGCCTCCGCCGCCGCCCAGCTCCGGCTAGCCGAGTCGGCCGCCGAGGTGGACGCCGCCCGTGCCCTGCACCGCAGCGACATCCGCGAGATCCTGACGCGCGCCGAGGCTGGCGGCGGTTTCACCGACCTCGACCGCGCCCGGTACACGCGCGACAAGGCCTTTATCGCCACCCTGTGCGCCCAGGCCGCCACCCGCCTGGCCGAGGCCGGCGGCGCCCGCACCATCTACACGCCCAACCCCATCGCCCGCTTCCACCAGGACATTCAGGCCGCCCTGCACCACCACACGCTGAGCTGGGATGCCGCCGCCGAACCCTACGCCCAGCACGCCATCGACGCAGCCCGGCCCTCGTAGCTACGGCATTCATGACGCCCAAGCCGCGCCGTACGATACCGTCAGAAAGGAGACCGGCGCGCGCCGCCCGTCACCATCCAACCGCATGATCCCGCTGGCGGACAACGCCCCATCGCGCTACGCTCTACCCATCCCCGCTCACTACGCTGCTACTCGATAGGAGGACGCCATGCCCCAGATCTCGTCGCTCGGCCACGTCGGCATCTTCGTCACCGACATGGAGCGCTCCAAGGCCTTCTACCGCGACCTGCTCGGCCTGCACATCAACGACGAATCGGAACGCATCATCTTCATGAGCGCCCAGGACCGCACGGTGGAGCACCACGAGTTGGTGCTGGCGCCCGGCCGCAAAGACGGCATGGTCGTCCAGCAGATCTCGTTCCGCTGTGGCAGCCTGCAGGACGTGCGCGACTACTACCAGCGCTTCCTGGCCAACGACGTGCGGGTCAACCGGGTGGTCAGCCACGGCAACGCCATCGGCTGCTACTTCCAAGACCCCGACGGCAACCAGATCGAGGTCTACTGCGCCAATCCGCAGGGCCTCGACTGGCCGCAGCCCTTCGGCGTCCCCGTCGACCTGATCAACGACTCCGACGAGGCCATCTTCAGCGCCCACCTCAAGGACACCGCACCCACCCAGGCAGCGGCCTACCAAACCGCCCGCGAAAAGACCAACTGGGCGTAGCGGTCACTCGGGGCGGGTGAGCGCTAGGCGGAGACCCCTGTCCTCACCGGTCCGGCATCAGCCGGCGCAGGGGCTGCTTGCAGCAGCGCCGCCATGTTCGGGCGGGCGGTCAGGCTGAGCCGGAGCTTGGCCAGCAGGTGCGAGAGCATCTTCTGCTCGGTGGTGGTGAGGCCGCGCCAAAAGTTCACGGTGTGTTCCAGGTAGCGCGGCAGCATCATCTCCAACCGTTGCTCGCCTTCGGCCGTCAGCTCCACCAACACCACCCGCCGGTCGGCCGGCTCGGGCACGCGCACCACCAGGCTGTCGCGCTCCAGGCTGGCCACCAGCTTGGTCACATTGGTCGGCGTCACGTACAGCCCGGCCGCAATCTCGTTCATGGAGAGCCGCCGGCCGGCCGTTTGATGGAGCAGGCGCAGCACGGTGAACCGCGCCGCAGACAGGCCGAACTCCTCTTGGAATGGGGCCGCCTCGCTCGCCATGGAACTCTGCGCCCAGGCCACCATCAGCGCCACCTCAATGGCCGCCGGCTCCACCCATGGAAACTCTTCCTGGTACCGCTCGGCCACCTGCCGCACTGCATCTTCATGCAGAAACTTGTCGGCCGCAACACTGAACCTATTCACAATTTCCTCGCCGTGCCTGGGGCACCGACTGTCCCGCAATCGTCATAAAACTTGAGTTGACAAGCACGGTACGTAGTATACCCTTTCAGTATTCGTGGCCGGGACGCGGTGCTCGTGCCGGCCGGCTGCCGTCGTGTTCTACAAGGGAAGGTGAACCGATGCTCTCGCCAGCGGATAACGACCTATTGACCAGAGTGGGCCCCGGCACACCGATGGGCGAGGTGATGCGCCGCTATTGGCTGCCCTTCATCTACTCCGCGGAACTGGAGGCGGATGGCCCGCCGCAGCGGGTGCGCCTGCTGGGCGAGGACCTGATCGCCTACCGCGATACGTCGGGCCGGGTGGGCCTAATGGCCGAGGCGTGCCCGCACCGCGGGGCCAGCATGTTCTTTGGCCGCAACGAAGAGGCCGGCCTGCGGTGCGTGTATCACGGCTGGAAGTTCGACGTGTCCGGGGCGTGCGTGGACATGCCGAACGAGCCGGCCGAAAGCAACTTCAAGCACAAGATCCGCGCCACGGCCTATGCGGCCGCCGAGCAGGGTGAGGTAGTGTGGGCCTACATGGGCCCGCGGCAGCAGGACCCGCCCGGCCTGCCGCAGTTCGAGTGGGCGCTGGTGCCGCCGGAGCAACGCCATTTCCGCTGGAAGGCGGTGCGCGACTGCAACTGGCTGCAGGCGATAGAGGGCGACGTGGACACCAGCCACCTCTACTTCCTGCACGGCCGCCTGCACGAGTCGGGCTCGCCCGCCCACGGCGTGTACCACCGCGATAAGTCGCCGGTGCTGCAGGTGACCGAGACTCCCATCGGCCTGCTGTACGGTGCGCGCCGCGAAGAGGGTAGCGACGGGTACTACTGGCGCACAGCACAGCACATCATGCCGTGCTTCACCCTTATACCGGCCGATCCAGACGGCCTGACGCCCTGCGTCATGTGGATACCCATCGACGATGCGCACACGCTGACCTGGCAGCTTGCGTGGCACCCAACGCGACCGTTGGACGACCGGGAACTGAAGCGGCCGGGCGGCGTCGGCCCCTTGGCGCCACAACAGGGGGTGGCGTACGCCGACTGGCGCACCGTGGCCACCATGGACAACGGGTTCCTGATCGACCGGGAGGACCAGCGGCGGCACAGCTTCACCGGCATCCCCACCATCCCGCTGCAGGACACCGCGGTGACGGTCAGCATGGGGGCCATCAACGACCGTGCCAAGGAGCACCTGGGCACCACCGATGCGATGATCATCGCGACCAGGCGCACCCTGCTGCGGGCTGTCAAGGCGCTGCGAGACCAGGGCCGCGAGCCGCCGGGCGCCGACGACCCGTCGCTGTTCCGCACGCGTTCCATCGCCATAGTGCTGCCGAAGGATGTGGACTGGCTAGAGGCTACCCATGACTGGCACGTTGCCCGCGGCGACCTGCCAACCGGTATCGGCGGGGGAGCGTTCATGTAATGACCGGCTACACGACCAATAACCACGAGGTGGAGCATGACCCAGCAGCATAACGACGTTGGTTTCTCGAAGAACCCCTACCTGTTGCCGGCCGACGAGCAGGGCTGGCGCGGCCTCTCGGTGCCCGGCCACCGTAAGCGCAAGTGGTACACCCTGCTGCAGAACGACAAAGTGCTGGTGACAGGCCTGTTGCTCATCCCCGGCGAGGCCAGTGTGCAACACAGCCATGAGACCGGCGAGCTGTCCATCGCCTACAACGACGCGCTGCGGCCCGTCGTCACGTGGCACCCGGGCGGCGAGGTCCACGCTGGTGCGCCGGCGGTGCGCCCGCCGATCAAGACGCCCAGCCTGGACGAGCTGGGGGCGATGACCGGCAACAGTGCGCTGGCGGCGTTGGTGGAGGGCCTGCTCGATGAGCAGGTGGCGTTGCGGACACAACTCGAGGAGATGCGCCGGCGCGACCTCTCGCCCCGCGTCATCATCGACATCCTGTTTCCGCCGTTCAAGACCACCATCATCGACGATGCGTATCCGAGTCAGGTGGTCATCACCGGCCAGTGGTACGACTGACGCACGGCATTCCCGGCCAGTGTGACTGGCGGACGGTCTCATGAAAAGGGACGTCCGCCGCGCGGCAACAGCCCGCCCGCTTTAGCAACCAGGAGGTTATGGTGATCCCGGTACGTCTGACCCAGGCATCCGCCCTTCTTTCGGCGCTCGCGCTGTTTGGCGCAGGGTGCGCCGCCCCAGCACCCGGGCCTGCGGCGGCGCCCTCGGCCAGCGCCGGCCCCGCGGCCCCGGCGCAACCAAAGGTGAACCGTGTGGTAATGGCCCAGGTGCCCCCGCAACTGGAGTACAACGCCCCCCGCATGGGTTCGCAGCCCACCGCCTGGGAGTTGGGGCCCATGTACGAGTACCTCATCGGCGTGGACAACAAGACCGGCAAGCTGGTACCGGCCCTGGCCGAGAGCTGGAAGCTGGAGAACGGCAACCAGTTCCGCTTCGCACTGCGCAAGGGCGTGCAGTTCCAGAAGAACTTCGGCGAGTTTACCGCCAAAGACGTGCTGTTCACCCACCAGGACTTCATACGCACCGACTCCGAGCACGGCGAGGCGAAGTATTGGCGCGACACCGTGAGCAAGGTGGACGTGGTGAACGATTACGAGGTGGTGATGACGCTGTCTCGCCCCGACGGCGACTTCCTGAACGCCGTGGCCCAGCAAGAAGGCGACATGATGGCCATCCAGAGCAAGGCCGCTTACGACAAGAACGGCGAGCCGACCATGGCCAAGGAGCCGACGGCCGGCACCGCCCCCTACCAGTTCAAGGAGCGGTCACAGGGCGCCTACATCCGGTACGAACGGGTGTCGTTCAAGCACTGGCGGGTCACGCCCGACTTCCCGGAGTTCGAGTTCCGCTGGGTCAAGGAGGCCTCGACCCGGCTGGCGGGCCTGCTGACCGGTGAGATCCACGTGACCGCCCTGCCCGAGGACCTGCTGGGCCAGGCCGAGAAGCAGGGCCAGAAGACGGTGGCGAGCCAGCAGCCCGGCCTGCGGGTGTTCTTCGGCTTCCTCTGTTGCTTCCTGAACGACTTCACCGACCAGACCAAGGGCATGTACGTGGGGCCCGAGGGCCCGACGCCGATGCAGGACGTTCGGGTGCGCAAGGCCCTGAACAAGGCGGTGGACCGCACCGCCCTCAACAAGGCCTTCTTTGGCGGCAAGGGCGAAGTGATGATCGCGAACCACATGCTGCCGAGCCGCCCCGGCTGGAACCCGGACTACGAGAAGCGCTGGCCCGAGGCCTACGGCTTCGACCAGAACGCCGCCAAGGCCATTCTGGCTGAGGCGGGCTACGGCCCCAACAAGCCGCTGTCGGTGGGCGTGGTGCTGCGTGCCGCCGCGGGTATCGCCGGTTCCGACGACATCTCGGAGGCGGTGGCCACCCAGTGGCGGAACATCGGGGTGAACGTCACCTTCGACCAGCCCGACGCGGCGCAGCTCACGCCGCTCGGCCGGCAGCGCCATTGGACCAACCACGTGGGCATCACGGGCACCGGCGCCGCCCCGCTCATCGGCATGGTGTGGAATAGCACCAGCGGCGGCCGCAACAGCAACTTCTCCGGCGCGCAGAACCCTGACCTAGAGGCCGTGGTGAAGCAGATCTATGACACGGTGGAGCTGGAGAAGCAGGACCCGCTGTTCCGCAAGGCCGGCGACGTCATTTACGACAAGTACCTGTCGTTGCCGCTGTTCTGGCTGCGGGCGCAGGCGGTGGTAAACCCGAAGTTTGTGGACGACTACGTGTTCCCCGGCACCATCTCCGGTACCTGGACCCACGTCGAATACCTAAAAGCCGCGAAGTAGAGGAGGCGTTCATGGCCGAAAGCGAAGTCATATTCGTCAACCCGTTTGCCGTGCCGGAGAGCCAGCAGGGGTGGCGCGGGCTGCACCTGACAGACAAGACCAGCAGGCGCAAGTGGTACACCGTGCTCGACAACGAGTTCATCCTCGTGACCGCATTGGTGGTGCTGCCGGGCGAGATCAGCATTCGCCACTACCACGAGACCGGTGAGCTGAACATCAGCTACGCGGGTGAGAACCGGCCGGTCATCCGCTGGAACCCGCCCGGCGTGCTGCACGGCGGCCCACCTCCGCCTGCCGAGGTATCGGAGCTGGACCGGCGGGTGCAGGACACGCTGGCGCGGGCAAAGAACACCGACCCCGTCATCAGCGAGTTGCTGAGCAGCATGGCGCAACGCCAGGTCGACATCGAGAAGCAGATCGAGGCGTTGACGCGTGCCCAACCGCACCTGCGGGTGGCCATCGACGTGCTGTTCCCGCCGTTCAAGACCATCATCGACGACCCGGCGTATCCGGAGAAGACGACCGTCATCGGCCAGTGGTACGACTGAGTCATCCCCGTTAGGAGACAGACCATGCTATCGAGAGAAGACAACGAATACATGTGCCGGGTCGGCCCCGGCACGCCTATGGGCGCGCTGTTCCGGCGCTACTGGTTGCCGCTCATGCACTCCACCGAGCTGGAGGCGGACGACGCACCGGTCACCATCCGTATCCTGGGCGAGGACCTGATGGCGTTCCGCGACAGCGAGGGCAACGTGGGCCTGCTGGACGAACTGTGCCCGCACCGGCTGGCCCCGCTCTACATTGGCCGCAACGAGGAAGCGGGCATCCGCTGCATCTACCACGGTTGGAAGTTCGACGTGCAGGGCACCTGCACCGAGATGCCCAACGAGCCGGCCAACAGCACCTTCCGCGCCAAGGTGCACCTGCAGGCGTACAAGCTGCACGAGCACGCCGGCGTGGTGTGGTGCTACATGGGCGACCCTGACCGCACCCCTGAGTTCCCGCTGTATCTGTGGACGACGGTCCCGGAGGCGAACCGGGTTTCGGCCAAGTGGATTCAGGACGCGAGCTGGATGCAGAGCCTAGAGGGCGGTATCGACACCTCCCACGCCTCGTTCCTACACCGCCGGTTCGACCAGAACACCCGCGCCACTGACGTGCAGAAGCTGGGCGCCACCAACGTGACCCGTAACCTGATGTGGCAGGATACGGCTCCCCGCCTGGAGCTGGAGCCGACCAACTACGGCTTCCGCTATGCGGCCATCCGCGATACGGCCAACCCTGCCGAGGTCTACGTTCGCATCTGCCCGCATGTCATGCCGTGCAGCTCCTACCCGCCGGGGTCGTACGGCCAGAACCGCATCTGGAACTGCTGGGTGCCGCGCGACGACGAGAGTTGCTGGGCATGGGACACGGTGTTCAACGAAGCCCGTCCGCTCGACCCCACTGAGGTGGAGGGCCTGAAGGAGATGCGCGGCTACAACTCCCGGGACCCGATCACCTTCCGCAAGTACGGCAACAAAGAGAACCGCTGGCAGCAGGACCGCAAGGCCATGCGCACGGTGAGCTGGTCGGGCATCCGCGGCATCTTTGTGCAGGACAACGCGGTGCAGGAGGGCATGGGGGCCATTGTGGACCGCCGGCGCGAGCACCTGGGCACCGCCGACCTCGCCATCATCGCGGCCCGCCGCCTGTACATCCGCGCCGCCAAAGACTTGGTGGAACGGGGCATCGAGCCGCCGGGCGTCGAGACCGCCGCCACCTACCCGCAGATCCAGTCCTACGCCTACCTGCAGCCGGCGGACGCCGCGTGGCATAAGGTGGAGCCGCTGGCGCCGGAGTTCGCACCGAAGGAGTAGCACCGCGTCGTTGCACTATGTCGTGGCCAGGAGCCCCATTGGGCCGTCTGAGCAATGGCCATTGGAGGCGCAGAAGGGCAGGGCAGTCCGCGTACTACCCTGCCTCACGCTGTGGCGAAAATCACTGGTCCTCGCCGACGCTGAATCGAAGCGAGCGACATGTTCCAGTGACGAGCGTGTCGTTGTGGCTGGAGCCGCAGGATCACTTTCAGACCTCTAGGCAAACCGCATCCGTCCAAAAGGAAGACCAACCTACGTCTCTTTGCGGCCACCTGTCAGCAGACTTGAACAAGTGTCTTAGTTCTTGTGACCTAGGTCACTTCCTTTAGTGCGGGCTTAGGATACAGTTCGGTGAAATAAACCTGTGATGCTCGACAGGTTTCGACGCACCCAAAGGTTGCAAATGTCAGCGTGACCGGTGTTGGCGCGTGTGTATAAGGCGGGAGTTACCCATGTTAGCACGACTCAAGGCCTACCGATGGTTGATCGCAGCCGCTGTCGGCGTCCTAGCTGCTCTCGGCGGCGCCACGCAGTTCGGACTCTTGTCCGAGAACCTCGGTGATGAGGTCGCCAACTGCGTGTCCTGCGCCGTCACCACGCAACCGCTGCTGGTTATCGCTCCCGCAACCGCTAAATTGACACCCAATCAAAGCTATATAGCTTCACTAGAGCCTCCGCTTAATCAGTGGCATCCTCAACTAGAAGCTTGGCGGGGCATGCATTTCCTCCGAACGCCGGTTGCGCAGGATTTTACCGATGCTGCCCATTTAAGCGCGCTCCTCACCCAGTGGCATCCTCAGCTAGAAGCTTGGCGAGGCATGCATTTCCTCCAAACGCCGGTTGCGCAGGATTTTACCGATGCTGCCCGTTTAAGCGCGCTCCTCACCCAGTGGCATTCTCAACTAGAAGCGTGGCGAGGCATGCATTTCTTGACTAATGTCCCCTATACTCTGACACCCCATCAAAGCTATATGGCTTCACTGGAGCCCGTGCTTAATCAGTGGCATCCTCAACTAGACGCTTGGCGAGGCATGCATTTCCTCCAAACGCCGGTGTCGCAGGATTTTACCGATGCTGCCCGTTTAAGCGCGCTCCTCACCCAGTGGCATCGTCAACTAGAAGCGTGGCGAGGCATGCATTTCCTCCAAACCCCGGTTGCGCAGGATTTTACCGATGCTGCCCGTTTAGACGCGCTCCTCACCCAGTGGCATTCTCAACTAGAAGCGTGGCGAGGCATGCATTTCTTGACTAATGTCCCATAACCAAAGAACCAAAGTCGTGGAGCGTGCTGTACTCGGTATCGAGTATGGGGCCCCGCGACCACGGCGGTAATGGGCTGTTTGAACGACGGTCCCCATTGATTCGGACGTTCCGCTACCACCTCCGACTGGTTCAGCCCTCGGACGCCGCTTGGCGCAGGGTGGAGCCGCTGGCCCCGGAGTTCGCACCGAAGGACTAACGCCGGCGATGGCTCATTGGGGCTCTGTAGCACCCGCTCACCACGCGCGGTAACCACACCACATCACGTGTCTTGGACCACTAGTCTCCAGGGTAGATGGAATCGCTCAGCAGGGCGTCCAGGCGCCAGACGCGACCCTCGCGCACCAGTTGCCACTGTTGATCATGCCAGACGGATGTCGACGCGTCGCCGGCGAGCCCGGAAATGAGGACCGATGCGCCCACCACCGCCAGGTCGCCCTCCTGTCTCACCGTCACAGCATTGAACACCTGAACGCTCAGCTTGTGGATGTAGCCGTACTGGCCGGCAAACTCCTGGGGCGAGAGCACCGCCCGCAGGTGGTCGCTGGCCAGCGAGTAGGCCACGCCGAACTCGCTGGAGTTCAGGAAGCGATAGAAATGCTCGACCACCTGGCTGGGGGTCAGTGCATTGGCAGACGCCAGCAGCGCGCTCACGTTGACGGGGTCATTGCGTTCGAGCGCTGTCAGCGTCTGCCGCACCAAGTTACTGGGGATGGCGAACCCGATGCCCTGCACCGGGCGTCCCGCGGCCGACTCCACACGGGCCACGTTGATGCCCACCAGTTGGCCGGTGGTACCGAGCAGCGGGCCGCCGCTGACGCCGGGGTTCATGGAGGCATACACCTGCAGGTATTGGTTGCCGAGCCCGGAGCCGGTCTGGCTGATGATGCCGCGTCCGGCGCTGGGTTGCGCCTTCAGGGTAAACGCGGCCGGATAGCCCAGGAAGAGCACCGGTTCGCCGGCCCGGACCTGGTCCGAGTCGGCGAACCGGGCGGCGCTGTAGGGCCCGCCCGGGATGCGGATGAGCGCCAGATCCGGCTGCTCAGAGCGCGCTTGCACCGTGCCCAGAACGACGGTGCCGTCCGGCAGCGCCACGTTGATGGTGTTGGCCTCTGGCACCACATGCGCATTGGTGACCACCCAGCCGTCGCTGCGGTAAATGACGCCGCTGCCCAGGCCCACGTCCTCGACGCTGGTACTGCCAATGAGTACGGTGAAGGTCTTGGCCAGGGCGATAACGTCGGCGTCGCTAAGGGTGGCTGCCCCTGATGCAGCCGCCGGTGCGTCGAGCGTCCGCAGCACCGGCAGAGGGGTGGCCAGCTTAACCACCATTAGGGCTACCAACAGCACGAGCGCGATGGCCAGCCATTGCTGCTGCGGCAAGGCGCTCACCAGCGATAGCCACCGCCTGGACGGTTTCGGCGGCGGGTCCGGCTCGTAATGAAAGCCCTGCGGCCACGAAAGCCCGTACACCTGCACTCCCGGTAGCCCTTGGAGCAGCGGGCGGCCGCGGTCGACGTACGTGAGGTCCATGTCGTCGCCGATGATCTGGCGGACGGTCTCGGTCACCAGGATTTCGCCGGGCCGGGCGACGGCCGGCATGCGGGCGCTGCGGTTGACCGCAGTACCGAAGAAGTCGCCGGCCACCTCCACCGGCTCGCCCACGTCGATGCCCACGCCGACCTCGATCGGCGCATCGGGGTTGGCGGCGTTGAAGTCGTTCAGCGCTTCGATGATCTCGATGGCGGCCGCCACCGCCTGGTGCGCGTTGGGGAAGGACGACAGACTATACTCGGCGGCGGTCTTGAACTCGCTGCCGTCGTGATACGCCAGGCGCGGTTTGACCACCCGCCGCAGGGCGTGCGTCAATTGGTAGGCCGCCTCGTCGCCGTGCCTGATGGCGAACGCAGTGTAGTTGTGGATGTCGATGAGCATGAACGCGGCCAGCTTCAAGGTGGGCAGCGGCGCAGCGGCGCTGGGCGCCACGGGGGTAGCGGGAGATTCGAGTTCGGCGAAGACCCTATCAATGGTCTGCATGAGTTCGAGCGGGTGGAACGGCTTAACCAGGAAGGCCGCCGCCCCGGCCTCCAGGCTCGCGGCGCGGCGGCCGGGACTGGCGGTCAACACCACCACCACGATGTGCGCCAAGTCTGGGTCGCGCTTGATGCGCCGGCAGAGTTCGAGGCCGCCAATGTGGGGCAGGGTGAGGCCGAGGATAACCACGTCCGGCCGCTCGCTCTGGATGAGGTCCCAGGCCTCCCTGCCGTCACGGGCTTGGAAGCATTCGCGCGCGCTGCTGGCGAGCGTGGTACTCACCAGCGTGCGCAGCACGGTATCGTCATCAGCGATCAGCAGTCTGCGCATAACCACCTGCGCCTGCGGGAGATGGTGCAAGCCCCCCACCGGAGGGGCATCACGCTGTGATCCTTCCTATGGAATGGCCCGGTCTTGCCAGGCCTCAAGAAATGCGGCCACCACGTTCGGAGCGAACTGGGCGCCAGAGCCGGCCGAAATCTCCGCAACAGCGGCGCCGATGGAGCCGGCCCGGTGGTAGGCGCGGGTGGAGGTCATGGCATCGAAGGTGTCGGACACGGCAATGATGCGCGCCTCCATGCAGATGGCCTCGCCGCGCAGGCCCGCGGGGTAGCCGGCCCCGTCCCAACGCTCGTGGTGCTGCGCCAGCGCGGCGCTGTGCCCCGAGAGGAACGGGATGCCCCTCAGGATGCCTGCCCCGACCATGCAGTGCTGCTTGAGCAGCACCCACTCGGCGGCGTTCAGCGGTCCCGGCTTGGTGAGCACGGTGTCGGGCGTGCCGATCTTGCCGAGGTCGTGCAGCAGGGCGCTGATGCTGAGGGACTTCAGCGCGGCGGCGCTGAACTGAAGTCGGGCCCCGATGGCTTCGCTATACGCTCGCACCCGCTCCACATGACCGCCGGTGTAGTCATCGCGGGCCTCAATGGCGGCGGCGAACCCGCGGATGGTAGCGACGTAGGCGTCCTCCAACTCTTCCCGGCGGGTGCGTTCAGCCCCGTACATTTGCTGCAGGTCGCCGGCGTAGGACAACTCCTGGGTCTCGGCCAGGGCGAGCGCGTGTCGCAACGCTGCAACTTCGGTCTGTGCTTGGTGTAATTGCTCTTGGCTGTCACGCAATTCGGCGGCGTATACCAGTACTTGCCGCGCCAAGACCGCATCCCTCGCGACCGCGGGGGCTTGGTGATGGTGTGCGTGTTTGACTGCAGCGCGAGAACGCATAGGTTGTATTTCAAGCATGCTTTCTATAAGTTATTGCTCATATCAAAATCTAACTCTATGACTAATACTACACGAGGTTACAGGGGTTGCAGTGATATTTTGCATAGTTCGCAACATTTGTTTGGCAAATTTCTGCCGGCAGCGAGTGAGGGCCTGCGGCTGCCTTACGAGGGGGGTTGGCGAACCGCACACCGAGGCACGGCTGGTGGCACAGGCTCGGGCCACCCCCCCACAAACGACGCGGGGCCAGCAGGGGGGCAGCGTGCTGCACGCATGCAGCGGTGCATATGCCGAGCCGGCAACGACGCGGCGCAGGCACAACCCGCCTAGCCGCAGCCACCCAACCTGCAGCCGGCCTAGGGGTACTGCGTCAGTCGCGGCTGCACGTTGCGGAAGGTGGGCGCATGCCGCCTAGGTGGCGCCGTAGCTCACCCATTCGCCGCCGTCCACCGGCAGGGCCACACCAGTGATGAAGCGGGCCTCGTCCGAATGCAGGAACAGCGCGGCGTAGGCGGTGTCCCAGCCGGTCCCCATCTTCTTGCCCAGGGGGATGCGGGCGTCGCGTGCCCCCACCACCTCGTCACGCGGGCGGCCCTGGCCCACGCGGGCTTCAATGGCCATCGGCGTGTTCATGAGGCCCGGCAGGATGGTGTTGACGCGGATGCTGTATTGGGCGTTGGCGGCCGCCAGGTTGTAGGTGAGGTGCACCACCGCGGCCTTCATGGTCTTGTACCCAATCAGCGGGTAGGCCTGCAGCACCGCCAGCGACGAGATGTTAACGATGGAGCCGCCGCCCGCCGCCCGCAGATGGGGAATGGCGTGCTTGCTGGTGAGCCAGGCGCTCTTGAGGTTAATCGCAAAGCTGCGGTCGAACGCCTCCTCCGTGATATCGGTGGCCACCGCGTCGCCGGCGGTGATGCTGGCTCCCACGTTGTTGTGCAGAATATCCAGCCGTCCGAACCGGTCCACCGTGCCGGCAACCAGCGCCATCACCGCCACCTCGTTGGTGGCGTCGGTCTCGACCGCGCTGGCCTTGCCGCCCTCGGCTGCGATCAGGTCCACCGTGTCCTGCGCCGACGCGAGGTTACGGTCGGCCACCACCACCGCTGCGCCCTCTCGCGCCAGCATGATGGCGGTGGCGCGGCCGTTGCCCACCGTCTGCCCCGGCGTTTGCCCGCCCCCAACCACGATTGCGATCTTACCCTCGACTCGACCCGGCATAGCGGTCCTCCCTGGTGCTGTTGTTTTGCAAACGGTCCCGCCGTTCATCGAACGCTGCTCGCCGCGGCCAGCGCCTGTCCGCTGCGTGATGCATCACGCAGCTACGGGGGTACGGCGTGGCCTCCGTTAGAACTTGGTGGTGTCGAGGCGGAGGCGGAGGTACTCTTGGAAGCGGGCCTCAAGGGCGGGCTTCTCCAAGAACACGCCGCGGCGGGCGGTGGTGGTGGTGGCGCTCGATCGCTGCTCCACGCCCCGCTGCACCATGCAGTAGTGCACGGCCTGCACCACGGTGATGACCCCCTGCGGGTGCAGGTGAGCATCGATGGCCTGGGCGATCTGCTGGGTCATGCGCTCCTGGAGCTGCAACCGGCGGGCGAACACGCTGACGACGCGCGACAGCTTGGACAGCCCGGTGACGATGCGCTGCGCCGGGTCGGGGATGTAGGCGATGTGCACAACGCCCCGGATCGGCGCCATGTGGTGCTCGCAGGTGGACACAAACTCAATGTTGTCCACAATCACCATATCGTCAGACAGTGCTGGGAAGTCATCTTCATCCAGGTGGAAGATAACGCCCAAGTGGTCGCCCGCCGCCTGCTGCATACCGCCCACGTAGGTGAGCAGCGCGTCGGCCCAGCGTTCGGGCGTGCGGCGCAGGCCCTCGCGGTCGGGGTCCTCGCCCAGCACCTCCAGCACCTCGCGCAGCAGCGGCTGCAAACGGCCCAACTTCTCGTCGCGGGTCATGGCTCCATCTCGTTTCTAGGTGGCGTAGCGCGTGCGGTCGGGGACGCCGGCCGCAGCGAACGCCACCCGGCGCTCGTGGCATTTGTTGCAGGCGCCGCAGTGCACACCGTTGCGGGGGGCCATGCAGGTGAGCGACAGCTCCAGCGGCAGGCCGGCGTGCTTGCGGATGATGTCTTCCTTATGCAGGCCGCGGTAGGGCGCGATGACCTGCACGGCGTGGCCCAGACCGGTGCTCAGTACCCGGCCGAAGTCGGCGAAGAACGCGGGCGACGCGTCGGGGAAGGGGTTGGCGCCCAACGACCCGATGGCGATCTCATGCACGCTGTGTGTGCTGCACCACACGGCGGCGGCGCCCAGCATCAGGATGTTGCGGCCGGGCAGGAAGACCGCGCTGTCCTCGGTGTCGGCGCCCGGCACGCCGCGGCCGGTCACGCTCCAGTGCTCGCCATACATGGGGGCCACCGGCGTCTGCAGCACCGTCACGCCGTGCACACGCGGGGTGCGCACGGCCGCAACGAACGCCTGCTGCGCCGCCAGCTCCTGTGCCTCCCACGCCAGCCCGAACTGCACGTAGATGGGGTAGACGTCGGCCTGGGTGGCGAGATCGGCCAGTAGAACGCAGCTATCGAGGCCGCCGCTGCAGAGGACGGCGATGCGGCGCTGCTCACTCACCGCGGTAGGCCGCCTGGCCGGTCGGCGTCTCCCAGAGGCGCACTTCGGCCACCGGCAGGCCCTGGCGGCACGCCTCGTGGAAGATGAGTTTGCAGATGTTCTCGGCGGTTGGGTTCTCGTCCATAAGGAACAATGGCTCCTCCAGTTGCTGGAGGCCTGGCACCACCGGGTCGCGGCGCCACAGCAGCATCTTGTGGTCGAGGTTGGTATCGACCCAGGTCTTCACCACGTCACGAATGCGGGTGAAGTCGACCACCATGCCCAGGTTGTCGAGGCCATCGGACTCCACGTCCACCTCCAACAGGCCGTTGTGACCGTGCAGGTGAGCGCACTTGCCGTTGTAGTCCAGCAGCCGGTGCCCGTAGCAGAAATCGATGGTCTTGGTGACTTTGAAGCGGCTCACAGTGCCCCCTAGCTGTCTGCGACTCATGATGTGGGTGGTTATCGCTGGTGGTGAGCCCTTCGTCAAGCTCAGGGCGAACGGGTTGTGTGGGTGGTCGCACAGTACGAATCTCCGGCCCTAGCTTGGCCATCCCGGTCCGGCTAGGTGCCGGCCGGCGTCCACCCGGATGACCTCACCGGTTATGCTCTCCGATCGTAGGAGTGTGGCGACGACTTCCGCTATGTCGTCCACCGAGGATTCGCGCCCCAGCGGGGTACGGTCGAGCACGTCGTGCTGCCACTCAGCGGGCGGGATGTCGGGTGGGCGGATGGTGGGGCCGGGCGCCACAGCGTTGCACAGGATGCCAGACGGCGCCAGCTCGGCAGCGAACGCTTGGGCCATGAACTGCACCGCCGCCTTTGCAGTGAGATACGGCAGGTAGTGACGGTAGGGCGTGGGCCCGGCCGCCCAGTCACCGAACAGCACCAGATGACCGCGCACCGGCCCTACGTTGACCTGCATGGCGCGGGCGGCATAGGTGGCCAGCAGGTAGCTGGCCTTCGCAGAGGCCATGCTGCGGTCCCAGGCGGCGCCGTCCAGCGTCTCGAGTGGGGTGCGCTCGTAGTCGGAGGCCAGGTTGACCACCGCGAACAGGTCGCCCAGGCCGTCGCGCGCGGTCTGCACCACCCGCATCACGTCGGCCTCGCGGCTCAGGTCACCCTGTACCAGCACAACCCTGCCAGCCGACAGCGCCAACTCGTCGCGCAGCCGCTCCATCGCTTCCCGCGAACTGCGGTATGCCAGTGCCAGTGACACGCCCTCGCGTGCCAGCCGGTGCGCGACCACGGCGCCCACCCGGCGGGCCCCCGCCAGCAGCACACCACGCCCCTGCAGATTGACCACGTTCGCCCCCTCGGCGCGGCCTGCCGGTCGGGCCGGTGGGCGTAGGCGGTAGTATACGGCGTTCCTCATTTTGCGACAAATCGCATGTGCGAGGGCTGTCCGCAGGGGGCCTTGCCAGCCGAGGCCACCCGTACGACGTTGCGGCACACCCACGGAGCCCTGGAGGTGTGCCCGGAGGCAACGCGCGTGCGCGTTGACAGGCATTCGGGGCGGGCTACACTGAGGGCGTGCCTGCTCTGGCGCGAACCACGTCCCGGGGATTTTTCATGAACCCTGCCGTTGTGTGGTTACGGCGATTTGCCGGGGGCAGTGTGAACGCCCGCAAGGTGTTCCGGCGCCTGCCCAGCGCCCGGCGGTGCAAGGTGTGCGCCGCCCCGTTTCTGGGGTTCGTGTCGCTGCCGTTCAAGCTGGCCGATATCCGGCCTTCCCGCAAAAACCCGCACATCTGCACCCTCTGATACGAGCTTTCTCCCCCGGGCGGGGAGACAGCCATCATCTCCGTCATGTTCTTGGACGTACGGGGGTACACAGCGCTGTCAGAAAAACTGCCTCCGGAAGCGGTGGCCGAGCGGCTGCAGTACTTCTACCAGCTTGCCAGCGACGCGATCTTTCGGGCCGACGGCACGCTGGACAAGCTGCTGGGCGATGCGGTGATGGCCTTCTTTGGCGAGCCGGTGCACTACCAGGACCACGCGCGGCGGGCGGTGCAGGTGGCGATGGAAGTGCTGCGGGCCGTGCGCACCGAGGGCGGCGATATGCCGTTACCGGTGGGCGGCGGCATAGCTACCGGCGAGGCTTTCGTGGGCAATGTGGGCGCCGAGGAGGCGGCCGACTTCACGGCGCTGGGGGATACGGTGAACGTTGCGGCCCGGCTGCAGGGCGCGGCCAAGGCGGGCGAGTTGCTCATCACGGAAGCCACCTATCAAGCGGTGGCCGGCCTCTACCCTCATGCCGAGGCGCGTGACCTGGAGCTGAAGGGGAGGACCGAGATCGTGCGAGCGCGGGTGCTGCTGCCCTGAAGTCCGGCCGAGAACTCGGGTGGACCAGGGCGTGGGCCGCCACCGGCGCGGTGCTAACTCCCCACGCCGTTCTGCACAGTCATCACCGGGCAGCCGGGGTCGTTATCCCCCGACCTTCTCCAGCTTGGCGAAGCTGAGGAGCAGGCGTTTGACGCCGGCGCCGCCCTTGAAGGCGACGGTCACCACCTGGTCGCCGGAGCGGTCGGGCTCGCAGTTCACCACGATGCCCTCGCCGAACTGGCCGTGGGCCACGTGCTCGCCGCTCTTGAAGGCAGCGACGGCCACCTCGGGCTGGGCGGCCGCCGGCGCGGCGTCGGTGCGAGGGGCGTTCGCGGGGATGCGCATGGGGGCTTGGGTTGGCGTGCCACTGCCACTGCCGCCACCGCCGAAGCTGCCGGCGCCCATGCGGAAGCGGGCCTGCTGGGCGCTGGCCCCTGCCACCGAGGGCCGCCCCGGCTGCACCACCAGGCTGGCCGGAATGTCCTTCAGGAACCGCGACGGCGGGTTGGGCATACGGGTGCCGAAGTTGTTGCGGCGGAAGGCCCGCAGCAGGTACAGCCGTTCCTTGGCGCGGGTAATGCCCACGTAGGCCAGGCGGCGCTCCTCCTCCATCTGGTCCGGCTGATCGAACGACCGGACGTGGGGGATGACGCCCTCCTCCATGCCCACGATGAACACGAACGGGTACTCGAGCCCCTTGGCCTGGTGCAGCGTGATGAGCGTGACGGTATCGGTCACCTCGGTCAGGTTGTCCACGTCGGACACCAGCGCCACGTTGTCCAGAAACTCGTCCAAGCCGCTGGGTGGTGTCAGGTCGGCGAACTGATCGGCCAGGCCGCGCAGCTCCTGCACGTTCTCCCAGCGCTCGTCGCCCTCCTCCAGTTGGTCCATAACGTAGCTGCGGAAGTTGGTGCGCTCCAGCAGGCCGTCGAACAGCTCGGGCACCGGCTGCAGCTCGGCCGCCCGCTGCAGGCCGTCCAACAACTCCACCACAGCGGCCAGCGCGTTGGTGACGCGCGCGGTGAAGCGGGGGCGGGTGAGGCCGGCGGTCTCCTCCGAGTCGGGCTGCACCGCCAGTTGCAGCGCCGTGTACAGCGGCAGGTTCTGGCCGGAGGCGAAGCGATTCAGGTCTTCCATGGTGCGGGCGCCGATGCCCCGTGGCGGCACGTTGATGACCCGCTGCAGGCTCACGCTATCGAACGGGTTGTGGATCAGGCGCAGGTAGGCCAGCAGGTCCTTGATCTCGCGGCGGTCGTAAAAGCGGGTGGCCCCCACCAGCCGGTAGGGTATCTGGTGGCGCACCATCGCCTCTTCCACCGCGCGGCTCTGGGCGTTGGTGCGGTACAGCACGGCGCACTCGCCCCAGTGGCGGTTCTCCTTCTGCACCAGGCGCTCCATCTCCTGCGCCACGAACCACGCCTCCTCCTCCTCGTCGTACCCCTCCCGCACCACAATGGGCAGCCCCTCACCGTTGCGGGTCCACAACGCCACGTCCTTGCGCTTGGTGTTGGGGGCAATCAGGCTGGAGGCCGCCTTCAGGATGGTCTGGGTGGAGCGATAGTTCTCCTCCAGCCGCACCACGTTGCAGTCGGGGTAGTCGTGCTCGAAGTTCAGGATGTTGCGGATGTCGGCGGCGCGCCAGGAGTAGATGGACTGGTCGGGGTCGCCCACCACGCAGATGTTGCGCTCGCCCTCGCCGGCCAGCAGCCGCGCCCACACGTACTGCGCCACGTTCGTGTCCTGGAACTCGTCGATGAGCAGGTGCTGGTAGCGCTGCTGGTACTTCTCGCGGATCTCCGGCTGGTCGCGCAGCATCTGCACGGTGCGGAACAGCAGGTCGTCGAAGTCGAGGGCATGGGACTCGTACAGCTCGTGCTGATAGCGCTCGTAGGCGCGGCGCACCACCTCTTCAAAGTAGCCGGTGGCGGCATAGGCCTCGGCGGTGATGAGCTGGCTCTTGGCGTTGCTGACGGCGCTGAGCACGCTGCGGGGCGTGAACTTGCGGGGGTCGACGCCCAGGTCAGTGATCACCCGCTTCATGATGCTCATCTGGTCGTCGTCGTCGTAGATGACGAAGCGGCGGTCGAGGCCAATGTGCTCCGCCTCGGCCCGCAGCAGCCGCACGCACACCGAGTGGAAGGTGCCCATGGCCACGTGCTGGGCGTCGTCGCCGCACAGGTCGGTCAGGCGGCTCTTCATCTCCCGCGCCGCCTTGTTGGTGAAGGTGACGGCCATGATGCGCCACGGCGCCACACCCTCCACCTGGATCAGGTAGGCGATACGGTGGGTGATGACGCGCGTCTTGCCGCTGCCGGGCCCAGCCAGGATGAGGAGGGGCCCGCCGGGGTGCGTGACAGCAGCGAACTGGGGCTCGTTGAGCCCTTCGAGCAGGTCGGGCAAGGGGTACCGCCGAGGGGGAGGGGATGCCCCCGCATTGTCGCACCCCGAACGCCTGTGCGGCAATCGAGGGGCGGCTCGGCCGGGCAAAACGGAACCTTGTGCGGTCGTGGGGCCGACGCCCGCTCTAAATGACGGCTAAGGGGAGAGCACATCCGCAAGGGCGAGCAGATAGCTACAGAAACGCGTATCCGTTATACTTACGGTGTACTTCGTATACCGGAGGTGACCGAATGGCCGTCGTCAAGGTGTCGAGCAAAGGGTGGGTGGTCATTCCGGCTGAGATTCGCGCGCGGTACCACATTCGCCCGGGTGACCAGATGCAGGTGGTGGACTACGGCGGGCAGATTGTGCTTATGCCTGCCATCTCCGACCCGATCCAAAGGGCCCGCGGGTTCCTGAAGGGTGGGCCTTCGCTCACCAAGGCACTCCTCGAATCGAGGGCTGAGGAACTCGAACGAGAGGAGCGCACGCTACCTCGGCCCGCCGCCAGCGTCAATGGCTGACCGCTACGTCCTGGACACCTTCGCACTCGTGGCGCTGTTCCAAGACGAGCCGGGCGCCGCAAGAGTTCAAGAACTGTTGAACGAAGCGACTGAGACCACGCCGGTGTACCTCACGGCGGTCAATCTGGGCGAGGTGCTCTACACCATTGAGCGGCGGCAGGGACAGCATGCTGCTTCGGACACCCTGGCACTCATCGACACGCTCCCTATCGACGTTAGGCCCGTGGACCGTGATCTTGCCCTCCGCGCAGCGCGCCTGAAAGCGACCGTACGGCTGGGCTACGCCGACTGCTTCGTGGCGGCGCTGGCCGACACCCTGGACGCCACGGTCCTGACCGGTGACCCGGACTTCAGCGCCGTGGAAGATCGCATCGCGATTGAATGGCTTCCCCGAAGGGCCACATGATGCGCGGCGGCGGTCGGCAGCGACCTCACGGTTTCGCGGCCGGTGGCCCCAGCCGTTCGAGGATCCACATGCGGTGCGCAGGGCCGGCCAGCCGTTCAGAGCCAGTTCTTCGAGGTGGCGAATGTCAGCAGCGTCCATAGGGTTGGCATTGTCGCACCGGTCCTAACGGGCGGCAACCTCTAGGGTCTTGCGCACCCGCCGTACGATAGGGGTGGAGGTACACCATGAAACAACTTGTCCGGTCTGTGGTGCTGATTGCGGTGCTGATTGCGGCGGGGAAGCTGCTGGAGCAGCGGGGCAAGCCGGCGCACGGCCGCCTGCTGGGCATGCCGTACGACCTGCGGGTGCCCACGATCGACCGGGTGCGCAAGTGCTACTGGAATCCGGCCGACCGGCACATACTGACGCCGACCCTGCTGGGGTGGGGCTACGGCGTGAACCTGGGGGCGGTGTTGCGCAAGGTGGGGTTGCTGTAGCAGGTGGGGCGGTATGGAACGCTTCGCCAACGAGGTGGCCCCGGCGTTCTGAGCGAGCGCTACCGGGCGACCTGAAGTCTGACCGCCACCGAGCGGGCTCGCCCGTTACCGCGCGCTCCCGATTGACACCGGTGTGGCCTCCGGCCTAGCGTTAGCCACCATCCCCCACAAGGACGCCCCATGAAGATCGACGTACACGCGCACTACGTACCACAGCCCTTCTTCGACTTCGACGCGGTGCGCGACAAGCCTGACCACTACGCCATGCGCATCGAAGCCGGCGGCGGCGTCTGGAGCCAGCCCCCGCAACTTTCCGCCGGGTTCGAGAGCGAGATGATGTGGAACATTGAGCGCCGCCTGCGCGACATGGACGAGCAGGGCGTCGACATGCACATCCTCTCCACCACGCCGCACCTATTCTTCTACAACCCCACCAGCACCAGCCGTCCCGACGTGCCGTCCATCGTCGGCATGTGCCGCCTGGTGAACGACACCATCGCCAAGACGGTGGCGCAGCACCCGGGCCGCTTCGTGGCCATTGCCGATGTGCCCCTGCCCGACGGCGAAGCCGCGGCGGCCGAGCTGGAGCGCACGGTGAAGGACCTGGGCTTCCGCGGCGCCGAGATCTGCACCAACGTCGGCGGCCGCAACCTCGACGACCGGGCGTTCTTCCCGTTCTACGCCAAGGCCCAGGAGTTGGACGTACCCATATTCCTGCATCCCGCCAACGTGCTGGCCGCGGGCGACCGTCTGCGCGACTACTACCTCAACAACTTCATCGGCAACCCCACCGACACCGCGGTGGCCGCGGCGGCGCTCATCTTCGGCGGCGTGCTGAAGGAGTTCCCGCGCATCAAGTTTTACCTGGCCCACGGCGGCGGCTCTTGCCCCTACCTGCGGGGACGCTGGGAGCACGGCTACAAGCAACGCCCCGAGGCCAAGCAGCACATCCAGCGACCGCCCTCAGAGTACTTCCGCCAGCTCTACTTCGACTCGCTCACCCACTCCACCCAGACGCTGAACTACCTGGTGGAATCGGTGGGCCCCGACCGCATCATGATGGGCACCGACTACCCCTTCGACATGGGCGATTACACGTCGGTGAAGAGCATCGCAGCGCTGCCCCATACCACCGAGGCCCAGAAGCAGCGTATGTGGGGCGACACCGCCCAGGAGCTGTTCCGCATCGGGTAGAGCAGGCATCCGCCACTCTGCAGGTCACCCATGCTACCCATGCTTGAGCTGTTTGACTTTCACTGCCTCCCCACCTAGCATCCTTCTGTCGGCAGCCACTGCCGCATCTCCCGTGCCACACCGGTAGGAGCACCGCATGTCAGAAGCCATCATTCTCACTGCATCCGACTTCGCCCCCCTGCGCGAAAATCCCGAGCACATCCATGGCGCCATGCGGGCCGTCGAGGATGCGCTGGTCGCCTTTGCCAAGAAGTCGGTGCGGGAAGGCCGCCTAGTCGACCGCCGTCCGGGCGAGTTCGAGGGTATCCGCGTCAGCCTGCTGGCCGGCGACGGCCTGCTCAGCGGCATGCGCATCTTCGGCAACCCGCCCCACACCCGCGCCTTCATGCTGTTCGAGGGTGAGACCCGCGCCATGGTCGCGCTCATCGACTACGGCGTGCTCAACTCCATGCGGGTCGGCTCCATCGCGGGCGTGGCCGCCAAGTACCTGCACCCCAAGGGCGCCAAGCTGCTGGGCCTCATCGGTTCCGGCTGGCAGGCCCCGCCGCAGGTGCTGGCGATGAAAGCCGCCATCCCAACCCTGGAACGCATCAAAGTGTTCAGCCCCACCCAGAAGAACCGCGAGGCCTTCGCCGCCAGCATGACTCAGGTGCTCGGCATCCCCGTCGACCCGGTCGGCTCCATCCAAGAGGCCATGCAGGACGCCGACGTGGTGGACCTGTGCGCTCCCGGGCACCACGACGTGCGTGAGCCGCTGTACGAGGTGGACTGGGTGAAGCCGGGCGCCCTGGTGGTGGCCATGGCTCAGAGCCAGTACAGCGCCGCCGCCGTCCGCCACTCCCGAATGGTGGCCGTCAGCTACGAGAACCTGGTGTCGGAGCCCGAGGCGCGCCCGCCCTTCGACGAGCTGGTGGCCAAGGGCGAGTTCCGCAAGGAGCACGTGACCCCTCTTGGGGCGGTCATCACCCAGGGCGCCAACCCCCGCCAGAGCCCCACCGACACCGTCCTCTACCACCTGGAGGGGGGCACCGTGCAGGACCTGTTCGTGGCTACCTGGGGCTACGAATGGGCCAAAGCTCGCGGCCTCGGCAAACCGTTCGATCTCACCGTCTAACCGACACACCGGCGCCTTCAACAAGCTCAGGCAACGGTACTGGCCGCATAGCTAGAGAGGTAATTGCCCACATGATCGCTGGAACTCGTTGGAGCATCGCAGTGGGGGCACTCGCCCTCGCCCTGTCGGCCTGTGGCAGTCCGGCCCCGGCGGCCGCACCCGCTCCTGCGCCGGCCGGCGGGCAGCAGCAGCCCGCCGCCACTACCGCGCCGCCGGTCAATCGCGTGGTCATGGCCCTGAGCGCGCCCCGCGTCGAGACCAACGCCATCCGCATGCTGTCGCAGACCGACTTCTGGCAACTGCGCGCCACCTACGAGTATCTGACCGGGGTCGACGCCCAGAACGGCAAGGTCATACCGCAACTCGCTACCAGTTGGGCCATCGAGCCCGACGGCACCGCCGTACGCTTCAAGCTGCAGGAGGGTGTGACGTTTCAGAACGATATGGGGGCGTTCAAGGCGAGCGACATTGTGTACTCGCTAAAAGAGTACATGAAGGCCGACTCGCCCGGTGGCACCGGCCCGTACTTCCGCGAGCTCACGAAGGCCATGCAGGCGACCAGTGACACCGAGTTCCTGCTGGCTTTCAGCCGGCCCGATGCCAACCTGTTCATCAACGTCGGTATGCAGGGCGGCGGCGTGGAGATCCGCAGCGAAAAGGACGGCGTGGCGAAGGGCGACGTGAGCATGCAAGGCCTGCCCATCGTCGGCACCAGCCCCTACCAGTTCGAGAGCCGCCAGCAGGGGTCGTACGTCCGCTTCAAGCGCACCGCCGGCAAGCACTGGCGCGTCACGCCCGATTTCCCCGAGTTCGAGTTCCGCTTCATCAAAGAGCCTTCCACCCGCTTGGCGGCGCTGCTGGCCGGCGAGGTGCACCTGGTGACCCTGCCCAACGACCTGCTGCCCCAGGCCGAGAAGCAGGGCTTCAAGCTGCTGAAGAGCCGGGCCGCCGGCCTGCGCACCTTCCTCGAGTTCCTCTGCTGTCCCTTCAACGAGGCCAAGAACGCCGCATCGGGCCGCCGTAACCCCGACAGCCCGCTCTGGGACGTGCGGGTGCGCCAAGCCCTCAGCAAGGCCATCGACCGCAACGCCCTCAACAAGGCGTTCTTCGGCGGCAAGGGCGAGTTGATGACGCTCAACCACTTCCACCCCACCCGTCCCGGCTGGGACCCCGGCTGGGAGAAGCGCTACCAGGACGAATACGGCTACGATCCCGCCAAGGCCAGGCAGATTTTGGCCGACGCCGGCTACGGCCCCAACAAGCCCTTGAAGACCAACATCCTGGTGCAGGCGCTGGTGCAGTACAGCGGCGCCGAAGACCTGGCCGAGGCCGCCTCTGCCGCCTGGAAAGCCATCGGCGCCGACATCGCGTTGCAGACCATCGACTCGGCCACCCTCGTGGCGCTGCGGGCTCAGCAGAAGTTCGACAACCACATCGAGGTCGCCGCCACGGCGTCCGACCTCTACACCGGCACCCAGATCTACGCCTCCATGACCGGCACCCGTACTCGCGGCATAGAAGACGCCGAGGTCCTCAGCAAGATCGCCCTGCCCTACGCTACGCTCGACGAGAAGAAGGCCGACCCGGCCTGGCGCGCCCTGGGCGAGGCCATCTTCACCCGCCACTCCGACATCCCGTTGTTCTGGCTGCCGGTGGAAGTGGTGGTGAACCCCAAGGTCGTCGCCGACTACGTCTTCCCCGGCTCGCTCTCCGACGTCTGGACCCACATCGAGAACGTGAAGGCGGTCAAGTAAGACGTCCCACGTTCACAACCCTCTCCCTCCGGGCCCTCGGGCGCGCGGCACGGGCCGTTAGTAGCGGGAGGTGTTGATCTCCTGCATCTTACCGGTCACCAGATAGGCCGTCTGCTCGCAGATGTTGGTGGCGCGGTCAGCAATGCGCTCCAGGTTGTGCGACACCCATATCAGATAGGTGGCGCGCTCGATGGTGGCCGGGTCGCGCAGCATGTACAGCAGCAGTTCGTGGTAGACCTGGTCGTGCAGGGCGTCCACCACATCGTCGTCCTCGGCAATGCGTCTCGATGCCTCTAAGTCGCGGCGGGCAAACGCTTCGAGCGCGCCCCGCAGCATCTCGCGTGCTTTGGTGGCCATGCGTGGTAGGTCCACCAGCGGCTTCACCAGCGGCTTGCCGGCGTGCAGCACCACGATCTTGCCGATGCCCTCGGCGTGGTCGCCGATGCGCTCCAGGTCCACCACGTTGTGCAGGATAGCCAGCAGAAACCGCAGGTCACTGGCCAGAGGCTGCTGGGTGGCGATCACCTCCACGACTCGCTCCTCGATCTCTAGCCGCTTCTGGTTGATGAGCGCGTCGTCGGCTATGAGCTGGCGGGCCTCGGGCGTGTCGAGCCGCTGCAGGCAGTCGATGGCCCGCTCAATGGCAGTGTCCACCATGGCGCCCATGAGCATCAGTTGCTGCTGCAGTTCACGCAGCTCCGCTTCGAACACGGTGCGGCTTCCCGGCATGGCGTCCCCCTCTCTATCCGAAGCGCCCGGTAATGTAGTCCTCGGTGCGCTTGTCCTTGGGGTTGGTGAAGATATCGCGCGTCGAGCCGTACTCCACCAGGGTGCCGGCCCGGTCCTCGCCCATCAGCATATACGCGGTGCGGTCGGAGACGCGGGCGGCCTGCTGCATGTTGTGGGTGACGATAACGATCGTGAAGCTCTCCCGCAAGTCGTGGATCAGTTCCTCAATCTTGAGGGTGGCCATCGGGTCGAGCGCCGAGCACGGTTCGTCCATCAACAACACGTCCGGCTCCACGGCGATGGCGCGGGCGATGCACAGGCGCTGCTGCTGCCCGCCGGAGAGGGCGGCGCCCGACACGTGCAGCTTGTCCTTCACCTCGTCCCACAGGGCGGCGCGGCGCAGGCTGCGCTCGGTCACCTCGGCCACGCGTTGCTTGTCTCGCACGCCCGCCAGCTTCAGGCCGGCCACCACGTTGTCGGCCACCGACATCATGGGGAAGGGGTTGGGCTTCTGGAACACCATGCCGATGTGGCGGCGCACCTGCACCGGGTCGGCGTCGGGGGCGTAGACGTCTTCGCCGCCCACCAACACCCTGCCGTGGGCGCGGGCGCCGGGCGTCACCTCGTGCATCCGGTTCAGGCAGCGGATCAGCGTGCTCTTCCCGCAGCCGGAGGGGCCGATGATCGCGGTGACACTGCGGAGTGAGATCGCCATCGATACGTCCTTCACGGCCCGAAACGCACCGTAGTACGCGTTAAGGTCCTCGATGACGAGGCCGGGCTCCTGCTCGGCCGGGCTGTCGGCCGTGGTCTGGTGAATAGTCATCCCTGGCACCAGCGTTTCAAAAGGTGATGGTTGGGCGATCGTGGTGGAATCCATGGTATGCCTTCTGGTGGGTGGCCGGTTAGCCCCGTAGCGACCCGCCGGTGACCCGGCGCGTGATGAAGCTGAGCAGGCCGATGACGACGATGAGCACGAAGGCCGCGCCCCAGGCCTTGGTATGCCAGTCGTCGTACGGCGCCACGGCGTAGTTGTAAATCTGCACCGGCAGGCTCGCGGTGGGCTGCAGCAGGTCGAAGTTGAAGAACTGGTTGCCCAATGCGGTCAGCAACAGCGGGGCGGTCTCGCCGCCGGCGCGCGCCATGGAGAGCACGGTGCCGGTGATGACCCCCGACTTGGCGGTGGGCACCACAATGGCCAGAATGGTCTTCCAGCGCGGAATGCCCAGGCCCAGCGACGCCTCGCGCAGCGTGTCGGGCACCAGCCGCAGCACCTCCTCCACCGTGCGGGTAACGATGGGCACCATGATAATGGCGAGCGCCACGGAGCCCGCAAGCCCGTTGAAATGGCCCACCACGCTGCGCACCAGCACCGCCCACACAAACACGCCGACCACAATCGACGGGACACCGGCGATGAGGTCGATGGTGAAGCGTACGAGCGTCGCAAACCTGCCGCGCCCGTATTCCGAGAGGTAGACAGCGGTGCCGATGCCGGTGGGGACGCCCATCAAGGCCGCCACACCCACCATCATCAGCGTACCTAGCAGCGCGGGCGCCACGCCGCCCCCCACCTCGCCAATCGGCAGCGGCCGCTCGGTGAAGAACGCCAGGTTGAGCGCGCCAGCCCCGTTCGCCAGCACGTGCAGCAGAATGGCTGACAGCACGAACACGGCGGCGGCGGTGCAGAGCACCACGCCCACCGTCGTGGCCCGGTCTATCAGCAGGCGGCGGGTCTGCGGCCCACCCGCGGCGCCGCGGGTGAAGCGCCGCAGGGGCAATGGTGCTGGTTGCGCCGCTGGCAGCGCGCCCGTCTCCTCGCCCATCAGATCCGCAGGCCTTGCGGACCCTTGGCCACCCGCCACACCAGCAGCCGGGCGGCGCCGTTCACCACGCCCGACACCACCAGCAGCACCAAGCCCACGGCCACCACCGCGCTGAAGTAGACTTCGGAATCGGCTTCGTTGAACTGGTTGGCGATGGCCGACGCCATGGTGTAGCCCGGGTTGAACAACGAGGGCGAAATGGCCTTGGACGCGTTGCCGATGACCATGGTGACGGCCATGGTCTCGCCGAAAGCACGGCCCAGCCCCAGCATCACGCCGCCGATGATACCGCCGCGCGCGTAGGGCAGCACCGCCCCGGCGATGGTCTCCCACTTGGTGGCGCCCAGGCCGATCATCCCTTCGCGCTGCTGGTCGGGCACCGCTGCGATGATCTCGCGCGAGATGGCGGCGATGGTGGGCAGGATCATGATGGCCAGGATCACTCCGGCGGTCAGCATGTCCCTGCCGATCGCAGGCCCGGTGAACAGGGCGCCCACCACCGGGATCGGGCCCAGGTAGTCTTTGAGGAAGGGTTCCACATAGGTGCGCATGAGGGGGGCTAGCACGAAGAACCCCCACAGTCCGTAGATGATGCTGGGGATGACCGCCAGCATCTCCACCATATAGGCCACGGGCTCGCGCAGCCACTTGGGGGCGTATTCGGCCAGGAACAGCGCCGCGCCGATGGCCACCGGAGCGCCCAGCACCAGGCCCACCGCCGAGGTCATCAGCGTGCCGAACACGTAGTGAGCGGCGCCGAACTCCAGATGTACCGGGTCCCAGGCCGTGGTGGTGACGAAGCTGAGGCCGGAGTGGCTGAGCGCCGGCCAGCTGTCCACCACCAGCAGCAACGTGAGCCCGACGATGATCAGCGGGGGCAGCGCAGCGAAGGCCGTGACCACCGTGCGGAACAACTGGTCCCCGACATCCCGCCGCCGCAGGCGCGGGCCGCGATGGGCGGCGGGATGGTCGGAGATGCTGGTCATGCGCTGGTGCTCTCAGAGGTACTTCAAGTTTGCTCGACCGGTCTAGTGCGGGTAGGCCTTGGCGCCGGCGACGGTTATGGAGAGGATCTTCTCCTCAGCCTTCTTCACCACTTCATTAGGCAGCGGTGCGTAGTCGAGGTCGGTGGCAAATTTCTGGCCATCGTGTGTCTCCCACCAGAGCAGCCGGGTGAGGGCCTGCGCCTTCGCCTTGTCGGTCTGCTTAGTATAAGCGAGTTCCCACGTGAAACCGGAGACCGGGTAGGTGGCGTCGCCTTCGGCGTTCACGATGGACGCCCGCAGGTCGGCCGGCATGGCTTTGGAGTTGGCGGCGGCGGCAGTAACGCCGGCCAGCGAGGGCTCCACGTACTTGCCAGCCTTGTTCTTGACCGAGCCGAAGCCCAGCTTGTTCTGGCGGGCGTAGATAAGCTCGACGTAGCCGAGTGAGTAGGGGTTCTGCTTCACTTCGCCCGCAACGCCCTGGTTGCCGTTACCGCCCAGGCCCACCGGCCAGTTGACCGAGTTACCGGTGCCAACTTTGGACTTCCATTCGGCAGAGACAGAACTCAGATAATCGGTCCAGATGTAGGAGGTGCCGGAGCCGTCCGAGCGGTGCACGACGACGATGTCTTTAGCCGGGAGTGTGACGCCGGGATTGTCCGCCGCAATCTTCGGGTCGTTCCACTTGGTGATGGCGCCCAGGAAGACGCCCGCCAGCACATCGGCCGAGAAGTTGATGGGCTTGGTGACCTCGGGGACGTTATAGGTGGGGACCACGGCGCCGAGAGCCATCGGAATGTGTAGGATGTCGCCGCCCTTGGCGGCCTTCAACTGCTCGTCGGTCATCGGGCCATCGGTTGCGCCAAAGTCGACCGTCTGGTCGGAAATACCCTTGATGCCGCCGCCGGAGCCAATGGCCTGGTAGTTCACCTTGACGCCGGTCAGCTTCGAGTACTCTTCGAACCACTTGGAGTAGAGCACTGCGGGGAAGGTGGCGCCGGCGCCGTTCAGCGCCTGGGCCTCGCCGGCAAAGGGCGCCTTCACCACACCAACGCCGGCAGCGGTTGCGGGCTGCGCCGTGGGCGCGGGCAGCGTGGGGGCCGGCGGCGTGGTGGGCGCGGGGGCCGGCGCGGCGGGTGCACAGGCGGCGCCAAACACGAGCGCGCTCATACTGAGCAGCGCTGCCCTGCCCTTGAACATAGTTACGAGGGATTGGTTCATCCCTGTCCTCCTTGTACTTGTGGTGACTCTATTAATGTACTACAGCGATACTGGTCTGTCGATCATATCTTTAGACAGGATGATAACTAACCTGTCTTCTGACACATCGAACATAACGCGTATGACACGGCACCACGCAGTCACTACCTCGGGAGCCGCGCCAAACGCCGAATGACCAAGGAACGTGCCGGGCGCGAGCATCTCCCCCACCTGCACGAAGCGGCTGGTGTCGGGTTGCAGGTACACCCAGCGGACACTATCTCCATCTCTGGCCTCGCCGGACGGCTGATTGAGCACGTCCACCGTCTTGCTGTGCACGCAGCGGACGGCCATGACTCAGAACTCGCAGATGGGCCACACCGCGACCCTGCGCCACTCCGTGTCGCAGATGCCGCAGCGCATGGCCACTGTCGGGTCGCCGGGCTGCACCGGCGTGCTGACCACGCTGGCGAAGCGATCGCTGGGGGCGCCGCAGCCGGGGCAGCAATCACCCACCAAGGTGGTGTGCTCCAGCCAGCGCAGGGCGCCCCGGCACCACCGCACCAGCGTGCTGGCCCAGTCGGAGCCGGGGGCCGGTGGTGGCGTGCTGGGCGCGCGGGCGGCGGTGGGTGGTGGCGCAGGTGGTCCCGAGGGAGCCTGCTTGGAAATGTCGGCCGTGGGTGTGCGCACACATCCTCCTTGTCTCTTCATATGTCCATATAAGTAATATCATGCTAAACATACTTAGACAATACTTCTCATACACATGCGTGGGCGCGATGCCGTGGCTGTGCTTGTGAGGCGGTGATTGCTGCCGTATCATTGCCGCCAAGAGATTTTCCGGACGGGGGCCTATTGCCGTGACCAATCGAGCCGATGGGGGCGTGGATGAGCTGACCGGCCTGCTGAACCGTGCTGCGGTGACCGAGCTGGTGCACGCATTGATCCAGGACGCGAGCGCCGACCATCCGATTTCGGTGGCGCTGCTCGACGTTGACCGGTTCGCCGCCTTCGATTACGAGCATGGCCTGGAGGTGGGCGACGCACTGCTGGCGGCTGTGGCCGACGAACTGCGCAAGGCCGTGGCGCCCGAGACCCATATGGCCCGCTACTCGCGCGACACCTTCCTGCTGGTGTTTTCGGACCGGTCGGCCGACGAGACCTTCCTCAATACCGAGAAGATCAGAGCGCGGTTCGATGACAAGGACCTGCAACTGCAGACGCCGCACGGCAAGCTCACCACGTCGGTCACCATGAGTGGCGGGGTCGCGTCCTACCCCTCGCTGGCCGAGAACGACCGGGAGCTGTTGCGCAATGCCCACGCGGCCCTGTTCCGCGCCAAGACCACCGGCCGGGCCCGCACCGCCTTCGCCCAGCCCGAGCGCCTGGAACCCAAGACGGTGCACTTCGCCCCCGGCCAGTTGCGCCGCCTGGGCGAGCTATCGCACATGGCCGGCCGGTCCGACGCCTCGTTGTTACGCGAAGCGCTGGACGACCTGCTGGCGAAGTACTACTCCCAGCGCACTCCGCCTGGCCGCACCGACCACGCGGAGCACCCGTAACCCACCTTGACCGATTCGCTTCCTACGCTGGCCTTCATAGGTGGCACCGGCGCCGAGGGCAAGGGCTTGGCGCTGCGCTATGCCCTTGCCGGGCACCCCGTCATCATCGGCTCGCGCGCCGCTGACCGGGCGGCCGCCGTCGCCGCCGACCTGAACCAAACGCCGGGGCTGGCGCGCATCAGCGGCGCTGCGAACCTCACGGCAGCCTCCGCGGCGAGCATCATCTTCCTGACCGTCCCCTACACCGCCCAGGCGGACACGCTGCCTGCGCTCGCCGCGGCCGTGACCGGCAAGCTGGTCATCAGCGCGGTGGTACCCATGGCGTTCGAGGGGGGCCGTCCCGCCGTGCTGGCCGTGCCGGAGGGTTCGGCGGCCCAGCAGGCCGTGGCGTTGCTGCCCGGCGCACGGGTCGCGGCGGCCTTCCATCACTTGAGCGCCCGCCACCTTGCCGATCTGCCCCACCCTATGGAGGGCGACGTGCTGGTATGTGCCGACGACGCGGCCGCCAAGCAAGAGACGCTGGCGCTGGTGGCGGCGGTGACCGGCCTGCGCGGCGTCGACGCCGGCGGGCTGACCAATGCCCGCACCGTGGAGGCGATGACCGCGGTGCTGCTCTCGATCAACCGCCGCTACAAGATCAACGCGGGTCTCCGCGTCGTCGGGCTGTAGCGGCCATGGCTTCCCGGGTCGAGATCCTGGGGCTCGGCACGCTCCCCGAGTTCCGGACCGGCGACGACCTGCCCGCCTTGGTGGCGGACGCCGTGGCGGCCGGAGCCGGTGGCCTGCAGGCCGGCGACGTGGTGGTGGTGACGCAGAAGGCCGTTTCCAAAGCCGAGGGCCGGGTGGTGGACCTGCGCACCGTCACCCCTTCCGCGCTGGCGGTAGAGTTCGCGGGCCAGACCGGCAAGGACCCCGCCCTGGTGGAGGTGGTGCTGCGCGAGACGCGCCGGGTGGTGCGCATGGACCGCGGCGTGCTGATTGTGGAGACCAAGCAGGGCTTTGTGTGCGCCAACGCCGGCGTCGACCGCTCCAACGTGCCGGACGACAACATCGTGACCCTGCTGCCGGTGGACGCCGACGCTTCGGCCGCCCGGGTGCTGGCCACGCTGGCCGCCCGCTGGCCCGCCGTCCCCTGCGGCGTGCTCATCACCGACTCCTTCGGCCGCCCCTGGCGCCACGGCATCACCGAGGTGGCCATTGGTGTTGCCGGGTTCTCAGCGCTGGAGAGCCTCAAGGGCCGCAGCGACCCCTACGGGTACACCCTCACCTCCACCGAAGTGGCCGTTGCCGACTACCTGGCGACCGCCGCCGGCCTGGTGATGGGCAAGTTCGACCGGGTGCCCGCCGCCGTGGTGCGCGGCGCCAGCATCACCCTGGGCGAAGGGTCGGTCAACCAGCTCCTGCGCCCCGCCGAGTTCGACCTGTTCCGGTAGCAGCCACCTTTAGGCGAAGCGGCGCCTTCTGGTCACCGGCGGGCGAGAGCATGCGATTGCCCTGAGGGTGCGGCCGCGCCGCTTGCCGCGCACCCCCAACGCGTGCTACGCTGCCGCCACTAAAGAACATATGTTCTTCTAGAAGGCGGCAGGCATGCCCACCGCGGCCATCGAAGAGGTTGCGCCCAAGTCGGTGCTCAACCGCGTGGCGTCGGAGTACTTCGGGTTTCGCTGGACCATCAACCCCTATCGCGGCTGCCAGCATTCGTGCGTGTACTGCTTCGCCCGCAACACCCACACCTACCTGGGGTACAACAGCGGCGACGACTTCAACAACCGCGTGGTGGTGAAGCAGGGCGCGGCGGCGGTACTGCGGCGGGAATTGCTGCGACCGAGTTGGCGCCGCGAGCTGATCATGCTGGGGACGTCGGTGGACCCCTGGCAGCCGGTCGAGGCGAAGTACCGCATCACCCGCAGCATCCTGCGCGTAATGCGCGACCTGGGCAACCCGATGGGCGCGCTCACCAAGTCCACACTGGTGACGCGCGACATCGACCTGCTGGCCGAACTGGCGCAGAAGGCGGCGGTGCGCATCAACTTCAGCGTGGGCACGTTGGATGAGACGGTGTGGCGGATGGCCGAGCCGGGCACGCCGCACCCCATGCGGCGCATCGAAGCGATGGGCGCGCTGGTGCGGGCGGGCGTGCCGGCCGGCATCATGCTGGCGCCCATCATGCCCGGCCTCACCGATACCGAGACCAGCATCGATGGCGTGGTGCGGGCGGCGGCCGACCACGGTGCGCACTTCGTGCATCCGGTGGTGCTGCACCTGCGGCCGGGCACCAAGGAGTGGTTCATGCCCTGGCTGCGGCATGTGTTTCCGGCGTTGGCCGGGCCGTACCAGCGGCTGTACCCCGGCCGCTACGGGTACACGCCGGACGCCTACCAGAACCAGGTGCGGGGGCTGGTGCAGGCGTCCTTGGAGCGGTGGGGGGTGGGGAACCGGCCGTCTGGGGCGCCGGAGCGCTTGGTGGGCGGACAGCAGGTGCTGGTGATGTGACGGTGGGTGGCAAAGAGGGCTGCGCCCTCTCTGCACTCACCCGCCAGGGGGTTGGGTGACGATATCTGGGACGTCGCCGCCGGACATATCGCAGCAGCGCTGCGGAAGATGAAAACGCGGCCCGCCGTTTACGGAGGCGGTCAAGACCTACCGCTGGTTCCGAGCCAGCCAGGTTGCGCCCGCTTTTTCAAGACTACGTGCGCGTTGCAGTGAGCGACGGGGATTGCCGCGTCGTCTGAATGCGCGGCTGCTCCAGCGTGTAAACTGGAGGTAATGACCTCCAGTGCTTCCTTCCGCGCCATCATCTTCGACTTTGGTGGTACTCTGGCCGATATCGTGCCCACGCACCAGTGGCTATTCCTGCGTGCCTGCGAAGAAATGGGCGTCGCTGTGGACCCGCACCGCATCTACGATGCGGAGAGTGTGGGCTGGGAGCCGTATCTGACCCCGCTGGGACCGGCGCACCCGGAGGCCAGTGTCAGCGGCGCGGCATTCGCCCACTTCAAGACCGCGTTGCTGCGGGAACGGCTGGCCGCCGCCGGCATCCAGGCCGACCCTGACCTACTGTGGCGTACCGCCGCCCGGGTATACGAGCTGGATACCGACCCCGACATGTACCACCTGTACGACGACGTGCTGCCGGCGCTCGATACCTTGCGCAGCCGCGGCGTGGCCATGAGCATCCTTTCCAACCACGAGTGGGAACTGCCGAAGCTGGTGTACGGCCTGGGCCTCACGCCGTACATGGCGTCGGTGGTCACCTCGGCGCGGGTGGGATTTCGCAAGCCGCACCCCCGCATGTTCCAGGAGGCCTTCGCCGACCTGGGTGTGGCGCCGGGCGAGGCCCTGATGGTGGGCGACAGCGTTTCGGCGGACATTCGAGGCGCCGAGGGCGTGGGCATGCCGGGCGTGTTCATTCAGCGGAACCCGGGGCGGTCGCTGCCGGACGGCGTGCGGACGATCCAGTCGTTGGCCGAGTTGGTGGACTTTCTATAACATGGCGCGCGGCATACCTGCCGCACGATGAACGGTTAACCGATGGCTGATTACAGTACCGAGCAATTGCTGGAGATGCTCCAGCGCCAGGGTGGGGCGGCAAATGTAGACCTGGCCGGCCAAGACCTCAGTGGTATCGACCTTAGCGGCGAGGCCATTGGCGAGGTGCTCGACGACATTGGCTATGAGACGGGCAATGGCCGCAAGCCGGTGTGGTTCGAGCCGTGGACCAAGGGCGTGTCGTTGTCCAATGCCAAACTGAGGGATGCACACCTGCGCATGGCCGACCTGCGCAATGCCTGCCTGGAGCGTGCCGACCTGCGCAACGCCGACATGGCCGGGGTGTACCTGCAAGACGCTACCCTGGAGGACGCCGACCTGCGGCGCGCCAACCTGGCCGGCGCGGTGCTCAGCCACACTATTCTTTGGGCCAAGTTCGCTTCCCTCGAGGGTGTGTATCTGTACGGCACGCAAATGGAGTTTGCCCCCTGCACCCGCGAGCAATTTGGCGCCGGTGTGGGCGAGGAGTTGGACCGCGACTGGATGCGAGCGCGCGAGGCCTATCTGGCGCTGCGCCACAACTTTCTGGACTTGGGCCGCTACACCGACGCCTCCTGGGCCTACCGGCGCGAGCGGCGGATGGAACGGGCCGCAGCCTTTCCCTCCGAGGAGGGCGACCGCTGGGTGCGCGATATCCTGCTGGCGGCGCCCGAGCGCTCGCGCAAACGCCTGCCCCACTGGTTGCTAAGCCGCCTGCTGTACGCGCGGCTGTACGCGCGGCCGCCGCGGGGCGTGCCCGTACGCCGCATGCAGCACCTGGGCAACTGGGTGCAGGATGTGACCTGCGAGTATGGCGAAAACCCCTGGCGGTTGGGGCTGTGGGCCATCGCGCTGGTGCTCCTGTTCGCGGGCATTGGCCTGGCGGCCGACATGCTGTCCGACACGCCGGTGTCGCTGGCGGCGGCGGCGCACGAGCCGGCCGGGGTGTTGGACTACCTGGCGTTCAGCCTACTGTCGTTCACCAGCACCGGCTTCCAGCGGTATGCGCCGGTGAGTTCGGTGGGGGCGCTGCTGACGGGGCTGGAGGGCATGCTGGGACTGGCGGTACTGGCCCTGTTCATGTACACCCTGGGCCGCCGCATGAGCGGCAACTAACAGCCGCCCGAACGCCCGCACCCACTCGCTCTTGCGACGCGTGTTGATGGCCTCTATGTGTTATTGCGACTAGTTGCGTTTCGGAATCAAACCTAGTACTGTACCAATCACTTCACCCAATGTGGAGGGGCTATGCACCACCGAGCGGAAGTTGTGCGGGCAGGCAAGGCTCTGCGCGAGCAGGGGTACCGGCTGACGCCGCAGCGGCTGATGATCCTGGATGCCGTGATCGCTGGGGAGGGCCACGTGACTGCGGAGGCCATCCACCAGACCATCGCGGTCGATTACCCGGACGTCAGTGTCTCCACGGTGTATCGCACCCTCGAAACCCTGCGGGACCTTGGCCTGGTGACCGAGACCGACATGGGCAACAGCCGGGTGGAGTACCACTTTGCCGAGCGGGCGCAGCACCACCACCTAGTGTGCCGCCGTTGTGGTTCGGTGGCCGAGTTGCCGGCGGACTTCTTTTCCCCAGTGTCCGACCGGTTGTCGCATGAGTATGGTTTCCGCGCTGAGATGACGCACTTTGCCGTGTTCGGCGTGTGCGCCGCTTGCGTGGACGCGGGCGCTGCGCAGCACGGCCACCACCACGACTAGCCTCCGCCTGGGGTAGACCAAGGAGTGCCACCATGCATATTCCCGACGGGTATCTGAGCCCGGCATTCTCGCTGGGGCTCGGCGTCGCCACCGTCCCTGTCTGGGGCGTGGCCACCAAGAAGGTGCAGAAGGCGATGGACAACCGCACCGCCCCCCTGCTGGCGGTGTTCTCTGCCTTCGCCTTTACGGTCATGATGTTCAACATCCCCGTGCCGGGCGGCACCACCGCACACGGCGTTGGCGGCACGCTGCTGGCCATCGTGCTCGGGCCGTGGGCGGCGGTCATTGGGGTGAGCGTCGCGCTCATCATCCAGGCGCTGTTCTTCGGCGACGGCGGGGTGCTGGCGATCTTCGCCAACTGCCTGAATATGGGCGTGCTGCTGCCGTTCACCGGCTACGGCCTCTACCGGCTCATCGCCGGCAACTCCTCTATTATGTCAACACGCCGGGTATGGGCCGCGGCCATCGGCGGCTATGCCGGCATCACGCTGGCGGGCTTGGCCGTGGGCGTGGAATTGGGCCTGCAGCCCATCCTGTTCCGCGACGCAGCGGGCCAGGCCATCTACAGCCCCTATGGCTTCGGCGAGGCGATCCCCGCCATGCTCATCGCCCACGTGTTCGGGGCCTCCATCGTGGAGGGGGTCATCACCGCCTTCGGTCTCACCTACCTTCGGCGCACCCACCCGGAGTACTTCGCCGGAGTGGCCGGCGCGGCCGACGCGGGGCGAGGCTCGTACGGACCGGCGCTGGTGACGGTGACGCTGGCGGGCGTGGTGGCGCTGTTCGTGGCGGGCCTGGTGGCGGGCGGCGGCAACCCCTCGGGCCTGTTCGGCGCCGACTGGGAGTCGGTGGACTGGCCGGGCGTGGCGACCATGCTGTTGATCACCGGCGTGCTGGCCGCGGTGCTGGCCCCGCTGGCCTATTTCCTGCTGCCCAAGGACATCAAGACGGTGGGCGCCACGTTCGTGCTGCTGTCGGTGCTGGCGCCGCTGGGCCTCATCGCCCCCGGTTTCGCGTATGGCGAGGGCAGCGCCGAGGACGTGCAGTCCGCATTCGGCTACGTGCCGGAGGGCCTGCAGCGGTTCTCCGACTTCTTCAGCGCTCCACTTAAGGACTACAACCTGCCGCTGCCCTTCTTCGCCGAGGCCGACGCGCCGCTGTGGCACCAGGCCGTGGGGTATGAGATCTCGGGCATGCTGGGCATGCTGCTGGTGGGCGTGCTGGCCTGGGGCCTGGCCGCGCTGCTGCGCAAGCTGGGCGGCGGGTCGCATCCCACCGTCGAAGCGCCCACTGGGTGAGTAGCGCCCCCGCCCACCGGCACACGCACGAGAGCCAGGGCGGGTGGCTGCAGCATACCCTCGAGGGCATCGCCAACTCCATTGAGCAGGCGGTGTTCACCGAGGAGCACTCCCGCAAGGCCGGGTGGCTGCAGCGCCTGGACCCCCGGGCCAAGCTGGGCATGTTTGTGGCCATCGTGCTGGTGGCGGGACTGTCACGGTCGTTGCTGGCGCTGGTGGGCCTGTACGGGCTGATGCTGCTCACGGCGCAGGCGAGCCGGGTGCCCTTCGACTTCTTTGTGAAGCGGGTGTGGACGGGCATCCCGTTCTTTGCGGGCGTCGTCATCATCCCCAGCATCTTCTTTGTGGCCGGGCCGCGGCTGTTCGATGTGGCGCTGGGGCCGCTGCACGTGGCGCCATCGGCGCCGGGCCTGGTGGCCGCCGCAGTGTTCGTGGTGCGGGTGGGGGTCAGCGTGTCGGCCGCCATTCTGCTGGTGCTGTGCACGCCATGGGCCGACCTGCTGAAGAGCCTGCAGGTGCTGCGGGTGCCGCAGGTATTCATCCTGGTGCTGTCGATGACCTACCGCTACATCTTTCTGTTTCTGCACACCGCCACCGGCATGATGGAGGCGCGCCGCAGCCGCACGGTGGGCGCCACCCGCGGCGGCGAGCAGCGCCGCTGGATTGCCGGCAGCATGGGGGCCCTGATGAACCGGTCGTTCCAGATGAGCAACGACGTGTACGCCGCGATGATGGCGCGCGGCTTCACCGGCGAGATCCGCACCTACACCCGCTACCGCATGGCGACGCAGGACTGGACGGCGGTGCTGGCCACCTTCGGGGTATCGGCCGCTGCCGTGGCCGTGGAACGGGTGGTGGGATGAGCGGCGAGCCGGTCTTTGACCTGCGCGGCGTGCGCTTCGCCTACCACGGCCGCCACGTGGCGCTCGACGGCATTGACCTGGCGATCGGCCGTGGCGAACAGGTGGCGTTGCTGGGCGCCAACGGCAGTGGCAAGAGCACGCTGCTGAAGCTGCTGGACGGCCTGCTGACGCCCACCGAGGGCCGGATGACGGCACTGGGGGCGGCCATCGAGCCGGTGGTCGCCGGGCACGACGCGTTCCGGTTCCACCGCGAGGTGGGCCTGGTGTTCCAGGACCCCGACATTCAGCTCTTCAACGCCACCGTGCTCGACGACGTGGCGTTCGGCCCCATGCAGTTGGGCCTGAGCGCCGCCGAGGTGCAGGAACGCTGCGACGAGGCGCTGGCCATGATGGACGCACAACACCTGGCGAGCCGCGCCCCGTTCGAGCTGTCGGGCGGCGAGAAGAAGCGGGCGGCCATCGCGTCGGTACTGTCGCTGCGGCCCGAGGTGGTGCTGCTGGACGAGCCGACCGCAGCGCTCGACCCCCGCACCAAGTGGGTGCTCATCAACCTGATCCGCAACCTGGGGCTGGCCGGCAAGACGGTGGTGACCGCCACCCACGAGCTGGACATTGTGCCGGTCATCGCCAACCGGGTGGTGGTGATTGGCGAGGACCGCAAGGTGCTGGCCGACGGCTCGCCCGAGACGGTACTGCAGGACCACGACCTGTTGATCCGCGCCAACCTCATCCACCCGCAACTCCACGAGTTCGCCCACCACCACGTGCACCCCACGGGGGCGCCCTAGCTCCGTCTCCCCCGCCTGGGCCGGCGCGTGCAGTCCGCACTGTTGCCTGAGCCTGTCGAAGGCGCCAGTGCAGTCGCCGCGATGGTGCGCACCTCGCGTGGCCGCCAGGCGGGCTAGCAGGTCAACGGTCGCGGTGTGTCTCTCAGGGCCACCCACCCGCCACTGATGCCTTCGACGGGGCTCAGGCAACAGTGCACGCCGAATGGGCGGGCTGGCCTGACCACCACCGCGGCGTACTAGCCGTCCAACAGCCGCCGCACCAGCGCCGGCAGGTCCGCCATGCTCAGGATACGGCGGCCGCCCGCTGGGTCGGGCAGGGCGTCCAGCCGGTCGATGAGCACCGGCAGCAGGCCGGCCGCCCCCGCCCCCGTGATGTCGATCTCCGGGGTGTCGCCCACGTAGACCGCGGCGGCGGCGGTAGCGCGTGCCAGCCGCAGTGCATAGCGGAAGATAGCAGGGTCGGGTTTCGCGCTGCCGGCCTCCTCGGAGCTGACCACCGCCGCGAAGTATGGCAGCAGGTCGAGCGCATCCAGGGTGTCGCGTAGCGACGCATCCATGTTGGAGATGACGCCCAGGGTGAGCCCGGCGGCGCGCAGTTCGGCCAGTGCGGGCGGCACGTCGCCGAATACCTCCATACGGCTGGCGCCACCCAGTTCCAGCAGCGAGGTGAAGATGGCGCCGGCGAGGCCGGGCTCTAGGTCGTAGCCCGCCTCGCGCAGCACCAGTTCGTCGAAGGCGGCGTGCAGGGCGTGGCGCTCGGTCTCGCTGCGGCCCTCCAGTGGACGGCGGACCATCTGCTGCTGCCACCACGCGCCGGCCACCGTCAGGCCGCGCCGCGCGGCAGCCGGCGTCAACAGCACGCCGTGCAGCGCCGCCGCCTGCGCCAGCAGCGCCTCCTGCTCTGGCACGTAGCGGGCGAGGGTGCCGATGAAATCGAAGAACACGGCTTGGATGGGCATGAGTTCCTTAGTCTAGCCTGCCTGTAACTGCTGGCAGCCATTGGGCGACGTTCACATGCTATTGCTCGCAAGGCTTACCATGCCATGCGGATGTTCGCCCGAGGGCTCTCCAGTGAAAGGGCAGATCTGCCCGACGTCTCTCCGTGCCGCACGCCAGCTCCTGACTCCCCGCGCGTGTCTCTACCAGGACCAAACCGTGTTACCATGCTCAGCGGGAGAGTCCAGCGCATTCACCCCCGTCCTCTAGGCCGCCGGCGAGCCACCGTTTGGCGGTCTCGCACTGAGCGCCCAACCCGACCCACCTCCCCTACCAACACCTGGTCACATCCCACCATCGGCCAGCAGCCGAAGGAGCCCCATGATGCACGGTATCCTTGCCGCTCCCGTCGTTCGCCTGCTGGCCGCTGTGTTCCTGGTCCTCTCGTCACTGCCGCTCTCCCTGCTGGCGCCGTCCCTCTCGTCTTTCCTGCCTGTCCTGACCCCGACGCCGGCGTTGGCGGCCGGGGTCACCTACTACGTGAGCAACGGTGGCAACGACAGCAATACCTGCACCACGCCGGGCGCACCGTGCCTTACGGTCTTTGCCGCCATAACGAAGGCCGCAGCGGGCGACACTGTCAGCCTGGCGGCGGGCAGCTATGTCGACCGCGTCTCCATCGACAAAAACCTGACCATCACGGGGGCCGGCGCAGCGACGACCACGATCAACGGTAACGCTTCTGGGACGGTGGCCACGGTTCGTCCGGGAACCGTCGTGAGTATCGCGGGCGTGACCATCACCAACGGATTCTCTGTGGCAGACGATGGTGGTCGCGGCGGCGGCATCTACAATGCTGGAACGCTGACGCTTACCAATTCCACCCTCAGCGCTAACTCTTCCTTCAAGGGCATTGCCGAAGTCGGAGCTCCTGGCCGTGGTGGCGGCATCTACAACACTGGCACACTGACCATCACCAACTCCACCCTCAGCGCCAACTCTGCGGGCAGTGTCGTCGGCATCAACGACGGCTACGGAGGGGGCATTTACAACGACACCAGCGGGGCGCTGACCGTCGGCAACTCCACGCTCAACAACAACATTGCCGGGGGTTATGGCAGCGGCGGCGGCATTTATAGCCTGGGGACGTTGACCGTCAGCAACTCCACCTTCACTGGCAATTTCGTTGCCGGGCTTACCCCCGGCGGCGGTATCTCCAGCGCAGGAACGGCCACCATCACCAGCTCCACCTTCAGCGGCAACCGGGCCCAGGAAGGCGGCGGCATCGCCAATGTGGGCGCCATGACCGTCAGCGGCTCCGTCCTCGGCACGAACACCGCAGCCTACGGCGGTGGAATCCATAACGGGGGTACGCTCACCCTCACCAATTCCACGCTCAGCGGCAACTCGGCTCTGGGTGGCGACGGCGGCGGAATCTACAGCAACGGAACGGCCACCTCTATCATCCACTCCACGCTGAGCGGCAACTCCGCCACCAACGGTGGCGCCATCTTCAACAAACAAGGCACGCTGACCGTTACCGACTCCACCATCACCGGCAACACTGCGGTGCACAGCAGTAGCTTTGGTGACGGCGGCGGCATCCACAACAACACCAACGGCACAGTGACCGTTACCGCCTCGAACCTCAGCGGCAACTCCGCCAGCGCCTTCGGCGGCGGCATCTTTAGCGCCGGAACGCTGACCGTCGCGAGTTCCACCCTCAGCACGAACTCAGCTCCCGACGGCGGTGGCATCTCGAACACCGGGACGCTGACCGTCACCAGTTCCACCCTCAACGGTAACTCTGCTACCCACGATGGCGGTGGCATCTCTAACGGCTTCAGCATCCTTGTCGGCGTCATCCCTTGGAACTCCGGCGGAACGCTGACCCTCACCAACGCCACCATCGGCGTGAACTCGGCCGGCAACAAGGGTGGCGGCATCGCCAACAGCGGGGACGGGACGGTGACCCTCACCAACGCCACGCTCAGCAGCAACACCGCTCCCAGCGCTTCGGGTGGCGGTATCTCTAACACCGGCGGGGCAACAACCCTCACCAACAGCATCGTGGGCGGCTCCACCGGCGGCAACTGCAGCGGCAGCGTCACCAACGGCGGCAACAACCTGGACGACGGCGCCACCTGCGGCTTCGGCAGCGCCAACAACAGCCTGAGCAGCACCAACCCGCTGTTCGACTCGGCGCTTACCGACAACGGCGGGCCCACCCAGACCATCGCCCTGCGGGCCGGCAGCCCGGCCATCGACCATGGCAGTGCCAGCGTGTGCGCCCAGACCGGCGCCGGCAAGGTGAACAACCTGGACCAGCGCGGCCGGACCCGCCCCCAGGGTGGCGCCTGCGACATGGGCGCCTACGAGGCCGGGCCTGCCTATGTGAGCCCCAGCGGCAGCGACACCAGCACCTGCGGAGCGCCAGGCACGTCCTGTTTGACGATTGCCAGAGCGATGGTGTGGGCCGGACCGGGCGACACCGTCAATTTGGCGGCAGGCACCTACGCTGAGCGGCCCACCATTACGAAGAACCTGACGATCAGCGGGGCGGGGCCGGCGACCACCACGCTCAACGGCAGCGCCGCGGGGACCGTGGTCACGATTGGCGCCGGACGCGTGGCGGGTATCACCGGGGTGACCATCACCAACGGCGCTGCTGGCGGTGGCGGCGGTGGCGGCATTCTCAACAGCGGCACGCTTACTGTCACCAACGCCAGCCTCCGCAGCAATACCGCTAATTTCGGTGGCGGCATCTATAACAGCGGCACACTGATCGTCCTACGTTCCACCCTCAGCGCCAACAACGCGAACTACGGCGGCGGCATCTACAACGGCAGCGGGACCGGGACGGCGCTCGTTGCGAACGCCACCCTCAGCGGCAACTCCGCCGGGAACAGCGGCGGCGGCATCTACAACAGCAACGCCGGCGCCCTGATCCTCACCAACGCCACCCTCAGCGCGAATGCTGCAGGCAACAGCGGCGGCGGCGCCCACAATGCCGGTGGCACGCTGGCCATCACCAACAGCATCGTGGCCGGCTCCACTGGCGGCAACTGCAGTGGCAGCGTCACCAACGGTGGGTACAACCTGGACGACGGCGCCACCTGCGGCTTCGGCAGTGCCAACAGCAGCCTGAGCAACACCAACCCGTTGCTGGACACGGCCGGGCTCAAGGACAACGGCGGGCCCACCCAGACCATCGCATTGCAGGCCGGCAGCCCCGCTTTGGACCACGGCAGTAACGCGGTGTGCGCCGCCACGCCGGTGAACAACCTGGACCAACGGGGCACCAGCCGCCCCCAGGGGAGCGCCTGCGATATCGGAGCCTACGAACTGACGGTGGCTGCCCCTAATGTGGACCTGAGCGCGCTGAGCTTGAGCGCCGGCACGCTAAGCCCAGCCTTCACCGGTAGCACGGCCGAGTACACCGCGTCGGTGGCGAACGCCGTTAGCAGCATCATGGTGACGGCCACGACGGTGGACCCGACCGCAACGCTCCAGGTGCGGGTCAACCATGGCAGCTTCGCCGCTCTCGCCAGCGGTGCCGCCAGCAGCGCGCTCTCCCTCAGCGTCGGCGCCAACCCCATAGATGTGAAGGTGACGGCCGCGGGCGGGACGCCGATAGGCAGCTACACCGTGACGGTGCAGCGGGCCACGGCAAGCGGCAGCGGCTACTACGTGAGCACCACGGGCCTCGATAGCAATACCTGCACGTCGGCGGAATTGCCCTGCCTCACCATCGGCGCCGCCATAACAAAGGCCGCCGCCGGCGACACCGTCAACGTGGCGGGGGGTACCTATGCCGAGCGGGTGACCGTAGGCAAGAGCCTGACCATCATGGGGTCGGGCGCCGGGCGCACCACCATCGACGGCAGTCGTGGCGGCACGGTGGTCACGGTGAGTACCGGCGCGGTGGTGAGCATCGCCGAGGTCGCCATCACGGGCGGCCTCGCCAGCCCCGACGGTGGCGGCATTAAGAACAGCGGTACCCTGACGCTCACCAACGTCATCGTGAGCGACAACGCCGCGCCCGACGGCAATGGTGGCGGCATCTACAGCAACCTTGGAACGCTGACCATCACCAACTCCACCGTCAGCGGCAACGCTGCGTACGGCGGCGGCGGCATCTACAACAACCGGGGCTCGTTCACCCTTAGCAACTCCACCATCAGTGGCAATGCAGCGGGGTACGGCGGCGGCATCTATAACGACAACAATGGGACGCTGACCGTCGCCAACGCTACGTTCACATTCAACACCGCTTCCACCAGCAATGCGGGCGGCGGCATCAGGAATAGCGGCGCCCTGACCGTTGCCAATGCGACGTTCAGTGGGAATGCCGCCCCTAACGGCGGCGGCGGCATCTACAATAGCAAGACGCTGACGGTCACCAATTCCACCCTCAGCAGTAGCCCGATCCTCAGTGATAACGACAGCGGCGCCGCAACGACGACGCTTACCAACACGCTGGTGGCCGGGTCCAGCGGTGGCAACTGCAGCGGCAGCATGGTCAACGGCGGCTACAACCTGGACGACGGTACAACCTGCGCCTTCGGTGAGACGAACCACAGCCAGAGCAACACCAACCCGCTGCTGGACCCGGCAGGGCCGCAGGACAACGGCGGACCCACCCAGACCATCGCGTTGCTGCCCGGCAGCCCTGCCACCGACGCCGGCGACGCCACCGTCTGCGCCCTCACCGGCGCCGGCAAGGTGAACAACGTGGACCAGCGGGGGACCGTCCGGCCGCAGGGCGCCGGCTGCGACGTCGGAGCGTACGAGTCCCGCGGCTTCACGCTTGCGGTCATCGGCGGCGGCGGACAGTCCGCCACCATTAACACCGCCTTCCCGCTCCCCCTGGCGGTCAGCGTGCTGCCTCTTGGCGGGGGTGAGCCGGTGAACGGGGGGAAGGTAACCTTCACCGGCCCGGCCAGCGGCGCAGCGGCCACCCTGGCCACCTCTCCCGCCACCGTCAGCGGCGGCACGGCCAGCGTCACCGCAACCGCGAACGGCACGGCGGGCGGCCCCTACACCGTGAGCGCTGGCATGGTGGGCGCCGCCACGGTCATGTTCAGCCTCACCAACGTCATAGCGGCCGGTGCTGGGACCACCATCACCAAAGTGGGAGGAGAGGGCCAGAGTGCCCTCGTTGGCCAGGCGCTCGCCACGCCGTTCTCGGTGACTGTCAGCGATGTTTCCGGGCACCCTGTAGGTGGGGTGGCTATCGCCTGGAGCATCACCACCGCCCCGGCCGGAGCCACGGGGCAGGCGTTGAGTGCAGTCGATGCGACCACCCGCTCCGACGGGACCGCGCGGGCAACTCTGACGCTCGGCAACCTGTCGGGGGAGTATCGGGTGTCCGCCGTAGCGACGGGCCTCAGTGGCTCCCCGGCGGTCTTCGCCGCCACCGGGTACACCGTCGCCCCGATCGGCCTCCGTGTTGACCCGAACCCGGTGCTCATAGCGGTGAACGGTGTGACCAGTGACATCCGCATCACCGTCGATGCCGGCGCCCAGGGGGTGGACGGCGTGCAGGTGCGCCTCCACTACGACCCGACCAAGGTACAGGTGGTGGACAGTGACACTGCGACCGCGGGGCTGCAGGTGACGCCAGGTACGGCGCTCCTGCAAGGGCTCCAAAACGTCGTAGACCCGGCTGCCGGCACCATCGACTTCGCGGCCGGACGGTCGCAGGACCAGGCCCCTCCCAGCGGGACGTTCGTGTTGGCCACCGTCAAGGTGATCGGATTGACCGAGAGCACGTCGCCCCTCCAGTTCGTCGCAGTAAACGTGGAGGCTGCTTTCGCTGGCGGCACGCTGCCCGTTGTGACCACCGATGGACAGGCCCAGGTCATTGGGAAGCGCCTGGTGTTCACCACCCAGCCCATCCGTGGGGCAGCAGGCTTCGCCCTCGGGTATCAGCCCGCGGTACTCGTGCTGGATGCCCTAGGGAATGCGCTGAGTGACGATAACACCACCGTTGTCACGTTGGTCATCGCCACAAGTACCGGCGCCGCCGGGGCAACCCTGACCTGCACCGAGACGACTGGCGGGGCCGTGAGGGTTACGGTGAGTGGGGGTCGGGCGGCGTTCACCGGATGCAAGGTCGACCTGCCGGGTTTTGGCTACGTGCTCGAAGCGCAGGCGCCAGGCATCTATCCTGGGCGGACGGCCCCGTTCAGTATCACCCTGGCCGGCGACACGAATGCGGACTGTCGGGTCTCCATCGTCGACTTCTCGCTGGTGGTGACCAATTTCGGGAAGAACAGCCTGAGCCCGGAGTGGAGTGACCCGGTGAAAGCTGCCTTCCGGGCCGATCTCAATGGCGATGGCAAGGTGGATATTCTCGATTTCAGCGTGCTCGTCGCCCAATTCGGGCACACGGCAGCAACCTGCGCACCAGCGAGCGATGGCGCCGCCCACCCGTAGGGCGCTGCGCTACCAGCAAGGCGCCGGCCGGCCGCTGCCCGTGGCACGAGGGGCGTGAGGGGTGCGCGCGACAGGGCCATCGCACGCGATGTGAGTAGTAGCTGCGTCGATACAAGGTCCGAACCGCCGCGTTTGACCTCAAGCGCGCGGTGCAGTTTTACCCGCTGCCTGGTGCAAGACCGGCCGGCTGAAACTTCACCAGTGTCCAGTCGGGGTTAATGGATTCAAATACGGCTTCCACCATCATGTCGACCCGCACGTCCTGCGGGTCGCAGCCAACGACGTTCGACAGCATGCGAATGCCTTCGTCGAGTTGGATCACCGCAAGGACGTACGGTGTGTCGGACTGGAAGGCCGGAGCCGCCTGATGCACTACGGTAAAGGCATAGACCCGGCCGCGGCCGCTCACCTGCGCCCATGCTAAGTTTGGGAGGAAGCACTCAGGGCAGAGTTCACGGGGGTAGAAGACCCAGTTGCCGCACAAACTGCACCGCTGCATGACTAGACGCCCGAGCTTCGCCGCTTCCCAAAAGGGTTTGGTGACTTCGGGGTTCTCTGGCCTGGGAACTGGCTTGGTAGGCGCTGGGCGCGCCGCGCCCGACGGCTGGGATTGTGTGGTCATACGAGGTGACTCCCTGACGTGCAGGTTCGGTGGACGGCCTTCAAGAAAGTCATAAGGTGGACTCGGAACCGAGCACGAGGGTGGCAGTCGAACTCGCAGTACCCCCAACCCCATTCACCACGCAGAGGTCATGACGAGTGACCTGCCGCTGGCCGGCCCGGCCTTGAATCTGCTGTGTCGCCTCAACCACATGCCGGAAGCCCCCGGCGCTCAGCACGACCTGTCCACCCGAGATCTGTCCACCATCGGTATTGATGGGGAATGCGCCCCTGTAGGTCGTATCCGTATCGGAGTAGAAGTTTGCTCCCTCACCCTTAGGGCAAATGCCAATGTCTTCCACGGTAATGGGGAGAAAGATGCTGAAGTTGTCGTACAACTCAGCAAACTGAAGGTCGCGCACGCCGTACTGGGCTATTTCCAGTGCCCCACGTGCAGACTTCACCACCGGGCTCACCACCAGGTCGGGCGCCTGCCAATACTGCATATGCGTTGTGGCAGCGCCACCGGCTCCCAACAGATAGACGGGAGGGTGGGGGAGGGATTTCGCCCGATCGGCGGTGGTGAGCACGGCCGCCGTGCCGCCCGCCGCCCGCATCACGCACTCGAGTAGGTGGAGGGGTTGGCACACGTACCGCGATTCGAGCACATCATTGATGGTGAGCGGTGATTGGAAGACAGCGTTGGGGTTGGCTAGAGCGTTAACCCGTTGGTCAACCATGATCTTTGCGAACTGCTCGTCCCGCGCGCCAAACTGGTACATGTAGCGAGACTTCATGATGGCGTAGCTACTCGGGGGCCCGAAGTCGCCGAAAGGCGCCACCCACTCAGTCGCAAGACTGAGGCTTGGGCGCCCGCCGACTGCACCGCTCTCTGCACCCGGCGTTTCACGGCTGCCCGCAAACACGCACAGTACAGCGGTGCAGTAGCCGGCGGCCAGGGCAGCAGCCGCCATCGCAACGGAGTGCACGCCGCTCGAGCCGTGCACGGTCATGGACCCGGTCCACTGAGGCCGTATCCGCATGTACTCCGCGAGATCGATCGAGTTGACGTTGTCGTTCGAGGTCACTAGCCCGTCGATGTCGGCCTTGCGCAACCCTGCATCCGTTATCGCCTGGGCCCCAACCTCCGCCAGCAGCGACATCGTGCTGCGGCCCGGATAATCACGCCGGCTGGGAAGTTCGCCGACACCGACAATCGCAACCTTGCCTCGGATACTCACCGCTGCACCTCCAGGGTTGCGGGCGTCACGGGCGGGGTTTCCTTCCGAAATCGGTCAGATACAGGTCCTTGATCCGGGCAATCGCCTCCTGCGAGAGCGGGCCAGCTTCAGAGTACGCGTTGGCTTGGTCGGTGTACTCCGCTCGCGAAAACCCCAGGAGCACGCTGCTCATATGGGGATAGGAAAGGGCGAAGCGGACGGCGCCACCGGCCAGCGTCTCGTCGCCTTCGGCTTTGAGCCACTCCAACGACTGAGCCCGTTCCAGGTTGCCCTCCCAGTGGCGCGAGCCGCGGCCGGGGCTGGGCCGGGTGGGAGTATGGGGACGCTGCGCCAAAGCGCCGGCGGCCAGCGCGCGGTACGCCACCACTCCCATGCCCTTGCTGCCCGCTTGCGATAGGGTCTGGCCAAAGTCGGGCCCCATAAACCCCTCGGGCTTCTCGATCTCTGTGGGCTGCAGAATGCTGTACTCACCTTGCACAACGTCCCATGGCAGCGCTTCGATGACCTGCCTCGCGGCCGCAGGTTCGCTGCCGGTGGTGCAGATGCCCACGAACTGTGTCCGCCCTTCCGCCTTCAGCCGCTGCATGGTCTCCCATACTGGGCCAAGCACGTCCTCAACCGTGAGTTGCATCATGTTACCCGCGCCGGGCTTGCGCTCTGCGCCCACCCGGTTCTGCAAGTAGTACAGGTCAACCGACTCCATCTGCAAGCGTTCGAGGCTTTCCGTACACATCTGCCGCACGCCCGCAGCAATGTCGTCAAGAGCGTCCGGGAACAAGCGCACCTTCGTCGCCACGAACGGCTTTGCGCCGATCTCTTTGAGCGTGGCCCCCAGGTTGGCTTCAGACTTGCCATCACCATAGTTGTTGGAGGTATCGAAGTAGGAGATGCCTACCTCGATGGCCCGCGCTACTACAGAACGCCGAACTGCCGGGTCGCCATCAATCATCAGTGCAGCGTTATCACCGCACCCGAAGCCGATCTCCGAGATGGTGACGCCCGTCTTACCAAGCGGACGATATTTCACGGGTCCTCCAGTGGACTGTTGGGATAAGAGGCGCGGTTGAAAGGCGCCGGCGCGGGGTAGGCGCCGCCCTTGTTAGCGAGCCGCCTTGATGTACTCGACGTCTGCGTAGGCGCCCGTCAATGAGCCCGAGAACGGGTAGTCTGCCACGATGTTGGGGTCCACCACCGCAATGGCAGGCAACCAGAACAGGGGGATGGGTGCAGTATGCAGATTGAAGGCAAGGTCGCCGAGTTCACGCCATGCGGTTTCGAACTTGCTCGCGTCGGTGAGCGGCCGCATCTTGTTGTTGAAGTAGTCAACGGCCTCCCATATTTCATTGCCCCCACGGCTTCCCAGGCTGGAGCCGCCACCATACACACCGAAGCCATAGAACTGTCGAATGCTGGTCGCGTTGAGATTACTGTAGTTGTCAAGAGAGAGTTCTCTGCCCCGTGTTGTGCGGGTGTTTGCGTCCATCTGCTCCAGCTTGACGTCGACGCCTACTTTGCGCCAGTAGCTGGTAATCGCCTCAAACAGGTCCATACCCTCGGCGAAGTACCCGCTGTTCCCCAGGATGGCGGTGTGCTTGAGCGGGGTATTCGGTCCGTAGCCGGCCTCGGCGAGCAGCCGCTTGGCGCCTTCAGGGTCGTAGCCATACTCGTCCTGGAAGCGTCGCTCCCAGTCAGGGTTCCAACCCGGCCGTGAGGGGTGGAAGAACAGGTTCACGATGGGAGCGCCATAGCCTTTAAAGAACGCCTTGTTCAGCTCGTCGCGGTTAATGGCCTTGCTCAGGGCTTTGCGCACGCGCACGTCCACCAATGGGGAGTCGGGGAAGACATACTTGGCGTTGGGATCCGGATTGAGCCGCTCTCCTGGGTTCACCGCTTTGTTCACCCACGGTCCTAACAGGCTGACGAAGGTCTGGACGCCCACGGGGGCCCGGCCTCGTATCGACTTGAAGCCGGCCTTCTCGGCCTGATCGATCAGATCGAACGGCAATGCGGCCATCTGCACCTCCTTGGCCAGCAGCGCGGCAAGGATGGTCGAGTTCTCCTTCATGAACCGGAACTCAAACTCAGGGAACTCGGGCTTTTGCCGCCAATGGTCAAACCCGACACGTGCGTAACGGATGTAGCGGCCCTGTTCGCGCTCAGAAAGGTAGTAGGGCCCCGTGCCGGCGATGGGCCGCTCCTGGAAGGTGGGCGGCTTCGCTTTGCTGTCCGCCTCGCTGCGTATTTCGAAACCACCTTCTTGCTGGCCCAGTGTCCACAAGAAAGCCTGGTCCGGCTGCTTGAGATTGACCACGACCTCATAGTCACCCACCGGATCAATGCTTTTGACCAGGCCGTTCCAGCGGGTGGCAGTGGTCGGCAGGGCGCCATCGAGGCTCAGGTCCTTGAGCGTGTACGCCACGTCCTTGGCAGTGAACTCGCCCTTGTCGAACTGAAACTTCACACCCTTCCGGAGTTGGAAGCGGAACGATTGCCCGTCGGGTTGGAGCTTCCATTCCGTGGCGAGCATTGGCTGCAGCTCTTTGCCTGCCAGGTTAACCCCGGTCAGATATTCGTACATCGGGCGGATCTGCCAGGTGATGGTGCCCGATAGCTGGTTGGGCGCGTTGGCTTCAGTGGATGGGGGGCCGAGCGCCAAGGTAACCCGGTTCACCTTGGGCGTCACCGGCCCGCTCTCGTTTGAGGCCGCGGGGGGCGGACCGCCTGGTGCGGGCGTGCCGGCCTGGGAGCAGCCCAGGCTGGCGAGGGCCAGAAATGCGGCCGTGGAGAGCGTGAGTGCCTTGGCGAAATGGTGCAGCATATGGCCTCTCTGCTTCTGCATCGTGTCCTACCGGCTTGGGACGTTGTGCGGGGCGGCGCCTTAGCCGACGGCGCCCTGCACAATGAGTTCGTTGACTTCCGCTTCCGTAAGGTGGAGTACGTCGCCCAGCACGTAGTCAATGTGCTCTCCCCAGCGCGGCGCCGCCTGGGTGACTCCAACGGGTGTGCGAGACATACGGAAGGTGAGGTTCTCGTGGAGGAGCGCTCCCAGGTCCGCATGCTGCAGCTCTGGGTAGAAGCCGCGGTGCTGCATCTGCGTGCAGGCCACCAGTTCCTGGATGCCCTGCACCACCCCAGCAGCAACGTGGTGTGCCTGCAGCGTCTCCATGACCGCGCGCGCTGCGTGGAGCCGCGTCCACTCTTGGACTGCGCTGTCCAACTCGTCCTCGTGGGCCTTGCGGTCTTCCAACGTGAGGAAGCGCGGATTGGCGACCCAGTCCGGCCGGTCGACGGCCTTACAGAACCGTTGCCACTCCTCGTCGCTCTCGACCGCAATGGCGCACCACCCGTCCTCGCCGGCACAGCGGTAGACGCCGTGCGGTGCGGCGTCGGGTACGCGGCTGCCGGTGCGGCCGGCGTAGTGGCCGTTCACTGCGAAGTCCATGAGGAGCGGGCCGAGGTAACAGATGGTGGACTCGAACTGACTGATCTCGATATGCTGCCCGCTACCCAGCGCCCTGCGGGCATGAAGCGCAGCCAGCAGCGCAGTGGCGCCGTGCAGCGGGTTGGGTCCGGTATCACCCAGCGCAGTCAGCGGGGTATCGAACACCTCCCGATGGGGATACCCGATCAGCGCGTCGTATCCGGAGAGTGCCGAGAAGGTGTTGCCGGGGCCCTTGAAGTGGCTCCACGGGCCAGTGGACCCCAGGGCCGGCATGCTCAAGGACACGATGGCAGGGTTGATGGCCAGCAATTCAGCCGGCGAGAATCCAAAACGACCCATCACCCCCGGCGCAAAGTTGTCGACCACCGCTTCACTCACCGCCACCAACTTGCGGGCCACCGCCCGGGCGGCCGGGTGCTTCATGTTCAGCACAATGCTCTTCTTGTTCGGGTTGTTGTTCACCAGCCAACTCACCCGCCCGCGGTTGCTGCGGCTTTGCGGCGACTCCACCTTGATGACTTCGGCCCCAGATGCACCCAGCAACTTGGTGAGTGCCGGTCCGGCGATGGCCCACGTGAAGTCGAGCACCCGGCAGCCTTGCAGCGGCTTCGCACGCCCGCCGGCGGCCTCTGTCGCAGTGGCCGGCGCCGTCACGGAGGGCTCGCGGGTGGCGCCAAGCACCACCTGGGTGTGGGCTCCCAGTTTGGGTGCGGGCTTTAGACTCCAAGTGGAGGTCTCAAACCGGTAGGGCGGGCCAGGATAGGTGAAGCTGCGCTGCAGGTCGGGGTGTTCCACGGTGCGGAAGTAGCCGCGCGCCTTGAGGTGCTCCATCTCGAACAGGTCGGGCAACTCACAGATCGCCATGATCGGGAAGTCCCGCTCCTGCCCCTGTACCATGAGTTCCCGTGCCGTTCGGCTGAGGAAGAACCGTTTTATCACCTGGGAGATGTGGAGGAAGTGGTCGAGCCGGTAGTGCACCTCTCCCCACTGCGGCTCTTTCAGGTCCGCCGCCATCCCGTGGCTGTCCATCCAAGCCACCATCGTCGGCCAGTCTTCGGGATGACGGACGATCGCATGGAGGTTCCAGCGTACCTTGCCGTCGCTGCTGTCCCAGATACGGTTGCGGTTGGGATCGTGCCGGTCGAGCACGTCGTGCTGCGTCCGGCGGTCGATCACCTGATGTTCGACCGCAAAGCGAGGGAGCGCGTCGAGGTCGATCACGGCCAGACCCTCGTAGGCCGATACGTCGACATGCTGCCCTAGCCCCGACGTGTCACGCTCGTAAAGCGCAACCAGGGTAGCGACGGTGGCTTCAGCACCGGCTTGGGGCACGCTAATACCGCCGGGCACGCTGTTGGGCGGGTCTTGCCCGTAGCCTAAGCGATACATGAACCCGCTCAGCGCCTGCAGCGTGAGGTCGGAGGCTTGGTAGTGCGCCATGGGCCCCGTTTGCCCAAACGCGGTCACCGATGTGTAGATAAGGCTGGAGTTCAACCGCGAAGCTGAAGGGTAATCCAGTCCGAACGCTGTGTACGCGCCCGGAGGCGCGTCCTCTACCAGCACATCAGCGGTCTTCACGAGTTCCCGCAGCGCTTCCTGGCCGGATGGGCTGGCCAGGTCGAGCGTGATACTCCGCTTGTTGGTGTTGTAGTGCCACCACGACACGCTGGTTTCTGGCGACTCGTTGCCTTCGAACCAGGGGCCCCGCCGCCGGGCAGGCGAACCTTCAGGCGGCTCGATCTTGATCACATCGGCGCCAAGGTCGGCGAGCAGCTTGGTGCAGTAGAGGCCGAGGCCGTCGGCAAGGTCCAGAACGCGAAGGTCGGCTAAGGGGCCTCCCGAAGGCGAGGCCTGGGCATCGGGGGACATGCGCTACCTTTCGGTGGGTTAATCGAAAGTGGCCTGGGCGCCGATGTGCTCCCAGGCCACCACAGTCAGCACTAGTCCTCGACTCGCCCTCCTGCGGGGTAGCCGAGGGTGGAGCCCTCTACGTAGGCAAAGCGCAGGGCGTCTTCCACCCACGACTTGCCCTCGGGAATGACCACGGACACCGCACGGGCGCGATAGAGCGCCGGGTCCTGGGCGATGGCGGGCAACTCACCGGTCTGTTCGTAGAGTCGTGCCGCATCGACCAGGCGGCGCCGCACTTGAATGATGCCTAGGTCGGTGCTGGCCAAGTGCTCTTTCGTCCGGTCGAAGATCGCCCCCATGCTCTCCTGCATGGCAGCATCCTGCGCCCAGATACCGGGCAGGCCAGAGTAGTGCGTCGTCCTCTGCCGTTCCCAGTTGATGCCGTAGTCGTTTGCTGTGTTGTAGATCGACCGCCAAGCGCTATGGGCCTGCCCGTTGGCGGGCAGGCGGCGGTCGAGGGACACATGGCCGGTGTCGCGACCGTCTGGTATCCCATGGATCATGAGTTGGCGGGTCCTTTCCGGGAACGGCCCATCGATAGTCCAGCTCACGACAAACGAGAGATGATTCTCATCGTCGATCGGGACCCAGATGTGCGCCGACATCATGCCGGCGCCGGGGGGCACCAACGTGTAATACGGCCACAGCCACTCGTTGATGCGGTAATAGTGGCCACCGTCATCCGCGGTCCGTTGAGCGGCCACGGCCACCCCAAACTCCGTGTTTACCGCTTCGATGCGAGGGGACTTATCGCTGCTCGGGGTGCCGCTCTTGCGATCGAGCCGGCCGTGGAGGAACGGGGCATGGGCCGAGTCGATGTCGCCCTCCAGCCCCTGCACCCAATTGCAGAACTCCACCCGCTTCGAAACGTAGACCTGCTCGGGCGGTACCATGTTCCACTCGATTTCGGGCAGGCCGGGCGCAGTGGCACGGTCACCCATGTACATCCACACCACGCCATTCCGCTCGCGGGCCAGATAGGCGGCGATGTGAATCTTGTGCTTGAAATTGCTCTCGGCAGGTTCATTCGGCATATCGACGCAGTCGCCAGACAGGTCGAACTTCCAGCCGTGGTACACACAGCGGAGGCCCGCTTCTTCATTACGGCCGAAGAACATGCTCGCGCCCCGGTGCGGGCAGTTCTCGGCCATAAGGCCCAGATCGCCGTTGCTATCGCGGAATACCACGAGGTCTTCTCCCAGCAGCCGCACCCGCAGTGGAGGGCAGTCGGCCTCGGGCAACTCGTACGACCACAGGACGGGATGCCAGAACTGGCGGAGAAGATTGCCCATGGGCGTCCCCGGCCCTACTCTGGTAAGCAGTTCATTGTCCTCGTGCGTCAGCATGATCGCCTCCTCGTGCCCGAATCATTGTGGCCGAGCGCTATCGGCTCGGTCAGCGGTAAATCGCTTAACCACACCTAACCATTAGGTGCCAGGAAGAGTATCATCGGGCGCGATACGTGTCAACTCAGTTATTGATGGAGGGCACTGCCCCATGGACGGCCTGATGGCGGAAACCACCGCTTTGTATCTCAAGGCCTTCGGGCCGCTTTCGCCTGTCCGGGTCACTACCTTCCGTCGAATGCCCCTTACCCCGCCTCGCATCCGCATGCTGTTCCTCGTTAGGGACCAGCCGGGGATGACGGTAACTGCGCTCGCGGAAGCTATCGGGATCAGCCTGCCGGCCACGAGCCAGCAGATTAGCGAATTGGTCGACTTGGGTCTGCTGCGGCGTGGGGGAGATCCCGATGACCGCCGCCGTCTCTCGCTGGAGCTTACGGTCGAGGGAGAGCAAGCCGCCGCGGCGATCCAGCAGGGCGCGGAGGAATCCGTGATAAGGGTCCTGTCCAAACTCGGGCCAGCGGACCTCGCAGAGTTTCACCGCATCCTGGCAGTGCTGTTTGCGGACGCACCGGACGCTGCGGTCCATGCCAATCCTGGCGGGGCATCAGTGGAACACCTACCCCGCAGTGTCACGCTACACAGCGAGATGGCCTTGGGGTTGGACGGAACTCAGGGGTGACGCGAGGGACATTTCCCCTACCCTCCCCCCACCATCCGCACAATCTCCAGCACGTCGCCGTCTTGCAGCATCACCTGCCGGTACTCGCTCTTCAGCAGCACGTCGCCGTTGCGCGCCACCGCCATGAAGGGTGTCAGCATCCCAGCACTCTCCAGGTACGCCTGCACCGACATCGGCACATCCAGCGTCCGAGGCTCCCCGTTCACCCGTAGGTTCATGGCCGGCCACCTGGGTCCGGCGGCAGATCGCGTCGCCGGTCCTCGTCCATCAGCTCGTCCATGCGCCGCTGCTCCCAGCCGGCGCCGGCCCAGCGCGGGAACGCGAACACCGCCAGTCCGTGCGCCGCAAGGCCGACGCCCCAGCCCAGCAGGGGCAACCAAAACCAGAGCGCGCCGGGAACAAACATCAGCGTGACCATGTTGCTAACGAACAACCCGGCGTTAACCAGCACGTACACCAGGGCGTGGATGTAGAAGCCCTTCTCGGCCTGCACCCGCCGCCGGGCCCGCCGGTACCGCTGATCGTCGCTCTGCGCCACGCCGTTACCTCCGCCTGCGCCTGCCCCTACCGCCGGTCGAATGCCGCACCGGCACGCTAGGTGTCGTGCAGGCTGGACAACCGCAGCCTCACCGTCGTCACCATGTCGCGCGCCGCCTGTTCGATGTCGGTGGCCTTCAGGATGGCGGAGACCACCGCCACGCCGATGGCCCCCGTGCCCATCAGGTCGCCGGCGTTGTTGGGCGTAATGCCCCCGATCCCGATCACCGGGATGGGCGACGTCTCCCGCACCTCGGCCTGCACGCCGGCTTCGCCCACCACACCATCGCTGGTCACCAGCGGGATGCCTGCGAACAGGAAGGCCAGCACCTCCAGCCCCGGCGGCGTGAAGCCGGGGTGGCTGGCCGTCTCGTACACCGGGCCCAGCACCAGGTAGTCGGGGCCCTCCACGGCAGCGGTGCGGGCCGTCTGCTCGGAGTGCACGGACCGCCCCACCAGCTTGCCGGCGCCCAGAATGTGCCGCGCCAGCGCCACCGACACGCCGTCCTGCGGCAGGTGTACACCGTCGGCGCCCAGCTCGGCGGCGGCGTCCACCCGGTCGTTCACCAGCAGCAGCGCCCGCCCGCCAATGGCTGCCTTCACGTCGCGGCCCAGCGCCAGCAACTCGCCGATGGGCAGGTCGCGCTCGCGTAACTGCACCACGTTCACGCCGCCGGCCACCGCCTTCCCCACCGCATCGGGCAGCGTGCCCGGCGGCACCGCGTGGCGGTCGGTGACCAGCATGATCGTGGGCTTAGGGAGATTCGGCAAGGCAGCACCCCATGTGTTTCGAACGAAGTTTGACAGCGCGCCCGCACGCTACCGTGCAGCGCGCCTGAGAACACGATAACCCCAGTAGACGATGATGGCGAAGAACAGGTTCAGCCCAAGGCCCACCGGCCATTCGACGGGCCGCTGCGCTCGCGCAAGCACCGGCAACACCGTCAAGCAGAACGCGAACACCAGGCCAAAGCCCCCTCCGAAGACCATGTAGTACCCGCCCAAGGGCGACCGCCGGTCACCCGATGAGGGCGGCACCTCTCCCTCTCGAAGGTACTGATGGCTGAGCCAGTGCTCAAAGTCTGGCGCCGGGCTTGCTGCGATTGCAGGCATCGCGAGCTGGGCATCGTCCGGGTCCGGAGCGAAGGGTTCCACGTCACGCACTGTGCATTCGGTTGCCGCGATGCCGAACTCTCCCGCCTCTCGCACCTCGATGACGAACCCGCCTGCTATGGCGGCCACCCCCGCCAACGACCACGCCTCGTCGGACTCCTCGAAGCGCCGTGCAAAGTCGCGTGCACTCGGGAAGAAGGTCTGCCGGTGGATGGGCTGCTTCGGGTTCTTCGGCACCGCAGGGACCCCCGACCGCATCGCAAATACCAGTGTGCCACGCGCCACGTTGATGTGGGGCCATAGGTCCTGATACCCCGGCGCCGCGGGTGGATACCCGAACGTCAGCCGCAACTCCCAAGCATCGAGTGACACGTCCTCCACCCACGCCCCGTACAGGTACACATCCTCCAGCAGCAGTTGCAGGTCCTCTACCATGGTCAATCCGCCGGGACAACGTCGGTCAAATAGCAGCGATCAGCATGGACGTGATACATGCCCGCCGTATGGGTGATAAAGAGGAACGAACCATCTTCCAACTGCTCCACCCGATCGACCGGCCACATTGCCTGGGGGACTCCAGCGGCCATCCCAAGCAGCTCACATGCCGGACGCGCGGCGGTTGGCCTGAACCGCAGGAACCCAGGCTCTACGTAGGTCGCGGTGTCCACGTGGCGAACGCCCTCGAACACAAGAGTTGCTTCCAGGAAGCTCACGATGTCCTTGATGCGCTCGAAGTGCGCATCTTCGCGATAGCTGAGCCGAATACGCAAGGCGTCGCATTGCACCTTTGCCCAGACGCCCATTGAATCGTGGATGTAGACGCCCGGGAGCCCCTGGTTTCCGACGCCCACGCTACCGCCCGGCGGCCGCCGGCACGCCCGCCTCGGGGCTGCTGGCCGCCGCCATGGCCTTGCGGGGGATGCGCCCGGCCAGGTAGGCCGTCCGGCCCGCCGCCACGCCCATGCGGAACGCGCCGCCCATCGCCCCGGGGTCGGCCGCCAGCGCGATGGCGCTGTTCACCAGGCAGGCGTCGGCGCCCAGTTCCATGGCCAGGCTGGCGTCGGACGGCACGCCCAGCCCCGCGTCCACCACCACCGGCACCCCGGCGTTGGCGATGATGATCTGGATCTCTTCCTTGGTCAGAATGCCCTGGCCGGTGCCGATGGGCGACCCCAGCGGCATCACCGTAGCGCACCCCACGTCCTCCAGCCGGCGGGCCAAGATCGGGTCGGCGTGGATGTAGGGCAACACCGTGAACCCCAGCTTGATCAGCGCCACCGCTGCCTCCAGCGTGCCGATGGGGTCGGGCAGCAGCGACGCCGGGTCCGGCTGTACCTCCAGCTTGATCCAGTCGGCCCCGCTGATCGGCTGCTGGTAGTGGTCTTCCATCGAGTGGGTGAGCGCACGGGCCAGCTTGGCGATGTACACCGCGTCCTCGGCCGTCTTGGCGCCGGCCGTGTTGGGCAGAATGGTGTACTTGCGCCAGTCGATCTGGTCGACCATGGCCTGCTGTTCCGGCACGCTCTGAATGCGGCGAATGGCCACCGTGATGATCTCGGCCCCGCTCGCCTCCAGCGCCGCCATCTGCTCGGCCGCGCTGCGGTACTTGCCGGTGCCGATCATCAGCCGGTTGCCGAACGCCTTGCCCGCAATAACCAGTGGTGTGTCTTGCATAAAGTGTCCTTGCCCGTCAGACGGCGGCTGCCGACCGCTTGGTATCGAAGCTGCCAAGAATAGATACGCCGTACCGCTCTCGCCACTCCATGGACAGCTCGGTGGCGACGTCGTGGGCGGCTTCCCAGGCGTCGTCATCGTCGGCCGTCACGACGCGCACCGCGAACTGAGCACCTGCGAACGGCGGGAATTCCTCCACGGTAGCGTCGGGTAGACGCCGCTGCAATTCCTGGAGGTAGGCTGTGAAGGCCTCGCGCTTCTTCATGCGTTCTTCCCCAATTCTCCGAGCAACTTCTGGTAGAGACGCTTGGCCTGCTGCAGAACTCGCTCGGTCTTCACCCGATTCAAGCTCACCTCGTGGTAATCCGCGTCATGGCGGTCCTCAAGCAGTTGCTGCAAGTCCTTACCGTCTCGGGCCGAGAACAAGAACCCCGAGCGACAGAACTCCGCTTGAAATAGGTTCGCCAACGAGTCATGCGGCCGCCGGCCCGCTTCAATCCCACGCTTGGCCGCTAGCACCTCTACCACGAGGTGATACACCGCATAGTAGGCGCGGGAGATCGCTGACTCCCAGTGCCCGCCTGCCAACGCAGCCTCGGCCGCCGCCATCATGCGAGCGGCCTTTGCAACCCGATAGCTGGCCAAACCGCTACTACGCCTGGTGGTAGACCTCGCTCCCCTTCGCCTTGAACTCCTTCGCCTTCTCCTCCATGCCGGCGATCAGCGCCGCCTCCACGCCCATACCGATGCCTTCGGCGTAGTCGCGCACGTCTTGCGTGATCTTCATGCTGCAGAAGTGCGGGCCGCACATGCTGCAGAAGTGGGCGCCCTTCGCCACCTCCGCCGGCAGCGTCTCGTCGTGGTACGCCTCGGCCGTCTCCGGGTCGAGCGACAGGTTGAACTGGTCCTGCCAGCGGAACTCGAAGCGGGCCTTGCTCAGCGCGTTGTCCCACACCTGCGCGCCGGGGTGGCCCTTGGCCAGGTCAGCCGCGTGCGCTGCGATGCGGTAGGCGATGACGCCGTCCTTCACGTCCTGCTTGTTCGGCAGGCCCAGGTGCTCTTTTGGCGTGACGTAGCACAGCATGGCGGTGCCGTACCAGCCGATCATCGCCGCGCCGATGGCGCTGGTGATGTGGTCGTAGCCGGGCGCCACGTCGGTGGTGAGGGGGCCAAGCGTGTAGAACGGGGCCTCGTGGCAGATCTCCAACTGCAGGTCCATGTTCTCCTTGATCTTGTGCATCGGCACGTGGCCGGGGCCCTCGATCATCACCTGCACGTCGTACTCCCAGGCGATGTCGGTCAGCTCGCCCAGCGTCCGCAGTTCGCCGAACTGCGCCTCATCGTTGGCGTCGGCAATGCTGCCGGGGCGCAGGCCGTCGCCCAGGCTGAAGCTCACGTCGTAGCGCGCCATGATCTCGCACAGCTCGCGGAAGTGGGTGTACAGGAAGTTCTGCTGATGGTGCGCCAGGCACCAAGCCGCCATGATGCTGCCGCCGCGGCTCACGATGCCCGTCACCCGCTTGGCGGTCAGCGGCACATACTCCAGCAGCACGCCGGCGTGCACCGTGAAGTAGTCCACGCCCTGCTCGCACTGCTCGATGATGGTGTCGCGGTACACCTCCCAGGTCAGGTCCTCGGACTTGCCGTTCACCTTCTCCAGCGCTTGGTAGATGGGCACCGTGCCCACCGGCACCGCCGCGTTGCGGATGATCCACTCCCGCGTGGTGTGGATGTTCTTGCCGGTGCTCAGGTCCATGATGGTGTCGCTGCCCCAGCGGGTGCCCCACACCATCTTCTCGACCTCCTCCTCAATGGAGGAGGCGACGGCGCTGTTGCCGATGTTGCCGTTGATCTTCACCAGGAAGTTCCGGCCGATGATCATCGGCTCGCTCTCCGGGTGGTTGATGTTGCTGGGGATGATCGCCCGACCCCGGGCCACCTCGTCCCGCACGAACTCAGCGTCCAGCCCCTCGCGGATGGCGATGTACTCCATCTCCGGCGTGATGAGGCCCCGCTTGGCGTAGTGCATCTGGGTCACGTTCTGGCCGGCCTTCGCAATCAGCGGACGCCGGTGCAACCCCGGGAACGGCTCGTTGTTGGTGCGGCCCTCGCGGCCGCCGAAGTACCCGTCGTCCTGCGGCAGCACGCCGCGGCCGTCGTACTCCTCCACGTCGCCACGCTCCAGCACCCACTGGCGGCGCAGCGGCGGCAGGCCGCGGCGAATGTCCGGCACCGCGGCCGGGTCGGTGTAGGGGCCGCTGGTGTCGTAGATGCGCACCGGCTCGTTGGGCACGTCGCCGGCGCGGGTGGTGCTGGGGCTCAGCGCCACCTCGCGGAACGGCACCCGGATATCGGGACGGCTGCCCGTCACATACACCTTCCGGCTGCCGGGGAACGGCTTCCCGCTCTCCACCTGGCTTGCGGGACGCTCTTTGATGACCATAAACGTGCTCCTGTCTAGATGAGGGAGCCGGGAAGCGGGAATCAGGAGTCGGGGCCGCCCCCGATTCCCCCTGCCTGCCGCCCGATTCCCCAAACAACAAAAACGGCCAGAACGCATAGGGTACGCCTTGGCCAGTGATGGTCGCCGCTTCCCTACGCTCGCATTACCGAGGTCAGGTTCCTGGGGTCGGGCCCGCCCACCCTGCGGTGGCCATGCCCCTCTCAGCCGTTGCCGGCGCCCCCAGCGGTCTAACTCTTCAGTTGTGGGGGTAGTATAGCAGTTTCCGTAACTCCCTCGCACCCTTCGTCAACCTACCGGTGGGCGGCAAAGTTTTGCACCGCCGCGGGACGAACGCGGACGCGGTACGTGGCCAGTCGGAAACCTCGGCCCGGCCTTCAGGCCGGCGGGTCCATCAACCGCCGCCGTAAACGGCGGGCCACGGCTACCGGGCGCAGCGCAGAAACTTTGACGGACACCCCAACCTACCCCACTGGTTCGGGCTTGATGAACAACACCCACCCCAAGCCGAACGTCAGAACAGCTTCAACCACAACGGCGGGCCAGGCATTCAGCCCCAGCGCAACGCCCCCGTACACACTGAGGGCGGTTGTCAGGACCAAGGAGACAAAGGCGCCGATCATGATGACCCGGCGTGCCTGCGTGCTGGGTAGATCTCGTCCCAGCCACACCGTCACAGCCAGCCCTACCAGCAAAGCTCCATAGCGGTGGCCCATGTAGGTGAGGTTTTCGCCCGGAGCAATTCTCCAGAACTCTCCGAGTACGTTTGGCAAAAACAGCCACCCTAGCCCAAACAGGCCGAGCACCGTGGTGGCCGTCAACACGCGTTTACTCGTAACCATAGCTGGTCCCCGACTCCCTCCCAGACTCCTACAAACTCAAAATGGCCAAAGCGTTGGGTAGGTACGCCTTGGCCGTTTACACGGTCGCCGCTTCCCTGCACCCGCATGACCGAGGTCAGGTTCCTGGGGTCGGGCCCACCCACCCTGCGGTGGCCATGCCCTCTCAGCCGTTGCCGGCGCCCCCAGCGGTCTAACTCTTCAGTTGGGGGGAGTATAGCAGTTTCCGTCAAGGGTGGTGGGGCGGGTGGTGGCGGCGCGCGGGCGGGGCTACAATCGGTGCAACCACTCCAAAGGTGACGGCGATGGCTGACCTGGCGACCAACGTGCTGTACTACGGCGACAACCTGGACGTGCTGCGCAAGCACATCCCGGACGAGAGCGTCGATCTCATCTACCTGGACCCGCCGTTCAACTCCAACCGCAGCTACAACGTGCTGTTCAAGGAGAGCAGCGGCGCCGCCAGCGACGCGCAGATGGAGGCCTTTGAGGACACCTGGGAGTGGGGCGCCTCGGCGATGGCGGCGGAGCAGGAGGTGATGATCGGGCCTCGGCAAGATGTCGCAGGCATGCTAAAGGCGCTGGTCGATGGTCTCGGGCACAACGACGTCACTGCGTACTTGACGATGATGGCGCCACGCCTCCTACAGTTGCACCGCGTCCTCAAGTCTACGGGCTCCTTCTATTTGCATTGTGACCCTACAGTCGGCCACTACTTGAAGGTGATTCTTGATGTGGTGTTCGGACCTGCTAATTTCAGGAATGAGATCGTCTGGAAAAGAACCAGCGCACACAGCAGCGCGAAGCGCTACGGCCCTGTCCATGACCTAATCTTGTTCTACACCAAGAGCAACGATCATGTCTGGAACCCGGACTACCAGACGTACGACCCTGACTATGTCGAGACTTTCTTCGATCAAGTGGACGCGAGCGGGCGGCGATGGAAGAGAACTGACCTCACCGGAGCGGGGACACGGAACGGGCTCTCCGGACTCCCATGGCGCGGAATCGACGTGACGGCAAAGGGCCGCCATTGGATGCACCCGCCAGCTGCATTGGATAAGCTCGACGCCGAAGGGCGCGTCCACTGGCCTGGTCGAGATGGTGGCATGCCTAGGCTGAAGCAGTACCCCGAAGACCTCCGCGGGGTTCCATTACAGGATGTCTGGACTGATATACGGCCACTCCACAACTTGTCGAGAGAACGTCTCCATTACCCTACCCAGAAGCCGCTGTCGCTGCTGGAGCGCATAGTTCGTGCGTCATCAAACCCAGGCGATCTGGTGCTCGACCCCTTCTGTGGATGCGGGACGGCGGTGCATGCAGCTCAGGCTTTAGGGCGACGCTGGATCGGCATCGATATCACCTTCCTTGCCATCGGCCTCATCCGGCGGCGCATGCTGGATGCGTTTCCGGAAATCGCCATCGAGGAGATTGGAGCCCCGGTGGACCTAGCGGGCGCACAGGCGCTGGCGGAGCACGACAAGTACCAGTTCCAGTGGTGGGCGCTGGACCGCATCGCGGCGCAGCCGGTGGGCGGCGCGCGCAAGAAGGGGGCCGACCAGGGCATCGACGGGGTGCTGCCCTATTTTGCGGGGAACGACGCGGGCCAGGGGTATCGACGGGCGATTGTCTCGGTGAAGGGCGGCGGGGTGAACGCCGGCATGGTGCGCGATCTCATCGGCGTGCTGGAGAGCGAGAAGGAGCCGCTGGGGGTGTTCGTGACGCTGGAAGCCTCGACCCGCCCGATGCGGGAGGCGGCTGCGACGGCCGGCCTGTGGCACAGCGACTTTTGGCAACGGGATTACCCGCGGGTGCAGATTCTGACGGTGGAGGAGATCCTGCACGGGAAGCGTCCGGACGTGCCGAGCCACGGCGGGGCCAGCGGGTTTGCGAAAGCGCCGACCGAACAGGAGCGCGGCCAGCAGATGACGCTGGGTTAAGCGCAAGGCGGCTTGGGCGCCCTCACCCCAACCCTCTCCCAGGGGGAGAGGGAGCCGGAGCGTGCGCCATTGATACAACTGCTCCATTTGGCGCACATTTGCCACCGGCGGCCGCGGGACCAGGTTCCCTCTCCCTCTGGGAGAGGGCTAGGGTGAGGGTGGTCCCCATCGCCACACAAGACCGCATGCACCGTGGCTGCACCCTCATCCCAACCTTCTCCCAGAGGGAGAAGGCGCCAAGTGCTACCATTTCCCCACCATGACCACCTACCGCGGCGGCCAGGCATTGGTCGCATTCCTCGAGCGCTGCCGCCGCATGCGCCGAAACGCCACCGACGCCGAAGCCCTGTTGTGGCGTATCCTGCGTAACCGCCAGGTGGCTGGCGCCAAGTTCCGCCGTCAGCATCAGTTCGGCCCCTACATCCTCGACTTCTATTGCGCTGAACACTCACTCGCTATCGAAGTCGACGGCAGCCACCACCAGGAGAACGGCCAAGCCGAATACGACGCCGAACGCACGGCAGCGCTCCAAAATGCCAGCGTCAAAGTTCTGCGCTTCACCAACCGCCAGGTGCTGACCGAAACCCAAGCGGTCGCAGCCGCCATCTGGGACGCCGTCATGCGCGGCAGCAGCACCACCACGGCCGCGCCGTAGCCCACCCTCACCCCAACCCTCTCCCAGGGGGAGAGGGAGCCGAGGGTCCCAACCTCAACGTCGTCACAGCCATCTGCAACGCAACGGTGGCGCCCAATCACCAACAGGCGGTCGCTCCGATTCCCTCTCCCTCTGGGAGAGGGCTAGGGTGAGGGTGCAGCCCTGCAGCCTCCCCACCCGTCGTCCCATCACCACCCTCCGACCCACTCCCCACCGCCACCCACAACGCGGCGGCCACGCCCTCCGTCTCCACCAACACGGCGCGGTTCGTGAATCGCAGCACCCGCACGCCCGCTCCCGCCAGCGCCGCCGAGCGCTCCGCGTCATACGCCGCCTGCTCGCCCACCGCGTGGTGCGCCCCGTCCACCTCCACCGCCAGCCGCAACGCCGCGCAGGAGAAGTCCAGGATGTAGGGCCCGAACGCGTGCTGCCGGCGGAACTTCACGCCCAGCCGCCGGTTCCGCAGCACCCGCCACAGCAGCGCCTCCGCGTCGGTGGCATTGCGCCGCAACGCCCGGCACGCGGCCAGGAAATGCACGTACGGGTCGCCGCCGTGGAAGGTCGTCATGGGTGGATGGTAGCGGAAGGGGCACCCGAGGGGCCCCCTCCCCCCAACCCTCTCCCAGTGGGAGAGGGAGTCCGCGCAATTTCCGCCCGCCGAC
>Ga0082335_1000712_pt1 | contig 79572 bp, 74 predicted proteins | sample Subgrocontami58m_FD_72375 | JGI IMG/M metagenome (GOLD analysis project Ga0082335, IMG submission 72375) | Subsurface groundwater microbial communities from S. Glens Falls, New York, USA - GMW37 contaminated, 5.8 m (SPADES assembly) (version 2) ... | reverse complement strand
TAGCAGTGACGGACAAGAATAAATGTGATGGCTGTGAGATGTGCGTCATGGCCTGCCCCGTCAACGCCATTACGCTGGACAACAGAGACCTGCTGATCAGAGAGGCCAGGAAGTCAGTCGGCGTCATGGTCTAAAACTAGGAGCCGGATGACAAATTAGACTTTCATCATTCCGGTTTCTTACTGCTAATCAGGTAGGGGCGTCCCGATATTATCGGGGCGCCCCTGCTGTTTTTTGACTATGTTGTAGGGGCGGGTTTCGAACCCGCCCGCCCTGGGGGATGCCTACAGGTTTTCTGAGAGCTTTCTCAGGTAGGTGGAAAATTCCTTCTTATAGGTGGGGTGCTGCAAAGCTATTTCCACGGTAGCTTTCAGCAGGCCGAGAGGAGTACCCGCATCGTAGCGCTTTCCTTCGAAGACGTAAGCGTAAAGTGCTTCTTTCCTGCACAGAGAGTTGAGTCCGTCCGTTAGCTGGATTTCTCCGCTCTTGCCGGGCTGTGTGTTGCTCAGCTCATCGAGGACGTCCGGCGTCAATATATAGCGGCCCACCACGCCCAGGTCCGAGGGGGCTTTCTGCGGCGTCGGTTTCTCCACCAGGCCCAGTACTCTGTACAGTCTGTCTCTTTCTTTTTCGACTTTGACTATGCCGTATTTATGCACGTCCTGCCGCGATACTTTTTCCACCGCTATGATGGACTTGCCCAGTTCTTCATAAATGGAAATCATTTGCTTCAGGGCCGGGACTTTTGCCTGTATGATGTCGTCTGGAAGTAGCAGGGCGAATGGTTCCGCGCCCACCAGATTGCAGGCTGTCAGCACGGCATGTCCCAGGCCCAGCTGTTCCTTCTGCCTGGTATAGCAGATATCAACGAGGTTGGAAAGGCGCTGCACTTCACGCAGAAGCTGCGTTTCCCCCTTATGTTCAAGCACCCTTTCGAGTTCTACCGAGCGGTCGAAGTGGTCCTCTATGGCCCTCTTGCCCATGGCCGTCACCACGATTATCTGCTCGATTCCTGAGGCCAGGGCCTCTTCTACTGCGTACTGAATGAGAGGCTTGTCCACCAGCGGGAGCATTTCCTTGGGCTGCGCCTTGGTCGCCGGAAGAAACCTGGTCCCCCAGCCCGCGGCGGTGATTACAGCTTTTCGTATGGTGTGTTTCATGATACGTACTGTCTTATTATGATTGAAATATTGGAAGATTACAAGAGTTTCAGCGCAGGACAAATGAACCTGATCTGAATCTGGCCGCCGCCTTGTCTTGGCAAAAACCCCGTGTTATAATTCCTGTTCAGCGTCCGCCAGAGGCGGACCAGGACGGGGTTAATTTGCAGGTAAAGCTCCTTCGTTACACGGGTGACCCTGAGAGAACTATAGCGGCGGCGGCTCGGATATCCTATTCTACAAAGCCAGTCCCCGAGATGATAGAAAGTATGGAGGAAGATAGGGTTACAGCCTTTCTTTCTCAGCTTCTTTCCGCTGGACATCTCTCCCCTTTTGAGCACGCCAACTTCACCTTTTATCTGGATGGAATCTCCAGGGTTACCAGCCATCAGTTGGTGCGGCACCGGTTGGCGAGCTACACACAGCAAAGCCAGCGTTACGTATTCCACAAGGGTCTTGAGTTCGTCGTTCCTCCGGGCATCACTGGTAAACCGGCATGGAAGCAGAAATTCGACCAGTTCGTTTCTCAGTCCCATGAGCTTTATAAGCAGATGGTTGCGGACGGCGTGTCCGTGGAGGATGCGCGTTACATATTGCCCAATGCCATAGTCACCCGGCTGGTCATGACCATGAATGCCAGAGAGCTGATGCAGTCTTCAGCTTTGAGGCTTTGCCTGAAAGCGCAATGGGAGATAGTAGAGCTTTTTGAGAACATTAAGGAAGAAGTGAAAAAGGTTTCTCCATTCCTGGGGTCACAGCTCAAGCCCAAATGCTACGACCTGACCTATTGTAATGAAAAAGAGAGCTGTGGTTTGTTCCCCGTGAGGAATGTTTTTGACCTCGGTGTGGAAAACCGCAAGTAGATTGAAGCATTTTTGAAACAAGAAAGGACTTAGGTTTTCAGTATGACGGCAAAGATTATTGATGGTGCGCAAATAGCGACCCAAATCCGCGAAGAGTTGAAGGTAAGGGTCAACAAGCTTAAAGAGAAGGGAGTGGTCCCCGGCCTGGCTGTGATACTTTGCGGGGAAGATCCGGCTTCCCAGTCCTATGTGAAGGCCAAGGAAAAGGGATGCGAGGAAATCGGCGTCATGGAACAGACCGTCCGGCTTCCGGCCACGGTGAACGACGCGGAGCTGCTGAATACGCTCGATCGTTTGAACAAGGACGACAAGTTTCATGGCATCCTGGTACAGCTGCCGCTGCCCAAACAAATAGACGAACAGAAGATAATCTACGGCATAAACGTGGACAAGGACGTGGACGCTTTCCATCCGGTCAACGTGGGCAAACTGCTGATAGGAGAGCCAGTGTTTCTCCCCTGCACTCCTCACGGCATTCAGCATCTTCTGGTTCGCAGCGGTTATGACCCGAGCGGAAAGCATGTGGTCATCTGCGGCAGGAGCAACATCGTCGGGAAGCCTTTCATGGCCATGATGATACAGAAACAAAAGGGCGCAAACGCGACTGTCACCATCTGCCACACGGGGACAAAAGACATGAAGCATTTTACCCTTCAGGCCGACATATTAATCGCGGCCATCGGAAAGGCCGAGGTAATTACTGCTGACATGGTAAAGCCCGGCGCTGTCGTCATTGACGTGGGCGTGAATCGCATTCCGGACGCGACAAAAAAGAGCGGTTTCAGACTGGTGGGTGATGTGCAATTCGAGGCCACGAAAGCAAAAGCCGAAGCTATCACTCCGGTCCCCGGCGGAGTAGGCCCCATGACTGTAACCATGTTGATGGAGAACACGGTAAGAGCCGCTGAGTGGAAGCTCGCTAAGAAGTAGCACGGGCCTCTGGCCTGTGCCCTGGTAAGAAATAGCATGGGCCTCTGGCCTGTGCTCTGGTAAGAAGCAAGATTCAGAAATCTGATAAATAAAACACAAAGAAAGGACGAAAAGAGGTTTATGGCTTACGATGCTGTAAAATTGAAGGACTGGCAGATTGCCGAAGAGGCGGAGAAACACATGCCGACGCCGGAAGACTGGCGTCAGAAACTGGGCTTGCAGAAGGATGAGATACTCCCTTATGGCAGAATATGCAAGCTGGACTTCCTGAAAGTCCTGGAGCGGCTCAAGAACCGGCCCGACGGCAAGTTCATCGAGGTAACCGCCATCACCCCCACACCGCTTGGCGAGGGTAAGAGCACTACAACCTGCGGACTTATAGAAGGCTTGGGCAAGAGAGGCAAGAACGTAGGCGGGTGCATACGTCAGCCTTCGGGCGGACCCACCATGAACGTCAAGGGGACCGCGGCCGGCGGCGGCAACGCCCTGCTGATTCCGATGACCGAGTTCTCCATGGGGCTCACCGGCGATATCAATGACATCATGAACGCCCATAACCTCGCCATGGTCGCTCTCAACGCGAGGATGCAGCACGAGCGCAATTACAACGATGAGCAGCTCAAGAGGCTCACCGGGATGCGCCGCCTGGATGTTGACCCCACCAGGGTGGAGATGGGCTGGATTATGGATTTCTGCGCTCAGGCTATGCGGAACATAGTTATTGGCCTCGGCGGACGCCAGGATGGCTTCCTGATGCAGTCCAAGTTCGGCATTGCCGTCAGTTCAGAGTGTATGGCCATACTGTCTATCGTCAGGGACTTGGCTGACCTGCGTGACAGGCTTTCGAAGATTACAGTGGCCTATGACAAGAGGGGCAAGCCGGTAACGACCGGAGACCTGGAAGTGGCTGGAGCCATGACGGCCTTTATGCGCAATACCATTAACCCCACCCTTTGCAGCACCGTGGAGTACCAGCCCCTGATGGTCCACGCCGGCCCCTTCGCCAACATCGCGGTCGGGCAGTCTTCCATCATCGCTGACAGAATGGGACTGAAGATGTTCGACTATCATGTAACCGAGAGTGGCTTTGCGGCGGACATCGGTTTCGAGAAGTTCTGGAACGTGAAATCCCGCCTGAGCGGGCTCAAACCTCACGTGTCTGTGCTTGTAACCACCATACGCGCCCTCAAGATGCACGGAGGCGGGCCCAGGGTGGTCGCTGGAATAGCTCTGCCCGAAGAGTATTCCAGGGAAAACGTTGGCCTCGTGGAAAAAGGACTGGCTAACATGCTGCATCACATAAATACCATCAGGACCGCGGGCATTAACCCCGTGGTATGCATCAATGGTTTCCATACGGACACAAAGGCCGAGATTAACCTGGTTCGCAAGGCGGCTGAGGCGGCCGGAGCTCGCGTCGCTTTCTCCACTCACTGGGCGAACGGAGGAGACGGCGCCCTGGAGCTGGCCGACGCGGTCATAGAGGCTTGCGAGCAGAAGAACGAGTTCAAGTTCCTCTATCCGCTGGAGATGAAACTTCGAGAGAGAGTCGCCAAAGTGGCCAGGGTCGTTTACGGTGCCGATGGAGTATCCTGGAGCGCCGAGGCCGAAGAGAAGGCCAAGGCATTCGAAGCTGACCCTAAATATGACGAATACATGACCATGATGGTAAAGACCCACCTCAGTCTTACCCATGAGCCTCCGCGTAAAGGCGTCCCCAAGGGCTGGACTTTACCCATCAAGGATGTGCTCATTTATTCCGGGGCGAAGTTCCTTTGCCCGATGGCCGGAACTATCAGCCTGATGCCCGGGACCAGTTCAGACCCGGCCTTCAGGAGGATTGACGTTGATACCAGGACCGGCAAAGTATCAGGGTTGTTCTAACAGAGAACTTCGCTTTCAAGCTTTCTCAGCGGGGGGCTTTAGCCCCCCGCTCTGTCTTTCACAAAGGAAAGATTCCCTCTCCCTCGAATGGGGCAGGGGCAGAAAGAAGGGATAAAAGGGACTTCTGTCCCTTTTATAAAAAAAGATTCCCTCTCCCTTCAGGGAGAGGGTCAGGGTGAGGGTCTCAATATGCCAGATTCTAAAGAAGCTATTCTTCAGAAGTTCCAGCCCGTATTCTATCCCCGTTCCATCGCCGTGGTCGGCTCCTTCGGCAAGGAAAGGGCATTGGGAACTTTCTACGCAAGCATGCTCATCGGAGCCGGTTTCAAAGGGGAGATTTATCCGGTATCCCGCTCCGGCGGAGAGTTGCCCGGACATAAAATTTACCCTGACTTCCGTTCTATTCCGGGACCTGTTGACCATGTTTATGTCTGTATCCCCAGGCACGGGCTTCCGGCACTTCTGGACGAGTGCGCCGCCAAACAGGTGAAAGTGGCATCCTTCTTTACAGCCGGCTTTTCTGAGCTGAGCGAAGAGGGCAGAATGCTGGAACAGGTGATGCTGGACAAGGCATGCAGGGGCGGTTTCCGTCTCATCGGGCCAAACTGCATCGGCGCCTATTCTTCGGAAGTAAATATGTGCTTTGCCCCGTCGGTATTCAAGGGTCCTCCCGGTGACATAGCTTTTATCTGCCAGAGCGGCTCCCTTTACATAAAAATACTTCAGATGGGCAAGGTGAGAGGAATAGCTTACAGCAAAGGTGTGAGCTACGGAAACGGAATTGACCTGGACAGCGTGGACTTCCTGGAATATTACGGCGTGGACCCGAAAACCCGGGCTGTAATCATCTATATGGAGGGCGTGAGGCAGGGCAGTCGCTTTCTGCGTGTGGCCCGGCAGGTTTGCCGGGAGAAGCCGGTAATTATGGTGAGGGGTGGTAGGGGGGAAGCCGGGAAGAGGGCGATTTCCTCGCATACCGGTTCGCTGGCTAGTCCTGAATCCGTGTGGTCTGCCCTGGCACACCAGACTGGCATAGTGATTGTTGATAGCATGGAGGAGATGTCAGACACCGCCCTGGCCCTTCAGAAGCTGGGCGGATTCGATGGGGGTGTGGTATCGCTGACGGGGCTTGCCAATGGAGGAGGAGGGGAGGCTGTTCTGGCCGCCGATACTTTTTCCGTATGTGGACTGGACATGCCTGCCTTCACGGAGACGACTCAGTTGGAGCTTGGCAAGGCGCTCGATTCTGTGGGGAGTATTCTGAATAATCCCTTGGACGTAAGCCAGTCCTATCGCGATCCGGAGCTCATAGCGCATGTTGTGGAAATAGCTTTAAGAGATCCTCAGGTAAGCACGGTTGTGGCGCTGGAGTACTTTGACCTTCATTCCAATATGGACAGCCCCGAAAAGGCCAGGGAGATGAACGACCGTCTCATAAATGCCAGGGACAGGTCCGGGAAGAAAATGGTTATGGTGATGCCTCCCGCTCTCAATGAGGAGGAGAGGATAACGGAAGAAAAGAGGCTGAACCGGGCCGGTATTCCGGTCTATCCCACGCTGGAAAGGGCGGCGAAGGCGCTCTGCAATCTCAGGAAGCTCTCCTCCCGTGGATAGCCCAATGCTTCCTCAACGGGGGGCTTCAGCCCCCTGTAGCTTTGCAGGGATGAAAGGGACTTCTGTCCCTTTCAGAAAAAAATCTTCCCTCTCCCTGAAGGGAGAGGGTCAGGGTGAGGGTCATTGCCTCTGAAAACCTCCGACTTCGATTACGAACTTCCCCCGGAATTCATAGCCCAGGAGCCTGTTGAGCCGAGAGACCGTTCCCGCCTGCTCGTGCTTCATAGGAGCACAGGCACGATTGATAACAGGTTTTTCTATGAGCTCCTTGAATACCTTCGCGCGGGAGACTTGCTCGTGCTCAATGACAGCAGGGTAATACCGGCCCGTCTCCTCGGGCAAAAACAGGATACCGGCGCGAAAGCGGAAATCATGTTGCTGCGCTCCCTGGGGGGAGGCAGGTGGGAAGCCCTGGCAAAGCCGTCCAGACGGCTGAAAAAGGGAAGCACGGTGGTAGTGAATGGCAGCATGGCCGGTGGTGAGAAGGCAGGGACTTCAGACCGGATTGTGGTGGAAGTCCTGGAGGAAAGGGAAGGCGGAATCAGGACCGTCAGAGTGCAGGGCGAGGAGTACATCGAAAAGCTTGGGAAAATGCCTTTGCCACCATATATTCATCGTCCCATAGCGAATCCTCAGAGATACCAGACCGTTTATGCCAGAAACCAGGGGAGCGTTGCCGCTCCCACCGCCGGCCTTCATTTCACCACGGAGCTGATGGCAAATCTGCGTGAAAAAGGCGTTGGGCTGGAGTTCATAACGCTCCACGTCGGCCTGGACTCATTCAGAACGATCAAAGAAGAAAACCCTGAGAAACACTCTTTGCATAAAGAATACGCCATCATCAGTGAAGAGACCGCCGAGTCGGTCAACCGGACCCGGCGAAATGGGGGGCGTGTGGTCTATGTGGGCACTACGGTTACCCGTGCCATGGAGCAGGCGGCGCTTTCCTCCGGACTTCCCTTGAAGCCCTGGTCGGGGTGGTGCGACATCCTCATTCTGCCCGGCTACCGTTTCAAATTGATGGACGTCCTGATAACCAATTTCCACCCTCCTCGGGCCACCCAGCTCATGCTCGTATCGGCCTTCGCAGGCAGGGAAAACGTCCTTTCCGCGTACGAGGAAGCTAAAAAACTGGGCTATCGCTTTCTCAGCCTTGGCGACGCGATGCTTATCCTGTGAAACCGTAGGTGCTCCGTTTCCTCGTGGGGGCTCCCGATTCATCGGAGCCCGCCTCGGCGTGACCCGAAACCCGCGGCTTCTCGATCTGACACGGGCATTCCTCTCATCCAGGGATGTGGCTCCCCGTCAAACGCGAGTTCGGAAAATGTTCCTCAAAGCTCGCCGCGAAAGTATCTGCCGGTTGGGTAACAAAATCAGAATTGGTACTTTACATTGGGTTTTACCGAAGGGTTTTACTATGGCTTGGCATGTGGCCATATAATCTAGATCCGTTGGCTGAGTGAATATCCTGCTGGTTTTACCAGGCTTTATAAAGTACCTCATGCTACTATGGAGGCCAGAATCTGAAATTACAGGTCGTCGTCATATTATGGCCGTATTGGCTCGCACATCCCACCAAATATGTAACATAGTCGTTACATATTGTTCACCCTTCTGAAATAACTCTCCCGTATTCTTATTACAAACTGCTGGTGGGAGAATATTAGCTATGAAAGAAGTAATAGCCATCTTGAGAGAAGAACGATGGCGATCCGCTCGCGAAGCGGTAGAGATGCTGGCAATCACTGAGCTTATGCATCAGCGGGTACTGGGACGAGGACAAGAGGGGGGTCTCCGATATTTACAGTGGAATCGCTCCACAAATATGACAGCACAAGTAACAGGTATGTCTTACATACCAAAGCATATGGTTTCCTGGCTGATTTCTAATGAACAGGTAGATGCACTGGTAGAAACAATCATTGGTGTCTGCCGAACCGGCAGCTTTGGAGATGGAAAGATTTTTATAGTGCCTGTAGAAAGTGCTCTCGAACTGTTTAATCAACTGGAAGAGAAAGAAAGCAAAGTAGTTACTCTTACGGCTGCTCTCCAAGATGGAGAAACAGCTTGAGCCATGATGGAGAGTTTCCTGGGAGGCGTTTATGAGACCCGGCACTAACTCCATCGAGAGATATAAAGCTGAAAAAGATGGCCTGGAGATTTCTAATGAAATAGAAGAAATCGCTGCCCAGCACGGAGGATGGGAGACTATAGACCCGGGTGACAGAGAGAGGCTTAAATGGCTCGGCGCTTTCTTTCGTAAGCCAACGCCCGGCTTTTTTATGATACGTATCCGTATCACCGGTGGCCAGGCCACTTCCGAGCAAGTACGAACCCTGGCAGAAATCGGACATCGCCTGGGCAATGGCATTCTGGACATCACCACAAGACAACAAATACAGTTAAGGGGTATCAAAATCAAGGATGTGCCCGACATCCTCAAAGTACTCAGGAACATAGATTTGTCTTCATTGCAAACTGGTATGGATAATGTGCGGAACGTAATCACCTGTCCCCTGGCAGGGCTGACACCAGACGAGTTGTTGGATGCCTCGCCTGTAGGAAAAGAGTTAACCAGAATTTTCCTGGGCAACTCGGACTTCACCAACCTCCCACGGAAGTTCAATATAGCTATAAGCGGGTGTTTAGAGAACTGCATCCATGCCGAGTCTCAGGATGTAGGTATGACTCCTGCAATTCACAATTCCGATGGCGCTCCTGGCTTCAACATTATGGTAGGAGGCAAGACGAGTTCCGGAGGAATGACGGTGGCCTTGCCTCTGGATGTGTTTGTGGAGCCTGGTGATACTGCACGCCTCGCTACTGAAATCGTACTGCTGTTCAGGGACAAAGGGAAACGGGACCAGCGTACCGAGGCCCGTCTGGCTTTTCTACTGAAGGACTGGGGAATCGAGAAATTCAGGGCTTGCCTTGAGGAGCGATGGGGGAGGCCTCTGGAGCACGCTCAGAGAGATGTTCGAAAGCCACATCATACTGACCATTTGGGCGTGCATCCTCAAAAGCAGCCAGGATTATATTCGGTAGGGCTGCATGTGCCAACAGGTCGCCTGACCTCATCTCAACTGATTGAACTAGCCCGCCTGGCCGACCAGTACGGGAACGGTCAAATTCGGCTGACTACCGGTCAGAATGCTATTCTGGTTAATATCCAGGAAAAGGGCCTGGAAGACTTGCTCCGAGAACCTCTTCTTCAGCATTTCTCACCTTCACCTCATCCGTTCTTCAGGGGTCTTGTGACCTGCACGGGAACAGACTATTGTAATCTGGCTCTTATAGAGACTAAAAGTATAGCCAAGCGCCTCGCGGAAACCCTGGCGAAACGCTATCCGGAAATGTCTGATATTACTATGCATTGGTCTGGTTGTCCGGCTGGATGTGGCAATCATCTTGCAGCCGATATTGGTTTCCAGGGCGCCAGAGTAAAGGTGGGTGATGAAGTACTGGATGCTGTAAGCATTTTCGTAGGCGGCAAGACTGGCATCAACCCTCAGCCGGGAGTCAAGGTAATTGAATTATTGCCAGTCAACATGCTGGAGGCATTCGTCGAAGTCATCATAAATAATCTGGATATGTTAAGAAAGGTCAAGCCGGATGCCGATGGGAGAATTATTATGATTCCAGCGATATCTGCGGCTTGAGTCACCAATAAAGGGGATTTCCAATGAAAATGATTCGTGCGGTTATTCGACCCGAAAAGGCGGATGTTATAGCTCAGGCACTGGCTAAGTCTGGTTTCCTAGCTCTCACAAAGTGGGATGTGGTTGGCCGGGGTAAGCAAAAGGGCATTCGTGTGGGCAGCCAAATCTACGATGAACTTGCCAAGACCATGCTGCTTGTCGTGGTGAAGGACGAAGAGATGAATAGGGCAGTGCAGGTAATTCGCGAAAGCGGCTTGACGGGCCAGCCAGGAGACGGCAAGATTTTTGTTACTCCCGTAGAAAACGCCTACACTGTGCGAACTGGACGCGCCGAACCTTAAGACTCTTATCTTATGAGAGCCTTCTTATTACCCTTTTAATCATCTGGACTGGCTGTCGCTTCAAACCCTATCTCACCTATACATTCAGCCAAATTGTCATTTAATGGCAGGGGAGCGGCGTGCCATTCCCCTGCCATTCTTTATCACTCGGGAAAGACCGAACTCTACTTATTTGCCCCGAAAATTTCCGCGGCCCAGGACTGATATTTATCCTGTTCTTTTTGCAGCCATTCCATATTCCCATTGGCGCTTGGATAGTATTTCACCCCTTCTTTCCTGGTATTCAAGGCGGCCAACCCGCTTCCGGGGCCTGTGGTATCTACCCTGGCGCTGTGATAGCCCATGAATTTCTGCACTTCGATTTGCCCCTCTTTTGAAAGTAACCAGTTTGTGAAAATCCTGGCAGCGTTAGGATGAGGGCGCTGCTTTAACAGTATCGCTCCTGCGCCATCCATGCTTAGATAGACACCTTCTTTAGGAAAAACCCACTCAATTGGAGCGCCTGCCTCCTGGTACCGGCGTAATTCATTGGTGTCTGCCCAGAGGACTACAGGGTATTTGCCCTTTCCCAGCCAGTCTATCTGTGTTGTTGCGTCCCTGATAAGAGGTCCCTGTTTTGCGACCTGACGAAAATAATCCAGGTCCAATGCCTTGTTCCATATAAATGTTGCAAACCCGTTAAAAGCGGTGCCGGGGACCCTGGGGTCGTTGATGACAATCTTCCCTGTCCACTGGGGCTTCAGGAGATCGAAATAGCTTGTTATTTCACCTTCCTTCACCAGTTCCGTATTAACGGCTATACCCATAGTGGGATAGTATAAGAAACCGAAAACCAGCTTCTGCTCATCTTGAAATGGATGTTTTCCTTCAAACCAGTATTTCGGGTCTTTCACTTCCGGAAGTATAAACTCGGGCTCCATGGGGTCAGGCCAGCTCTGGGGAAGGCTTACCAGAGAATGTGTGTTCATCCCGGTAATGAACACATCCTGGATATCAATGCCGTTTTTTCGCTCCGCCGCAATCTTATTACTGATCTCCGCGGGAGCGCCTGTCAGCACTTCCAGGGTGATTCCAAATTTCTTTCTAAACCCGGCAGCAGCTTCCTTGAGAGCAGGGCCAGGCGTAGATGCATAGACGACCACCTTGCCTTCCCTTTGGGCTGCCGTGAGGGTCTTTTCCCATTTTGCCTCCCAACTGGCTATCCCGGGCGTCGTGGGCTGTGCTGGCGCGAGCGCTTCTGGTGCTGGTGGAGGCGCTTCTTTGGGTGAACAGCTAAACAGCAGGAATAACAAACCTGTCAAACCCATTGAGAAAAAGTTTACGTAGCGCATCTTTATGTTCCTCCCCTTCCTGTGAATAGTTCGGCCTATTGAAAAGCTTTACCTGTTGATTCCGCCTGACAACGGAACCCCCAGGGTAGTTGTAAAAATATCACATCAGGCTAATTATTTCAACTTCTTTCTTCCATTGGATGGGTGTAAAGTTCAGGAAATCGAGGCAACAATACACCTTTTTGTGCAGGCTCTGAACAATCCCTCGTAAACTTCAAAATTTCTCTTATATCCACATCCCAAGGCCGGCGCATTTCTTTTTTACTGCCATTTTGTGCTTGACGTATAAGAACTGGTGTGCTAATATATCGGTATGAATCGGAATCTTGATGGTGTCTTATCGTCGCCTCCTGCCGCAGGTGTCTCCAATGTATACCGTTTGCTGTCTGCTGGCTTGTCGAAGGGACCTTTTTAATGAGACGCAGACGTGGAGGCCAGCCGGGAAATCGCAACGCGTACAAGCATGGCTTGTACAGCAGTGTCCTGTCGCAGGAGGAAACCGTGGCGCTTCGGCAGGTTGATTCAATACAGGGTATCGATCCTGAGATTGCCATCCTTCGCCTGAAGATCAGGCAGATTCTTGAACGTGACCCTGATAACACGGACCTCTACCTCCGTGCTACAGACACCTTGGGCAGGCTTCTTCGTGTTAAGAAGCAGTTAAACCCTCAGCAGGCTCAAGGTCTGAACCAGGCTGTCGCTGATGTCTTGCGCGAAATAGCCTTGCCCCTCGGATTAAACTTGTCCCCTCCCGGTCCAGAGCGGCGAAGTCGCCGTCAGTCCGCCTCAGGCGGACCCCTCGTTCCTCCTGAAGTCGAAAACTCCCCGGATGAGAAAGAGATAGGCCAGGGGTAGGAAACGATTATCTAAGCCCGTATCCGTTGGTCAGGGTTGGATACTGGTATTACGCCAGGAGAATGTTGAGTATTTTATCCTGGGACGAAGCTAAAAAGTTACCTGGCGTACACAACAAAGAAGGTTCCAACTCACCGCCGCATAACGCTCGGGATGTTCGTCTTCGGACCATGACAAATTTATCTGGAGCGACTGACTCACGGAGCTTTCAACGGCAGCTTCTGGCAATTCCTGCGTGAATCTGCTTCGTTTCCCGTTCGGGATGAGGACAATGAGACCATCGTAAGGCCCGTGTTTTTCTTTTTTACTGCCATTTTGTGCTTGACCTGACAGAACTTATGTGCTAATGTGTCAGTATGAATCTGAATCTTGACGGTGCCTTTCCGTCGCCTCCTGCGGCAGATGTTTCCAGGATGTTGAAAACAGATCCTCTGCGCCCCTACCAGCTTCAGGTGGTAAAGGCGATAGTAGATAGCGTCCTGAATAACAAGGGCCTTTCTTTTTCCGTCGAGATTTCTCGACAGGGCGGTAAGAATGAGCTGTCCGCACAGCTGGAAATCTTGCTTCTCGTCATTTTCGCTCGTACTGGCGGCGATATCGTGAAATGCTCGCCTAGCTTCAGCCCCCAGGCCCGTATCTCCATTGAACGGCTTGAGAAAATGCTGTCTGCCTTTGGTTTTAAGGGCTCATATACCAGGACCGGCGGCTATATTATGCAATTGGGCCTGGCCAGGTGCCTGTTCCTTTCCGCGGACCGCCAGTCCAGCGTCGTGGGCCATACGGCCGGCATCTTGCTGGAGGTGGATGAGGCCCAGGATGTTGATAAGGATAAGTTCCTCAAGGAATTCGCTCCTATGGCTTCCTCTACCAATGCCACCACGGTCTTTTACGGCACTGCCTGGGACGATTTTTCTCTCCTTGAAGAGGTCAAGCAGTCTAATCTGGAAGTCGCCCGCAAGGACGGCATCCAGCGCCACTTTTCCTTTGATTGGCGTGAAGTCAGCAAATACAATCCTGCTTATGGTGACTTTGTCGAATCGGTACGCTCCCGACTCGGAGATGAACATCCCCTTTTCAGGACTCAGTACCGCCTCTTGACTATTTCCGATGGAGGTCGCCTTCTTTCGGACTCCCAGTGTGCCCTGCTCCACGGCAGCCATACCCGCCTTTTGGCCCCTGCCAGTAGCATAGGCGTCTCGCCTGTGCGTACCGTCACGCCTCCGGGTAGCATAGCGTCTCCAGTAGCACTCCGCAATGCGGAGTGGGTAGCATAGGCGTCTCGCCTGTGGGTACTGTGCGTACCGTCTCGTCTGTGAAACACACCTCCTGTGTCGCTGGCCTCGACCTTGCCGGACAGGCCTGTGCCGGCTCGGACGACCTCGTTTCTCGCTCCATCCCCCGTCGTGATGCTGTCGTCCTTACCATAGCTGAGCTCACTCCTCCGGATGACCCTTTGCTCAAATTGCCCTCCATCAACGTTGTTCAAATCTATTCCTGGCACGGAGAGCCTTATCCTTCCCTGTACTCCAGGTTGTTGGACATCGTCAGGTTCTGGGCAATAGGACGGCTTGTTGTGGATTCCACAGGCATGGGCGAGCCTTTCGCTGCCTTCCTGAAAAGTTCTCTGGGCAGCAGGGTCGTGCCCTTCGTGTTTTCCCAGTCCTCTAAGTCAAAACTGGGCTATAATTTCCTCTCCTTCATCAATTCCGGCCGCCTCAAGTTATTTGCTGCCGATAACAGCAGCGAATATGCTTCCCTTGATAGGGAGCTTCGCCTGGCCCGGGCTGTCTATCGCCCTAACCAGACCATGAATTTCTTTGTTGAACCCTGCGAAGGTCACGATGATTTCCTCATGTCCTTGGCCCTTTGTGTCTATGTCGCCGCCGATTACCGTCCCCGCGAGGCCCGGGGGAAAAATAGCTCCGGAGGAAAGTAGGAGTACCCCATGCCGTGCCCGCAATTGCTCGATATACAAAATGACAGGGCATCTAAAACGGAATCGAAAGAACGAATCCGTATAAAAAAGTTACTCGTCAATGGAATCGAAAGAACGAATCCGTTTAAAAAAGATCACTCGTCAACGGAATCGAAAGAACGAATCCCCTTCAAAAAATCACTCCTCCCTTGATTCGTTCCGTGTAAGAAATATTTTTGAGAGGCTAGCCCGCCCTGTTCTGGAATGTCATAACTCTGCAACTTTTTTTACGACTATTTTATGACTCTGCAATGTTAGGCTGATATCATATAGATGTCATTTTAGAAGTTCCTGACTGACTTTTTTAATGCAAACCCATTTATGATAGTGGCAAAAGCCTGGTGTCTGACAGCGGAATGAAGCCCCTGCTGATGCCGATGTGATATGTTTCGATGCTTTCGTACGGACAACAAACGCAAGAACAAGAAAAATCAGAAAACTCTGCCATACCAGTGCAAAAGGTAACGCAGAAAAAACTCGCCGTCACCTGGCCATTGGCCTCGATGATAACAGTGTCGGCACTTTTGGCCGCACTGTATCTCGTCAGCCTCTATAATTGGGCCTTGTTTCACAGTCTTATCGAAATATCCTTCACGGTTCTTGCTTTCTGTATTTTTGCGGTTACGTGGAACTCCCGCCGCTTTGTAGATAATAGCTATATTGTATTCATGGGTATTTCTTTCCTCTTTGTTGGCATTCTCACTATTATTCATGCGGTGGTTGCCGAAGGTGGAGCAATATTCCCTGTCCATGGCACCGAGGAGCAAACGATCCAGACATGGACTACGGTCCGTTACATTCAAGGCCTCTCCTTCCTGATTGCCCCGTTGTTCCTTCACCGTAAGATGAGAACAAACCTAGTTTTCTTGAGCTACATAATAGTCGTTTTGTTCTTATTGCTTTCCATGTTCGAGTGGCATATTTTCCCGCAATATTTGAACGGTGAAGGAACACTGAGTCCATGGGGAATAGCCAGCCAGTATGCAGTCATAACGATCTTTCTGGGCGCTATCGGGATGTTACTCATATGTCGCGAGGAATTCGATAAAAGCGTGTTGAAACTGCTGATTGCCTCTATCGCTTTCACCATTGTGGGCTCGGAATTAATTCTGGTGATAGACGCCTACGAATTTGGTAGCTGGTATCTCATCAGGCACTTTTTTACTTTCATATCTTTTTTTCTCGTGTATAAAGCCTTTGTAGAGACGGGCCTTGAATCTCCCTACAAGCTTCTGTTTCGCAACCTCAAAAAGAGTGAACAGGCCTTTGCTCAGCAGGCTCTTGAGCTAAAAAAATCAAACGCCGAACTGGAAACGCAAATGGCAGAATGCAATCTGGCTGAGCGTAAACTGGCCGACTCCGAAGTCCGCCACCGCAAACTATTTGAAACAGCAGAGGACGGAATAATGGTCATCGATGCCGAAAACTGGCGAATCACCGATACAAATTCCTTTTTGGAGCGAATGTCGGGATATTCAAAGCAGGAAGTTTTTGGCAGGGACTTATGGCAATTGGGACTGTTCAAAGATACTGAGACCGTCCGGATGGCTTTTGCAGATGCACAAAACGGAGGCAGTCCCTGTTGCAAGGAACTAATGCTTGAAACCAGGAATGGTAGGGCCATCCCGGTGGATTTCGTTGGTAATAGCTTTTCTATTGATGGCCGTAAATTGATACAGTGCAACATCCGTGACGTTAGTGAGCGCAAGAAAGCAGAAAAGACAAAAGACGAGTTCATCGGCATGGTCTCGCACGAGCTCAAGACACCTCTGACAATTATGATTGGCGATCTATATACGTTAGCGAATGAGAGATTACCTAAGAAAGATCGGCAGCAACTTCTACAGGATGCGCTAATAAGCTCCGAGTCCCTGGCTGGCATTGTGGAAAACCTGCTGGAGCTATCGCGGTATCAAGCTAACCGCACAGTACTGCACCAGCAAACCGTGGACATCGGTCAGATAGCCCGGGATGTAAAGGGAAAACTCCAGAACAGGTCAGCAATGCATCGGCTCACCGTTGATCTGATGCCAGGGTTGCCGCTTGTCTTCGCTGACCCGGTACGGGTTGAGAGAATCCTTTACAATCTCGTGGAAAACGCCATCAAGTACTCGCCGGATGGCGGTGAAGTTAAAACTTCCATCAGGCGTGAAAATGAAAACCTCGTTGTGGGAGTCAGCGACCAGGGGACCGGGATCTCTCCTCTCGATCAGCCGCGGCTTTTCCAGAGTTTCGAGCAGTTGGGGATAACTAACAGGAGCGCAATGCAGGGTGTGGGATTGGGCCTCAAAGTCTGTCGCACCCTGGTAGAGGCGCATAATGGGCGGATTTGGGTCGAGTCGGAGCCGGGAAAAGGTTCAACTTTCTTCTTCACACTGCCGCTGGGAGAATTCTAGGGAACTTTACCTTAATTAACCACTAATAAGGCAGAAAATCCGGGCCCAGGATTTCCCTCACCAGTACGGTCTTCATGATTTCCGCTGTGCCGTCGGCGATTTCAAAACCGATGGTGTCACGCATCCTCTGTTCGTAGGGGGCCTCGGTGCTGTAGCCTATATGCCCGTGGATGAGGAGGCAGTCGTGGATGGCGTTCAGCGCGATCTGGGGGCATATGAGCTTGGCCATAGAGGATTCCTTCGTGTGTTTTTGTTTCTGGTCTTTCAGCCAGAGCGTGCGATAGCATAGCATCCTGCCCGCCTCCACCAGCGTGGCATGATGGGCTATTTTGAAGGCAATCCCCTCGAACGCGGATAGGGTTTGCCCGAAAGCCTGCCGTTGCTGTGCATATCTTATGGCCTCTTCAATAGAGGCCTGCGCCATGGCCATCGCGGAGAGGCTGAGAATGATGCGGTAGATATCGAACTCGTTCATCACCATGTAGAAGCCTTTGCCTTCTTCACCCATTCTGTATTTGACCGGCAATTTGACTCTGTCCAGTACCAGCGAAGCTGCGCCGGTAGGCTTCCATCCGGTGTGGTTCATTTTGGAGCGCTTGACCCCGGGCAGGTCAACGGGTACCATGAAGCAGGTGACTCCCCTCGCGCCGGCGTCCGGGTCCGTTTTGGCGAAGACCATGACCACGTCGGACTGCATGCCCATGGTAATGGGGCCCTTTTCGCCTTCGAGGATATAATAATCGCCTTCTCTTCTGGCCCTCGTCTTTATTGAGGCGGCGTCAGACCCTGCATCCGGCTCGGTAACAGCCAGGCTGGCTACTTTTTCACCCCTGGCGAACTTCGGTAGCCATTCCCTTTTCATTTCATCGCTGCCGCCTTTTAGTACGAAGGCCGCTACTCCGCCGGCTATTCCCGATATAGTCGACGAACCGAAGTCCACCTTCGCCAGCTCTTCAATGACTATGCCCTGGGATACCCAGTCCAGGGGCTGTCCTCCGTACTCCGCCGGCAGCGCCATGCCGGTAAATCCGAAGGAAGCTAACTTCTTGAGTATTTCCGGAGGGACAAAATCGCTCTTGGCTCTCTGTTTCGCGGTTGGGGCCAGCTCTTTTTGAGCGAAGTTCCGCACTTCCCGGCGGTACATTTCCTGCGCTTCTGAAAATCCAAATCCTGGCATATCAATCTTTCTTTGTGTTTATTCCCATTTTCTTTCGTCGAGAACGGCCTTGATCTTCTCGGGAAGGGAGCCTTCGGCAAGGAAACTGACAGTATCTACCTTCAAACGGCACACGTCCTGGAAACAGGTCATGATGCTATGCGTCATGCCGTCTTCATCAACCGAGCCGTGATACTCGACCCGGAGCTCAATGTTATCCCTGTTTCCATCGCGGGTAATTATGGCCTGGTGCCTGACTATCTCAGGGAACCGCGACAGCACGGCGGCCACTTCTTTGGGCTGAAGGAAGAGGCCCCGTACCTTCACCGCTTCACCCACTCGACCCATGATACGGGTCAGGCGTGGGGTTGCCACTCCGCAGGGGCAGGGTTCCGGGGCCAGTGCCGAAATATCGCCCATGCTGTACCGGATAAGAGGGTAGGCCTCGTTGAAGGGAGTGATTACGACTTCACCCGATTGTCCCTGCTTTACCGGCTTCCTGGTGTTCGGGTCCACGATTTCAAGAAAAAGGTTGTCGTTTATGTGCATTCCGGATTTCGCATCGCATTCGGTCGCTATCCCGCCCACATCGGCGCCTCCGTAGGTTTCCCTGGCATCAACGTGATAGGTCTCTATCAGCGTCTTCTTGAAGGACGGCGGGCACATCTCCGCCGAAAGTATAGCCAGACGGAGGGCGAAATCTTTGGGAAAATTAAGCCCGATTTCCCCGGCCTTGCTTATCAGGTTCATCAGGAAGCTGGGCGTTCCGAAGTAAACCGTTGCCTTGAGGTCATACATAGTGCGGACCTGAAGCTCGGTGTTGCCCACCCCCATCGGTAACACGGCGGCGCCTGCGCTTTTCGCCCAGACCTCGGCGCCGTGCGCCGCCGCAGCCATGGAAGAGAACGAGTTCAGAATGATGTCCCCTTTGCGTATTCCGGGATTGTTACTTCCGTACTTCTTCAGTTTGGGATCGGCGACGGGTACATAGATTGGCCCGGGTGATACGCAAATCTTGATCAGCTTGTTTGCAGGAATGGCCAAAAAACCGCCGAACGGAGGATTCTTCTTCTGAGCGGCGATAATCTCATCTTTGGTGGTGATGGGTATCATCCCCAGATCGGCGGAGCTTTTTATCCTGGAAAGCTTTACGCCGGCGCGGTCAAATTTTTCTTTTAATGCGGGCGCATTGTTATAGGCATGCCCGATAATCTGGAGGAGCCTTTCCTCTCTTACATTGTCAGTTTTTTTCTGCTTTGCGGTTGGCATTTCTCAAACTAACTCACTTCCGATTATTTCTGAAAACGCAAATGATAGACTCTTAAGCCAGCCAGCGCTTTCTTCTCTTGTAGTGCTTGATATCCCGGTAGCTCTTCTTCTGTCCCACGCCTGTCAGCCCCAGGTAAAACTCCTTCACGTCCTCGTTTTCCTTCAGCTTGTCCGCCAGCCCGTCCAGGACTATGCGCCCGTTTTCCATTATGTAGCCGTAGTCCGCGAGCGAAAGAGCGGCACGGGCGTTCTGCTCTACGAGCAATATTGAGGTCTTCTCCTCCCTGTTTATCCTTTTGACAATCTCGAAAATCTCCTGTACCAGCAGGGGAGCGAGGCCCAGCGAAGGCTCGTCGAGCAGCATCAGCTTCGGCTTTGCCATCAGCGCCCGTCCTATTACCATCATCTGCTGTTCCCCTCCGGAGAGATAGCCGCTTTCATGGTTTCTTAAATCTACCAGCCTGGGAAAATAGTCATAGACCCTGTCCAGGTCCTGCTTTACTCCGGCGCTGTCCTTCCTGAGGTATGCGCCTACTTTGAGGTTCTCCTCGACCGTAAGATGTTCCAGTACTCTTCTGCCTTCCATGACCTGCATGATTCCAAGTCTGGCTATTTCCTCTGGGTTTTTCTTTTCTATGCGGACCCCGTCGAATTCGATACTGCCGTCGGTCACTTCGCCAAGTTCGGTGCTCAGAAGCCCTGAGACGGCTTTGAGGGTCGTGGTCTTTCCCGCTCCGTTTCCGCCCAGCAGGGCAACCATCCGCCCATCAGGAACTTCCAGTGAGATGCCTTTGAGCACCAGTATCACCTCACTATACATGACCTCGATGTTGTTGACTTTGAGCAACCTCACCCTCTTGATCTCCCTCTCCTTGAGAGGAGAGGGAGATGGGAAATTTTCACGCAGGCTTATTAGCCTTCATTGCACCGTGTTACGGTTTGACGAAGGGGACGGTTATCTGCTTGCTGACCGGCGTCACCCTTCCGTTCTTCACCTGATAAGCCCAAACGGCGCTTCCTCCCCTCCTGTTGTCAGTACCATAGGTTATCGGAGGAGTTATGCCCCCAGTATCGAAGTCTTTAAAGCTGTCCAGTGCTTTCTTCACCTCCGCCCCGGTAACCTTATCGACGCCCACGTTCTTGGAGGCTCTTTTGATGGCCTCCGTAGCTACATTCAGGGCTCCCCACACGTGCATACTGGATGAGCGGAGTCTCGGTTCCTTACCGGTGACCTTCTGTTGCGCCTCCATGAATTCCTTTATTCCGGCAGTATCCGGGCTCAGGTTCCAGGGTATAATCCAGTAAATGCCTTCGGTTAAAGCTCCCGCGGCGTCAATTGAATCATCTATCTGCACGGAAATGCCGTTCATTATGATGGGAATCTTTCCCCTTATGCCCAGGCGTTCCGCATCCCTGAGGACGAACTCGGATGCCGGATGGGAGTTGCTGACGAAGATAAAGTCGGCTTTGGCGTCTCTGGCTTTGACAAGCGGCGTGGACCAGTCAACGGCAGTCGGAGGCAGGAAATCCTGCGTAACCACCTGAATACCCAGGTCCTCCCAGTACTTCTTTGCGTTCAAGGTTGACCTTCCCAGCGAATTGTCCCATCCCATGATGGCGATCTTGGGTGGCTGGTCCCCCTTCCAGTTTTGCTTTATGAAGGTCAAGGCCCCTACGAAGAGGTCTGCGTTGGCCGTTGGGAAAGCAAGATAGACCCAGCCGGGCGGATAAAGGCTGCTGGGTTCGGCATTCATGCTGATTATGGGGACTTGGGCTCTCTCCGCAATCGGAGTCAGGGCCAGCGCGCTGGTTGAGTTCTGCACAATAATGACGACTATTCCGTCTTCCTTCATCCGCTGGAAGGCGCTTATGGTCCGGGGGGGAGAGAAAGCATCGTCAGCCCATAGCCACTCCAGCTTTGCACCGTCCAGTCCGCCCTTGACGTCGTTGATATATTTGGTAATCCACTGGCCGTCCTCAACAAGTATCTTGCCTGAAGCGGCGATAGGCCCCGTCAAGTCCATCGTTTGCCCGATCTTGATAGTCTTGGCCTGCTTTGGCGTGCACGCGGGGGTGACCGATATCAAAAGAAGAGTAACAGCTAATAGGAGCATCAACCATCTGGAATTTCTTGTGATTCGCATCTTTTTCCTCCTGAATATTTGAATAGGCAGAATTATACACCCGAAATCTGCAAAAGTTAATAAGAAAATGGATGCAGACGGTAATAGGCTTTGAACATTTCCCACCGATGATACAGGCCCCTGGGTTCAAAGATAAGGAACAGTACGATGACCAGGCCGAAAACAATCTGACCCAGCGCGGCGAACGCGGAACCACCGATGGCGGGAAACGAACTGGCGACTATAGGGCTGGCGATGTCCACAAGTTCCCTCAGTATCATCATGAAGCCTACTCCGAATACGGTCCCCGTGATGCTGCCCATGCCTCCCACGATTATCATTCCCAGATACCATATCGAATCCGTAAGGTTGAACTGCTCCGGGTGTATCACCGTAATGTAATGCGCCTGGAGGGACCCCGCGATGCCTGCGAAAAAGGAAGCCACAAAGAAGGATAGAAGCTTGTAATAAAAGATGTTGATGCCGAGCAGTTCGGCGGCCAGGTCGTTGTCACGGATGGCTATAAGCGCCCTGCCCACTCTGGTCCTGGTGATGTTCAGAGCTACGAAGGTCATGATAATGCCCACTATCAGGACGATGTAGTAATAGCTTCTTTCCGAAGCGAATATGAAGCTTCCCAGCTTAGCTTGCGGAACGGACATGCCGTATGGTCCGCCTGTAATCTTCAGGTGGCCGATAATGAAGATGATGATAAACTGCGAGGCAATAGTCGCCATCGCCAGGTAGAAACCCTTTATTCGAAGGGACGGAAGTCCGATCAGAAGACCAGCCACCGCTGTTGTCAGACCTGAAAGCGGCAGGGACAAAAAGAAGGGCAGTCCCAGTTTTGCGCTGAGCATGGCCGAGCTGTACGCGCCGAGCGCTATGAACGCCGAATGCCCCAGGGATATCTGTCCTGTATAGCCGGTAAGGATTTGCAGCCCCAGGACAGCTATGAGAGTAATGCCGATGGAGTTCAGAAGATGCACCAGCGAAGTGGTGCCGAAGAGCGGGAACAGGAAGAGAGCCAGCAGAAAAGCAATGAAAAGAAACCACTGCCAGCGGGTATGGATTACGGCCATATCCTTCTGGTAACTGTCGCTGTATGTGCCGCTCGGTAAATGCATAAATTAAATCAGAACCACGGCGAAATCTTTGATCTTTGATCTTTCATTTTTGGTCTATCATATCCTCTCTATGCGTTTCAGGCCGAAAAGGCCGTAGGGTCTTATCAAAAGCACAATGATAATTACGAAAAAGGGCGCGATGTCATTTACGCCGCCGCCAATGATTGGGTTGATGTAGCCGCCGGCAAGGCTTTCCAGTATGCCTATCAAGGGGCCGGCGATGGCCGCCCCTCCTATGGATTCCATTCCTCCCATCAGGACCACAGGCAGCACCTTCAATCCTACCACTCCCAAGAAAGGAGTAACCCCGTTGATGGTGCCCAGCAGAAAGCCTCCTATTGCCGCCACAACCATGGAAATAATCCAGGACATTGCCAGCACCCTCTTAACGCTTATGCCCATAGCCTGGGCCACCTGCTGGTCGGCGGCGGTGGCTCTCATGGCCAGTCCCTGCTTGGTGCGCTGGAAAAATACGTAGAAAAAAATGAACATGGCCACCGCAATGATAAACGACCAGATGTACTGCTGGGAAAGCGTTATTCCTCCCAGTGAAACAGGCTCTATGGGCAGTACTTGTGGAAAATCTCTGGCTACTCCTCCCCACAACAGCTGCACTATCCCTCTGATCAGCGCCATCAGTCCAAGAGTCATCATGATGACGGCGACGAGGGGCTGACCGATCATGGGTCTCAGTGTCAACCTCTCCACCAGGAGCCCCAGCACAGCAGCAAAAACCAGGAGAATGAGGAACGCCAGCCATACTGGTAAATGCAGGGGTATGAGCAAGGTCCACAGGAAGTAGGCGCTGAAGAGCAGGAATTCTCCCTGGGCGAAATTGAGGACGCTGGAGGCCTTGAAGATGAGCACGAAGCCCAGAGCTACAACGGCATAGACCATTCCCACCATGAGGCCGGTCAACAGCAGCTGAAGAAAGAATGTCATTCCACCGTCCTTATCGCTATCGTTGTTTTCGTGGCTCCAGTCCTGCCGTCCCGGTATCTAACCTGTGCTTCTGCCTCCACTTCCGGCTGTTCACCATAAAGGGCCTTTACCAGGTTACCGTATCTTTCTTCGAAAAAAGACCTTCTTATCTTCCGGGTTCTGGTCAGTTCGGCCTCATCGGGGTCCAACTCCTTGTGGAGGTGAGCGAACCTTCTTATGCGTACGGCCTGGGGCAAAATGCGGTTGGTCCTTCGTATGTCAGCTTCTATGAGATCATAAACGGAATTCTTCTGGGAGAGGTCAGTGAAAGTTGTGTAAGGTAGCCTGCGGGTTTCCGCCCAGCGTCCCACGTTCTCCATGTCAACAATTATCAGGGCCGCAACATAGGGGTTGTCGCCCCCTCCGAATATCACGGCGTCCTTTACATAAGGGCTGAACTTCAGTCGGTTTTCAATGAATGAAGGAGAGAAGTAGCTTCCGTCCTTGAGCTTGATGACATCGGCCATCCTTTCCATGCAAACCAGATGTCCGTGTTCATCTAGCAGTCCCATATCGCCTGTGTGGAACCAGCCGTCTTCCATGACCTGCTGGCTTTTTGCGGGATCCTTATAATAGCCCTTGAAATTCCAGGGGCTTTTGACCATTATCTCACCCTTTTGGCTTATTTTGAGCTGAACCGGTGTCAGTGGGTTCCCGACTGTATCGAATTCCACATTCTCATCACGATGGCAGGTTACCATCAATGTCTCCGTCAGACCGTAAATCTGCTTGATGTTGACTCCTATCGCGCGGAAGAACAGGAAAACGTCAGAGCCGAGGGCCGCTCCCGCCGTAAATGCATTTCGCACGTGCGAGAGGCCGAAATTGTCCCTGAGTGCTCTGAAAAGCACCCGGTCGGCCACCCGGTACAGGGCTCGCCAGAGCAAGGGCGGACGCACCTTCTTGAAATAATAAGCGCCGTATTTATAGCCTACGGGCAGAAATACATTGTACAGGAATCTTTTCAGGGCACTGGTATCCAGTATCCTGGCCTGTATCGTGGAAGACATGTTCTCCCAGATGCGGGGGGCGGTCAGGAAAGTGGTGGGCGCTATTTCTCTCATGTCCATCTGGACCGTTTCCGGCTTTTCGGGGAAGAACACTTCCATACCCAGAAGCAGATTGAAGAGCACTCCGTTACATTGTTCCACTACCCATGCCGGAGGAAGAAAAGAAAGATGCCTGTCCCTATCATTAAGCCCTGTCACTTCGTTTTGAAATTTGCCGCACTCTATTAGAGATTGATGATCTATCATCGCCCCCTTGGGGAGGCCGGACGTTCCGGAAGTATACATGATAAGCATGATGTCTTCTGGTGTGGTTTCCTCTATCTTCTTTTCAAAAAGTCCCGGTTCTCTCGCCTCCACCTCTTTCCCCATTTCCATCACCCGGGAGAGTTCAATGAGCAGAGGTTCCTCATAACTTCGAAGTCCTTTGGGTTCCCAGTATATTACCTTCAGCAGCCCGGGCAGGTCCTTTTTTATTTGAAGGATCTTGTCTACTTGCTCCTGGTCCTTGACTACCACTATTCTGGCGTCGGAATGTTCCAGTATGTATTTCATTTCGCCGGCGGCGGAATCGGGGAATATTCCCAGCGCCACGGCGCGTAGAGTCTGGGCTGCGAGTTCCGCCCAGAACCATTGAGGACGGTTGTCGCCAATGATGGCGACTTTGTCTCCCGCTTTCAGGCCCAGCGAATGGAATCCCAGTGCCATGTATCTTACATTGAGGTAGTAGTCTTTCCAGCTATAAGGCTTCCATATGCCCAGGGTCTTCTCGCGCATGGCTGCTTTGCCGGGGCCGTACTTCCTGTAGTTCCGGAGCAGCAACCTGGGAAGGGTTAGATTCGTCAAGCAGTTTCCTTTACGGCTTCACCGAGATAAGCCTTGATAACGCGTTCATCTTTTTTGACTTCTTCGGGCGTTCCTTCTGCTATCTTCTTGCCGAAATCCAGAACGGCCACCCGGTCGGAGAGGTCCATCACGACCCCCATGTCGTGCTCTACCAGCACGATAGGGATTCCTTTCTCTTCATAGATATCAAGTATGAACCGGGCCATGTCCTCTTTCTCCTCGATATTCATGCCGGCCATTGGCTCGTCCAGCAGGAGCAGCCTGGGTTCCATGGCGAGGGCCCTTCCCAGTTCCACTCTCTTGCGCTGTCCGTAGGGGAGGGTGCCAACTATTTTCTTCCTTATGGCCTCCATCTCCAGGAAATCAATGATCTTCTCCACCGCTTCTCTGTGTTCCACTTCTTCCCTGTGTGAAGGCCCAAAATAAATGGAACCGGAAAGAAGCCCGGTTTTCATGCGCACGTGTCTTGCCGCCATGAGATTCTCGATCGTGGTCATTCTGGTGTACAGGGCTATGTTCTGGAATGTTCGTGCGATGCCGATCTTGGCTTTACGGTGAGGTGACAGGTGGGTTATGTCCTGCTGGTGGAAAATCACCTTGCCCTGCTGGGGGCGGTAAAATCCGTTGATGCAGTTAAGGAGGGACGTCTTTCCGGCACCGTTGGGGCCGATGATGGTGAATATTTCGCCTTCTTTTACTTCGAGGCTTATGCTGTTCAAAGCCAGAAGACCTCCGAAGGAAAGGCTTATTCCCTCTACCTGGAGGCAAGTATTCGTTCCCCTATGTTGCAGTGAGGTTCTCCGTCAATTTCAGTCCTGATTAGAGGAGGTCACCCAATGTTTTATGTCGCCGCGGTCCCGATTTGTCGGGGCCGCAGCGAGGTTTTGGCCAGGGCCATTATTACAGCTTGAAGAGTTTTACAGCGTTGTCCCTGAGGACTTTCCTCTTCGTCTCATCCTTTACTTTCAGATCCATAAACTGATCTTTGCACAGCTTCAGACCGAGCTTATTTGTTCCGAAGGTGGTCTTATCCTGTCCCCTGGTATCTATGAACTGGATCAAAGCGGGGTCGAGGTACTTGGGATGGTGGGAACTGATATCGCAGTAGACGTTGGGGTGTTTCCATGCCATAGCAATGAATTCCTGTATCCAGGGCCAGCCCGTGTGTGACAGCATGAAATTTACCTCGGGGAAGTCAATGGCCACCTCATCGATGTGCATTGGATTCCCGGGTCCGCTGGGCATGACTTCCAGCGAATGGCCTGACTGATAGTATACCGGGACCCCCAGTTCGCCGCATTTGGCATACAGCGGATAGTATTTACGGTCGCTCGGAGGCAGGTTGAAGCCCTGGGGGTGGAAGTACACTCCCTTGAAGCCGTATTTCTTTACGGCCCTCTCGATGTTCTCCAGGCTTTCCTTTATTTTGAGGGGATTGTATCCGGCGATTCCTATTATGCGGTTGGGGTACTTCTTGACCACCGTCTCATAAATCTCATCTTCACTGGTGTTCATGATGAGCTTCTTGTTGCGCCAGGAGTACATCTTCGTGGCGGCAATGAACACCTTGTCGTAGCCGGCACGGTCCATCTCAGCGACGAACTGTTCCGGAGAGAAGCCGGCTTCCGGGGGTGTGGGGGCCCTGCCCTTGAATATTGTCCTCAACATGATTTGTATCTCTTCGCCCTCGTGTGAGTCCGACTGGGGCCAGAAAGGGTAGTTCATTACATCAATTGTTTTTATATCTTCCATTCTTATCTTCCATGCTCCTTTCAGTTAATTAGTCAGATGTGCTGCTATGATGTGCTGCTATAAGGATAATCTTTGCAGACCACCACGATTTAGAAAACACAACCGTATAAGTTTGATAAGAAGCCATCCATAAATTCGCATATTCAAAGGTGATGGATGCCCGCAACAGCTGAATTATATTAATATGTCTGAAGCTGGCTGTCAAGGAAGATCGTAGGTGAGGTGTCGCCTGTCTAACTTAAAGATAGCAGAACCGGTGACAGGGGAAGGCCAACAGGAATTTTCGGGGGGCGTGTGTTCTGAAAAAAAATCTATTTCGAGAAACTAATCAAGCTAATCCGGAAACGAATCAAGCTAAAATTGCGAAAAAACAAATAGACAGGATTAAGTAAAATAGATGAGCATGAGGTGGGGGTTCCTCCAATGTTTTGAGAACAAATGCCTGCCGAAGTTCCTGTTCATGCCAGTAGGATAGCACTGATGTTCTGGTTTGTCAACAGAATTATGGCAGGTGGGTGATTGACAACAAATAGCCGCGGCGAATATCATTATGTCTCGTTAAATTCTTCGTTTTGGGAAAGGAGGGGAACTTGCCTATCCGACAACCGTGGCTGGACTTCAAAACTGAGGTGATCAAGACTTTACCGGACTCCAGCGGAGTCTTTGAGCTGGGCGACGAGGCTAAGAATATCATCATGATAAAAGGGGCGGACAAGATGCAGCAGGCTTTGCTCGAGCTGAAAAACAGCGGCGAGCCCTCTCTGGAGAAGGCCCTTTTCGTGCGCTTCGAGGAAGAATTCATGTACACGCAGAGGGAGACAGAGCTCTTGCAGGCTTTCATGAGAGTGAACAAGAGACAGCCTGTGTGTAACGACGAGATAATCTAGTTGCAAACTCCTGATTTCTGTCATATAATGATTAGACTCCCTTGACAAAGTGGAGCGAAAAGGAGAGTGCATAATGGAAAATAAAGTAGTGCTTTGTGGAAGTTGCAGTTCCTGCCCGGCAGTTGAGTTCAAGACCGAGGGCGTTCTCATTGGTGAGGATGACAACATGGTCAAACTCAGCCGTGAGGAATGGAACATACTGGTTGATAAGATAAAGAAAGGGGAGTTGAATACTCTCTAAACATCCCGGATAGCTTTGACTATCCACGCAACCCGGAAGTTGATTTATTGAAGTAGCAATACTTTGTAAATATCCTCCTGGTGGTTAGAGCGAGGTGGCACCACCCGTTCCCATCCCGAACACGGAAGTGAAACGCCTCAGCGCAGACGATACTGCCTTGGAAACGGGGTGTGGAAAATATGCCACCGCCAGGAGGGTTAAACCCCCCAGAATAAAATCGGGGGGTTTTTTGTTTTCTGGAGGAGTGAAATATCATGAAGGTAAGGATACTCGGTATCTCGGGGACTCCCGTCAAAGACGGCAATTGCGATAAGCTTGTCCGCGAAGCGCTCAAAGCCGCCGAAGCTATCGAAGGCGTCGAAACGGATTTCATCACCATGGCGGATAAAGATGTGGCCATGTGCAATCATTGCCAGTACTGCATACAGAAGAGGACCCGCTGCAAGATAGACGATGACGTCCACATGATTTATGACAGGATAAGGATGGCGGATGGCCTCATACTCGGCGGTCCTACCTGGGCGTTTACTCTCGCTCCTCCTTTGATTAACCTCTTCTCCAGGGGAAGATACATAGTCTTTTTCAGCCATGAGTTCCGCAATAAGGCTGTGGGGTGTATCACCTGCGGCTGGTTCGGCTACGGCATGGACAACGCTCTGGATGTCATCGAGGATATGGTGAGCGCCTATACGATGATGCCCGTGGCCAGAGGCTCGGCTATAGTCAGCACCGCGGCGTACGGGCAGAGGCCTGCCTATATGGAGCGCGGAGCTCTGGATGACAAGAGAGGTGTGGTGGCCGTGAAAAACGTCGGATACAGGGTTGCCGAGATTGCCAGGATGGTCAGGTTCGCCACTGACTCCGGAGTCGTAGCGCCCCCCGAGTACCGGGTAATAGCGTCCGGCGGGACGGATTCTCCGCATAAGAAGAAGTTCGTTTCGGGAGTGTGGCGGGAAGAGCAGCTCTAGCGTATGCGGCGCATTTTGGGTATCAGGACGGCTATAGCGACAACCAGCACGGCGCAGCTGGCCCCAAGAATGCTCACAGTGTGGGGAGCTCCGATCCAACCCGCCATCGCGCCGGCCAGAAGCGTCCCCAGCGGCATCATTCCCCGGTCCAGAAAATAGACACCCATAATCCTTCCCCTCAGTTCAGCGGGCGAATGAGTCTGCACCAGAGTGTTGTTGAGGACGTTATATCCTGTCTGGGTGAATCCGATTCCAACCAGCAGCGAGATGGAAAGAGCGTAGAAAGGCGAAAACGCGAAGACGACCAGAAGGCCGCCAAAGGCTGTGGCAAGGACCAGCAGGTTGGATCCAAGGGCGCGGCCTTTAGATAATGTACCCGCATATAAAGCTCCGATTATAGACCCCACGCCTGTGAATCCGAGCAAAAGTCCGAATCCCTGAGGTCCAACCTTCAGGATATCTTTGGCAAAGATCGGCATCAGGCTCTGATAGGGCTGGGCCAGCAGGGTCGGAACGAGTCCTACAAGCAGAAGCGCGATGATTATCTTGTCGGACTTTATGTACTTAAATCCTACCAGCATGTCCTGCATCATGTTATTCCGGGCCTGGCCCGATTCAAGCGCCCTTTTCTCCTTCGGGGGTTCAGTTATGTGAGCTGTGAAAAAGATGGTCAATAAATAAACGAAAGCCTGCACAAAATACGAGCCGCCTGCTCCAGTCACAGCTACCGCCAGTCCAGCGATTGAAGGCCCAAGCGTGCGGCTTATGTTGAAAGCCACAGAGTTGAGGGAGATAGCATTGTTCAGATGCTTGCTGTCCACCAGGTCGGATACCATGACGCTTCTGGCGGGCTGGTCGAAGACCTGGGCGATGCCCAGGAGCAAAGCGGTGGTAAGGACATGCCACACTTGCACAGCATGGGTCACGATGAGTATGGCCAGAATGAGGTGCAAAGCCACGCTGACGGCCTGCGACATCATCATCAGCTTTTTTCGGCTGTAGCGATCCGCTATTACACCGGCAAAGATACTGAGGAACAGCATCGGCGCCGCCTTGAGGGCGCCGGCAAGACCGAGAAGAAAAGGGGAGCCGGTCATCTCATAGATCAGCCAACCCCGGGCTACCTGGTCCATCCACATGCCCATGGAGCTGCCGAACTGTCCCAGCACGAGGAACCGGAAATCCCTGAATTTCAGAGATGCAAAGGCATCAGACATTCTCTGGCTAATACGAAGCATTTAAAAGACCTTTTTTGACACAATTTTGAATACTAACCCTTTTGCAGGGCAAAAACAAGCGTCCTGGCGGAGTCGCCTATGTTATAATTTCCTTAACATGGTCATAAGATTACCTCGATTGCCTCGAGAAACCGGAAGAATCATCAGGGAGTCGATTGCCGGCATCATATCCGGCTATCGCCCTGAAAAGGTCATTCTATATGGCTCCTACGCCCGAGGAGACTATCACGACGGAAGTGACCTTGATCTAATCTTAATTAAGAGCACCCGTGCAAGGTTTCCTGACAGAATTGAGAAAGTACTGGAGTTCTGCCATGGCGAGATGGCCGTTTCTCCTCTGGTCTATACGGAACAAGAAATAGCTCAAATGCTTCGGAGAGGGAACATGTTTCTGAAAAACGCTCTTGAAGAAGGAATAGTTGTCTATGAACAAAAACCTCGAAGACAAGTACTATCTCATTGCGAGATATCCTGATGGCCTTCCGGGCTTGACTCCCGGGGAATACTTTGAGGAAAAAGAAGCACAGGAAAGCATAGATATTGCCCGGAAGATGGTGGATATGGTCAGAACCAGGTTGGCAGACACAAAGTGAGTTTATGTGTAATGAACAATAGGCCTTGTTGTTGCCACCCTTATGGGGTAAGATGGTCTTTCAGTCTGCAATAACAATCTGATTCTCCTCTATCATGGTCTTCCAATCGTAACCAGAAAGCAATGCGGCTGCGCTTTTGTTCGGTTTGGTTCTTCCCCAAAAGATTAGGAACTGCTTGGGGTCGCCCGATAATAGGAGTATATACTCTGCCGGGAACACGTAGTATCTGAATACCTTGAAATCCTTCTTTCTGCAGAGGATATTCGGAGCCTCTTGTCCAAGCTTTTCATTTATGTAGTTGAACCGGTCTCCCTCGCAAACCAGAACGCCAAGTTTGAGTTTGAGGCCTGCTTTCGAGAGAGCCTGAAGAACCGGGAATACTTCTTCAAAATGAGTGAATTCTCCTTTTCCCATCGTGACCAATCGACAAAGGGATGCAAGAACATTTAGGGTGCCGACGATGGGCTTCTTGTGTCGAATAATCCAATTCTTTGTCGCAGCAATTATCTTTTTAGACTGCCCCTCTTGTAATACATCAATGACATCTGCGGGGAACATCGTTGGGAAATCAGCAAGTGAGAGGCCGTGAGCGTCAAGTAGACCAGCAAAGTTACGACGCAAGAAGATTCGTACAAACTGATAATTGGTTCTGGCACATCCCTCGGAATCCTTGATCATCTGATGCAGGTAACCCCGGCGATGGGGATCATCTTCGACCAATAAGGCAATTGCACAAGCCGAAATGGAATCCGCGACCCTTTGGTGTTCTTCAGGGTCCACAATGCCCACGCCCCTTTGACTAGCGCGTATGTAATCATATGCCTTGTTCAGACAGACTTGTGCATGCTCATGATTTGATTGGACAAACTGCTCGAACTTCTCACGGCCAAGTATTGGAAGTAGATCATCAAGAACTACCAGGGAATCTTCTCTCCTATGGTCGTCGTACCATTTCCTCCAGAAGTCAGTGTCTTGTGCCCCGGATGGTCTAGGAAGGCCAGAATTGCCTGGTGGGAAGTGCCTCTGGAAACTCTTGATAGACCGAGTGCCCATAGATCTATTGCAAGTTCCGCAGATTGGTTTTAGATTGTCGAGGGTGTCTTTGCCACCTTTTGATACAGCCTTGTTATGACCTACTTCAAAGTCCTGAATATGGATAGGTTTTTTACAAACCCAACATTTGCCTTCCGTCACATTCGGAGCTACATTCGTATTCCAAACTTGGTCTTTCAGGGCTTTTGGAATTGCCTTTCTTCTCTTTCTAGGCGTATCCACTAATCCGCAATCTCCTTTAGGGTTTGGCCATATGCGATGGCTGCAATTTTACATCTGCTGCTTTTTGGTTGCAAGGTATCTTCGGTAACAGTTTACTTTGACGCAACATGACCAACACGTCAAAACAAGAGGAAAAATATACAAAGTGAACAAAACGCCCTTTGTTGCCTACGGGTAACCAGCAGCAGTTCCACCAAGTGTTTGAGTCCCCGTCGATACCCTATTGTCCGCTACTTACCTGACCTCATAACGGAAGAGTATCGTTGGCTACGCTTCTCAAAGGCCACAACTCCTCCATCCAAGTCTAACAGATGCTTTACAATTTCAGTCTGATCAAGCGACCCACAACATCTCAGACATGAAGTCTTCGCAGTTCCGGAGACTTCCTGCTCTATGTATATTACTTGTTCGCTGTCCGCCAGAACCGGGATGTTTGCAACATGTGTGACAAAAATCAACTGTCTTGAGGTCTTCACATTCCGTATTTGCTCCACAAGTTCATAGGTTATCAGGGCGGGTCCTAATTCATCTTCAGGTTGATCAATGACCAACGGCAACGGTTTTGGCACCATTGCAACCGAAATTAGTGCTAGCGCCTGCTCGCCTCCTGACAATCCTGAATCCACTCTGGTGAACACTGTATCGCCATATCTCATGTAACTAATAACGAATCTATCACCGAGCCTGCACTCTTCTAGCTGCAGGATAGCATTCGGCCCCATTCCTAATAAGACTCTAGCTGTATTTGGTGTCACATCGGGGCATATCGCTATCAACTCATTTGCATCTCCTTTCTTTACGACGTCCGCGAGCTGTTCTGGTGCAACCTTGCTAGAAATTTGATTGAGTTGAGTTTCCTTACGTTGTATGCGATTCTCTGCGCTTGTTAGTCCCTCAGCTATCTCGTCTAATAATCTTCGATACTGTTCCTCGTCCACATTCTCAATCAGTTCCGCTTTGATACTAGGCCCGCATTCCGCCTGAATCATTTCCACGACTGCAAGTCTGGATGTATGAATGTCACCCCACTTAACATCAAATTCTTTAATAAGGTTCTCCCTCGCTTCACTAAGACTAATCAGTTCCTTCTTTGCGGTTTCCAGGTCACGCTCTTTACCTAACAGGTCATTTAGGCGCTTTGTCTTTTCCGTTATTCGGCCAATCAAAACGTCTCCTTTCGCACCCGTATCTTCGGCCTTCAAATTCTTCCTGATTTCCGCATCGGCGTCATCTTCGCGCTGTTTTCGAGCAACCTCGAGTTTCTTCAATCTGTCAATAGCGTCTTTTAATGCCTCTCTATTTTGGCCCACTCCCTGAAATACTTGAGTGATAACCCCTTTGAAGACTTGTATGGCATAATTAGAAAAGTCATCAGGACTGGCTACCGTTGTTTCTATTTCTTTCATCCTTTCGGGAACTGCCGTTTCCTGGTGTTCGTTTTGTTTCTTTTCTTCAGAGCCCTGGTTTGGCAATAGGTCATGCGATAGCCAACTTGCCTGTAGCCGCAATAAGTCGCTTAAGTACGCGTCAATTTTGACTTCAATATCGGCCCATCGTTTTTTTTCGGCATAGGATTCCGACGTGCTCAATGCCTCAAGCTGGCTAATTTCATCTTTCAGACCTTGAATGCCGGAGGTTTCTTCGATAAGCTTATCGCGCTTTTCGGTCTGCGAGACAATTTCCCTCCGATTGTCAACCAGCTTTCCCAGTATTGTTCGTCCACCATCGTAATCTTCGTTTATCAACTGCTGTAAATCTGTTTCGACGTTAGCCAGAGCATCGATAATCTTCATTTGCTGATTAACATTGTCCTTGATTCTAACTACTTCACCTTGCGGATAAATTTCAAGGGGAAATACCCGATCAACAGATAGGTCGCTCTCCCGTCTAAATTCATCACCCCATTGTTGGAAAACATCCGGTATTCCATCAATACGCAATTTTCCACTGCGGCCCGTCCTAGAACTAGAAAAAATCCGAGAAATCCCATAGACCTTGGCACCGGCGTCTCGGATATACACTCTCACCTCACCACCATCACCTACAAACGCGCGCATCCGGTCGGCAAACTTATCATGGGACTCGAGTTGTGCAGGAACAACATTAAGCACGAATCTTAAGCAATCGAGCAAAGCTGATTTCCCGGCGTAATTCCTTCCAATTATACAATTTTGATGGGGGCTAAAAGTTGCTTTGAGTCCATTCAACATCCCGCCCGTAATAGATATCCCAATAATGTGTAGGTGTGATGGATCAGTCGGCCGTGCGAAACGGAAGACCTCCGGGTATTCCACTTTTTCCAATGTTGTGACAATGTCATGCGCCACTCGCAATTCAGGCTCATATATGACCTGTCGAACACCTTCTAAACCTGGTGTCGTCATTTTGATCCATGTAGTGTTGAGTTCAAAATCTTCTAGGCGGTGGCAATCTGACACATTAATGAAACCAAAAGAATTGGTTATTTGGGTATTATCCATATTCTTGTATAACAGACGTGTCTTATTTGCTCGCTCCTTCACTCGTTTGATCTCTCCCGAAGGCGCAGCAAGTATTCTAATACGCCTGTCATTCAATACCGCATTTCTCCCCTTGAATTCCCTCGGACCCCATAAACCATCCTTCTCATTCACGTGGGGAGCGATGACCATGCCTCCCAATTTATCCACTTCGCTGAGTATTTCCTCAATGGCCATGGTTCTTCCCGACTTATCACCCACCCGATCAGTGGCGTCGCCACGGCCTGACATTCCGAGCCGAACAATCATTAGACGGATTTCTTCTATCTCTTTGGACTCGTCGAAAACAGCAAGCAAGTGTGGCCCCTCGTAAGTAGTTATTTCCACTCCTGGTAGTACGTGGATATTGCACTTCCCTTCTTGCCTCGCACGCTTTGCCAGAGAGACAAGCTGCTGACACCAGTTCACAGAATTATGGTCTGTGATCGCCACAAGTTCAAGCGAAGTCCTGCTTAAGGCTTCAAAGTAAGTTTCAGGAGTTATGCTTGCTGCGTTTGTCGTTTGATTCTCGCGACTATCCCAGTCCCATGGCGTTGCTGGCGTGTGTAAATGCAGATTTGTATGCACGAATCGCGCGTACTTGGGGCTGCTTAAAAATTCGTTTAACTCAGTAGTAGAAACGGGCATTGTATACCTCCTGTTCTAGCTAGATGAGTGCATAAATTCTTGCACAAATGCTAGCTATTTTCAATTGACCAATCCGCCTATGTTGTTGGATTTGGCGCTGGATACTATAGAACTGCTTCCCAGGTCCGCAAATCAAATTTACATTGAGCCCCACACTGTGGGCAATTGCAGATAGAAGTATTGTGACCTTTCTCAAGGAGAATATTGATTGTTTCCAAGGCCCATAGGTCTGCCTGAAATACCGACCCACAGGTACAATCTACTCTTAGTCCGTTCTTCACCAAATCTTCCCTACGCAACTTTTGTCTGAGCGTCCACACTAACTCAGCGAGCATTGTCTCAGGTTGGTACACTCTGTAATCAATGTGAATCAAATGTTCTGTAAAGCCTTTGCACGTAACTCCCTCTTCCAAAACTGGTATTGTGATGCTCTGAAATGCTGGAGCACTTCCAATGGCAATCCCCACTTCTTGATTGACCCATTGGGAACTAACGCCATTCCGAGTGAAGAAGACTACAACGTACTTAGATTGTTTCATCATCGCTTTAATAGTCTCAGCCAAGTATTCACCATAATTGGGATAAAGTTCATACATATAGGCGGAAATGTTTATTCTATTAAGCACTTTCCAGACTCTATTAACTAAATCGTAGTCTGAGCTGTCGTGACTTAGGAACACATCAAAGAGCATAATTCACTCCCACATTCAGGTATTCCTGACGTTATGATTATACTATTTTTCGTAGGGGCACAAGAGAAGTGAGAATCTGATACAGATTGTTAGAAGAACCCATACGGGAATAGCTGAACTTGTCGGAAAATGAAAAGAGGTGATTTGGGACTGGTTCTGTTCTGTAAGGCGAGTTGGGGGGTTCGTAAACTAAGTTATCGTCTCGGATGTGACAAGACGGATATCTTTACCTAGCTGAACAAAATGAGTTAATGTTTAACATGTCCGCAGTTTAGAATCAATCTCAAAATCCGGGCTTACTATTTCTTGTGTCAGATTTGATAATTCTTCCCAAGTATCTAGGATAATTGAGTCAATCGGCTCCCTATCGATAGGATTTGGGATAACGTACTCGATAAGGCGCTTCAATGTCTCCAGCATCACAAGGGGAATTATCATAAACTGGTTTTCATGTGGGCGAACATCGTGATCGCGTAAATAATAATCCCCCCTTTTGTTCTTTCTAAGGTAGTGGCTGCTTAACGAGGTCCATGTGCCGTGAACTGCATGGGATCCCATGCGTTGAGTACCGATATAGAACTCTTCTCGTAGCCCACAATCCCGACACATACTCCATAGGTCTGGAAGAGCTTTTGTTTCATGAATTAGGGCCTCGGTTAATTTCGTCGACTTGATGCATTCTTGTATTGAAGCCATCATGCGGCTCTCTATAACAAGTGCGTCTCCTCCACGCTGAGCGATATTTTGTTGAATGCGATCTCTTAGCTTCAGGTCACTCTTAATACCATCAGCCAAATACCTTTGAAAAGAAGCGTCATTGTCTTTATGACAAAGCCACTGAACGGTGACGGCGCTTTCAATTATTGACCGGTCTAGTAACACAATTGTCTCGCCATATTTTTTCGTAGCAGCCAAACGCACATTCGAGAGCATGAGTCTGGAGCAGCGATTAAGAAGGCCGGTCAAAATGGCGTAATGCAAAGCGGGCATTTTTTTGACTGCCGGAGAATGGCGGGACACAGAGGCTAAGATATTGCAGATCACAATAATGTACTTGTACCACTCGAACAACATGGGCATAAAGTCTTTATCTTTTCGGCATTTATCCCGAAGTTCGGTAGGAAACGTCGGTTTCTGCTGGAGTTCTTGCCCCCATCGAAACTGTTTGCTTATTCTTTTCATCAGTGTAAGAGACGATATCATCCGGTAATGTGCTTGTCAAACTTACATCCAATATTTGGCTACAGTTGAACATTTCCGAGAGATGTTAACCTGCCATCATTCGAATACTCCCTCTGGCGTGAAGTCTGCTACCAATGGCTCGGATTCATCGGCCGGGGGGGTTACAAAAGGATATTGAAGACAGAACCTGGCACCATCCTGCCGTATGATTTTTTCAACTTTACCGCGAAAGGATAGTCTCCATGAAGTGGGGGTTGTAGTTTATCCGGTGTTGACTTGCGGTTTTCCCAGAGCAGTTAGCCCGGATAATATCGTAGAACATTTCCAACTTAGCTTTCCGGGATAGCTTTCCGGGATATTGCCACCCCTGATTGCTAAATGATATTATTAAACATTATTTTTGCATTGGATTTTTGACGACTATGTCCATTGAAGAAAAGCTGGAATTTCTGGCAAAGACGACAGACCGGGCGCAGAAGGGCGGCGGCGACAAGCGCATCGAAGCCCAACACGCCAAAGGTAAGCTCACGGCGAGGGAGCGGCTGAATTTGCTCCTGGATGAAAACTCCTTCATGGAGCTTGACGCGCTCACGCTCCACCGAGGGACCGAGTCCGCCCCGGAAAGCTCGAAGTGCTACGGAGATGCCGTGGTCACGGGTTACGGCAAGGTCGACGGCAGGCTTGTCTTCGTCTTCTCCCAGGACTTCACCGTCCAGGGAGGCTCCCTCTCCGAGGTGGTCTCGGACAAGATATGCAAGGTCATGGACCTGGCCCTGAAAAACGGCGCGCCCATAATCGGCCTCGAAGACTCGGGCGGAGCGCGCATTCAGGAAGGCGTTCTCAGCCTTGCCGGATACGGGAATATCTTTCTCAGAAATACCCTTTGCTCGGGTGTCATCCCTCAAATATCGGTTATGATGGGACCTTGCGCGGGAGGCGCGGTTTATTCCCCGGCTATAACCGACTTCGTTTTCATGGTCAAGGGCACCAGCCAGATGTACATCACGGGACCCGATGTCATCAAGGCAGTAACGAATGAGGAAGTAACGCACGAAGAGCTGGGCGGCGCGCTGGCCCACGCCTCGAGGAGCGGCATAGCCCATTTCATAGCGGATAATGATACCGAGTGCCTCAGGCTGGTGCGGCGTCTCGTTACTTATCTTCCCCAGAACAATGGCAGGAACTCTTACAGCGCTGAGAAAGCTCCGTTCACCCTTGTCAGAGATAACCCGCACCGCCAGGAGAAAAGGCTCAGGGGTATCGTTCCCGAGGAACCTTCGAAGACCTACGACATGAAGGAAATCATCCAGCTGGTGGTGGACGATGGGGAGTTCCTGGAGGTGCACCAGCGGTTCGCCCAGAACATCATCGTGGGTTTCTCACGTTTGAACGGGGCAGTGGCGGGGGTGGTGGCGCAGCAGCCCCTTCAGATGGCAGGCGCCATTGACATAAAGGCCTCCGTAAAAGCGGCGCGGTTCGTGCGCTTCTGCGACGCTTTCGATATTCCCATTGTCACTTTTGTGGATGTGCCCGGATTCCTGCCCGGCGTGGAACAGGAGCACAACGGCATAATCAGGAACGGGGCAAAACTCATCTATGCCTACGCCGAGGCTACCGTGCCCAAGGTTACCGTGATAATAAGGAAAGCTTACGGGGGAGCCTACGTGGTTATGGGCAGCAAGCATCTGCGGGGGGATGTCAATTATTCCTGGCCCGGCGGTGAGATAGCGGTCATGGGCTCCGAGGGGGCTGTGAACATTATCTACAGGGATGAGATAAACAAAGCGGAAAAGCCTGAGGAGAAGAGACGGCAGCTAATCAAGGAATATAATGAGAAATTCGATAATCCCTATATCGCGGCGGCCAGAGGCTATATCGACGAAGTGATAGACCCTGCCGGGACGCGTCCCCATCTGATAAGAGCGCTCGAGATGCTCAAGAACAAGAAAGATACGAACCCTGTCAAGAAACACGGAAATATACCACTATAAGTCAAAGGTCAAAAGTCAAAACTGAAGAGCGGGAAATCAAAGATAAGAAATCAAAAATCAAAATCAGGATTACAGATGTGAAGGGGTTTTGAATATGGCAAGAGGGGATTCGGGCAGGCTCAAGATAACGGATACTACGCTCAGGGACGGCCATCAGTCCAGCCTGGCAACCAGGATGAAGACCGGAGATATGGAAGCCCTGGCCGCGGAGCTGGATAAAATCGGATTTCACTCTCTCGAAGTTTGGGGCGGGGCGACCTTCGACGTAGCTACCAGGTTTTTGAACGAAGACCCCTGGGAGCGCCTGCGCATCCTCAAAGGGCTGGTAAAGCAAACACCCCTTCAGATGCTCCTGAGAGGACAGAACCTGGTGGGTTACCGCCACTATGCCGATGACGTGGTCAAAGCGTTTGTCCATCAGTCCGCCGAGTGCGGAATAGATATATTCAGGGTTTTTGACGCTCTGAATGATGAGCGCAACCTCGAATCTTCTTTCAAGGCCATAAAAGAATGCGGAAAACATATACAGGGCTGTATCTGTTACTCCCTCACCGGGAGCCGCCTGGGAGGCCCTATCTATACCCTGGACTATTTCGTGCAGAAATCCGTTACCCTGCAAAACATGGGGGCCGACAGCCTGTGCATCAAGGACATGGCAGGGCTGATTTCTCCTTACGATGCCTATGACCTGGTAACGGCGCTGAAAAAGGTCCTCAGTATCCCGATTCATCTGCATACTCATTACACCAGCGGCATGGCTTCCATGTCCTACCTCAAAGCTGCCGAAGCGGGAGTTGACGTGCTGGATACGTCTCTGGCTCCATTCGCCCTGCGTTCCTCCCAACCGGCAGTAGAACCGATGATAGTGACCTTCCAGGGCACAAAGAGAGATACGGGGCTGGACCTCAGAAAAGTCCTTAAGCTGACTAAAGAGCTGGAAAAGATAGCGCCCAAATACCGTGAATTCCTGGATAACACGCGCATGGCCGTCATAGATACGGACGTGCTGGAACATCAGGTGCCGGGCGGAATGACATCCAATCTGGTATCCCAGTTGAGGGAGGCCAATGCACTTCACCGGATTGATGAGGTCCTGGCGGAATTGCCGAAGACCCGGCAGGACATGGGTTTTCCTCCTCTGGTAACTCCGACGAGCCAGATTGTGGGAGTTCAGGCCGTTTACAATGTGCTTGTAGGGCGTTATAAGATGATGTCCACGCAGGTGCGCGACTATTTCTATGGCCTTTACGGCCGCCCCCCCGCTCCCGTCAATCCGGAGGTACAGAAGCTGGCCCTGAAGGGGTATAAGAGGGGTAGCCAGCCAATCTCCGTCAGACCCGGCGATATCCTCGAGCCTGAGATGGAAAAGGCGGAGGAGGCCACGAAAGGCCTCGCGAAGGATGTCGGGGATGTTCTCATCTACGCCCTGTACCCTCAAACCGGCCTGCCGTTCCTGAAGCAGAAATACGGTGTTGCAGAGACTACGACAACGGCAGGTAAATAATCAAAAACAAGCTTAACAACGCGGCCAGGGTTAAAGAAAAGGTCCAGTTCGATTACCGTCTCTGTAAACGTTGTAAGATTTGCAAAGCTATTTGCCCCAAAGGAGCCATCGCGGAAGATGAGGAAGGGAAGCCCTACCTGCTGCATCCGGAACTCTGTAATCAGTGCGGCCTCTGTGAGCTGTATTGTCCCGATTTCGCCGTGGCCGTCGAAGAGAAGAAAGGTGAGGCCGGGGCATGAATACGGCTCCCGCAGCCGGGCCTCTTGGGCGCACCGAGCGGTTCCTTCAGGGAAATGAAGCGGTCGCGGAAGCCGCTTTGGCCGCCGGCATAGGTTTCTTTGCCGCCTATCCCATTACGCCCGCCTCGGAGATTTCTCAGATACTATCCGAACGCATGCCCCGGAAGGGTAAAGTCTTCATACAGATGGAGGATGAGATCGCTACCCTGGCCGCGGTCATGGGGGCTTCTCTGGGAGGGGAGAAAGCGGCGACGGCAACCAGCGGGCCCGGCTTTTCCCTGATGCAGGAGCACGTGGGCTATGCCGCCATGGCGGAGATTCCCTGCGTAATCATTAATGTTCAGAGGCTGGGACCCAGCACGGGGAAGCCGACGGCCCCTTCTCAAGGGGACGTCATGCAGTCCCGCTGGGGAACTCACGGAGACCATCCCATGATTGTCCTTTGTCCTGCTTCAGTCTCGGAGGCCTATGCCCTGACCATCCGTTCTTTCAATTTGGCGGAGAAGTACCGCTCCCCGGTGATACTGCTTATGGACGAGGTCATAGCCCATATCAGGGAGAAAGCCGACCTGTCCGCAGGCGAGCCGCTTTTTGCCAGGGCGCAGCCCTGGGCGCCGCCTGACCAGTATCTGCCCTACGGAGAGGCTTTTGGAGATGTGCCCCCTCTGGCAAGCTATGGGAAAGGCTATCGTTATCACGTTACCGGACTTTGTCATGACGGCGCCGGGTTGCCCACGGTGGACCCTTTGGTGATCAGAAGCCAGATGGACCGCCTTTTTCGCAAAATAAATAATAATGTTGAAGATATAGTCCAGGTACAGGCTGAGAACCTGGAAGACTCGGAGGTAGTCCTGATTTCTTACGGGGCTTCCGCCCGCAGCGCCAGGCATGCTATGAAACTGGCCAGGGCGAAGGGGATCAGGGTGGGGCTGCTGCGGCTTCTGACGCTCTTCCCTTTTCCCGAAAAGCAGGTCCTCGAAGCTGCCAGACCGGCCAGGATAATCATGGTGGTAGAGATGAACTTCGGGCAACTCAGAGCCGAGGTAGAAAGGACTCTGGCAGGAGTGTGCCCCGTAGAAGGCGTGCACCGCTGGGACGGGGAGATGATTTCTCCGTTTCAGATTCTGGAGAAGGTGGAGAGCCATGCCTGAGCCCAGGATTTCCCAAGTCAAGAGCTACCTGCGCCTGAAGGCGCTGCCCACGCTGTGGTGTCCCGGGTGCGGCATCGGACTGGTGGCAAGCGCCATCATCAGGGCGGTAATCAAGCTGTCTATCAAGAAGGATGACATAGCCTTCATTACCGGGATAGGATGCACGGGAAGAATGTCCGGGTACATGGACTTCAATACAATCCACACCACGCACGGACGGGCCCTCGCCTTTGCCGCCGGACTGAAACTGGCGCGGCCAGATTTGACGGTGATAGTTGTTATGGGCGATGGGGATGCTCTTGCTATCGGCGGCAACCATTTCATTCATGCCTGCCGCCGCAATCTGGACATAACCGCGATAGTCGTTAATAATAGCACCTACGGAATGACGGGCGGGCAGGTTTCTCCGCTTACCCCGAGGGGTGAGAAAGCCGTCACGGCTCCCTACGGCAGCATAGAACCGGCTTTTGACGTGACCAAACTGGCTGAGGCCGCCGGAGCTTCCTTCGTGGCCAGGAGCACCACATATCACATGGTCGAGGCTGAAAAGTTGATCATGAAGGGGATAGAGAAGAAAGGCGCTTCCGTCATAGAGCTGATGGCCCAGTGCCCCGTATATTATGGGAGATTAACCGGCAAAGGCGGCCCGGCCAGTATGCTCCTGGGATACAGGGAAAGCGCGAAAGGGAAGGAAGGAATACGCATAGAGCGCGGCGTGCTGGTGGATAAGGAGCTGCCGGAATACGGGCAGAACTACCGGAATCTGGTGGCAGGGCTGAAAGAAGATTAAAGATGAAAAATCAAAATGATAGATTAAAGATTGTAAATGATAGACCTAATACAGACGTATTAGTTGTTGAGGCTCTGACCGTTCGGAGCCAATGGCGGGCGGGTTTGAAACCCGCCCCTACGAAACATAAATGCGTCATTATTTAATACGTTCGTATCAGGCTCTTTTCGCACCGGGTAAATTTTTGATTTATTATTTATCATTTTGACTTTGATTTTTAATTTTCGATTTAGTTTATGAGGTACGAGATTCGTTTGGCGGGTTCCGGGGGACAGGGAGTGATAATGGCGGGTATGATTCTGGCTGAAACTCTGGCCAGAGACCCCTCGCGCCGGGTGGTTATGAGCCAGGCTTACACCCCGCAGCAGCGGGGCGGGCCGAGCAGCGCCGAGATAATTGTAAGTGACGAAGAGATAGACTATCCAAAGGCCTTGAGCCTGGACTTGTTAATTGCTTTAGATGAAGACGGTCTGGTCAGGAATCACAAGATACTGAAGACCGGCGGCCTTGCCATTGCGGAGACGGGCTGCCTCATAGAGATGGCTCAGAGGGGCGTTATCTGCAGGGAAATAGACTTTCAGAAGATATCGAGAAAGACCACCGGTACTATGTCTAACGCGAATATAGTCGCTCTGGGGGCCGTTGCCGGCGCCACGGAACTGGCCGACAGAAAGGTCCTTTTCGATGCTATACTTTCTCATTTGCCAAAGGAGAAATCCAAAGAATACCTTCAGGCCCTGGAAGAGGGATACCAGGAAGGATTAAAAATCAAAAATAAAAACTCAAAGATAAAAAATAAAAAATCAAAGATCGGCCAAAACTCAAAAATCAAAGATGGAAGAGGAGACGACTAGTGGGACAGACTCTGGTAGAAAAGATACTTAGCCGGAAATCAGGGTCGGAGGCAAAAGCAGGAGATATCATCATCTCGCCGGTTGACCTGGTGTTCGTGCAGGATACAACCGGCCCTCTTACCATCCGGCAATTTCAGGAGGCGGGTTTTTCCTTGCTGGCCCGGCCTGACAGGACCATCCTTTTTCTGGACCATTCCGCTCCAAGTCCTTCCAAAGAGCTTTCAAACGATCATATTTTCATGAGGAACTTCGGCAAAAGGACCGGGGCCCGGGTAATGGAGGTGGGAGACGGTGTATGCCATCAGCTTGTGGCTGAAGACTGGGCCAATCCGGGGGATGTCATCCTGGGAGCGGATTCTCATACTGTTACCGCAGGCGGCCTGGGTGCTTTCGCCACAGGAATGGGTTCCAGCGACATAGCTATCGGCATGGGACTTGGGAAGAACTGGTTCCGCGTGCCGGAGAGCTTCAAGATAGCGATTTCCGGGAAGTTTCAGAAGGGAGTTTACGCCAAGGACTTCATACTGCACCTCATCGGAAAGATTGGCGCCGACGGCGCCACCTACAAGGGCCTGGAGTTCGTGGGAGAAGGGGCATTGAGAATGAGCATCGCGGAGCGGCTGACCGTGGCCAATATGGCCATAGAAGCCGGCGCCAAGGTGGGGCTTTTCCCGTCCGATGAACTCACCAGGAAGTTCCTGGAGGAAAGGGGCCGGGGAGACAGGTTTGTCCCGCTCGCTCCGGACGAAGACGCCGTCTATGAAGCGGTCCATAACATGGACCTTTCCAAACTTGAGCCCACTGTGTCAAAGCCGCATACCGTGGACAACACTTCCGTAGTAGGAGAATTGAAGGGGACTAAAGTCGACCAGGTTTTCCTGGGGACATGCACCAACGGCAGGATCGAAGACCTGGCCATAGCCGTGAAGATATTGAAGGGCAGGACCAGACATAAGGACACCCGTTTGCTCATAGCTCCGGCCTCCCGCCGCATTTACCTGGAGGCTGTTAGAAAAGGCTATATCAAGGCCTTTGTCGAGGCCGGCGGCCTCATATTGCCCCCGGGCTGCGCCGCTTGTCTGGGTCTTCACCAGGGCGTGGTTGGAGACGGCGAGGTGTGTCTCTCCACGGCCAACCGCAACTTTCTGGGCCGGATGGGAAACCCGAAGGGACTTATATACCTGGCTAGCCCCGCCACAGCGGCGGCATCGGCCATCAAGGGGGAAATCACCGACCCGAGGGAATACCTCTGAAAAATCAAAAATCAAAGATAAAAAATCAAAAATGCAAAATGAAAAGGCAGAATTCAAAAATGACTTTCAGAGGAGGGTGTACCTGTTTGTCCTGAGTATCATCCATCTGATTGATGATATGTCCAGGGACAGACAAACGAGTGTTTTGACTGACCAGCTATTGAGGAGTTCAACCAGCGTAGGAGCTAATGTAATTGAAGCCAGGTCATCGAGTTCGAGAAAGGATTATACTAATTTCTTTAGTATTGCGTTGAAGTCGGCTAATGAAACGGTATACTGGCTGGAACTATTGAGAGATTCAGGCAAGACTGACAAGGACAGGGCGAATAAGGCCATCAAAGAGGCAAGTGAAATTGCCAAAGTTCTGGCCTCAAGCATCCTGACTTTGAAAGGCAGAAAGTAATCTGATAGTTTTGATTTATCATTTTGATTTAATATCTTTGAATTTTTATTTTGAGTTGAGGCAAACCAAGAATAGGAAAGAATATGTTAAAAGGACGAGTCTTTAAGTTCGGCGACAACATCACCACAGACCATATTGTGCCCGGCCGACTGGCGCACCTGCGCAGCAATCTTCCCGAGCTTGCCAAACACGTCCTGGAAGACGCCGACCCTACTTTCGCCTCCAGGGTAAAGCCCGGAGATTTTGTCGTGGGCGGTAATAATTTCGGCCTGGGCTCCAGCCGGGAGCACGCGGCTATCGTTATAAAAATGGCGGGAGTCAGCGCCATCCTGGCAAAGACCGCGTCGCGCATCTTCTTTCGCAACGCGATAAACGTCGGTCTCCCTGTTCTTCTCTGCGATACCGACAAGATTAACGATGGCGATATACTGGAGATTGACCCGGAGAAGGGCGAAATCTACGATAGAACCAACGGGGAAAATCTTACTTCAGGCAGGATACCTGCCATGATGTTGAAGATACTGGAGGCGGGTGGTCTGGTGGCCTATGTAAGAAAATATGGAGATTTGAAGGTATGATTGCCTTAGAGGAGGAAGGATAAGGAATGCCCTACAACATCACCCTGATACCCGGTGACGGAATTGGACCTGAGGTAACCGAAGCAGCCAGGAGGGTCCTTGAAGCCACCGGAGTTAAATTCAACTGGGAACTGGCGTATGCCGGAGAGAAAGCCCAGGATATGCTCGGCACTCCCCTGCCCGATTACGTGCTGGAGTCCATAAGGAAGAACAAGGTGGCCTACAAAGGCCCCATAACGACTCCTGTCGGGTACGGCTTCCGGAGCGTCAATGTGGCGTTGCGAAAGACGCTGGACCTCTATGCCTGTTTGCGTCCCTGCAAGACTTATCCGGGCATAACCACGCGGTTTCAGAACGTAAATATCGTCATCGTGAGAGAAAACACCGAGGACCTCTACGCAGGGGTCGAATTTGAAAAGGGTACGCCCGGCGCCCTAAAGTTGAGGCAATTCCTCCTGGAGAATTCCTCCGAGAAGATAAGGGAAGATTCCGGATTCAGCATAAAGCTGATTTCCGAAACCGGGACACGCCGCATCGTCAAGTTTGCCTTTGAATATGCCCGGGCGAACAAAAGGAAAAAGGTCAGCGCCATTCATAAGGCCAACATAATGAAGTTTACCGACGGACTTTTTCTCAGCGTGGCCAGGGAGGTGGCGCGCGAATACCCGGATATCGAATTCGATGATGTCATCATAGACACGCTGTGCATGAGACTGGTGAGAAAGCCGGAACAGTTCGACATTATAGTGTTGCCCAACCTGTACGGGGATTTCATTTCGGAGCTCTGCGCGGGACTGATAGGTGGGCTGGGAGTTGCGCCCGGCGCCAACATAGGCGATAACGCCGCCATTTTTGAGCCCACGCATGGAAGCGCCCCCAAGTATGCCGGCAAGAATATGGCCAACCCCATGGCCATGATGATGTCGGGCATAATGATGCTCAGGCATCTCGGCGAGAAGAAAGCGGCGGAAAAAGTGGAGAAGGCAATTGCCAGGGTATTGCTGGAGGCCCGCCACCTGACCTATGACTTGAAGTCGACGGCGACGGGAAAAGGGGGCTCATATATCGGGACGGCTCAGATGGCTGATGTTATTATCGAAGCCATGGGAAAGGTTTAGCTATGCGTAAAAAAATCACTATCGTCGGCGCTGGAAACGTTGGCGCCTCCGCGGCTCAGGTACTTTGCGGCAGAGGCTATGCCGACCTGGTCCTGATTGATATCGTTGAGGGGCTTCCCCAGGGAAAAGCCCTTGACATGCTCCAGTCGGGGCCTCTGTCCGGATTCAACACAAACATAACCGGCACGAATGATTACAGGGATACCGCGGGTTCCAGCCTGGCGGTCATCACCTCGGGCATCGCCCGGAAACCCGGCATGAGCCGCGACGACCTTCTGCTTACCAATATGAAAATAGTGAAGGACGTGGTAAGCAACATCGTCAAATATTCCCCCGGCTGCATTATCATCGTCGTGACAAACCCGCTGGACGCCATGGCTCAACTGGCGCTGAAGATCAGCGGCCTGCCCAGGAGCAAGGTCATTGGCATGTCCGGCGTCCTGGATTCCACCCGTTTCCGCTCCTTTGTGGCCACGGAGCTGGGCGTGTCGATGGAGGATGTCTCCGCCCTTGTACTGGGAGGGCATGGAGACGCCATGGTGCCTTTCCCCCGCCTGGCTTCAGTCGGCGGCATTCCTCTTACCGAACTCCTTTCCCAGGAGAAAATAGACAGCATCGTGAAAAGAACTGTCAATGCCGGGGCCGAGATTGTGGCGCTGCTGAAGACGGGCAGCGCCTACTACGCTCCCGCGGCCGCTATAGCGGAAATGGTGGACAGCATCATCCTCGACCAGAAAAGGGTGCTGCCTTGCGCCGTTTACCTCGAAGGCGAGTACGGGATAAACGGGCTGGTGGTGGGCGTCCCTGCCAGGCTCGGCGGCGAAGGCGTGGAAAAGGTGCTGGTGGTGAAGCTTACCGGGCAGGAGAAAGAGGCCCTCGACCGTTCCGCCAGGGGCGTCAAAGAGCTCGTGGAAATCATGAAACTGTAGGACCTGGTTACAGGACAGGCCAACGAAGCTGTAGGGGCAATTCATGAATTGCCCCTACGCATGACACATGAACAATTTTGTGAGAGAGATTAAGGCGTCCGAAGTCACAGACGCGATTGCCGGTCTTTCCATGGAGGCCAACTTCAGGCTGGGCGAAGATGTCATCGAAGGCCTGAAGAAGGCCCGTGAAACAGAGGAATCGCCGCTGGGACGCGAGGCGCTGGATATCCTGATAAAAAACGCCGCCCTGGCGGAGAAGGAAAGATTGCCGCTGTGCCAGGACTGCGGCATGGTAATGGTGTTCCTGGAAATGGGACAGGACGTTCACATAGCCGGAGGAGACCTGAACGGCGCGGTTTCGGAAGGCGTCAGGCGGGCATACGGCCAGGGCTATCTGCGGAAATCTGTGGTGAGCCGGCCTTTCAGCGAACGGCTCAACACCGGCACCAATGCTCCTCCTATCATTTACACGGACATAGTGCCCGGCGACCGTCTCAGGATAATGGTGCTGGTGAAAGGCGGCGGCTCCGAGAACATGAGCAGGCTCTCCATGCTGCTCCCTCACGTGGGACAGAAAGGTGTGACGGATTTCGTTGTTAAAACTGTTGTGGAAGCGGGGAGCAATCCCTGCCCGCCACTCCTGGTGGGGGTGGGCATAGGCGGGACCGCGGACAAAGCCATGCTGCTGGCAAAAAGGGCGCTTCTGAGAAAGCTCGATGAGCCGAATCCCGACCCGGAGGTGGCCGCCCTGGAGAAGGAATTGCTGGAAAAAGTGAATTCCACAGGCGTGGGGCCGGAGGGCTTCGGAGGTACGGTTACTGCCCTGGCGGTGCATGTGGAGACCTTCCCTACCCATATCGCCAGCCTGCCCGTGGCGGTGAACCTTCAGTGCCACAGCATCCGGCACAAAGAAGTGGTACTTTAAATCAAAAATCAAAGATCAAAAATGAAAAATCACAGTGACATAAACCCGGCCCATTATGCCGCGGGCACGTGGGCCTGGGCGCTGCACAGAACTACGGGAATCCTGATTGCCTTTTATTCCCTGGCCCATATATCCGTGATTTCCACCATCCTGCTCGGCAGCGGCACTTTCGACGCGGTGATGCGGTTTCTATCGCACCCGGTGGCGTTGTGGCTGGAGCTGGGCCTTCTGGCGGCCATCATCCTGCACGGGCTCAACGGCATCAGGCTCATCCTTCTCGATTTCAACATCGGCAGAAGAAAGCAGAAGGAAATCTTCTTCTTCAACCTGGTGCTGTCGGCGTTCATATTTGTAGTGGTGTTTTTCAAGGTATTACCGTATCTCACGGGGGGCGTTTGAAGAGCAGTCCTGCAAGACAGGGAAGGGTGGGCTGGCTGATGCAGAGGTTCACAGCCGCCCTGCTGCTCTTTTATCTTGGCGTCCACCTCTGGACCCTGCACCTGGCTGAGGGGGGGCGGGAAATAGATTCCGGCATAGTCACCCTGCGCCTTCGTTCTCCGTTTTTCCAGATTATTGACATAGTCCTGATAGCGCTGGCGCTTTATCACGGTCTCTACGGCTCGCGGGGGATTATCTTCGACGTGGTGGGAGGGCGTGTAGGCAGACGGGCGGTAACTTGGGGACTGGTTGCGCTGGGAGTGGCGGCCTTCTTACTGGCAATAAGAGCCTATCAGGTTTTCCTGGGAGCTTCGTAGTGGAAATAATCGAACACAAAGCAATAGTTGTAGGCGGAGGCCTGGCGGGCCTGCGCGCCGCGCTGGAAATGAAGCAGCGAGGCGTCGATGTGGCCCTCATCTCCATGGTGCATCCGGTGCGCTCCCATTCCGTCGCGGCGCAGGGAGGCATCAACGCTCCCCTGGCGCACGCGGAAGCCGGAAAGGACGATAACTGGGAAAGGCACGCCTTCGATACCGTCAAGGGCGGCGATTACCTTGCGGACCAGGATTCCGTAGAAGTATTGACTAAAGAAGCCTCCGAACACATATACCAGCTCGACCGCTGGGGTGTGCCTTTCAGCAGGATGGAAAACGGCCGTATAGCGCAGAGGCCCTTTGGCGGCGGGGGATTTCCGCGCACATGCTATGCGACGGATAAGACGGGACACTATATCCTGCACACCCTGTATGAACGCAGCCTGAAAGAGGGCCTGACCGTTTACGTGGAGAGATTCCTGCTCTCCATCGTCGTGGAGGATGGGAAAGCGCAGGGACTCATCGTGCTCAATCTGATGACTGGCAGGACGGAGGCCTACAGTTCCGGCCATATCGTGCTGGCGGCAGGAGGAGCCGGGAGGATTTACGACCATTCCACCAATTCGCTGATCAACACCGGCGCCGCCACGGTCCTTGCCTGGCACGCGGGCGTCACTTTGAAAGATATGGAGTTCATTCAGTTCCATCCCACCACCTTGTTCGGAACAAACATACTTATTTCAGAGGGGGCCAGGGGGGAGGGTGCCTACCTGTGGAACAATCTGAATAAGCGGTTCATGCAGGACTACGCCCCGAACCTCATGGAGCTGGCGCCCCGGGATATAGTGGCCAGGGCCATGCAGAAGGAAATCGAGGCGGGGCGCGGTTTTCCCGGTGGTTATTTTCACCTGGACCTGAGGCACCTGGGCGAGAGGAAGATAAAGGAACGGCTCCCGGGCATAAGAGAGCTGTGTCTGGACTTCGCGGGAGTGGACCCGGTAAGGGAACCCGTGCCGGTGCAGCCGGGGCAGCACTATACCATGGGAGGGATAGATACCGACCTGTGGGGAGAGACCGGGGTTAAGGGGATATACGCTGCCGGAGAGTGCGCCTGCGTCAGCGTCCACGGGGCCAACAGGCTCGGCGGCAACTCCCTCCTTGACTGCATAGTCTTCGGAAAAAGGGCAGGAGAGAAAGCGGCGCTGAATCTCAAGGAAGAGGGAGAGGCAAAGAGGAATGGGCCGCGCCTGGAGAAAGCTCTTGAAGAAGTGAATAGCAGGCTCAGAACTATGCTGCAAAGCAAGGGTATGGAAGACCCGGCTTCAATCCGGGACAGCCTGAGAAGCGCCATGTTCCGCAAGGTAGGCATTTTCAGGGAAAAGGCAGCGCTTGCGGAAGCCCTGGATGAAGTGAGGACCCTGAGAGAAAGGTACAGGTCCTTGAGGCCCAGCCCGGGCGGAATGGTTTACAATCTGGACTTCATGCGGAGTCTGGAGCTTGAGGGGCAGCTTGAGCTTGCGGAGATAATAACTATTGGGGCGCTTGCCCGCGAGGAGAGCCGCGGTTCTCATTCCCGCAGGGACTTCTCCCAGAGGGACGACGTCAACTGGCTCAGACACACCATGGCCCGCTACACGGACAGGGGACCCGTAATCAGCTATTCACCCGTCCGCCTCACCAAATGGCCGCCACAGGAGAGGCAGTATTAGGGGAGACTTTTGTCGTCATTGCCCTGGGGCTCACAGACATATACGGCCTCGCCTTTAGTAGCACCGGAGATACAGCGAGTTTTCGGATCACATCCTGGAAGGTCCGGTATCTCTGCTAATGTTTCCTGTTCAGCGGGGGCTGGCTGCCTAGCTCCGGTATCCAAACAGATATCGGGTGTAACTCCCAGCACAACGGCGATCTTCGCTATCGCCAGGAGCGTCATGTTGGATGGCGCATTGAGGATTCGAGAAATATGGGCTCTCGACACTCCCATTGTTTCCGCCAGCCAGGATTGATTCAGCCCTTTTTGTTCCAGGAGTTTCAGCATTTCCTCAGTCACTTTGATTGCAAGTCCTTCAGCTATACACTCCGGGTCGCTGGCGTACTCTTCAGCATATCTCTCCAGTGTCAAGTCAGCCCATTTTTCTGCCTTGTCGTATTCTGCCTTTGCAAGCACCCCTTTGTGAAAACCGTGCGTTATCAGCGGTAAGTCGTCTCGCTCCTGCGTGACACCTGCAGAATCAGTACCAATTAAATCTTGCTTTCTTATTCTACCGCTGAGTTTTCCCAGGTCGCCGTCGGCGGCCGGTGACACCTCGACTCTATACACGCTTTGCACGGGCGGTGCTCTCGCGGCGGTTGGCTGATTTTTGCAGCTCTCGTTCGACTTCAGACCAGGGACGGCCGCCCTTTTTCTTCCATTCAGTCCTGGCTGCTTCGATGACAGGCAGCAGTTCCGCGTCTTCACGGCTCTCCAGCCATTCCCGCACCGCGTCAGCGACGATATCGCTTGCTGCCATGTGTCTTCTGACTGCCTCGACTTTCAGCTCCGTGTAGAGGTCCTCATCGTGAAACACAACGGTCATTTTCCTTTTCATTCCACGCCCTCCTTACAGCCGTACATACTTCCGTACGTACGAATATTCTAACAGGGGCACGCGAGACTGTAAAGGGCTAAACAGACCCGCGGAGCTACAGGGCACGCCCTGCGTGGAAGCCTTCCCAGATGGCGTTGATCAGGCGGCGGGGTTCCGCGCAGTCGCCGGCGATGTGAAGCTCCGGGACCTTATCCTGCAAAGCCACTACCAGCTCTTTGCGCGGCTCCAGTCCCAGCGAGAGCACCACCGTATCCGCTTCCAGGCGCTGCTTCTCACCCAGTTTTGAGATAGTTACTCCCTGGGCGGTGACCTCCTCGATTTGCACGCCCTTTATGATGTTTACGTGCTCTTGGGAGAGCATCAGCAGAAGGTGGTCTCTATTGGCCTCGTACATGTTCTCCAGAAGTGCCTCGGTGCGCTTGACTATGGTGACTTTGCTGCCCTTTTGGGCCAGATGAAGGGCCGTTTCGCAGGCCGCCAGACCTCCGCCCAGGACGATGGCTGTTTTTCCCGACTTCCCTCTCCCCTCCAGCAGGTCTATCGCCGTAATAACGTTGCCGCCGCGTATGCCGGGGATATCGGGAAAAATGGGCCTGGCTCCCGCGGCCAGGACCACAGCGTCCGGAGATGCTTTCTTAACAGACTCAAGAGACGCCTCTCTGCCGGTCTCTATCCTGATGCCCAGCTTATGAAGCTGCTTTATCTGGTACTCCAGGTACGTTCTCATGTCGGCCTTGAAGGCCGGAGCGGACGCTGGCACAAGATTCCCGCCCAGGTTCGGGCTTTTCTCCCACAGGATGACTTCATGGCCTCTTATCGCGGCAACCCTGGCGGCTTCCATGCCGGCGGGGCCTCCCCCTATGATGAGTACTTTCTTCTTTTTCCGAGCCGGGAGCAAAGCAAGCTCTTTCTCCGCCCCCGCCTGAGGGTTGACGGTGCAGCAGGTGGCTTTCCCCGAGCGCAGCCTCACCATGCAGCCGTCATGGTCTCCTATGCAAATCCTTATGTCGCCGGTTTTACCCTGCTTCACCTTTAATGCCCAGTCCGGGTCCGAGAGCAGACCTCTGCCCAGGGCGATGAAGTCGGCTTTGCCCTCCTGGAGTACTTTTTCAGCAAGGTCGGGGTACCAGAGCTTGCCCACATTTATCACGGGTATCTTAACCACTTTTTTGGCGGCCACCGCCATATCTACCATGAAGGCCGGGGGCTGGTATATGGTGGGGTGGGGGTACCAGGAGGTCTCATAGCAGCCGGCGTCCACGTGGAGGGCATCCACGCCCGCCTTTTCCAGACGCCCCGCTATATCCAGCGCTTCGGCCATGCCTCTGGCGCCTTCGAGGTGATGCTCTATGCCGTAGCGGTAGATGACCGGGAAATCTCTGCCCGCCTGAGTCTTTATGGCTTCTATGGCTTCCAGGGGAAGTCTCAGCCTTCCCTCGATGCTGCCCCCATATTTGTCCTTTCTCTTGTTCCAGAGGGAAGTCATGAACTGGTCCAGCAGGTAGCCCTCGTGGCCGTGCAGCTCAACTCCGTCCATGCCGGCTTCCCTGCACGTTTTTGCGGCGAATCCGAAGGATTCTACCAGTTCCTCCACTTCCTGAGTTGTGAGTTCCCTGGAGATAACTTCAGGCATGAAATAGCAGGGCACTGCCGAAGCCGAAACCGGATGAGATTTGGCCGCGTTGCGGGCGGAAATGACTCTCCCGAAGCCAGCGGTAAGCTGGACGAATATCTTAGTCCCTGAGGAATGGACGGTATCGGCCACCGTTTTCAGGCCTTGAATGTGGGCCGGATTATGAAAGTCGTTGTGACTTCCCCACATGCCTTCGAGCTTCCGGGTCACCGGCGCGAGGCTGGTGATTATGAGCCCAGTCTCCCCCCTTGCCCTCGCCGCGTAATATTCCGCCACGCGCTCCCCCCACCTTCCGTCCTGCTCCGCTATGCGGCCCATGCCCATGGGCGCCATAGCTATCCTGTTTTTTATGGTGACGTTTCCGATTTTGCCGGGCTCAAAGAGCTTCATTGGACTCATAACCTCCCTGATTTTCTACTGCCGGGTGTTAGACGGGTCAGAAGAAGCCGGTTCTACGCAGTTCAGGGATTATAGCAGAAAAGGGGATGCCCGGTGAAATGTCAGTTTACTTCGCTGAGACAGCGCCTGACCATATTTTCGCTTACGCTTTCTTCTCTGGCGACCTGCTTGATGCCTTTTCTGGTTGCCTGTTCCCTCAGGTACAGTCTGAAGCGTTTGCTCGACCTCTTGCCGCACCCGAAAAGCTCGTCCGGCTCGGTGAAAATACCGCCGCAGGCGTAACATCTGAAGCGGCGTTTACTCAATATGATAAAGACTTTCCTCTTCCCGAAGTTGCAGTCCCTTTTTCTCTGGGCCTTGCGATCGTGTTCTATGGTCAGCCTGCTCCTGCAATAGGGACAGGCTACGTGCTGCCTGTCGTAGGACATGATTACTTCCAGTCCTTCTTTTGCCTCCCGGAACCACACCAGGTGCAGCTCAGGCAGAAAGTGGGCCAGGTTCTTTTGTATATCCATGTTTTTACTCCCGGGACAAAGTCCGCTTCGATAGTTTCACTCTAAAGGGAGCCGCTCAGGGCTTGATTTCCATTGACCCGGGAATGTCTCGTGCCTAGACTATTAACAGACGTGACGACCTCTGAGGTTGTCGAGATTCTTCGCTTCGCTCAGAATGACATGGTTCTGTTAATTGGCCCCGGGTCAGGGGTCCAGCGCCCATAGATTACTTATGAAGAATAACAGGGCCGGCGAGTGTTTGACACCGTGCTGGCTTTCAAATTAGCTGATGGGTAGCTCTAATCGGAAAGAGGGTTAACATGTACGGGGACGAACGGGTTAGCCAACCGGGAACTGACGGGAACAGGGGCATGAATGATTTCAGGCAGCCTGAAAGCGCGCCTCATGTCCGGTACGTGGGCAGAAGGAAATACACCGTAAAAGCGTTTTCCGCGCAGCAGGTCCCGAAACCGGCCAGCAGGACTGTGTCTGCGGAAACGCGCAATGATGGTCTCGCCTGTGACAGTTGTGAAAAGGGCTGCGACGCCGTTCGCCGGTCTAACCACTGCTCAGGCGCGGAACGGGGGCACAGCACGCTGTGCCCCTACAGGACACCGGTGAAATACGCGGAACGAGGGCACCGCCGCGGCACACCGGTTGAATGCCCGGATATGAGGGCTCCGTCACGGGTCCGCTATGAGATGCCGCACACTGAATACGCCTGGCACGACCGCGCGGAGATGAAAGCAAAGAAGGCTTCCTGGTGGAAGGGTATCATGCCCAGGGCGCTCGTGCTTTTCTTTGTTATGCTTGTGTTATTTCTGCTGTTCAGGCCAATTCCGTCATCTGCCGAGGAGAGCGGCCCTCTGTCAATGAATCTGCCGCAAATCTTAACCAGAATGCTGCCGGACCTTAACCTATTCGTCAAGTCGACCGGAGACGACCTGGTACAAATAGGGAAAGCGTACAGGGGTGGAGGTGCGGTACCTCAGTCTTCCGACCCGGACCAGTCATTGGATAACCTGATAGCCGGGATAAAGGACATAAACAAGGAGATGGGCAACACGGACGCGGGTAATGGCATGTGGGACCAGGTCCAGGGCGTCTTTAAGACCATGCGCAAGGAGGCCTGGTCCGTGGCCACTCAGGGCGGCAAGTAATTTTCAGTTGCAGGTGCCCCAATGTATCGGCGCCCCTACAAATATATTCCGGTTCCTGATAATATATAGGCTGCCATGTCTGAGCAACCCGGACAGAAGATCTTCAGCATTTACCGCTTTAACCCGGGACAAAGCGCCCATTATCAGGAATACCGCCTCACTCCCGACAAAGGGATGAGCGTGCTGGAAGCCCTCTTTCATATTCTGGAGAGGCAGGACCCCACTCTTTCGTTTCGTTATTCCTGCCGCGGCGCCGTTTGCGGTTCCTGCGCCATGTACATAAACGGCCGCCACCGCCTTGCCTGCAATACCCTCGTGGAAAGCTTGAAAGGGGAGAAGGTTACCATATCGCCCCTGCCGAATCTGCCGGTAATCAAGGACCTGGTCGTGGATATGACCTCCTTTTACGAAAAGATAGAGAAAGCGATGCCTTTCCTGAAGACGCTGGAAGCCCGACAGGCCGAGATAAAGCAGAGCCCCAAGGACAGGGAGAGGCTTGACATAATAACTGACTGTATCCTCTGCGCCGCGTGCCATTCCGCGTGTCCGGTGAACTGGACGAGCAAGTCTTACCTGGGCCCGGCGGTTTTGAACAAGGCCTACCGCTTTATTGCCGATTCCAGGGACGACGCCGGCGAGGAGAGACTTTCGCTGGTGGACAATGAAGACGGCATATGGCGGTGCCACGGGATTTTCAATTGCACCGAAGCCTGCCCCAAGAAGATAAGCCCGGCCGATTCCATAATTCAGCTGAGACACAGCGTCTTTGCAGGCAAAAAGAAGTCCCGAAAGTGAACGAGAGAACTATCGCCGTTGAATCTCCGCTATCCGAGCAGGCGGTACGCAGTCTGCGGGCCGGAGACAAGGTCAGTCTCAACGGGGTGGTCTACGTGGCCAGAGACGCCGCCCATCACAGGCTTGTAGAAGCCCTGGAGAAGGGCGAAAAGCCGCCGCTGGACATAAGAGGGCAGACCTTCTATTACATGGGGCCCTCGCCCGCGCCGCCGGGCAGGGTTATCGGCTCCGCGGGACCAACCACGAGCAGCAGGATGGACCAGTTCACGCCCTATCTGGTCTCGAAAGGGCTGAGAGCTATGATAGGTAAGGGTTCCCGCTCAGCGGAAGTGAGGGAGGCGCTGAAGCTGCACGGCGCGGTGTATTTCGTAGCGGTGGGAGGGGCGGGAGCGTTGATTTCGCTGGCCATCACAGAGGCAAAGGTTATAGCGTACGAAGACCTGGGCCCCGAGGCTATTCTGCGGCTAACGGTGAAGGACTTTCCTGTTATCGTGGCCGACGATGTTTACGGCGGAGACCTGTTCAGCCAGAACCAGGCTATTTATCGCCGATAAAGATATACCTCAGCAGGCCCGCAATGGTCTTGGCATCGCATATTTCCCCTGAAGAGATGAGGGAAGGCACCTCGGCTGAATCTATCTCTACGATCTTTATTTCGTCCGTGTCTTCGGCGATGAGCCGGGATGGCCTCAAACTTTTTGCCACGAACAAATACAGGTATTCAGTGCAGAAACCCGGGGCGGAATAGAACCCCCCGAGGGGCCTGACTTCGTTCGGATAAAAGCCTATTTCCTCCTGAAGCTCGCGCCGCACGCAGGATACGGGGTCTTCTCCCTCTTCTATACCTCCGGCCGGTATTTCCAGTAGCTCTTTCCCGGTGGCATGGCGGAATTGTCTGACCATGACCAGTTTCCCGTTATCTCTGACGGGGACAACGGCAACGCAATCGCTGTGCTCCACTATTTCGCGGGTGGTCTTTCTGCCCGATGGCAGGAGGACGGTATCTATCTTCAAAGAAACCGCCCTTCCTTTGAAAACCGTCTGGCTTTCGATAACCTTCTGCTCGTTCATTTCTTAGCCAAATCTATTGTCATGGCAGATTCATCGCAGTCAGGAAATTTAGCGCAGTGGTAACAATCGGTCCAGATTTTTCGGGGTAGTTCCGCTTTCTCCACGACGCGGAACCCCATCTTTTGGAAAAAACCGGGCTTGTAGGTCAGGCAGAAGACAGTGGGTATTTCAAGCCTGGCGGCTTCCCTGATACAGGCCTTCACCAGCCGGGAACCCGCGTCTTGCCTTTGCTTTCCCTCGGCTACGGCCAGAGATCGTACCTCGGCGAGGTCTACCCAGCTAATATGCAGGGCTATACAGGCCGCGACCTCCCCATCCTCCCTGAGTACGGAGTAGTCCCTCAGGCTTTCGTAAATCTCGCTCAGGGCCCGGGGCAGCATTTCCCCTTTTTCCGCCCAGTAGTTTACCAGCCTGTGAATTTGCACGACATCGGCTATTCTTGCCTTTTCAACTTTTCCCAAAGTTTTCACCATTGTTCGCAATGTAATTGTGGTCCCGATACATCGGGGCCACTACATTCTCATTATAGTTGTTTTCCCCTAGACTTTGAAAGAAAGCTTCTTAAGGAGCGTCTCATAGAAGGAAGAAGGCGGATTTTGCCTGAGGAAGCAGGTCTTCAGATGGCTGATCTGTACCACTACCTGGTCGCCTTTTCTTAGCTCACGGTCAATCTGCCCATCCATGCTGACCACGCTCTTCAGCTCCGAGAGCAGTTCCAGGGTTACCACCGTATCCGGGGGGAGGACAACCGCCGTGGAAAGGCTAAGGTGTGGGGATACGGCTTTCATGAGCAGGTCTCTCGATTGAGGGTGTAATATGGGGCCTCCCAGCGACAGAGCATAGCCTGTACTGCCGGTGGCGGTAGATATCAGGATTCCGTCTCCCCTGTAACTGGTGAAGTCCTCCCCGTTGATTTTCGCCTTCACCTGTATCGTCCTGGGCAGCGCTCCCCTGGCCAGCAGGACGTCGTTAAGAGCATGGAACTCCTCTTTGGCTGCGCCATGTCTCATGATTGTGGACTTCAGCATAGCCCTCTCGTCTCTGCGGATACTGTCTCCGTGCAGATAGACATCCAGCTTGCCGAGCGCTTCGCTTGCTTCAACCTCGGTGAGGAAGCCCAGCTTGCCCATGTTTATGCTCAATACGGGAACAGCGTGAATCGCGGCAGCCCTGGCCGCGCGCAGTGTGGTCCCATCCCCTCCAATGCAGATAATCAGGGACGAGCCGGATGCCAGGCTTCTGGCTCTTTCCTCTTCCCAAGCGGAACAGGTCCAGTTCTCGATACCGGAAGTCTCTATCTTCTGGCTGATTCTCCTGGCCATGTCCAGCGCCCGCCCTTCCATATAGGGATGGTACAGGATGCCTATTTTACCGGGCTTTTTCGTTTCAGTTTTATTGCCCATATTATTTCGAAACTGTAATTTCTGTCAGAATGACAACAGAGGCGGGTTTCACACTCGCCCGACACACTGGCTCCGATTCATCGGAGCCTCCAACCAATTGGGAATCCAGATTTTGATTATACACCACTCTTCAATCCGCTACATGCCGAAGAGCGTTCTCCGCGGACACTAATTCCCTGAGCTTCATCTCCACTTTCTCTACGCTCTCAATGGGAGTGGACGTCCCGGCTGCAATCCCGATGCATTTCCTGTCCCGTAGCCACTCGGGCTGTATCTCCCCGGCCTCTTCCACCTGAAACACCTGGGCGCCGGCATCCTGACTTATTTCGGCCAGCCTTCTGGTGTTGGAGCTCCCCTTACCACCGACGATTATCATCAGGTCGGAGGTCCTCGCCAGTTCCCGTGTAGCGCTCTGTCTTCTCTTTACCTCGGGACATATGGTATTCAGTATCTTTATCTCCAGCATTCCGGGCAGACAGGTTTTCAGGACGTCCCGGCAGAATCTTGTATAGCTGGAAACGGTCTGAGTGGTCTGAGACAGCAATGCCAGGCGGCGGCGCTTTCCTGCCAGCTTATTCATGTCGGATGCCCGGGTGGTGGCAATGGCAGGGAGGGCTTCATCTTCCACCCATCCCAGGGCTCCCTTTACTTCTGGATGTTCCTGTTCTCCAAAGATTACGATGGCATAGCCTTCTCTGGAAAGCTTCTTAACCTTCTGCTGCAAGTTGCCCACGATGGGACAGGTGCTATCGTGTAAAGGCAATCCGCTGCCGGTTACGGCTTCGACCTGCGCCAGCGCCATACCGTGCGCGGGAATTACCGCCTGCCCTCTGCGGCCGTGCAGGTCCTGGACACTTCCGACGGGACTGATTCCCTTCCTCTCAAGGGAGGCTACCACGCCGGGGTTATGCACCAGGGGCCCGATGGTCCAGACAGGCCCGCCCGTACCGGTGGAGAGTTTCTCCACGGCTCTGATGGCTTTCTTCACTCCGGAGCAGAACCCGAGCTCCCTAGACTTTCTGATTTCCGGCATTTTCTTTTCGTCCGTATGCTCCCTGATAAGAGGGCGGGAGGAGCTCTGCTATGTGGAGCATGATTGTATCTGTGGCCTCCTTCAGTCTTTCTTTTCTGTTGTTTTTATTGTTCAGGCTCTGTCCTACGGTGAAAGGTTTGCCGATATTCACCAGTACACGCGGGCGCCGGAAAAGGAAAGACATGTTGCGCAGCCTCTCAGTGCCGGAAATCCCGATGGGGAGGATGGGAGCTCCGCTGTGAAAGGCAAGCAAGGCGGCTCCGCTCATTCCCTGCGAGAGCTGGGCCGAGACGCTTCGCGTTCCTTCAGGGAAAATGCCGATGGCCGCGCTTGAACCCAGGAGGTCCCTGGCCTTCTCCAGGGCTTCTCTATCGGGGATTTCCCGTCTCACAGGTATGGCACCAAAATTCTTGACTACCCACCGCGAAACGGGGGTTTGAAACAGCTCAACCTTGGCCATAAAAATGACCGGTCTGGGAAGGCTGGCGGCGACGAGGGGCGGGTCTGCCCTGTCGATATGGTTGGCGACCACGATGAGGGGTCCGGATAAGGGCACGTTCTTCTTGCCGTTCACCGTCCACCGGGTGAAAAGGCACATGACCATTTTCATGAAAGCGACCGAGAACCAGTAAAACCACGACATCATCAGGAGTGTTTCATATGGCCGAGGATTTTTTCTGTTACCTGTTCCGCAGAAAGGTTATCCGTGTTGACGATGGTGGCATCGGGGGCGGGCTGCAGAGGCGAGACGGCACGTTTTGAATCAAGTTCGTCACGCTGCTCTATTTGCCGGAGGAGGGAGCTGAAATCTACGTGTTCTCCTTTGCCCTGGACCTCTTTGAATCGCCTTTCCGTTCTTACTCCGGGTGAAGCCACCAGGAAATACTTATGTCGGGCTCCTGGCAACACCACAGTGCCAATATCCCTGCCTGCCATTACCAGGTTCGAAAGGGACCCGGCCACCTTTTGCTGCTGACGGACCATAAATTCCCTTATCGAGGGGAGTCTGGAAACAAGGGAAACCGCTTTCTCTACGCCGGGGGACCGCAGCTCCTCGCCCAGCTCTTTTCCGTCTATTGCCAGCTTCAGCGGGGTATCCTGCCCGGTGTATTGCACGTCTATGGTCAGGTTGTTGAGAAGTTCCCGGATCCTCACCTCGTCGGAAGGGTCAATATTGCTTTCGAGGACCTTCCATGTGAGAGCCCGGTACATAAGGCCGGTGTCGAGGAAGGGGATTCCCAGCTTTTTGGCAATCAACTTTCCTATGGTGCTTTTCCCGACTGCCACAGGACCGTCAATTGCGATTAGCATGATTTGTGATTTGAAAGGAGAATAAGTCAATTCAGAGGATATGCGGGGCCTTCGGGCGGGTGTTCTTTTCAGGCGCCTTGTTTCCTCTTCGCCTTGCAGTTGCTGCAGTAGCCAAGGATCCTGGTCTCTATTCCGTCTATTTCGAAGTCCTTTTCCTTTGAAATCTTCTGTTTTATCCCATCGTCAATGGGCTCAAAGTACTCGCTCACCTGGCCGCAACCGAGACAAAAAAGGTGAGTATGTTCCCGGGAGCCTTTAGCCTCATAATGGTGATGAGTGTCATCGAAATGCCTTTCCTCCACGAGGCCCAGCTTCTTGAAAAGCTGTAATGAGCGGTAGACGGTGGACAGACTCAATCGGGGTCTTTTGACTCGGGCTATGCGGTAAAGCTCATCCGCGTCCACGTGGCCATGCCCCTGTCTGATTAAATCAAGCAAGAGGGCTCTCTGGTTTGTCAGCCGCTGACCGGTTTTTGCCAGAATCTGTTTGCTGGAGCGAGAAACACTTCCCTTTTTCATTCCTGCGTCCGCCATATTGTCTCATAGGATATTGCGGCGGGTCAAGGGTAATTGAATTCAAGAGGGGGCTTGACAGCCTCTAGATGTTATATATATCATACATGAGTATTAGATTTTTAGCTTATTTAATATTGCATAGCCTGGTGACCTTAGAGACTATGCACAGGTAGAAGTACATATTATAAGTTTTGTAGAAGTCTATATTATAAGGTTTTGGTTCCATAAACATAAAGTTAAAGGAGGGGGAGTATGTATAATCCCAACTATATCCGGATATTGAATTCCCTGAAACAGAAAATCGAGAACGGCGTATACAAAGACGGCGAAAAACTGCCTGGCCAGGAGGAGTTGTCACAGGAGTACGGTGTCTCCATGATGACGCTGAGGCACGCCATGGACATCCTGGAGCAGGAAGGGCTGATAACCCGAAAGCAGGGAATGGGCACGTTTGTCAGCTTGAAGGCAAAGGACCAGGGCCCTGTGCTGGTGGTGGAAGATGAAGTCCAGACCAGGGAGGTACTGAAAGAAATAATTGCCAATCTTGGATACAAGGTTGAAGCCGTAGAAAACGGGTACCGCGCAGTATCGGCGGTGCAACGACAGAAATTCCACTTGGTATTCCTCGATTTGCGCCTTCCCGGGATCAGCGGCATAGAGACCTTGAAAAGAATAAGGGAAATCGATCCAGAGGCAGCCGTTGTCGTAGTAACGGGCTACCCCGAGGACCTGTTGACGCTGCACCAGCAGAACGGCTGGCCTGCCATGGTAGTCCCCAAGCCATTCAAACTCAGTCAGGTGAAGGAAGCGCTGAACATAGTAAGGGCCAAGAGATAGAGACAAGGTTGGAGAACGAGCTTGTATCTCGAATCTCCAGTCCGTTACTGGTATGAAGCTGAGCCGGACCTTACAGCAGGCCGAAGGAGTTGGTTTGAAATGACGGGTCTGTGGGCGGGGGTGACGGGTTTCGCAATAGCTATTCTGGCGGATTTCTTTTTTGCCGGGAGATTGCAGATTCTGTCCCGCCTGGGATTCTGGATTGCCGTAGGCTTTTTTGTTTATGCCCTGTATGAGACTGCCTTGATGTCCGATAGATTCAACACACCGGGGTTTCTTACTGTACTCGGCTGGGTCCTATTGCCTCTCTCTTTTGGTCTGCTGATCTATAGCCTCTTCATCGAGTTATCGTTTCTCTCAACCTACGTCGGCGACGGCAGACAGCAGGTGTTGATAACTACGGGCACCTATGCCCTTACCCGGCATCCCGGACTGCTCTGGTTCGGCCTGTTGCTTTTAGCTCTACTTTTAGCCAGCAGGTCGAGGGAGCTACTGCTGGCGGCTCCGGTATGGTTCGGCCTCGACCTCCTGTGGGTTGTGGTGCAGGACCGCATCATATTTACCAGGGTTTTTGACCAGTACAAGGTGTATCAAACGGTCACCCCTATGCTCTTCCCCAACTATCGAAGTCTGAAGCGCTGTATAACTACTTTGGGAAAGGAAAACAAATGACCACATCAATGGATATCTGGCACGGCGGCAACAGGGAGCTCATATGGGACAAGTTTTGCGGCCACCTGCGCCTCAGTCTTCCTTCTTTCATGCATATTCAGGAAATGTTGCTCATGGAGCAAATAAGGCTTCTTCAGGGATGTGAGCTGGGAAGGAGGGTGTTGGGAAATCAGAAGATGAATAGCCTGGAAGATTTCAGAAGGAAAGTTCCCTTTACGACCTATCAGGACTACGAGGCCGACCTATTAAAGAAGAGGGAAGATATACTGCCTGCGAAGACCCGCGCCTGGGTGATTACCACCGGAACGGCTGACAAGCAAAAGTGGGTACCAGTTTCCAATGCAGCCTACGATGTTCTGGTGGATTCCATGCTTGGCTTATTCATATTGTCTTCTTCCAAAAAGGAGGCAGACTTTTCTCTCAAGCCCGGAGATGTAATGTTCAACATAGCGGCGCCGCGTCCTTTTTTTGCCGGAATGGGAGTACGGGATGTCACCAAATCGGTTGGGCTGAGACTGATGCCGCCGGATAACGACGAGTTTAACAAACTCCCATTTTTTGAAGGGATAGCAAAGGGATTTGAAATGGGTATGCGCACCGGCATAGACCTGATCGTGGCTGTTGGAAGCCTGATCGTTGGTGCGGGCCAGTCATTCAGGATGCCCAAAGTTGCCGCGTCCGATTTGCTAAACCCGGTAACAGGCGGCAGGATATTAAGGGGATGGATGCAGAGCAGGATGAGCGGTTCAAACATCTTGCCGGGCGATCTATGGAGATTGAAGGGACTATTGGCCACGGGTACCGACTTGCCGTTTTTTGCTCCAAAAATAAGGCATTACTGGCGGAAGGAACCGTGGGAATTTTATATAAATACAGAATGCGCTTGCTACATTGGTTCCCCGGTCTGGAAGAGACAGGCCATGACTTTCTACCCTTACGCGGGTTTTCTGGAGTTTCTGCCTCTCGAACTTCCCCAAAGAATGCCCGGCAACCCGGAACCACAAATCGTGACCAAACTACTTGACCAGGTGGAAGTGGGAAAGCAGTATGAGCTGATCTTCACCAGCTTTAACGGGGGAGTATTTGCCAGATATCATACCGGAGACGTGATCCAGTTTGTTGCTTTGAAAGATGAAGGGGCAGGGGTGAAACTGCCGCAGTTTCTGCTGAAGGGAAGAGCAGATAAGCTCATTGACATAGGCAATTTCACGAGAATAGATGAAAAGACAATCTGGCAGGCGCTGGAGGCAAGCGGAATTCAATACAACGGCTGGATGGCAAGGAAAGAGGTGGAAGAGGGAGAGCCCGTCCTGAGTGTATATCTGGACAGCCCGGACGGTCACGATGAAAAGGGCCTGGCGGGTTTGTTTGACGGCAAATTACAGGAAGTTGACTCCTCCTACAAAAGCTTGAAGGCTCTGGTCTCTGTGAATCCTTTAAGGCTGAAACTTCTGCCGTCAGGCACTTTGTCCAGATGGGAGAAAGAAGCGCTGAAAGCTGGAAGGGACTTTGCCTGGGTGAAAGAGCAGCGCATGCAGGCTCCTGACCAGGTGCTGGAGGAGATTCTAAAGATGGCCAGGGACGACAAAACCAATTGATGCTCAAGGCTACCCGTGAATGTGCTATGAAGGAACCAGATTGATCCCGTGATTAACTGGATAACTCTGGCTCCATCCCTGGCGCTAATAAGCTATCTTGTCATCCTTTTTTTCCAGTTTGAAACCTGGATGAAGAGCGGGACAGGCCGGCTTTTCGCTTTTTACCTGTTTATTGCCGCCCTTTATGCCCTTAGTTCCTGGATGATGCACAAAGGGATGCCGCCATCGCCTCTATTCTGGTTTAAAGTGGAGATGGCTTCTATCATTCCCATGATGCCTCTATTGCCTCATATCGCCGTCGCCTTTACCAAGTCAGGCAGAAGACTCTGGGGGGTAATACTGGCCACGTATATAGTCGCGGCAGTCTTTCTTGCCCTTCTGTTCTCTGACAAGATAGTCAAGGATGTAAAAATAGTCCCCGGTACGGGCGGGATGGTCAACATAGAGTTCGCCGCAGGGATGATTCTTGTCTGGATTCTCACCACGTTGACGCTGCTTTTTACCATGGCAATCTGTATTAATTCATTACTGAGAGAATCGGATGTCCAGAAGAAGAACCTGATCAAATATCCTCTCATGGGGACTTTCATTATTTTCCTCGGCGGTCTCATGAATGCTTTCCCGACTCTACGCAGTTACCCGTTCGACCTTGTTGGAAATTCCATGTATGCCATCCTTGTTGCCTATTCCATCCTTCGCTTTCAATTCCTGAGTCCTGGCTCAATTTTTAGAAAGAGTTCGGTCTACTTCTTCATCGCGGTGTCCCTCAGCGCCATATTCATATATGTCCTTTCCAGGGTCTTGCCCCTTGTTGACGAGATGCCTGGATGGCAGCTCTGGCTGCTGTTTTCTCCTCTCGTGTTGCTTATATTGCTTATGACTACGCCGGTGCGTCAGAGATTCCAGATCTGGCTGGACAGACTCTTCTTTGGAGAACAGTATAGTTACCGCCTGACAATTGAAAATTTCAGTAAGAAAGCGTCATCGTCACTGGATTTTCACGAATCGACTCGTTCTCTGGTAGGCATGTTGAGCAGCGTCTTTCATTGCCCTGTGGCGTTGTTCTTCTCTCAAGAGAAGGAGGAAGTGCTGCATCTGGTTGAGGTCGTTGGCGTCGAGGTGAAGGAACCCGAAAAGTTATTCCTGCTGAGATACAGTCCGGTGATAGGATGGCTCATTAATGCCGGCAAACCTCTTCACAGCTATTCAATCAGAGCTACCGCCGGCCCCGCGGGTATCATGGCGGCAGACCTCAAATGGATGGACGCAATTGATTCGGAACTGGTATGCCCTCTGATATTCAATGATAAGTTATCCGGTATTATTCTACTGGGCAAGAAGAAGGGAGCGTATCCGTACTCCGATGAAGACGTTTCCTTGCTGTCCACCCTGTCTTCCCAGATTGCCATAGCACTGGACAACGCCAGGCTCTATCTTGAATCCCAGCAGGCCTATAAAGAGCTGCTGGCAGCACAGGAACACCTCATGCACTCGGAGAGGATGCGGCTACTCGGTGAAGTGAGCAGCGGCGTGGCCCATGACCTCAATAACCACCTGGCAGTCATATCAGCCAGGGCTGAGATGAGCCTGCCCCTGATTGATGATCCCCAGGCCCATCGGAACACCGAACTTATCCTGAAGGCTGCCGAAGACTGTGCAAACGTGGTTAAGAGGCTACGTGAGTTTGTGAAAAAACCCAAGGACCTTCTCCAGGATAAACTTGAGGTCAACAAGGTGATAATGGAGCTGCTGCCGATGGTGGAACACAGACGTTCCGAGATCGAGCAGACCAGAGGCGTTTTCTACGAAATGAATTATGAACTGCAGGCCAGGGGCGACATCATGGGGAACGGCTCCGAGTTGAGACAGGCCATGGTCAACATCATCTTTAACGCCTTTGATGCCATGCCAAACGGAGGCAGGATAGAGATCGTGTCTCAAGACAAGTATGAGTGGGTGGTGATTTCTATTCGCGATACCGGAATCGGAATGACCGAGGAAGTCAAGGAAAAAATATTTAAGCCTTTCTTCACTACGAAAGGTGAGAAAGGAAGCGGCCTTGGTCTGAGTATCGCTCTGGGTATCGTAAACAAACATGGAGGGAAGTTAACCTTCGAATCTGAGCCTGGAAAGGGAACTACCTTTTACCTGACCTTCCCGGTGGCAAGCCAGGCGAGGGGCAACGGAAAAGGCGAAACCAGGGAGCCTGCCTTATCCGGCAATTCAAAGAGAATTCTGGTTATTGAAGATAACAAGGAACTTGGCGAATCCGTGACTTTCTTCCTTAATCAGGCCGGCTACAATGCGGTGCTTGCGACAGAAGGCACGGACGGGCTCGCCAAGTTCCAGGCGGACAATTTCAATATGGTTGTTACTGACTGGGGATTATCACCGATGACAGGTGGGGATGTGGCTCTCTCCATAAAGGCCATGAATGCCAGTGTCCCCATAGTAGTTATGACGGGCTGGGAGCTAAGTCTAAGCCCTGCTGTCCTGAAAGATATGGGGATCGTTGATGTAATCATAAAGCCTTTTGCCCGCGAGGAATTCCTGGGGCGGATAGCCAGAATCGTAAGTTCATCTTAAGGTCCCATCTTCCTTAATCTCGCTCTCCAGACCATTTTTCACTCAATTCCGTCATCTCTGTGTAAGAATAGGAATCCGTGATGCCGCCATCGCAGCGTCGAGGGTAGTTTGTCACCTTCCGGTGCGCTACTTGACTGGATGGACTAAAATAAGATAGGCTAAAAAACAAATATTACTGGATTGAAATGACTCATTGCCGGGGTATCAGAGGAGCCACCACCGTAAAATCTAACTCAGGTCCTGAAATCCTCGAGGCTACCAGGGAGCTTCTGGTCAGGCTCGTAGAAGCCAACGGGATAGGTGTGGAAGACGTGGCCTGTGTTATTTTTACTACTACCAGCGACCTGAACGCGGAGTTTCCAGCGCTGGCTGCCAGGCAAATGGGGTGGAAAGATATAGCGCTTCTATGCAGTCACGAGATGCAGGTCCCCGGGAGCATACCTTATTGTGTGAGGGTTCTGTTGCTATATAATACTGATAAGAAGGCCAGTGACCTGGTCCATGTTTACCTCAGGGAGGCTGTCAACCTGAGGAACAGAGGAATGGAAAGCAAGTAGTGTTCGTTATCCGGATTGTGTAATTTGTCATTTTCCGGTTAGAAATCGTTAGAAAAGGAAACCGACTCGACATGATAGTGGTGATGAAAAAGGATTACAAGGAAAAAGAGCTTAAAGCTCTCCTGGAGAGGATAGAGTCTCTGGGGCTGTCAGGACATCTTTCTCAGGGGGCAGAAAGAACGGTTATCGGAGTTGTGGGTAAAGTCACACCCGATCTGAAGGACAACCTGGAACTATTCCCCGGAGTTGAAGACGTGATACCTATCAGCAGACCCTACAAGCTTTCCAGCAGGGAATTTCAGCAGGAACGCACCGTTGTCAAAGTAGCGGATATCGCTATAGGCGGCGGCGATCTGGTAGTGATTGCCGGCCCCTGCGCCGTGGAGAGCGAAAAGCAGGTGGTAGATACCGCGAGGGCCGTCAAAGCCGCCGGCGCGCATATTCTCAGAGGCGGCGCTTTCAAACCCAGTACATCCCCCTATCAGTTCCGGGGCATCGGGGAAGAAGGTCTCAAGCTTCTTGCTCTGGCCAGGAAAGAAACCGGCCTGCCGGTTATCACAGAGGTCATGAGCCCGGACGACGTGGCGCTGGTGGAAAGATATGCAGATATATTCCAGATTGGAACCAGGAACATGCAGAACTATATGCTGCTGGACGAGGTTGGCAAGACCAGGAAACCAGTGGTATTGAAAAGGGGCATGTCCGCTACGATACAGGAGTGGCTGCTCTCAGCAGAATATATTCTCTCCCAGGGTAACAGGGATGTCATACTGTGCGAGAGAGGCATAAGGACTTTCGAGAATTACACGCGGAATACTATGGATATAAGCGCCATTCCCATAATCAAGAAGATAAGCCATCTGCCCATCATAGCCGACCCGAGCCACGGTACAGGTAAGTGGTATCTTGTGACCCCCCTTGCTCTGGCTGCAGCGGCGGCAGGAGCGGACGGGGTCATGGTTGAGGTACATCCGAATCCTGATTCTGCCCTGAAGGATGGAGCGCAGTCTTTGACATTCGAGAATTTCCAGAATCTCATGTCCTGCCTGAAACCCGTCGTGGAATCAGTCGGTCGCTGCCTGAGGCCTGTTCGCGACTGACAGATGTCCCTTATCTATCATCGCCTCGTGGTTAAGCTGGGCACGAGCCTGCTTACCGCCGGCACTGACCATCTTAATTTGCAGACAATGGCTACGCTGGTGGAGCAGATCGCTTCCCTGCACCGGCAGAATGCCGAGATCGTTGTTGTTTCCTCAGGGGCTGTGGCTGCCGGGCGTCACAAGCTGGGAAAGACTCAGGCGGAACGTAGCGTCGCGCACAAACAGGTCCTGGCGTCAATAGGGCAGAGCAGCTTGATGCACGCCTACGAGCAACTCTTCGGGTGGCATCACATTGTGGTGGCTCAGGCCCTTTTGACGAGAGCCGACATCATGAGCAGAGCAGGTTATTTGAATGCGCGAAACACATTGCTGGCCCTTTCGGAGTTGAAGGTAGTATGCATCGTCAATGAAAACGATGTGGTGGCTGTGGAGGAACTGGAGGAAGCCAGGTTTGGGGATAACGACTATCTGTCTGCCATGGTGGCTAACCTGGTAGATGCGGACCTCCTGGTAATCCTTTCTGACATAGACGGTCTTTACACTGCCGACCCCCGTCTTTCGCCTGAAGCCAGACTAATACCCCGGGTAGACAAGATAGACTCTCGCATTGAGAGTTTGGCCGGGGGTACAAACGGCCGGCTGGGGACTGGAGGAATGGTCACCAAAATCGAGGCAGCCAAGCTGGCCACCTCTTCCGGAGTCTCCACGGTTATTGCAAATGGCAGGGAGAGAGACGTTATTCCCCGTCTCGCTCAAGGCGAACCCCTTGGAACTCTGTTCCCTACGGCCATCACAAAAGTGGAGAGCCGCAAGAGGTGGATGTTGAGCGGCCTCTGCTGCCGCGGCCAGATAACAGTGGACGATGGCGCGGTTAAGGCTATTACTCAAAACGGGAGAAGCCTCCTGTCCGCGGGAATAAGAGAAGTGAAGGGGGATTTCCAGCGAGGTGAAGTACTGGAGATACTTGACCTTTCAGGAAAGGTATTGGGCTCCGGAATAGCAAACTACAGCTCCGCCGACCTCGAGAAGATAAAGGGGAAACATTCCGATGCGATTTTGCAGGTGCTCGGCTACGAATACGGTGAAGAAGCAATACACCGGAACAACATGGTCACATACGAACGAAATGAGGGGGTGATTTAGATGCCCAATCCGGAACTTCACGAAAAGGCCAGGGCCGCGAGAATGGCGGCAAGGAGAATGGCCTCCATTTCCACGGAACTGAAAAACAACGCCCTCCTGGGTATCTCGGATGCACTTCTCAAGAGGCAGGATGAGATTATCGCCGCCAACCGGAAGGATATGGAGGAGGCCCGTGCCTCGGGTATGAGTGAGGCTATGCTCGACCGCCTTCTCCTGAATCCGGATAGACTTAAAGGGATGTCCCAGGATGTAAGAACCGTCGCGGCTCTTTCCGACCCCGTGGGGGAGGTCTTTGATATGCGCACTATGCCCAACGGGCTGCTTATTGGGAAGAAGCGCGTTCCGCTGGGCGTGATAGCTACCATTTTCGAAAGCCGTCCCAATGTCGCCATTGATATTTCGGCGCTGTGCCTGAAATCGGGCAATGCCGTTATCCTTCGGGGAGGCAAAGAAGCCATACGCTCTACTCTGGCCCTGGCGAATCTGGCCGAGAATGCCGCGCGTGAAGCGGGAGTCCCGGAAGGCGCGATACAGTGCATAGAGTCCACGGAGCGTTCTCTTGTGGACGAACTGCTTAGGATGAGGGACAAAATAGACCTCCTGGTTCCCAGAGGTGGAGCGGGCCTGATAAAGTTTGTCGTCGAGAACTCGACTATTCCTGTCGTTGCCGGCGGTGTCGGCGTATGCCACCTGTACGTAGATAAGACTGCCGATGTGCAGAAGGGGGTCAATATCGCTTTTAATGCCAAGGTGCAGAGGCCCACGGTCTGCAACGCGCTGGATACTCTGCTCGTGCACAGCGACGTCGCGCCACGTTATCTCCCGCGTATCGGACAGGAATTCAACAAGGCCGGAGTTGAGATGCGCTGTGACGAAAGGGCCCTCGCGATATTGCATCCGCTTTTTCCGGGAAAAGCGGCGCCGGCCAGCCAGTTCGACTGGGGAAAAGAGTTCCTGGCTCTTGTCGCGGCCATTAAAGTGGTGAGTTCCCTGGATGAGGCGCTGGCACATATTGAACGGTGCGGCTCAGGCCACTCTGAGGCCATAGTCACGGAGGACTACACTTCTTCCATGCGTTTTCTAAATGAAGTTGATGCCGCTGCCGTTTACGTGAACGCCAGCACCCGTTTCACGGACGGCGGACAGTTCGGATTGGGCGCCGAGGTGGGCATCAGCACCCAGAAAATACATGCCAGAGGTCCAATGGGGCTGAAGGAACTCACTTCATATAAGTGGATTATCTTCGGCAACGGACACGTCAGACCTTAAGTCTGACCGTGGGCTCTAGACTATCGAGGCTACGGCCTCGCGCTGGACTTTCAGCAGTTGCTGTATGCCTTTTTCCGTGAGGTCCAGAATGGAATCCATGGATTTTCTGGAAAAGGGCTTTCCCTCCGCCGTTCCCTGCACTTCTACCATTTCCCCTTTGCCTGTCATTACCACGTTGAAATCCACCTCAGCCCGGGAATCTTCTTCATAGGTCAAATCCAGGACTTCCTCCCCGTTAACGATACCGGCGCTCGTGGCCGCTACTTCGCTCCTGAGGGGCATCCGCTCGATAAGTCCAGAATTCCGCAGGTAGCTGATAGCCTGGTAAAGGGCAACATATGCGCCTGTAATGGCGGCGGTCCTTGTACCTCCATCGGCCTGAAGAACGTCGCAGTCCACAGTGATTGTTCTAGGTCCCAGGGCGGCCAGGTCAACAATTGCTCTGAGCGAACGTCCGATAAGGCGCTGAATCTCCTGGCTTCTTCCTGATATCTTCCCCTGAGAGCCGTCCCTGCTGGTCCGGGAAACCGTAGCTCTGGGCAGCATGGAGTATTCGGCGGTTACCCATCCCTTTTCACCGCCCTTCAGGAAAAGAGGGAGCTTTTCTTCAACAGTGGCAGAGCACAGGACGCGGGTCAGTCCGAGCTCAATCAGAGCAGAGCCCTCGGCAAATAGCTGATAACCCGGGGTTATCTTAACGGAGCGGATATGGTCCTTTTCGCGGCCGTCCAGTCTTCTCATCAGTACTTCCCTAAGGCGACTGCGGTTTCGAAGCGGTTTGTTCGACCGGTTTTTCCTGGGATGTGGGAGAGGTCGCCGCCGCCACCGTCCCCGATTGCGTTTCCCTGGCTTCCTTATCGAGCATCTCCATGAGTCTTGCGGCCCTCGGCAGGCCGATGCGAAGCTTTCTCTGCAAGAAGGAGGGGGAAATGCTGGGATGCTCCCTGGAAACTTTTCTGGCCTCATCCAGCAGCGGGTCTTCGGGGTCCCTGGCTTCCTTCGCGCTGGAAGCAACAGACTGGGCAAGAATGTCTACCTCGGGCACAGGAATATTTCGCCGCTGGCTGTTCCAAAACCGTACCAGTGCTTCTATCTCAGGGTCAGAAACATAGCATCCCTGCAATCTCTTGGGTTTTGGGGCATCCACGGGAAGGTACAGCATATCTCCTTTGCCGAGCAACTTCTCCGCTCCGACGCAGTCCAGAATAGTGCGGGAATCTACCTGCGATGCCACAGCGAAGCTGATTCTGGAAGGGAAGTTGGCCTTTATCAGGCCGGTGACTACGTCTACGGAAGGCCTCTGCGTGGCTACCACCAGATGAATACCTGTGGCCCTTGCCAGTTGGGCCAGCCGGCACAGAGCGTGCTCTACTTCCACTCCCTGGGCAATCATCAAATCGGCCAGCTCATCAATAACCAGGACGATATAGGGAAAAGGACTGCTCCTGGACCGTTCCTTGTTATAAACGGCTATGTTTCTGGCTCCGGCGGCAGCCATTTTCTTGTAGCGATTATCCATCTCGGCCTGGAGCCAGTTGAGGATTTCCAGGGACTTCTCCGTTTCCACAATTACCGGCACTATGAGATGAGGAATGCTGCTGTAAACGGTCATCTCAACCCTCTTGGGATCGATCATGATCATCCTCAGTTCGTCCGGCGTGTTATTCATTAGGAGGCAGGTTATGATGGCGTTAAGGCAGACTGTTTTACCGCTGCCCGTGGCTCCGGCTATCAGCAAGTGGGGCATCTTGTCCAGTTCACCCGCCACACATTCTCCACCGACTCCCTTGCCGAGGGCAAGCGCAAGTTTTGACTTCGTTTTTGCTTTCTGAAAATTCGCGCTCTCAAGTATGCCCCGTAAGGAGACGAGTCCGGTGCTGCTATTAGGGACCTCGATGCCAACAACCGGTTTGCCGGGCACAGGCGCTTCAATCCTGATGCTGGGCGCAGATAGCGCCAGGGCAAGATTATTGCCCAGGGTGGTGATTCTCTCCACTTTTACCCTGGTACGGGAGACCTCCTCCTGCCTGACTTTGATGTTTCCGTTCTTGTCCTTTTCTTTTACGTCTTTATACCTGATGTCCCATCCAGGCTCCACACCGAACTGGGTGACGGTGGGCCCCTGGTTTATCTGGACAACCTTCCCCCCTACTCCATAGCTGGAAAGCGCTTCCTCTATGAGGCGCGCCCTCTTTTCGTTATCAAACTGTTTAAGCTCTATGTCGGGATTGCTGTCCAGAAGGCTTATAGGGGGCAACTGCCATCCATTGGAATCTATAGCGGGCTTGGAGTCCGATATCTTCTTCCACAGTTGTCTTGTAGCTTCCTTCAGTTCGCCTTTGGGGTCTTTGGGGTTTACCGGAGCAGCGTTGCCGCTTGCGGGTAGCGCAGCGCTGGCGCCGTGCGCGCCGGACGCAGAAGCTGCTGAGGCAGCCGGCTTGCCTGCGGCAGTTGCAGCATCAATATCCCTGCCCGACTGGTCCGGGTATGACTGTAAGTGCCCCTTTTTTCCCCCTTGCGGGGAAGGTCCCTGTCTCTTCTTGAAGAGATGGTAAACGGCGATATGTACGGGATGGGCTCTATACCAGGACCAGCCCGTCTTCAGGATAGCCCTTGTAATCTTCCATGACCGGCCGGGGAAAACGAGGACAAGTCCTGTCAAGACCAGAAACAGCAGCCGCAGAAAGCCCAGGAAATCCGTGTTCCCGATGATCCTCAGACCGAAGCGCCCACCCAGACCGTGCTCTCCAAAGAGACCCTTTCCCGGAGTAAAGAAAGTGAGAGTGCCGAAGAGAGCCAGAGCCAGTACTGCAATTCCAGTCCAAAAGGCCCATATCCTTGCTCTGACGGCGAATCTTCCCATCAGTGGGGACAGCCGTTTCCGTCCTATCAGCCATACAACGGCCAGGAAAGCAGAGGCTACTAAAAAGATGCCTGAGTCAAAAAAGTCAAGAATGGAGGCGGCGGCGGGAGCCAGACGACCAAAAAGCTGTGGAAGAATTATGAGGGCCAGTACCAGGATAACCAAAAAGAGAGAAAGGCGCCTTAGAAGCCTATTGGGTTTTGACTCCCGCCCGCTTTCTTTCTTACTATCTCTTTCCTTATCTTCGTCCATGCTTACCCCGCTTACCTCCCGCCAGCTTTATACTTCTACCACCAGGGGAAGAATCAGGGGGCTGCGCTTGGTCTGCTCGTGAAAAAACCTCTGCAGGTCCTCTTTCACCTTGCTATGGATAAAACCGATATCATGCAAATGGACAGCGCCGTGGTCCAGGGATTCAACCACGATATCTTTGCCTCTGTTAATCAGGTCTTCGGATTCCTTCATATCAACGAAGCCCCGGGAAATTATGTCTGGCCGCTCAATTATCCTTCCCTTTTGCCTGTCTATTGATATGACTACGATTACGATACCGTCCCTTGCCAGCGCCCGCCTGTCTCTCAAGACGACGCTATCTATTTCTTCCCTCATGAGTCCATCCACGTACACCTGTCCGCTGGGTAACTTCGCGCTGACCTGCGCCTCTTTGTGGTCTATTTCAAGGACATCGCCATCTTCCATCACAAAAATCTGGTCTGAGGAAAGCCCAACCATGGAAGCCAGTCCGGCATGGGCATGCAGATGGCGGTATTCTCCATGAATTGGAATGAAATATCTGGGTTTCACCAGATTCAGGAGCAGCTTAAGCTCTTCCTGGCTGGCGTGCCCGTGGACGTGGACATTGGCATTCCGCCCGTACAGCACTTCGGCTCCCTGTCTGAAGAGATTATCAATAGTGCGGTTTATGAGAGCTTCATTGCCTGGGATGGGAGTAGCGGACATGACTACCGTGTCGCCGGGTTTAATGCTAATCTGACGGTGGTCGCCATTCGCAATGCGGACGAGGGCGGATGTTGGCTCACCCTGGCTGCCCGTTGCCAGTATAACTACCTTGTTATCAGGCGTCTCAGCCAATTCAGACAGGTTTCCGAAGATGCCGGGAGGAACTGAGAGATACCCCATCTTGATGGACATCTGTGATGATTCCACCATGCTCTTGCCTATTATGAATACTTTGCGCTGATGCTTCCTGGCTGCGTCTATCACCTGCTGGAATCTGGAGATCAACGATGCAAAAGTAGCTATTATCACCCGGCCCCGGGCGTTGCCAATTACATGGTCCAGCGCTTCGTTGACTATTCTCTCGGACTGTGTATATCCCGGCAGTTCGGCATATGTAGAGTCAGACAAAAGAGCCAGTATGTTGTGCTGGCTAAGCTGTGCCAGCCTGGTAAAATCGGTAGGCTTGCCGTCTACCGGAGTGTGGTCAATTTTGAAATCGCCGCTGTGGACTATGGTGCCTACGGGAGTATGGATTATGAGGCCGGTAGAATCGGGGATGCTGTGGCAGACAGGGAAAGCCTCAATTTTGAAACATCCCAGGGAGAACTCACGGCCGACCCGAAGGGGTCGGAGTTCCACCTTAGCTCTGCCTCTGTGCTCCTTCATTTTTACTGAGATAAGCCCCTCGGTCAAGGGGCTGGCATAAACGGGGGCAGCTAGTTCGGCGGCTATAAAAGGCAGCGCCCCGATGTGGTCTTCGTGTCCGTGAGTTATGACGATTCCCCTGAGCTTTTCTTTGTTTTCCATCAGGTAACTGGTATCCGGCAGAACCAGGTCTATCCCAAGCATATCTTCCTTTGGGAACATGACGCCCGCATCTATGACCATGATGTCCTCATCGTATTCCAGGAGCATCATGTTCTTTCCTATCTCACCCAGCCCGCCGAGGGGTATGATCTTTAACTTCGGTCTGTCCGTCATAGTTTAAAACCCAGCTGTTCGGCCTGGCTTGTGGCCCTGGCCGGCTCTCGTCTGCCTTTCAAAATCTCAGGTATCTTCCTAAAATCGTCCTCTATGGACTTTCGCAGGCTCGGTTGATGAAGAGCTGCGGCAGGATGATACATGGCGATACAAGTTCTTTGATCCAGATTGAGCGTTTTGCCGTGGATCTTGCTGATGGTCTCGTTCGGGAAAAAACGGGCCAGCGAATACCGCCCCAGCGTTATGATTATTTGAGGGTCAATCAGCTCGAGCTGGCGGTCGAGATATTTCTTGCAGGCCTGTATTTCACCGGGCAACGGATCTCTATTTGACGGGGGGCGGCATTTAACTATGTTGGTTATGAAGACTTCCGGTCTTTTAAAACCTGCCAGAGCGAGCAGTTCATCCAGGAATTTACCAGCCGGACCCACAAACGGGCGGCCCTGCTGGTCTTCGTGCCAGCCGGGACCTTCGCCTATGAGAAAAACGGATGCATTGTCAGACCCTTCTCCCGGTACTGCCCTGGTGCGGGTGCTGGAAAGAGCGCAATCGGGGCAAACCAAGATCCTGGCATGCAGCTCTTTCAGATTCAGAGAACTGACATCTACAGAATCAGACAATAAGTCCCTCCTGAAAACAGTTCAAAACTAATATTGAAACGGATTTTATCATTTTTTATTCTCATCGTCAATGGAATCTCAATTCAAAACTCATTGGATAGCCCGGTTCCTCGTCAGGCGGATTCTTCATGGTTGGAACGGGTTTCGAGGACATCGTTCAGCACCCTCCTGGCTACTCTTTTGCTCATGTCGAAATCAAAGCCCTTCCGCAGAAGGTGGTTTACTATCTTGACCTGGAATTCTCGTGGGGACTCTCCTTTAAGAGTGCGTGCTTTTTTTTGAGCTAAAGCCAGGGCGGTGGCCTCCTCATCCATGCCGGAAGTTGCCTCCTCGGACATATCTTTGGGAATACCTTTCTTGTGCAGCTCCATCTTTATGAGACGCCTGCTTCTGCTCGCCTTTCTGCTGTCGGCCCAAGCGGAGGCGAAAGCGCGATCATCAACGAGGGCAATATCTCTCAGATGTCTGACCGTCCCATCTATGACATCGGCGGAAAAACCTTTCCGGAGAAGCTTCTGTTTCAACTCCAGTTCGCTGCGCGGCCGGTATTTCAGGAGATCAAGGGAAGCTTGATGACAGCGATGATGACTCTCTACCGAAGTCAATGAGGATAGATCTTCAGCGGAAAGTTCGGTTCCCGCAGATAGGTGTTCTTTGAGATATATCTCCCTGGAGATTATCAGGCTGGTGTCATCAGAGAAAGTTAAGTTGAGGAGGTCTTTGCGGTGCGGGTGCTCCTGGACGCTGAGGATTCGCACGGTATGCCTTAACTCGGGAAAGCTATCCTTCTTCCGGAGGCTCTTCGTGGACCCCAATGGGAGAAATAGGGCCGGACCTGAGCTTTTTCTCTATTTCCTGGGATATCTCCACGTTCTTCTTCAGGAAGGCTTTCGCGTTTTCTCTCCCCTGCCCCAGCCGTGTTTCTCCGTATGAGAAAAAGGCCCCCTGCTTCCTGATAACTCCGGTCAACACGCCCAGGTCAATGATATCCCCTTCCTTGCTTACGCCTTCGTTGAACATAATGTCGAATTCAGCGCTTCTAAAGGGTGGGGCCACCTTGTTCTTGACTATCTTAGCTCTTACGCGGTTGCCCACTATTTCGGAACCCTGCTTGATGGAGTCTATTCTTCTCAGGTCTATTCTGATCGAGGCGTAAAACTTCAGAGCGCGGCCTCCCGGAGTCACCTCCGGATTTCCGAAAACAATTCCCACCTTTTCCCGCAGCTGGTTAATGAATATGACGGAAGTCTTCGAGCGGCTTATGGAAGAAGTGAGTTTGCGGAGGGCCTGGGACATGAGCCGGGCCTGGAGTCCCACATGAGTATCTCCCATCTCACCTTCGAGTTCCGCCCTGGGGACCAGAGCGGCTACGCTATCAATAACAATAACATCTACGGCACCGCTTCTTACCAGCTCCTCGGTGATATCGAGCGCCTGCTCGCCCGTGTCGGGCTGGGATATCCGAAGGTCCTCGACGTTGACGCCGCAATGCGCGGCGTAGGTTGGGTCCAAGGCATGCTCGGCATCGATGTAGACAGCGATTCCGCCATTTCTCTGAGCCTGGGCGATGATGTGCTGGGCAAGTGTAGACTTGCCCGAAGCTTCGGGGCCAAAAATCTCCGTGATGCGCCCGCGCGGTATCCCGCCAACTCCCAGCGCAATATCCAGAGACAGGGAGCCGGTGGGTATGGCCTCTATTTGCAGTATGCTGGAGAGCTCTCCGAGCCTCATCAGGGAGCCTTTCCCGTGATGTTTTTCAATCTGGCTTAATGCTAGCTCGAAGGCTTTGTCTTTTTCAGTCGGCATTTCGAATACAATCAGCCGGAATTACCGGGTATATTAACATCGGGCATATTAACATATGTAGAACAATTATTCAAGCGTGACTCTTTTCCAATTGAAAAATGAGCTTGAACAGATATCGATGGACTAAGAGAATTCAGTCATCCCGGTTAGCAAATCTAGAGATTTGTTGAAAGAGATTGGAACGCGCTTTTACCATCCTT